>Ga0208566_1000253_pt1 | contig 38620 bp, 34 predicted proteins | sample PL_2010_150m_FD_184159 | JGI IMG/M metagenome (GOLD analysis project Ga0208566, IMG submission 184159) | Freshwater microbial communities from Powell Lake, British Columbia, Canada to study Microbial Dark Matter (Phase II) - PL_2010_150m... | ecosystem: Environmental > Aquatic > Freshwater >...
GCTATATGTATTCTATTACGGGTAATTGAAACATAATCATTAAAGTAAACCTATAGCTTTTCTACCATGACCGCCACGGCTTCTCCCCCGCCGATGCAAAGGGAAGCCACTCCGTACCGCTCTCCCCTGTCGGCCATCGCGTACAGGAGCGTCGTCAGGATCCGCGCCCCCGAACAACCGACGGGGTGTCCAAGCGCCACCGCTCCGCCGTTCACGTTGACGCGCTCCGGATCGAGCGACAGTCCCCGGATGGCGGCGATCGCCACCCCCGCGAACGCCTCGTTGATCTCGAAAAGCCCCACCTTCTCCTTCGCGATCCCGGTCTTCTGAAGAAGTTTCCGTATCGCGTCCACCGGTGCGATCGTGAACCAGACCGGTTCGAGCGAAGCCGTCGCGTACCCGACGATGCGCGCCATCGGCTTCGCCCCGAGGCGTTTCGCGGCGTCCGAAGACATCACCACCAGGGCGGCCGCCCCGTCGTTGATGGTCGAGGCGTTCCCGGCGGTGACGGTTCCGTTCTTCTCGAAAGCGGACCGGAGTGTGGGCAATTTCGGGACGTTCCCCCGTCCCGGCTCCTCGTCCACCAGGAACGGCACCGGGTCGCCCTTGCGTTGCGGGACGGGGACCGGGGCGATCTCGGCGGTGAATTTCCCGTTCTTGATGGCGGAAAGTGCGCGCGTGTACGAGGAGGCCGCGTAGGCGTCCTGATCCTCGCGCGTGATCTTGTGCTCCTTCGCGAGGGTCTCGGCGCAATTCCCCATGTGGAGGTCGTTGTAGACGTCCCAAAGCCCGTCGATGATCATGTGGTCGTAGATTGTGTCGTTTCCCAGCCGGTATCCGGAACGCGCCTTCTTCAGCAGATACGGCGCCTGGCTCATCGACTCCATCCCGCCGGCGACCTGGACCTCGAACTCTTCCGTGACCACGGACTGGGCTGCGAGCATGACCGCCTTCAGACCGGACCCGCACATCTTGTTGATGGTGAGCGCGCCGGCCGACACCGGGATCCCGGCGTAGATGCCGGCCTGCCGGGCAGGCGCCTGTCCCATCCCCGCGGAGAGGACGTTCCCCATGATCACCTGTTCCACGTCCTCCTTGCGGATCCCGCTTCGGGAAACGGCTTCCGCGATCGCCACGGCGCCGAGCCGGGGGGCCGGTATATCGGACAGTCCACCCATCAGCGACCCGATCGCGGTCCTTGCGGCTCCGGTGATGACGGCTTCTTTCATGAACGCATCTCCTTTCCGGTCGTTCCCGGTTCTTCATGGGTTGTGTCCTGCAGGACCTTGTCCCGCAGGCGCTGCTGGTATTCCCGGATCTCCTTCTTCAGGGCAACGAGCTGGGCGACGCGCTCGTCGATCTGCACGGCACGCTCATCGAGAATCTGGAGAAGTTTCGGCAGGATCTCCCGGTTGTTGCGCTGCTTCCGGTAGATTTTTTCGAGGGCGACCATCTCCGCGAGGGAGAGGCCCAGGACCTTCAGGCGGTTGATGAATTTCAGTCGGCGGACATCGTTGTCGGTGTAGACGCGCTTTCCGTTCTCGATCCGGCGGATGCTGTGCAGGAGCCCGATCTCCTCGTAGTAGCGGATCGTGCGCTGGGACAGGTCGACCAGGCGGCTGATCTCCCCGATCGCGTACGTCCCCTCGGTAACCCTCGCCATATGTCACCACCTTACGTTAACTGGCAAGATGGTACCCGCTGACACCCCGCTGTGTCAACAGATATTCAGCGGGGCGTGGTTTGTGGTTTGTGGGCGAGGGACACTCCTCCAACCGCAGTGGGAGGACACTCCTTCCCTCCACCCGGGGTTGAACCAGGAATGTCCCCCCCTGACAGGAATGTCCCTCGAAAGCGCCTGCGCCTCAAAGGGATTCTCTCTTGCCGTACCAAACACAGCAAAGATCCCTCGGTGGCTTGTGTCGCGGGTGACTGTGGTTACATCAACCGTTTTGCCAGGACGATCAGCGGGTCGCCCTTCTCCCCTTCCGCGAGGTTGGCTGCAGATTCGGGCTCGACGCCGAGGATCGAGGAGAGGAGACGGGAGTGCGCCTCGGGAGGAAGGAAGATCCCGGCGCGGACGATGTCGCGGCGTTCTTCCGGAGTCAGGAACGCGGTCTCCAGGGCACATCGCTCGTCGAGCGCGCCAAGGAGCGATCTCCGGGCCGCGTACGCCCGGATCGATTTCCAAAGGGCCCCTTCGAATGCCGGGGAGCCCGACACGGCGCCCGCCCACTCCGCCAACGCCTCGACCCGGTCCAGCGCCTCTTCGACACTCCCCTGAGGTGCGTGGGGAAATGCGAATAGCGGGATGCCACCTGAAGGGACGGGGAACGGCAAGGGATCCGATCCGACCAGCCACGCGTCGACCTGCCCGGAGAAGAGGGCAAGATCCGACGGGGATTCGAGGCCGATCGGCAACAGGCCGGCGGCGTGCAGGAGTTCGGGGACGGGACTCCCCGGGAGGCAGCCGACGGTTTTTCCGCCGCCGCCGGCTTTCCAGAGCGTCACCACGTCGCAGGGCCTGGATGCGACGCCCGCCGCGAACCGGATCCCCTCCAGGACGACCCGACCACGGACCGGCACGTTACCGCTCCCCTTACTCCCGGCCAGGACCTTTCGCCCCGGCGTGGATCACCGCGAGGATGAGTGCTTCCCGCTCATCCGCCGAATGGACATGGTGGGGAATCGTTGAATTGTAGTAGACGCTGTCCCCTTCCTCGAGAACGTCGGAGAGGATCCCGAGACACACCGTCACCTTCCCGGAGAGGACGTAGAGGAACTCTTCGCCGTCGTGGGAACTCCGGGGCGTGTGGGACTCGGAGAGCGGCTGAAGGCGGACGAGGAACGGCTCCATTTTCCGCCCCGCTTTTCCGGCGCCGAGGGATTCATAGGTGTATGTGGACTTCCCTCCATCCTTGAGTCCGACGCGGGAAACGGTGGTGCGGTCTTCCTTCCGGACGATCGAGAATTCCCGTTCCTCCTTTCCGCCGATGAACGAGGAGACGGTGGTTCCGAAGGTGTTGGCGATTTTCACGAGCGTCCCGAGGGACGGCGAGGTCATCCGGTTCTCGATCTGCGCCAGAAGCGCGGCGGAGAATCCGGTCCTCTCCGCGAACTGCTGCACGGTCATCCCCAGGCTCTCCCGGAATGCCCGCACGTGTTCCCCCACCGGGACTTCGGGATCTCCCGACGGCTTTTCCGCTTCCCCGGACTCCCTGGCCATTTCGGACAGGACGTCGTCCATCGTCTCGTCACGCTTGAATGGCGGCAAGTGCGGCTCCCTCCTTCAACGCGTTGATGTTCAGGGGGATGAACTTTTCGTACTTCTTCGAGATGACCCTCGGGAGACAGTCGAAGACCGTCGAGAGTTTCACGATGCCGGAGCGGGTGACGTACGCCCCGAGGGCGACCATCGACGCCATCTGGCGGCTGCCGATCTTGTTGCGGGCAATGTCGTCTGCCGGGACCGGGAGGACGCGGACGTCGTTCCGGGTCACCAGCCGTTCCTCCACCAGGGAGCTGTTGATGACGAGGTCTCCGCCGGGCGCGAGCATTGGGAGGTATTTCTCCATCGAGGGGCCGTTCATGATCAGAAGCCCCTTCGGGCGCCCGACCACGGGAGAGCCGATCTCCTCGTCGGAGACAACCACCGTGCAGTTCGCGGTGCCTCCCCGCATCTCCACCCCGTACGCCGGAAAGTAGGTGACGTACTTCTCCTCCTCCATCGCAGTGAGGGCGAGCAGGTTCCCGATCATCAGGATCCCCTGGCCGCCGAACCCGGCCATGATGATGTCGCTCGTCATGCGAAGTCCGCCTGCTTCCGCTCCTTGAAGATACCCAGCGGGAAATATTCCGACATCTCTCCGAGAACCCGTTTCTGGGCGTCCAGCGGTTTCATCCCCCAGTTCGTCGGGCAGGTGGAGAGGAACTCCACGATGGAGAGCCCCATCCCGGCGATCTGCATCTCGAACGCCTTCCGCACCGACTCCTTCGCTTTCCGGATCTGGGCGGGAGTGGAGACCGCGACCCGTGCCGAGTAGGCCGTCCCCTCGAGGCCGGCCAGGAGTTCGGCCATGCGGATCGGGTAGCCGTCGCCGCTGAAATCGCGTCCGTACGGGGTGGTGGAGGTCTTCTGCCCGAGCATGGTGGTGGGCGCCATCTGGCCCCCGGTCATTCCGTACGTCGTGTTGTTCACGAAGATCACGGAGAGGTTTTCCCCGCGGTTCGCCGCGTGGATGATCTCCGACGTTCCGATCGCCGCCAGGTCGCCATCCCCCTGGTAGGTGAATACGAACTTGTCGGGCTGGGCGCGCTTGACGCCGGTCGCCACCGCCGGAGCGCGACCGTGAGGGGCCTCGACCACGTCCACGTCGATGTAGTCGTACAGGAAAACGGCGCACCCGACGCAAGCGACGCCGATCGTCTTCTCCCTGAGACCGTAGCGGTCGATGCATTCGGCAACGATCTTGTGGATCGTTCCGTGGTGGCAGCCCGGGCAGAAGTGGCTCCTGACGTCGACCAGGCTCCGGGGACGCGTATATACCGCTTTCGAAAACCCGACCTTTCCGGGCGCGCTCATCCCTTCCTCCCTGCCAGCAACCGTATGCGTTCGAGAATCTCCTCGGGAGTCGGTATGACGCACGGCTTGCCGAGGAATGCGATCCGGTCGTGATGCGGCGTGCACTGCCGCACGTCCTCCACCATCTGGCCGGTGTTCATCTCGATGACGAGGAGGATGTCGACCGATCCCGACAGTTCGAACACCTCCCTCTCGGGAAACGGGAAGAGCGTGATCGGACGCAGCATCCCGGCGGAGATCCCTTCCTTCCGTGCCCACTGGATGGCGGTTTTGCTCACGCGGGCCGCGGTCCCGAAGGCGACGATCGCGATCGTCGCCCCGTCGAGCATGAAGGACTCCGCCCGGACCTCGTTTTTGCGGATCCGTTGGTACTTTTCGTGCAACTTCCAGTTGTGGACCTCGATGGCGTTGTCTTTCAGGTGGAGGGATTTCACGTTCTGGCGCTCCCGGCCCGCGCAACCGGTCAGCGCCCACGGTTTCTCCACCGTCGACGCCGGATCGTACGGAGACGCGACGAACGGCTCCTTCATCTGGCCGACGATGGCGTCGCCGAGGATCATGGCGGGAGTGCGATACTTGTCGGCCAGGTCGAAGGCGAGCATGGTGAGGGCGTACATCTCCTGGACAGAGTGCGGCGCAAGGACGATCAACCGGTACCCGCCGTGGCCCCCGCCCTTGACGGCCTGGAAGTAGTCCCCCTGGGAGGGGGCGATGCCGCCGAGTCCCGGACCGGACCTGGAGATGTTGACGACCACCGCGGGAAGTTCGGACCCCGCCATGTAGGAGAGCCCTTCCTGCATGAGGGAGATCCCGGGACCCGAGGAGGACGTCATCACGCGCTTCCCGGAGGCGGAGGTTCCCAGCATCATGTTGATCGTCGCGACTTCGCTCTCCGCCTGCAGAAAGGTCCCGCCGAGGGCCGGCAGGTGCGCCGCCATGTATTCGGGGATGTCGTTCTGTGGGGTGATCGGGTACCCGTAATAGTGACGGCACCCGGCCGCCACGGCGCCGAGGCAGATCGCTTCGTTCCCCTTCGTGAGGATCCGCTTCGTCGGGGACGGCGCCGGAAAAGTCATCGCCACACCAGGATGCACGCGTCGGGGCACGTCTCGGCGCAGATCGCGCACCCCGTGCAGTCGTCGGGACGCTCGAAGACGGCGGATCCGTATCCCTGCCGGTTGATAAGCGTGCCCATCCCTATGCACCCCTTCGGGCAGGAGGGAACACACAGTTCGCACGCCTTGCACCGCTCGAAATCGATCTCGATCCGCCCCGTAGCCGTGACGCCGTCCTCCGGTGATTAATCGTACTTGGGCTTGAACTCGAAGTAGTGAGTCGTGTCGATGACGCGGGTGGTGCGGGAGCGGGAGCGCATGACGACGGACTGGGTGTGCGCGCCGCCGCTGAAGAACCGGACGCCTCTCAGGAAATCGCCGAAGGTGACCCCGGTGGCGGCGAACATCACGTCGCTGCTCGCAAGGTCGTCGAGTTCGTAGACGCGGTTCAGGTCGGTGACCCCCATCACCCTGGCGCGCTCGATCTCTTCCTTGTTCCGGAACTTGAGGACTCCCTGGAAATCGCCGCCCATGCATTTCAGCGCCGCGGCGGCGAGGACCCCTTCCGGCGCGCCGCCCGTCCCCATGAGGACGTCGACCCCGGACCCCTCTTTGGCCGTCGCGATCGCCCCCGCCACGTCGCCGTCCCCGATCAACTTGATCCGCGCACCGGCTTCCCGGACCTCCCGGATCAGGTCCTCGTGGCGCGGCCGGTCGAGGATCACAACACAGAGGTCCTCGACGTATGCCTTCAGCGCCTTGGCGATCCTGCGGAGGTTCTCCGTGGGGGTCGCCGTGATATCGATCGCGCCGCGCGCCTTCGGGCCCACCGCGAGTTTCTGCATGTACGTGTCGGGAGCGTGAAGAAACCCGCCCTCTTCCGCGATGGCGATCACGGCGATGGCGTTGTACCCGCCGGCGGAGACGATGTTCGTCCCCTCGAGAGGGTCGACGGCGATGTCGACCTTCGGAGTCTCCGATGCGCCGACCTCCTCTCCGATGTAGAGCATGGGGGCTTCGTCCCGCTCCCCTTCCCCGATGACGACACGCCCCTTGAACTGGACGAAGCTCAGCGATTTCCGCATCGCGGTGACCGCCGCCTGGTCCGCGGCGATATTGTCCCCGCGTCCCATCAGCCGCGCCGAGGCGAGCGCCGCAGCCTCGGTCACACGGACGACCTCCAAGCCGAGGTTCCGATCCATCGTCAGGCCCCCTTTCCCAATGGATTGTCGTTCGAAAGCGATAGTGCGCGGAACTCCGCGGGAGGCCGCACCGGCCTCCCGTCCCGTCCCGTGAAAGCGTGAACGGTATGCCCCGTGACCAGGGAAGCACCGTCTTCCCGCTCGATCCTGTACCCGAACGTCAGGCGAACCCCCCGGATGTCCAGGATCTCCGAGTGGATCCGGAGAACGTCGTCATACCGCGCGGATGCGTGGTAACGGGCGCTCACCTCGATGACGGGGAGGAGCACCCCCCGCTCCATCATGACGTGGTACAAAAACCCTTTCCGCCGCATCAACTCCGCCCGGCCGACCTCGAACCAGCGAAGGTAGTTCCCGTAATAGACGATGCCGGCGGCGTCCGTATCGCCGAAGATCACCCTCACGGTGGCGACATGCTCCACAGGAACTCCCGTCAGGCGAGCAGGAATTCGATCAGGCGGGTGCCCGCCGGCACGAACTGCCCGGAGTCGCGGCCGTCCGCTTCCGTGTACCGCTTCCCTGGGGTCGCGGCCAACCCCGGTGGCGCCGGGTAGAAGACGAACGGGACCGGCTCCTGCGCGTGGGTCCGGATGGCGACCGGGGTCGGATGGTCCGGCAGGAGGAGAATCCGGAGGTCTCCCTTCTCACGGGCCCTCGCGAGGATCGGGGTCAGCATCTCCTTGTCGATTCGTTCGATCGCGCGGATCTTCTCCTCTACGCTCCCGTTGTGTCCCGCCTCGTCGGGGGCCTCCACGTGGATGAGCACAAAGTCCTTCCGCTCGAGCTCGCGAAGGGCGTATTCCGCCTTCCCCTGGTAATTCGTGTCGATGTATCCGGTGGCGCCCGGCACGGCGATCACTTCCAGCCCCGCGTAGATCCCGATCCCCTTGATGAGGTCCACCGCGGCGACCACGGACCCGGTCAGACCGAACTTCTCCTCGAACGTGGGGATACGAGGGGCCTTCCCCTGTCCCCAGAGCCAGACCCCGTTGCCGGGGAGCTTCCCCTCCGCCGCCCTCTTCCGGTTTACCGGGTGGCCGGAGAAGAGTTCGCGGGAGATTTCCATGATCGTCAGGAGGAATTCCGCGCCGTCCCCCTGTGGAAGATAGGGGGTGATCTTCTTCCCGTGAATGTCGTGCGGCGGGGTCGTCTTCACTCCGTCGCACCCCCCGGGCCAGACCATGAGGTGGCGATACGACACGCCCGTGTGAAACCGGACCCCCTTGCCGGCGACCGCCTCCTGAAGGGAGGCGAGGAGCTCCGCCGCCTCGCTGGTGGATATATGCCCGGCGGAGAAATCCTCCATCTCGGAGTCGGCCCCGTCGTTTTTCAGCGCCACCAGATTGCAGCGGACCGCGACGTCGTCCGGCCCGAGGGATATGCCGATGGAGGCAGCCTCGAGCGGAGAGCGCCCGGTGTAGAAGACGGCGGGGTCGTACCCCAGGATGCTCAGATTCGAGACGTCGCTGCCCGGGTACATCTCTTTCGGCACGACCTGGACCATCCCGACGGCCCCGTTGGCCGCCATGAAGTCCATGTTCGGTTTTTCCGCGGCCTCGAGCGGCGTGCGGTTGCCGATCGCCGGGATCGGCCAGTCGGCCATGCCGTCGCCGATCAGGATGATGTATTTTCCACTCATCTCCCTCTCCTTCAGAAACCGAGGATCCTGAGGACGTCCCCGAGAACCGGGGGGATCGTCACGGGCGCGACCGATTGCGCGATTGCGTTGTCCGGGTCCTTCAGGCCATGGCCGGTCAGCGTGCAGACGAGGCGCTGCCCCTTGCGGAAGAACCCCTCGGCCCCCAACTTTATCACGCCGGCGATCGAGGCGGCCGACGCTGGCTCGCAGAAGATCCCTTCCGTCTCGGCGACCATCTTGTACGCTTCGAGGATCTCCGCGTCGCTCACCATCCGGATGAGTCCCCCGGACTCGTCCCGCGCCGCCTCGGCCGGTTTCCACGATGCGGGGTTGCCGATGCGGATCGCCGTGGCGACCGTCTCGGGCTTCGGGACCGGGGCCCCCCGGACGATCGGGGCCGCCCCTTCCGCCTGCCAGCCGAGCATCGCGGGAAGGCGGCTCGACTTCCCGGCGGCCCGGTAATCTTTGTATCCCGCCCAGTACGCGGTGATGTTTCCCGCGTTCCCCACCGGAAGGATGTGGTAGTCGGGCGCGTCTCCGAGCGCGTCGACGATCTCGAACGCTGCCGACTTCTGCCCTTCGATCCTGTAAGGGTTCAGCGAGTTCACCAGGGTCACCGGATACTTCGCGGAGACTTCCTTGACGAGGGAAAGGGCGTCGTCGAAGTTGCCCAGCACCTGCAATACCTGCGCCCCGTGGATCATCGCCTGGGAAAGTTTCCCCAGAGCGATCTTCCCATCGGGGATGAGCACGAACGCCTTCATTCCGGCGCGTGCGGCGTAGGCGGCCGCGGAGGCGGACGTGTTCCCGGTGGATGCACAGATGACCGAATCGGAACCGTCCGCCTTCGCCTTCGAGACCGCCATCGTCATTCCGCGATCCTTGAAGGAACCGGTAGGATTCAGTCCCTCGTACTTGAGGTACAACTCGGTTCCGGGAGCGATCCTTCGGGCCAGCGCCGGGGCCGGCACGAGGGGGGTGTTCCCCTCCAGCAGCGTGACGATCGCCTCTTCGGGGACGAAGGTGAAGAACCGGCCGTAATGGCGGATGATTCCTTCCCAGCGCATTTTGCCTCGGTTCCTTTTAGAGATTGTTTTCGATCCGGATCATTCGCGTCCGGTCGAGGACATCGGGGAGACGGTCCACCTCGGCCAGCGCCGCCCGCATATCGCTCTCCTTCGCCCGATGGGTGACGATGAAGATGGGAACCGCGGACTGCCCCTGACCCTTCTGGAGTACGGATGCGATGCTGATCGCGTGGCTCCCGAGCACCCCCGCAATTTTGGAGAGAACCCCGGGCTTGTCCATCACCCGGAATTTAAGGTAGTACTCGCTCCGGACCTGGTCGAGCGGCGCGAGCTCCGCCTGGACCGAGGGATCCGCGAGGAAGTACCCCCCAGGCGGTATCCGGCCCACGCAACCCCGGCGGAGGTTCCGCGCGATCTCGATCACGTCGCTGACGACCGCCGACGCCGTCGGGAGCATCCCCGCGCCTTGCCCGTACGACAGGGAGGAACCGACGAAATCCCCCTTCACGTAGATCGCGTTGTAGGCGCCGTCGACCATCCCAAGGGGGGATTGGGACGGGATCATCGTCGGATGGACCCGTGCCTCGATCCCCGCGCCGTTCTCCTTCGCGATCGCCAGCAGTTTTATCGTGTATCCGAACTCTTTCGCGAAGGAGATGTCGTCCCGGTCGATCTCCCGGATTCCCTGGACGAAGATCTCCTTGGTGGGAACGTGCGCGCCGGTGGCGAGCCAGACGAGGATCGCCAGTTTGTGCGCCGTGTCGATCCCGTCGACGTCGAACGACGGGTCCGCCTCGGCGAGCCCGGCCGCCTGCGCTTCGGCGAGGACCTCGGAGAACGGCTTCCCTTCCCGGGTCATGCGCGAAAGAATGTAGTTGCACGTCCCGTTGATGATCCCGAAGATCGCGCGGATCCGGTTCGCCGCCAACCCTTCCCGAAGCGTCCGGATGATGGGGATCCCTCCGCCGACGCTCGCCTCGAACCCGATGTCCACCCCGGCGGCCTGGACGGCCTTCATGATCTCCGGACCGCACTCCGCGAGCAGGGCCTTGTTCGCCGTCACCACCGATTTGCCGTTCCGGACCGCCTCCAGCAGGAAGTCTTTCGCGGCGCCCGTGCCGCCGACGAGCTCGACGAGGATCTGGACATCAGGGTCCCGGGCAACCCGCATGCCGTCCGCGATGAACACGCCCTCGGGCAGCCGAACGCCCCGGTCCCTCGAGGTGTCCTGGTCCGCGACCCGGACGAGCCGGATCGGTATCCCCACGCGCTTGCGGAGATGCTCCGCGTTCTCGAGAAGAAGCCTGACCGTGCCGGTGCCGACGGTTCCGAAACCGACGATGCCGACCCCGATCTCCCGTGGGGAAGCGGTCATTTCGCTTTAACCTTCGGCGGCGACTGGAGCATCTCCTTCACGCCGCGGATCGCCTGCCGTATCCGGTGCTCGTTCTCAACCAGCGCGAACCGGACGAACCCTTCCCCGTGCTCCCCGAAGCCGATCCCCGGCGAGACCGCGACCTTGGCCTTCGTCAGGAGAAGCTTCGAGAACTCGACGGAGCCCATCTCGCGGAACGGTTCGGGAATGGGCGCCCACACGAACATCGTCCCCTTCGGCTTCTCGAACTCCCACCCGATGCGGGCGAATCCCTCGACGAGGCAATCCCGGCGCTTCCGATAGACCTCGACGGCCTCGTCGACCACGCGTTGCGGCCCGTTGAGCGCGACCGTTGCGGCGACCTGTATCGCCTGGAACATCCCGTAGTCCAGATAGCTCTTCATCCGGGTCAGCGCCCCGACCATCCGCTTGTTCCCGACGACAAAGCCGACGCGCCAGCCGGGCATGGAGTACCCCTTCGACATGGAGTACATCTCCACGGCCACGTCTTTTGCTCCGGGGACCTGGAGGATCGAGGGCGCCTTGTATCCGTCGAAGACGAGGTCCGCGTAGGCGAGATCGTGGATGACCAGCAGCTTGTGCTCCTTGGCGAACACGACGACGCGCTTGAAGAAATCGAGGTCCACCACCTGGGTCGTCGGATTGTGGGGAAAGGAGATGATCATCATTTTCGGCCGGGGCCACATCGTCTTGATCGCGCGCTCGGCACGGTCTACGAAGTCTCCCTCCCCGCTCGTGAGGGAGATGGAACGGACGTCCGCCCCGGCGATGATCACCGAAAAGGCGTGGATCGGGTACGACGGGCTTGGGACGAGCGCGATGTCCCCGGGACCCATCGTGGCCAGCACGAGGTGCGACAATCCCTCCTTCGCCCCGATCGTGGCGATCGCCTCGGTTTCCGGGTCGAGTTCCACGTTGTATTTCCGCTTGTACCAGTTGCAGATCGCCAGCCGAAGCTTCGGGATTCCCCGGGAAAGCGAATACCGGTGGTTCCTGGGATTGCGGGCCGCCTCCACAAGCTTGTCGACGATATGCTTCGGCGTGGGAAGATCTGGATTTCCCATCCCGAGGTCGATGATGTCCTCGCCGGCGTGGCGCAATTTCGACTTCAGCTCCACCACAACCGCGAAAACGTACGGAGGCAAACGCTGGATTCTACGGAACTCTTCCATTGGAACCTCTCCAGTCAAGTGTAATCAAACATGTTAATGAATCGCGCCCTCCAAGTCAATTTTCCCTCCCGCGGTACCAGCCACCGAGGGATTTTTGCAGCGTAGGGTACGGTAGGAATAATTCCTTTAAGGCGCAGGCGTACGGGCGCGGTCAGCGGGACACTCTTGGTTCAAACCGGGGAGAAAGGGATAGAGTGTCCTGCGCCAGCCTCCTGCTGCGGTTGGAGGAGTGTCCCTCGCCCAGAAAAGCCGTTTACCGGTGTACCGCCTTCATCGCCTGCTCGGGGTAACGGGTCCCCGCGGCGGCACCGACGGGAAACGCCGCATCGAGCCGGGCGACCTCGTCGGGCGTCAGCGACAACTCCAACGCCCCGACGTTTTCCTCCAGCCGGTTTACGTGCTTGGTTCCCGGAATCGGGAAGATATCCTGTCCCCGGGCCAGCAACCAGGCCAGCGCCAACTGCGTCGGACGGCACTTCTTTGCGTTCGCCATCTCCGTGAGACGGTCCACCAGGGTGAGGTTGCGAAACAGGTTCTCCCCGGTAAAACGCGGGGAGTTCCGCCGGTAGTCACCCTCGGAAAGGTCGTCCAGTTTCCGGATCGCGCCGGTCAAGGCGCCCCTGCCGAGCGGGCTGTATGCGACAAAGGCGATCCCGTTGTCGCGGCATGTCTGCAGCACTTCGGCCTCCGGATCCCGGGTCCAGAGGGAATACTCCGTCTGCAGCGCCGTGATCGGGTGAACGGCACAGGCCTTTCGGATCGTGGCGGGCGCCGCTTCGGACAACCCGAGATATCGGACTTTCCCTTGCAGCACGAGTTCCGCCATCGCCCCGACGGTTTCCTCTATCGGAGTTACGGGGTCGACACGGTGCTGGTAATAGAGGTCGATGACGTCGACGCCGAGGCGCCGCAGGCTGGCTTCGCAGCACGAGCGGACGTAGTCGGGTTTGCCGTTTTGCCCCAGCCAACTCCCGTCTTTTCCGCGAACATTGCCGAACTTCGTCGCAAGTACGGCCAGGTGCCGACGGTCGCGAAGCGCCTTCCCGACGAGTTCCTCGTTGCGCCCCAGCCCGTAGATGTCCGCGGTGTCGAGGAAATTGACCCCCATCTCCAGGGACCTGTGGATCGTCCGGATCGATTCCGACTCGTCGCCGGGACCGTAGAACTCCGACATGCCCATGCAGCCCAGCCCCAGCCTGGCCACCAGCAAGTCGCTCTTCCCAAGAGGCAGCTTCGTCATGGTCGGTTCTCCTTTACATTTTTGATGCCGCCGCGTGGTGGAGAGATCCCGCGTCGAGATCCCTGCGATTGGAATATGGCGCCCGACGAGTATAGAATATAAATATTCTGATAGGCGAAGGAGGAATCCATGGCCGTGTCGAAAACGATCGGAAAAAAAATCTCGGGTATCGAAGGCCAGCTCAAGAAACGCGTCCGTTCGCTCGAGAAGGACCTTTCGGGCCTCGTAAAGAAACTGGAAAAAAAGGAAAGCGAGGTGAAGAAGCTCAAGGATAAGATGACCTCGAAATTCGTGAAGAACGTGAAGAAAAAAGCAAAAAAGGCCAAGAAGAAGGTCACGAAGAGGCTGTCCAGGATCCTGTAACCTGGTATCGGGGAAATTGCGGTCGCCTCAGTCCTGCCCGCCCGCTGCCGGAGGGCGGAGTTCGAGGAATCGCCGTATCCCCACGTTATCGGGAGACAACAGGGCAGGATCGTCGCGGTGCAGTTCCCCGACGATTTCCCGGGCCAAACGCAGGATCGATGCGTCCCGCACGAGGTCCGCGAAGACGAGATCGGGGATCCCTGACTGACGAACGCCGGCGAAGTCGCCCGGTCCGCGGATTCGGAGGTCCTCCTCCGCGATCCGGAAACCGTCGACCGTCTTCTCCATGACGGACAGGCGCGCCGCCGCTTCCTCCCCCTGCTCTCCCCCCGTCATCAGAAAACAGGAAGACGGGCGGGTCCCGCGCCCGACCCTTCCGCGCAGCTGGTGCAGCTGCGAAAGGCCGAACCGTTCTGCGTGCTCGACGACCATCACCGTGGCTTCCGGGACATCCACCCCCACCTCGACGACCGTGGTGGAGACAAGCAGCTGCAGATCGCCGCCCTTGAACCGACCCATCGCCTCTTCCTTCTCCGACGCCTTCATCCGGCCGTGCAGCAGTCCGACCCCCACGCCGGGGAACGCCTCCCGAAGCCGTTCGGCAGTGCGCGTGGCGTCCCGGAGGGAAATCTTTTCGGACTCCTCCACGAGCGGGAGAACGACGTACGCCCTTCCTCCCCGCGCGATCTCTTTCCGGATCTCCTCGAATAATTTCCGCCGACCGTCCTCCGTGACGACCTTCGTGCGGACCGGAATCCTTCCGCGAGGCATCTCGTCGAGCACCGAGACGTCGAGGTCGCCGTAGAGGGTGATCGCGAGCGTGCGGGGGATAGGAGTTGCCGTCATGACAAGGAGATGCGGTGAGATCCTTCCCTTCCTGCGGAGGGAGGCACGCTGAAGCACCCCGAACCGGTGCTGCTCATCGATGACCCCCAGCGCAAGGTTACGGAACTCGACACTTTCCTGGATAAGGGCATGCGTCCCCACGACGATGTCCGCCTCCCCGTCGCGGATCCGTTTTCGAACCGCATCCCGCTCCTTCGCGGGCAACGCAGCGGTGAGAAGCGCGACACGGACCGGCAGTCCGGCTGACAGCTCCAGAAACCTCCGGTAATGCTGCTCCGCCAGGATTTCGGTGGGCGCCATCACCGCGGCCTGCACGCCGTGCCGCCAGGCAACCATCGCCGCGATCCAGGCGACGATCGTCTTCCCGCTGCCCACATCTCCTTGCAGGAGGCGGTGCATCGGGTGGGGCTTCCCGAGGTCTTTAAGGATTTCGTTGACCACCCGCCGCTGGGCGCCGGTCAGTTCGAACGGAAGCCGCCGCTTGATCTCGTCGACGATCTCGCGGTCCCACGGGAGCGGGATCGCCTCCTCCCGCTCCGTTCCCGCCCGCCGGAGGGCCAGCGACCACTGGAGCGCGAACAGTTCGCCGAAGATCAGGCGCCGCTGCTGAGGGGAGGAGAATTCCCGGAAGCGCTCCGCGTCCGCGTCGCCGCGCGGGAAGTGGATGGAGGCGAGCGACTCCTGGAGAGGTGGAATCCCGACCCGCGCGAGGATCGCGGATGGGAAACACTCGATCTCCTGTGCGGCGTGCCGCTGGACCACCTCCCACTGGATCTTGCGGAGGACCCGCGGTGGAATCCCTTCCACCTCCGGGTAGACGGGGACGATGCGGCCGGAATGGACCGGGTCGGCGGCGTCTTCCTCCGCGAGGATCTCCGGGTGGTGCATTTCGGGAAAGAAGCGGAACCATCGCGCGGATCCGCAGAGCGTCACGGACTCCCCGACGCGGAACCGTTCGAGAAGGGAGGGATGGAAGCGGAACCATTTCGCCGAGAGTCGTCCGGTCCCGTCGGCGATCACGACATCGAGAACCCGTGCAGGGCCGAACTTCTTTCCTCCGCCCGCCACGGAAAGAATCTTCCCGCGGACGGGTGCGGTCATCCCAGGCTCGAGTTCCCGGATGGGGATCACCTTCCGGCGGTCTTCGTACCCCTTCGGGAAGAAGTAGAGGGCGTCGTGCGGCGTCCGGATCCCCCGGGCGGCGAGCTTTTCCCCCAGGCGGGGCCCCACGCCCTTGACGAACTGGATGGGGAGCGGTGTGGTCACCGCGCCTCTCTGGGGCGGAATGCCGGAGTCATCGACCCGTCGGACGCGCCGTCCCGTGATATTCCTGGAGACTCCGGACGGACAGGTCGTCCGCGATCAGGGCGGATATCGCGAGCGAGACGGCCCGCGCCGCGGCGAGGGTGGTGAAGTACGGAATGTTGTAGACCAGGGACGCGCGGCGAATGTAGTACGAGTCGGCCTTCGACTGTGCTCCGAGCGGGGTGTTGATGACCAGTGCGATCTCACCGTTCCTGATGAGGTCCGCCACGTGCGGTCGGCCCTCGTTCACCTTCCGAACCGTGTCGCAGGGAAGCCCGTGCGCCGTCAGGAACGCCGCCGTGCCGAGGGTGGCAACGAAGGAGAAGCCGCACCGCTTCAGCACTTCCGCCGCGGGAAGAACCCCCTCCTTGTCCTCGTCGCGCACGCTCACGAACACCTTTCCGGAACGCGGCAGGACCATCCCGGCCGCGATCTGCGCCTTGGCGAAGGCGGTGCCGAACGTACTGTCGATCCCCATCACCTCCCCGGTCGACTTCATCTCCGGACCGAGGAGCGTATCGACGTCGGGGAACTTGATGAAAGGGAAGACCGCCTCCTTGACGCACACGTGGTTCGGCACGATCTCCGATGTGAACCCGAGGTCGACCAGCTTGCGTCCAGCCATCACTTTCGCGGCGAGCTTGGCCAGGGGTACGCCGATCGCCTTGCTGACGAACGGGATGGTGCGCGACGCCCGCGGATTTACCTCGAGAATGAAGATCCTGCCGCGCTGGATGGCGAACTGGACGTTCATCAGTCCGATGACGGAGAGTTCGGAAGCCAGCGCCTTCGTCTGCCGGGTGATCTCCGCGATCGTCTCGCCGGAGATGGAGTGCGGGGGAAGGGAGCATGCCGAATCCCCGGAGTGGACGCCCGCTTCCTCGATATGTTCCATGATGCCGCCGACGACCACGGTTTCCCCGTCGGAGATCGCGTCCACGTCGATCTCGATGGCGTCCTCGAGGAACCGGTCGACGAGGACGGGCTTCGCCTCGGAAGCGGAGACGGCTTCCGTGAGGTATCTGCGAAGACCTTCCTCGTCGTGGACGATCTCCATCGCCCGCCCTCCGAGGACGTAGGAAGGACGAAGGAGCACGGGGTAACCGATCCGGGCCGCGATCGCGACCGCGTCGGGAGTGGACCGGGCGATCCCGTTCGGAGGCTGCGAAAGCCCCAGCAGGTTCAGCATCTCGGCAAACCGTTCGCGGTCTTCCGCCCGGTCGATGCTCTCCGGCGATGTGCCGAGGATCCGGACTCCTTCCGCTTCGAGAGGAACGGCGAGCTTCAACGGTGTCTGCCCGCCGAACTGGACGATCACCCCGACGGGTTTCTCCTCCTCGATGATGGCGAGGACGTCCTCCTTCGTCAGCGGCTCGAAATACAGACGGTCGGAGGAATCGTAGTCGGTGGAGACGGTCTCGGGGTTGCAGTTCACCATGATCGTCTCGAAGCCTTCCTCGCGCAGGGCGAAGACTCCGTGGACGCAGCAGTAGTCGAACTCTATCCCCTGGCCGATCCGGTTCGGCCCCCCGCCGAGGATCACCACCTTCTTCCGGCCGGTCGGCTCCGCCTCGTTCTCGCGCTCGTACGTCGAGTAGAGGTACGGGGTGTGCGCCTCGAACTCCGCACCGCAGGTGTCGACCCGCTTGTAGACCGCCCGAACCCCTGCGGCGTACCGGATCCTTCGAACGTCGTCCTCGGCGACACCGAGCAGTTTCGCGAGTCGGCGGTCGGAGAAGCCGTTCCCCTTCATCCGGTGAAGGAAGGGCTCGAACGCGGCCGGATCCGATGCCGCATCCTTACGGAACGCCTCCGCACTCGAGCGGATCTCGCCTTCCATCGCGATGATCTGACGGATGTTCTCGAGGAACCACGGGTCGATCCCGGTCGCCTCCCTGATCTCCTCGACCGTCCATCCGTCGCGAAACGCCTCCCCGATGTAAAAAAGACGCATGGAGTTCGGCTTGCGGAGTTTCCCGGTGATCGTCTTGCGACGTGCCGCCGGATTGGGGGGGACGGAGGGAAGGATCATCTCCTCGAAGCCGTACACGCCGTTCTCCAACGAACGGATCGCCTTCTGCAGGGACTCCTTGAAGGTGCGGCCGATCGCCATCACCTCCCCGACCGATTTCATCTGCGTGCCGAGAAGATCCTCGGTCTGGGGGAACTTCTCGAACGTGAACCGGGGGATCTTCGTCACCACGTAGTCGATGGTAGGTTCGAAAGATGCAGGCGTTTCCCGCGTGATGTCGTTGCGGATCTCGTCGAGGGTGTACCCGACGGCGAGTTTGGCCGCGATCTTCGCGATGGGGAACCCCGTGGCCTTGGACGCCAGCGCGGAGGAGCGGGAGACGCGCGGGTTCATCTCGATGATCACCATCTCGCCGGTCTCCGGGTGGACGGCGAACTGGATGTTGCTCCCCCCCGTGTCGACACCGATCTCCCGGATGATGCGCAGGGCAGCGTTGCGCATGATCTGGTACTCCTTGTCGGTCAGCGTCTGCGCGGGGGCCACGGTGATCGAGTCGCCCGTGTGGACGCCCATCGGGTCGAGGTTTTCGATCGAGCAAACGATGACCACGTTGTCGGCGAGGTCGCGCATCACCTCGAGCTCGAATTCCTTCCAGCCGATGACCGACTGCTCGATGAGGACGGTTCTCTTCGGCGAGGCGTCCAGAGCCCAGCGGATCCCCTCCTCGAATTCCTCGCGGTTGTAGGCGATCCCCGCGCCCGTTCCCCCGAGCGTGAAGGAGGGGCGGATGATCGCCGGGTACCCGATGTCCGGAATCACCTGGATGGCTTCTTCCAGCGAGCGGATGTACCCGGACCGGGGGACCGTCAGCCCCAGTTTTTCCATCGCCTTCCGGAAGAGGTTCCGGTCTTCCGCCTTCATGATCGCTTCGAAGCTCGCCCCGATCAGTTCCACCCCGAATTTCCGCAAAATTCCCATCTCGTGCAGGGAAATCGCGATGTTCAGTCCCGTCTGCCCCCCGATGGTCGGCAGCAGCGCGTCGGGCCGCTCCCGTTCGATGATCTTGCCGACGATTTCCGGGGTGATCGGCTCGATGTACGTGCGGTCGGCGAAGTCGGTGTCGGTCATGATCGTGGCCGGGTTGCTGTTGACGAGGACGACCTCGTACCCTTCCTCGCGGAGCGCCTTGCACGCCTGGGTTCCCGAGTAGTCGAACTCGCACGCCTGCCCGATGATGATCGGACCGGAGCCGATGAGCATGATCTTTTTCAGGTCGCTGCGCTTTGGCACTATCGCTCCTGTATGAAAACGTTCCGGAGTCCGAGCCGCTCGGCGGCCTCGATCGCCCGGTCGTACTCCTTCCGCGTCAACTTCCTGTCGAACCCGGCGACGGTATCCGCCTGCCACGCAGGGAAATATTGCCCCATCAGGGAAAGGGGAAGCTCCGGACCGTGTCTTCCCGAGAGATGCGCCAGCACGGCCTCCGTCTCCCCCACCCTTCCCGGAAGGACGAGATGGCGCACGAGGAGACCCCGCGAGGCGATTCCATCGTTTCCGATCGACAGGAACCCGACCTGCCGCAGCATCTCGTCGATGGCGGCACCGTTGTGCGGCGCGTAGTCGGGGGTGCCCGAAGCCGTCTCCGCAAGGTCCGCGGAAAGATACTTCGCGTCCGGCAGGTAGATGTCGACGGCGCCATCGAGGAGCGCGAGCGTTTCGAGAGCGTCGTATCCGTTCGTGTTGTAGACCACCGGGAGGTCGAACCCCCTGGCGCGGGCCAGCAGAATCGCCTCGAGCATCTGCGGCGCGTGCGGGGTGGGGGTTACGAAGTTGACGTTGTGAACCCCCAGCTCCCGCAGCCGAAGCATCTCGCCCGCCAGCGTTTCGGAGTCCATCTCCCGCCCGTTTCCGTACTGGCTGATCGGGTAGTTCTGGCAGAAGAGGCACTTCATGTTGCAATGGCTGAAAAAGATCGTCCCCGAGCCGCGCGTCCCAGAAATCGGCGGTTCCTCGCCGTGGTGCACGGAAACGGCCGCGACCCTCGCGAGACGACCCGCGCCGCAGTATCCCCGTTCCCCCTCGAGCCGGTTCACGCCGCACTCCCGCGGGCACAGCCTGCAGGCGGAGAGCGACAAATTGATTGCTTCCGGGCTCGCGGGGGGCTTCCACTCCGCTACGTTCGCGACCTTCGACCGCTCACTGCGATTCCGCTCGACGCAATCTTTGCCTCGCTCCATACGCCGCCCCACTCCCGGACAAGGATCGCTCCCTGGGGTACTCCCTATGCAACAAGACCGGGGAGCACTGCGTGGCCCCCCCGCTGCGCCCTCCGCAACGCATTGTCGCATCTCCCCCATCGGATGGTTTTTGGCACCGCGGCCCATCACAGCTCCTCCTCACCGCAGAGGTACCGGTGGAAGCGGGTGAAGAGGTAGCGGGAGTCGTGCGGGCCGGGGGACGCCTCCGGGTGGTATTGCACGGAGAAGCAGCGCATGGAGGGAATGGAAAGCCCCTCCACGGTTCCGTCGTTCAGGTTCAGGTGGGTGATCCGGGCGGCGGCGCCGAGGGAGGCGGGATCGACGGAGAAATTATGGTTCTGGCTGGTGATCTCGACCTTGCCCGTGGCGAGGTCCTTGACCGGCTGGTTGCAGCCATGGTGGCCGAACTTCAGCTTGAACGTCTTTCCCCCCAGCGCGAGCCCCATGATCTGGTGCCCGAGGCAGATCCCGAACATCGGGACCTTCCCGAGGAGCTCGCGGACCGTCGCGACCGCGTACGGCACCCCTTCGGGGTCCCCCGGTCCGTTCGACAGGAAGACGCCGTCCGGCGAGTGCGCCATGATCTCCGGCGCGGTGGCGCCGGCCGGGACGACGGTCACGTCGAACCCGTGGGAGACCATCATCCGGAGGATGTTCTGCTTGATCCCGAAGTCGATCGCCACGATTCGCGGGACGCGCCCGAACTTGTTCCGGAAAGCCGCGGCCGGCAGGTACCCCTTCTCCAGGTCCCAGTCCCCCGTGGTCCAATGGACCGCATGGCTGGATGTGACCTCCTTCACCAGGTCGCGCCCGACGAGGGAAGGGAGCCCCCTGGCCTTGCGCGCGAGACGATCCGGGTCGAGGTCGGTCGCCGACAGGACCGCCATCTGGGATCCCCCGTCCCGAAGGCGACGCGTGAGGGCGCGAGTGTCGAGTCCCGCGATCCCGCAGACGTGATACCGCCGGAGGTAGGCGTCGAGGGACTCCACGTGGCGCCAGTTCGACGGCGGCCCCCAGGCCTCCCGGACGATGAACCCCTCGACCCAGGGGCGGTTCGATTCCACGTCCTCCGGGTTGATCCCCGTGTTCCCGATCTCCGGATACGTCATCGTGACGATCTGTCCCCTGTAGGAAGGATCCGTGAGCACTTCCTGGTACCCGGTCATTCCGGTATTGAAGACGACCTCGCCGGAACACTCCCCCGCGTAGCCGAAGGAGGTCCCTTCGTAGGTCGTGCCGTCCGCGAGGACGAGAATGGCCTTCCGGTCAGGCATCCGCCGTGACTCCCGCGATCGTTGCGTGGCGAACCCGTCCGCCGCAGATCGTCGCGACCGCGCGACCGCGCATCTTCCACCCGAGGAAGGGGCTGTTCTTCGACTTCGAGAGCACGTCTTCGGGTCTGAATTCCCACGCCGCGTCTGGGTCGATGACCGTAATGTCGGCGTCGGCGCCGGGGGCGAGGGATCCCTTGCCGCGCAGGCCGAGAACCCGCGAGGGCCCGACGGAGAGGAGATCTACGAGACGCGCCGGTGTGATCTTTCCTCCGGCCAGCAGGGAAAGCGAGAGCGGAAGAGAGGTCTGCAGGCCGATGATTCCGTTGGCGGCGACGGCGAATTCGCACTTCTTGACGTACGACTCGTGGGGGGCGTGGTCGCAGGCGATCGCGTCGATCGTCCCGTCCTGGATCCCCTCGAGGATCGCCATCCGGTCCTCCTCGCCGCGCAGCGGCGGGTTCATCTTCGCGTTCGTGTCGTACCCTTCGAGCGCGGCGTCGGTCAGGGTGAAGTATTGGGGGGCCGTCTCGCCCGTGACGTCGAGACCCGCGCGGCGGGCCATCCGGAGGAGGTCGACCCCCATCCGGGTGCTGATATGCTGGATGTGCAGCTTCCCCCCCGTCTGTCGTGCGATCAGGATGTCGCGGGCGATCGCGACGTCCTCCGCGGCGGATGGGATCCCCGGAATCCCGAGCTTCCGTGCGGTCCACCCCTCGTGCGCAGCCCCGCCGCCTGCCAGCACGGCGTCTTCCGCGTGGGAAAGGATGCGATACCCGAAGGGGCGGACATACTCCATCGCGCGCCGAAGAAGGAGGGCGTTCTCCACCGGCTTCCCGTCGTCGGAAAACGCCACCGCTCCGGCGTCGGCCAGTTCCGAGAAGTCCGCCATCTCCTTCCCCTCGAGCCCGAGGGTCACCGCGGCCACGGGAAAGACGTTGGCGCACCCTTCCCGAAGGGCTTTCTCGATGATGTGCCGGGTGACTTCCGGGGAGTCGTTGACCGGATTCGTGTTGGCCATGCAGACGACGGAGGTGAATCCGCCGGCCGCCGCCGCGCGTGTCCCGGTGGAGATATCCTCCTTCCACTCGTATCCCGGGTCCCGCAGGTGAACGTGCATGTCGATCAGGCCGGGGACGACCCACTTCCCCTCCGCGGAGATCACCTTCCCCTGGAATCGCGCGGGGGGATCGCCCGCCAGGAACTCGCGGACCTTCCCGTTCTCCAGTACCAGGTGACCGATTTCGTCCCGACCGGACGCAGGGTCGATCACCCTCCCCCCCTTAATGAGCAACATGGGAACCTCCAGCGAGAAGATAGAGAAGCGCCATCCGGACGGCAACCCCGGACTCGACCTGCCGCAGCACCAGGGACCGTTCGCAGTCGGCCAGTTCGTCGGACAGCTCCACTCCCCGGTTGATCGGTCCGGGGTGCATGATCACCGCGTCATCCTTCGCCAGGGAGAAGATGTCACGGTTCAAGCCAAACCTTCGAGAATACTCTCTTAGTGATGGAAAATACGACGTTTTTTGTCTTTCAAGTTGGATACGCAGCATGATGACGACATCGGCTCCCCGGACCGCTTCGCGAATATCGCTCGTCACGATCGCCCCCGTTCGCTCCATCTCGCGGGGAACGAGGGTTGCCGGACCGCACAGCCAAAGTTTCGCCCCCATTCTCCCAAGGGAGTGGAGGTCCGAACGGACGACCCGGCTATGCAGGATATCCCCGACGATCGCGATTTTCAGGCCGGCGATCTTCCCTTTCACTTTCAGGATCGTGTAGAGATCGAGCAGACCCTGGGAAGGATGTTCGTTCTGGCCGTCTCCCGCGTTGATGATGGAGCAGGAGACGTGTCGGGAGAGGAAAAGGGCCGCACCCGACGCGGAGTGCCGCACAACGAGGATATTGGGCTTCATCGCCTCGATGTTCCGGGCCGTGTCGAGGAGCGTCTCGCCCTTCGAGACGCTCGAAGCGCTGGAGCTGAAGTTCACCACGTCGGCGGAGAGCCGCTTTCCGGCGATCTCGAACGAGGTCCGGGTCCGCGTGCTGGCTTCGAAGAAGAGGTTGACCACGGTCTTTCCGCGGAGCGCTGGGACCTTCTTGATGTCGCGCGTGAGCACCTCCTCCATCGACCGCGCGGTGTCGATGACGAACTCCATCTCCTCCGGGTGGAAGTCGGACAGCCCGAGGACGTGTCGTCGATGCCATTCCATGGCCTACTCCCCCTTCCGTGGCGGATCTTCCTTCAAAAGGACCGTCCATTCCTCCGGCGTCCCCTCCACGCGCACCAGGACGGTTTCCGTCCGGGACGTGGGGACGTTCCGCCCGACGAAATCGGCGCGGATGGGGAGCTCGCGGTGCCCCCGGTCGATGAGGACCGCCAGCTGGATGTTCCGCGGTCGACCGAAGTCGATCAGCGCGTCCATGGCCGCCCGGATCGTCCGGCCCGTGTACAGGACGTCGTCGACCAGGATCACCTTCCTGTCGTCGATGGAGAAAGGAACCTCCGTCCGCTTCATGCGCGCCTGGTATCCCGCGCGGGCAAGATCGTCCCGGTAGAGGGTGATGTCGACGAATCCGGTGGGGACGTCCACCCCTTCGATCACCTGGATCTTCCTGCGGATCACCTGGGAGAGGGGGATCCCTCCCGAGGCGATTCCGACGAGTACGATCTGCCCCGCCCCCTTGTTCTTCTCGATGATCTCGTGGGTCAGGCGGGAGAGAACGCGCTCGACACCCTTGCCGTCCATAAGGGTCTTCATGCCGGTTTTCTTCATCGTGTCCGCCTCCTAGCCCGGCCGGTGTGCCGGCGTCGGGGGCAAAAAAAATGCCTCTCCGGCGTTGCGGAGAGGCACAGTCGTGATCGGCAATTCTTCATCCTTTGCTAACCTCACGGGATTAGCTTAAAAGGCCACCACGGATACTACCCTCATCCTCCACGCGAGTCAACGGCAAAGGGATGCGGCGGCGTTAATGAAAAATGTGCCCGATCCGGTCCCAGCGGACGAGCTCGGGGTAACGACCCACGTCCGTCCACCCGATGCCGCGGTTCCAGTCGATGGAGAAGTAGATGAAAAGCGCCTTGCCGACGACGGCGTCCATGTCGACGAAGCCCCAGAATCGCGAGTCGTACGACCGGTCGCGGTTGTCCCCCATCATGAAGAGTTTCCCGGCGGGCACCCGAACGGGGGGCATGTTGTCCCTGCCGCGAATGAAGCCGTCGGAGTTCTTTCCGTCCGCGAAACGCGTGTACCCTTCCACGAGAAGGGTACCGTTGATGTAGACCGTCTTCTGCCGGACCTCCACGACGTCTCCCGGAGTCCCGACGACACGCTTGATGAAATCCTTGCTCGGGTCTTCGGGAAAGACGAAGACCACGATGTCGCCCCGTTTCGGGGTGGTGAAGGCGAGGATCCGCCCCTTCGTGTACGGCACGTGGTACCCGTAGACGAACTTGTTGACGAAGATGTGGTCGCCGATCAGGAGGGTGTCCTCCATGGAGCCCGACGGGATCTTGAACGCCTGCATGAGAAGGGTGCGGACGATCAGGGCGATGATCAGGGCGACGCCGAACGCCTCGGCGTACTCCCGGACCTTCCCCTTGCTCGCCACCGTCCCGCCCTCCGGAGGCGACGAAGCAGAATGTCGCATCCGGGTCACTCCTTGACCTTGAGGATCGAGAGGAACGCTTCCTGGGGGATCTCGACGGAGCCGACCTGCTTCATGCGCTTCTTCCCTTCCTTCTGCTTCTCCAGGAGCTTCCGCTTCCTTGAGATGTCCCCGCCGTAGCATTTCGCGATGACGTTCTTCCGGATCGCCTTGACCGACTCCCTGGCGATGATCTTTCCGCCGATCGCGGCCTGGATGGCCACCTCGAACATCTGGCGGGGGATCAGCTTCCGCAGGCGCTCCGCGACGTCCTTCCCCTTCGGGTAGGCGTTGTCCCGGTGCACGATGAGCGAAAGGGCGTCCACCTTGTCCCCGTTGAGCAGGATGTCCAGCCGGACCAGGTTGGACTGCTGAAACCGGAGAAATTCGTAATCCATCGAGGCGTATCCGCGGGAAGCGGTCTTCAGCTTGTCGTAGAAGTCGAGAACGATCTCGTTCAGCGGCAGTTCGTATTCGAGGATGACCCGGACCGCCGAGACGAACTTCATCTGCCGCTGCACGCCCCGGCGCTCCTCGCACAGCTTGAGGACGTTCCCAAGGTATTCCGCCGGCAGGTGGATCGTCGCGTGGATGATCGGTTCCTCGATATGGTCGAGCTCGACCGGTTCCGGGAGCCGGGCGGGACTATCGACTTCCAGGACCGTGCCGTCGACCTTCACCGCGCGGTATCCGACCGTGGGAGCCGTGGTGATGAGCTGTATGTCGTATTCGCGCTCCAGCCGCTCCTGGACGATCTCCATGTGGAGCAACCCGAGAAATCCGCACCGGAAACCGAATCCCAGCGCCACCGAGCTCTCCGGCTCCGCCGTGAACGAGGAGTCGTTCAGCCGGAGCTTGTCGATCGCCGTCCGCAACTGGGGATACTGGTCGGAGGCGAGCGGATAGACGCCCGCGAACACCATCGGCCGGACGACTTTGAACCCCGGGAGCGGCCGGGCAGTGGGATGGCGCGTGTCGGTGATCGTGTCGCCAACCTTCGTCTCGGTCAGTTCCTTGATGTTGGCGATCACGAAACCGACTTCGCCGGTTCCCAGCGCCTGCAACTCCTTCGGATGGGGAGAGAATACGCCGACCTTCTGCACCTCGAAGGAATTCCCCGTCGCCATGAAGGTGACCTTCTGGCCGGACCGGATCGCGCCGTCCAGAACCCGGGCCAGGACAACCACGCCGGCGTAGTTGTCGAACCAGGAATCGATGATCAGCGCCTTGGTCGGCGCGTCCGGATCCCCCTCGGGGGGGGGGATCGCCTTGATCACCTTTTCGAGCAGTTCCGGGACGCCGGTCCCCTTCTTCGCGCTGACCGCGAGGATCCCGGAGGTGTCCAGGCCGATGACGTCTTCGATCTCCTGGCGCACCCGATCGACCTCGGCGTTCGGAAGATCGATCTTGTTCAGGACGGGGATGACCTCGAGGTCCAGTTCGAGTGCCATGTAGACGTTGGCCAGCGTCTGCGCCTCGACGCCCTGCGACGCGTCCACGACGAGGATCGCTCCTTCGCAGGCGCTCAGGCTGCGGGACACTTCATAGGAGAAGTCCACATGTCCGGGGGTGTCGATCAGGTTGAGGATGTATTCCTTCCCGTCCTCCGCGCGATGGCGCATCCGGACGGTCTGGGCCTTGATCGTGATCCCTCGCTCCCGCTCGAGATCCATCTTGTCCAGAAACTGGTCCACCTTCTCCCGGTCCGAAAGGGTCCCGGTGATCTCGAGGAGCCGATCGGCCAGAGTGGATTTCCCGTGGTCGATGTGGGCGATGATGGAAAAGTTGCGGATGTTCTCTATTCGCATGTCTACCAGGTTCCGGAGGATTTCACCTTGTCTCGGAAGTACGCCAGCGTGAGGGCGAGCCCATCTTCCAACGATATGTCAGGATACCACCCCAATTCGTTGAAGGCCATCCCGTTTTCGATGACCGAGCGGCGCTGCTCTCCCGGCATCGCCGGCCCGTGGATCTCTTCCTGGCGGCTCCCGGAGAGGTCCCGAAGCGTCCGGAAGAGCGTGTTCACGTCGGTCTCGATCCCGGTCCCGATATTGATGGACAGCCCGTCCCCGCGGGTGAGCGCCGCGAGATTGGCGCGCACAACATCCCCCACGTACACGTAATCGCGGGTCTGGAGTCCGTCTCCGTTGATGAGGGCGGGCTGCCCCTTCAGAAGCCGCTCGCAGAAGATGGCGACCACGCCCGCCTCCCCGTGGGGGTCCTGTCGCGGTCCGTACACGTTCGAGTACCGCAGCGCCGTGTATTCCAGCCCGTACTGGACGCGATAATAAGCGAGGTAGAGTTCGACGGAAACCTTCGCCACCCCGTATGGGGAAACGGGCCGCAAAGGATGCGCTTCGTCCGCGGGGAAATACTCCTGCTCGCCGTACCCGGCGCCTCCGGAGGAGGAGAAGATCGTCTTCCGGACACCGCACTCCCGCGCCGCCTCGAGAAGGACCAGCGTGCCCACGATGTTCTCCTTCGCGTCGAAGGCCGGATCGGCCACGGACTTGCGCACGTTGATCTGCGCCGCGTGGTGACAGAGGACCTCCGGGCGGAATGTCCGGATCGCCTCGACGGCGGTGTCCGACCCGGCGTCCCCGAAGACGAACCGCGCTCCCTCCGGGACGTTCTCCTTCTTCCCGGAGGAAAGGTTGTCCAGCACGAGAACCTCGTGACCCGCATCCACGTACGCATGCGCGATATGGGAGGCGATGAACCCCGCCCCTCCGGTGACCATGATCCGCATCGAAACTCCTTCCCTTGGCCTCGTTGCCATTCCTTCCCGACCTTTCAGTTTCCCGCGGAACCTATCCCCTTGAGCCCGAACGTCAAATTTACGGTCGTGTCGTCCGGCTGCGTCGTCCGGTCGACGGTAAACCCGAGGTTCCAGCATTCGCTTCGCGGATACACCGATACCCCGACCCTCCCGTCGGTAAGGTAGCCGTTCCTCAAGGAGTAGTTCGCCATCGCCTGGAGGCGCAGCCAGCGCAGGAGGCGCCACGCAAATGTCCCCCGCACGTCTTCCGCCAGTTCCCGGGATATCCGGTAGTCGACGAGGAACCGGTGATCCTCGTCCTTTCTATATTCCCCGCCGACCGCACCGACCGTGAACGTGGTATCCACCGGATCGAAGAGCGCCTCGCCATGGAACCCCCACCGCTCGACGGGGTTCAACCCCAACTTCGCGTAGATGTCCGAGGCGGCGCTGATCTTCCCCGCGGGACGACCCGCTCCCGTGTCGATCTGGGCCCGCAGCGCCCGCACATAAGGTGCGAGCGGATCGACGTACGGGCTCCCCGACGGCTCACTTCCTCCGATATCATAGGCCCACTCGATGTGGAACGACAGGAACTCCTTCGGAGGGGCGCCCTCCTTGACCCCGAGAAGGCGCTGAGAAAGCGTGAAGAGGAACTGGCTCTGGGGCGCCAGACGCGACCATCGGTCGGTGATGGGAAGATCGTCCTGGAAGACCGTTGGAACGTAGCGGAATCCCCCCGAGATCCCGGCCGTGTGTACGAGACCCTTCCCCGGGACATCCTTGCGGACGTCCGCCGAAAGCGTCGCCCCGCCCCCGGGTACGATCCGCCCGAGATCGGACGGTCCATCCACCGGAGACGCATCGAACCGTGTCCCGAGAGCGTCCACGAAGAGGTACGGCACCAGGGTGACGGAACGGTACAGCGGAATCGCCCTTGAAACCTCCCCGAATCCCCTCGCGCGGAGTTCGTCGTAGCCATCCCCGCGCTGGAACCGGGTCGCGGAGATCTCCCCGGAAAGATCGATCCCTGCGACGGGGATTCCCGCGGGAAGGAGCGTCATCGTGTACTCCGGCACCCGCTGCACGGTGTTGTCCGCCCCGGGATCCCCCTGGAGATCCTTGTTCCACACGACCGATAGCGCGTGCTCCGAGTGCACTCCCGTGACGGAGACGAACCCTTCCGACCGGGCGTGGCGTGCCGCCACGAGCGCGTTATTGTCGACCATGTCGAGGTAGTAGTTCGAATCGGTAGGCACTTCCAGGGTCGCGTTCGCCGTGAAAGGGCCGGAACGGAAGATATTTCCCCCGTAAAATCGCCCCCGGTTCTGCTCTTCCACGCGATCCCGGAAATATGTCGCGTGGACGGCCCCGACCGATTCCGGGTTCAGGACGAACCGGTACTCGACTTCCGGACGGTATCCACGGCGGCTCATCGCGTCGAGAGTCACGGTGGCGTCGCTCCAGCGGTTGATCACCTGGTAGTACGGAACCTCCAACGTGAATCCCCTGGACTGGTTGGAAGAAAATTTCGGGAGCAGCAGTCCGCTCTGCCGCGTCATCTTGACGGGAAACGCGCCCCACGGCAGCCACAGGACGGGAACCCCACGGATGCGGAATGTGATATCTTTCCCGACCGCGTACTGGTCGAGAGTGACGTTCGCCCGCCGCACCTCGAATTTCCAGTCCGGCTCCGGATCGCACGGGCATGTGGTCAGTGTCCCCTTTTCGATCAGGAAGGAACTCTTTCCCGTCTTCTCGATCCTCTGGCTCGAAATCTGATAATTGCTGCTGCTGATCCGGATGGTACCGTTGTAGAGGACTCCCTTCTCCGAGTCGAGGTTGATCGTGATCCGGTCGAACGCGAACTCCTCGCTCGCGTCCTTGTAGCGGACCTTCCCGGTCAGGTCCGCCTCCCCCGTGGCCGAATCGTACCGGATCCTGTCGGCACGCATCGTCCGGGTCCCGAATGCCATTTCTACGTTCCCCTCCGCCAGGGCGACCCCGGTATCCTCTTCGTATGAGAGGGTGTCGGCGGTCATGTGAACCGGTGAATCGAGATGGATCCCCGGTTTCATGAGCTCCTTAAGGGGAAGGGGGATCGGAAAACGACCCTCCGCAGAGACGTCCGCGAGGCCCCCGGCGATCAGCAGGAAAGCGATGACGAGGCAACGGAGAGGACTCAAGGGACGAAACCGACGCGGTGCAGGTAGGCATCCCCCGCGGCGGCGAGCGAACCGCACACGAGCACCACACCTCCCTTGCCGGTCCAGCGCCGCGCGATCCGCCATCCATCCGGGAAGTTCTCCGCAAGGCGGCAGGCGATGCCCTGTTTCGCGCACGCTTCGGCGAGGGCTTCCCTTCCCGCCCTGCGCGGGTGCGAGAGCGGGTATGTGACGATCCCGTCGAAGTGTCGTCCGAGATGCCTCAGGTACCCCGAGGGGTCCTTGTCGGAAAGCATGCTCCACAGCGCGACGACGCGTCTCCCCTCTCCCCAGGGAGGAGATCCCGAAATCTCCCGCGCAAGGGCGGATGCCGCCTCCGGGTTGTGCCCCCCGTCGACCCATGCCCCTGCGTTCGCACGAAGAGGAATCGGACACCATCGGCCGGGCCATAACGAGGCCGGGAGCGCCTTCCCGGCCGCCGCGGCGAATGCGGCGGGGCCGATCCCCTCCGCGGATGCGAGGAGCCAGGATGCGGCCAGCGCGACAGCGGCGTTGTCACGCTGGAACCCGCCGATCCTCGCTACACGCAACCGATCGAGGTCGAGACCGGGAAGTTCCACAACGATCGTCCCGTCCGGACGATCGCTCCAGTCGAAGGTGCGGCCGAGTTCCCAGGGTTCGCACCCCAGTTTCCGTGCACGCCGGAGAACGACGGCGCGGGCGCCAGGCCGCAATCGCCCGGTAACGAGCGGGACGCCCGTCCGGAGGATCCCCGCCTTTTCCGCGGCGATCGAAACGAGCGTATTCCCGAGCCACTCACGGTGGTCGAATCCGATGGTGGTGATGACCGAAACCGCCGGGCGGCACGCGCTGGTCGCGTCCCATCGTCCGCCGAGTCCCGTTTCCATGACGGCGATCCGGACACCCTTTCGCCGGAACCAGTCGGAGGCGGCCCAGGTCATCTTTTCGAACCAGGTAAGCGGATCCCCGGGAGGAGAGAGACGGTGCGCTGCGCGAAAACCGTCACGGAGCGCGCGGGGGGAGATCATCTTCCCGTCGATGCGAACCCGCTCTTCCGGCGCAACGAGGTGCGGGGATGTAAACAGGCCGATGGGGCCCAATGGCAACAGGCGCAGGACGTCGCACGCGAAAGAAGCGGTTGACCCCTTCCCGTTGGTCCCCGCGACGTGGAGGGTGCGGAACGACTTCTCCGGATGCCCGGACCGGGAAAACGCCGACACGATCCGGGACAGCCCGGGGCGGACGTTTTCCGGGCCGGAAGGTCCGGTTCCCCCGATCATCGATCCCCGGAACCCGAAAGATATCGCAGGATCATCGAAAGCGTCGCCTTGAGCCGGCTGCGCTCCACGATCATGTCGACCATCCCGTGTTCCAGGAGAAACTCGGCGCGCTGGAACCCCTCCGGCAGCTTCTGCTGGATCGTCTGCTCGATCACCCGGGGCCCCGCGAACCCGACCAGCGCCCCCGGCTCGGAGATGATGACGTCTCCCAGCATCGCGAAGCTCGCCGCAACCCCGCCGGTGGTGGGATCGGTCAGCACGCTGATGAAGGGCACTCTGGCGTCGGAGAGGCGCGCGAGCGCGGCGCTCGTCTTGGCCATCTGCATCAGCGAAAGGGTCCCCTCCTGCATCCGCGCGCCCCCGGAAGCGCTGAAGATGATGAGGGGGAGGCGGGATTCCAGGGCGACTTCCGCGGTAATGGCGATCTTCTCCCCGACGACGCTTCCCATCGAGCCGCCCTGGAACTCGAAATCGAGGACCGCAAGGGCCACCTCGACCCCCTGGACCTTCCCCGTCCCCGTGATGACGGCTTCCTTGCGCCCCGTCTTCTTCTTCGCCTCCTTCAGGCGATCGACGTACTTCTTCGTGTCCGTGAAATTCAGGACGTCCACGGACTCCATCTCCTCGCCGAACTCCACGAATGTCCCTTCGTCGATCACGGCACGGATCCGCTCCCGGGCGGGAATCCGGAAGTGGTACACGCATTTGGGGCAGACGTTCAGGTTCCGTTCCACCTCGGGCTTGTAGATGATCTCGAGGCAGGCGGCGCACTTGATCCACATCCCTTCGGGAATCTTGATCTTCCTGTCGCTTTCGTCCTTTTTCCGGAAGAGTCGAATCGCCATGGCCATGTCACCTCAGTGCCTTCTTAAGGGATCGGACAAACCGGGAAAGCTCCGCCGGGCCGCGGGTGCCGCGGCCGTTCCTTTCGACGATCTTGACGCAGGCGCTCCCGACGACCGCCGCGTCGGCATGCCGGGTGGCCGCCGCCGCCATCGCCGGGGAGGAGATGCCGAATCCGACGGCGACCGGCAGCCGTGTCGCCTTCGCGACATTCCTGGTCCACGCAGCCATCTCCGGGGGGAGGGTTTTCCGCATCCCGGTCACACCGGTCACGGAGATCAGGTACAGGAACCCGGAGCCCGCGCGGTCGACCGCACGGACCCGGGCCATCCCGCTCGTGGGGGCCGCCAGGGGGATCCAGTCGAGCCCCGCTTCCCGGAACCACGGCAGCGCCTCTCCCCTCTCTTCGAACGGCAGGTCGACCACCAGGAACCCGTCGACCCCTGCCTCCCGTGCATCCTTGCACAGCGAGGGCAAACCGTACCGGTAAAACGGGTTGTAATATCCGAAGAGCACGATCGGCGTGGCGTGCGTGTCGCGGAATCTCCGAACAAGGTCGAGGACCCCGGAGACATTCATCCCCGACGACAATGCCCGCCGCGAGGCTGCCTCGATCGTCGGACCATCCGCCGTGGGATCCGAAAAGGGGACCCCCACCTCGATGATATCCGCCCCGGCGTCGGCTGCCGCCCGGAGGTACCGGAGTGACGCCGCCGGCGTCGGGTCTCCCGCGGTCAGGTAGACCACGAGTCCCTTCTCTCCGGACGCGCGGAGGCGCCGGAACGCGGCGTCAATCGACGTCACGGCCGCCCTCCCCCAATTCCATCAGGATCCCCATGTCCTTGTCGCCTCGCCCCGAGAGATTCACCAGGATGGTCTCGGAAGGCCGCATCTTCTTCGCGAGGCGGTACGCGAACGCGACGGCGTGTGACGATTCGAGCGCCGGCTGGATCCCCTCGTACCGGGAGAGCAGGGAGAAGCCGGAGAGCGCCTGGGCGTCCGTCACGGAGACGTATTCCGCCCTGCCCGTCTCTTTCAACCACGCGTGCTCCGGCCCCACGCCGGGATAGTCCAGCCCCGCGGAGATCGAGTGGGCTTCGAGAATCTGTCCGTCCGCGTCCTGGAGGAGGAACGACTTGCTCCCGTGGAGCACGCCGACATTCCCGCGGGAAAGCGTGGCCCCGTGTCTCCCGGAAGAGAGACCGAGACCTCCCGCCTCCACCCCGTAGAGCCGGACCCGGGGATACCTCAGGAAGGAGGTGAAGATCCCCATCGCGTTGCTTCCCCCACCCACGCACGCCACGACCGCTGTCGGGAGTTTCCCTTCCGCCTTCCGGAACTGGGGGAGCGCTTCCCGTCCGATCACCGACTGGAAATCCCGCACCATCTCCGGGTACGGGTGCGGCCCCGCCGTGGAGCCGATCAGGTAGTAGGTGGTCCGGACGTTCGTCACCCAGTCGCGAAGCGCCTCGTTCATGGCGTCCTTCAGCGTACGGCTACCGGAGGTCACAGGGTTGACTCGGGCCCCGAGCAGACGCATCCGGAAGACGTTGTGGGACTGTCGCCGGATGTCCTCTTCGCCCATGTAGATCTCGCACGGGATCCCCATCCGGGCGCAGACGGTGGCCGTCGCAACGCCGTGCTGGCCGGCGCCCGTCTCGGCGATGATCCGCCGCTTCCCCATCCTGCGCGCCAGCAGCCCCTGTCCCAGCGTGTTGTTGATCTTGTGCGACCCGGTGTGCGCGAGGTCCTCCCGCTTGATGTGGATCCGCGCGCCCCCGGCCTTCTCCGTCAGCCGCTCCGCGAAATACAGCGGGGTCGGCCGGCCGGCGTAACTCTTCAGGAGGTGGTCGAGCTCCCGATGGAAGGACCGGTCGCGCCGCGCCTCCTTGTACGCCTTTTCCAGCCGGATCAGGGCGGACATCAGCGTTTCGGCGACATACCTCCCCCCGAAGGGGCCGAAGTGCCCCGCCGGATCCGGTGTCCTGATCGTCTTACGCCTCGGCAACGCGGAGCCCCGCTTTCGCGCGTTCGATGAACGATTTTACCTTGTCCCGGTCTTTCCGGCCCGGCGACGACTCGACGCCGGAGGCGACGTCGACCCCGAACGGGCGCGCCTCGTGAATGGCCCGCTCGACGTTCGAAGGTGTGAGCCCTCCCGCGAGAACCCACGGCTTCCCCGCGCTTCCGGCACCTCGAACACCCGCTATCCCCGGGTACAGCTCCGCAAGCTCCCGCCACGCCAGTTCCCTGCCCGTACCACCGTAGGCGTCCTTGCCGCCCGCGTCGAACAGGAACGCCTCGCATGGATACGCGAGAAGCGCCGGGAGATCCGGGGCGCGATCCGCGTGGACAGCCTTCATCCGCCAGAGCGGGATCCGGGAGGCGTCCCCGGAAGGCTCGTCCCCGTGAAGCTGAACCCGGCGGATCCCGAGCGTTCCGCAGAGCGACACGATCGTCCCCGGGGACTCGTTCACGAACACACCGACGACCTCCGCCCGGTCCGCCACCGCCTCCACGATCTCCCGGGCGAGGTCGGCAGGGACGAAGCGCGGCGATCCCGCGAAGAAGTTGATCCCGATCGCATCGGCTCCGCACGCGACGGCGTGCGCGGCGTCCTCCGGACGGGTCACCCCGCAGATCTTGATGCGGAACATCCTCCCGGCGCTACCCCTCGACCTTCGGGAGGCGGTGAAGCGCCTCCGCGACCTTTTCTTTCGGGTACTCCAGATCCTTCAAGCGCCCGTTGAGGTAGTCGTCGTAGGCGGTAAGATCGAAGAAACCGTGTCCGCTCAGGTTGAAGAGGATGGTCTTCTGCTTCCCCTCCTCGTCCGCGCGCTTCGCCTCGACGATCGCCGAGTGGATGGCGTGGGACGACTCGGGCGCCGGAAGGATCCCCTCCGTGCGGGCGAAGACCATCGCGCTTTCAAACACGGCGATCTGGCCGTACGCCTGGGCATCGATCAACCCTTCGTGATGGAGCTGGCTGACGAGCGCCGAGTCCCCGTGGTACCGGAGGCCCCCAGCGTGGATTCCGTCGGGCACGAAGTCGTGGCCGAGGGTGTACATCTTCATGAGGGGGGTGAGTTTCGCGGTATCGCCGAAATCGTAGGCGTAGATCCCCTTGGTGAGCGTCGGGCAGGAGGCCGGCTCGACCGCGACGATTCGCGGATCCTTCTTCCCGGCGATCTTGTCGCGCAGGAAGGGGAAGCCGATCCCCGCGAGATTGCTGCCGCCTCCGCAGCACGCGATGACGACGTCGGGGTAATCCCCCGCAAGTTTCATCTGCTCCTGCGCTTCCAGGCCGATGACCGTCTGGTGGAGGCAGACGTGGTTCAGGACCGACCCGAGGGAGTAGCTGGTGTCCTCGCGCGTCGCCGCGTCCTCGACCGCCTCGCTGATCGCGATCCCGAGGGATCCGGGGGAGTCCGGGAACTCCGCCAGGATGGCACGCCCGGAGTTCGTGTCCTTGCTCGGGGAGGAGACGACCTTCGCCCCCCAGGTTTCCATGAGCATCCGGCGATACGGCTTCTGGTTGTAGCTGACCTTCACCATGTACACCTTCACTTCGAGCCCGAAGAACGACCCGGCGAGGGCCATGGCGGAACCCCATTGCCCGGCCCCCGTCTCGGTGGCGATCCTTTTCCGTCCCGCCATCTTGTTGTAATACGCCTGGGGGATGGAGGTGTTCGGCTTGTGGCTACCCGCGGGACTGCCGCCCTCGTACTTGTAGTAGATCTTCGACTTCGTACCCAGCGCCTCCTCGAGGCGAAGGGCGCGGAACATCGGTGTCGGCCTCCAGAGGGTGTAGATGTCCCGGACCGCTTCGGGGATCGGGATCTCCCGCTGCGACGACACTTCCTGCTCGATCAGGGGCATGGGGAACAGCGGCGAGAGATCGTCGGGGCCCACCGGTTTGCCGGTGCCGGGGTGCAGCACCGCCGCCGGGGGGTTCGGCATGTCCGCCATGACGTTGTACCAGGTCTTCGGTATTTCCGAGTCCTTGAGGAGAAACTTTACTTTCATCGCGTAGGCTCCTTTGCTCTTTGGTCGATCATCGGATATCCGTTTATTTTCCCACATACCCGCCGATCGTGTCAGCGGGGTCTTTGCTCGCGGCCAGGGACTCCCCGATCAGGAAGAGGCGGGCGCCGGCCCTGTGGAAGTCCCGGACCTGGTCCGCCGTCGAGATGCCGCTTTCCACGACGGGGTATACCCCGGCGGGAAGAAGGGGGATCAGGCGGGTCGCCGTGGAAAGGTCCACGGTCAACGTGTCCAGGTCCCGGTTATTGATGCCGATCAGGCGGGCCCCCGACCGGGCGGCGATCGCGATCTCCGACGCGTCGCGCGCTTCGACCAGCGGTTCGAGCCCGTGCGAGAAGGCCCGCGACGCCATCTCCACCGTTCTTCCGCCGAGGACGGAGACCATGAGCAGGACCAGATCGGCGCCGTAGGCCCGGGACTCCGCAAGCATGTAGTCGTCCAGCACGAAATCTTTCCGCAGAAGCGTCGCTTCCGGGAACGCGGCACGGACGTCCGAGAGGTCCGCGAGCGACCCGCCGAAATTTCGTCCCTCCGTAAGGATCGAGACGGCCCACGCGCCACCCGCGAGATAGGCCTCAGCGGTCGCGACGGCGTCCAGATCGCGGCGGATCCATCCCCGCGAAGGGGATGCGCGCTTGATCTCGGCGATGATGCCGGGACCTTCCGGGATCGTGCGCAGGAGATCCTTCGCAGGCCCGCGCATCGAAGCGGTCCGGAGAAGGTCCCCGATCTTCACTCGCGCCTTCCGCTCGGCAAGTCCCTCGCGGACGCCCGACAGGATGCGATCGAGGTGGGTCAGCGCGCTTCCTTCTTCCCGAGGATGTCCAGGAATCCCCGAAGGCGTTCCATCGCAGCGCCCGAGTCGATGGAGCGGGTGGATTCCCGCACCCCCTCCCGCAGGTCTTCCGCGGCCCCGCCGGCGACCGCCGCGAAGGCGGCGTTCACGAGCACGGCCTGGCGGGCCGGGCCCGGATCGCCCGAGAGAACCCCCCGCAGGATCCCGGCATTCACGGCGGCGTCCCCTCCGCGAAGGGCGGCCAGGGGGACGTACTCGAACCCGAACGGCCGGGGGTCGAAGAGGAAACGCTTCACCTTCCCCTCCCGGACCTCCCAGACGATCGTAGGGGCGGCAAGCGAGACCTCGTCCAGTCCGTCCGTTCCGTGAACCACGAACGCGTGCAGGTGGCCGGATTCCGCGAGAACCCGTGCGTACGTGTCCCCGAGTTCCTCGCTGAACACGCCGACGACCTGCCGCCGAACTCCGGCGGGATTGCTGATCGGGCCGAGGATGTTGAAAATCGTCCGGATGGCGATCTCGCGACGCGGGCCGATGGCGTACTTCATCGCGGCGTGAAACCTGGGAGCGAACATGAAGGTGATCCCCGCCTCGTCGAGGGCGCGCTGCACCAGCGCGGGTTCGGAGGTCAGATCCATCCCGAGCGCTTCCAGGACATCCGCGCTTCCGGACCGGCTGGTCACGGACCGGTTCCCGTGCTTGGCCACGGCGATGCCGGTTCCCGCGGCCACGAACGCCACGGTGGTGGAGATGTTGAACGTTCCGGCGCGATCCCCTCCCGTTCCGCACGTGTCGAGGACTTCTTTCCCCGCCGGAGGGACGATGCGGATCGCCTTCTGGCGCATCACCTCGGCGGCAGCGGCGATTTCCGTGATCGTCTCGCCCTTCATGGAAAGACAGGAAAGGAACGAGGCGATCTGGGCGGGGGAAGCTTCCCCGCCCATGATCATGCGCATGGCGTCCCGCATCCCGTCGGCGGAAAGGTTCCTGCGCCCCGAGACGGCGGCGATCGCCTCCTGGATGTTCCCGAACTCGCGCAGAACGGGTTGGGACGGGTCGATCAGGGAAAGAAAATTCTCGAGGAGACGCATCCCCGAATGCGTGAGGATCGACTCCGGGTGAAACTGCACGCCGAAAACCGGTTTTTCGAGGTGCCGCAACCCCATCACCTCGCCATCCTCGGCCTCGGCGCAAACCTCCAGTTCCGGAGGAATGGTTTCCCGCTCCACGGCGAGGGAATGGTAGCGCGTGGCGGTCATCGGGTTCTCGACCATCGAGAAGATCCCCTTGCCGTTGTGCAGGACGCGGGAGGTCTTCCCGTGCATGAGCGCCTGGGCGTGGACGATCCGCCCCCCGAACGCCTGCCCTACGCACTGATGTCCCAGGCAGACCCCGAGAATCGGGATCCGATCCTCGAACTCCCGGATCGCGGCAAGGGAGATCCCGGCATCGTCCGGCCCGCCGGGTCCCGGCGATATCACCAGGCCGGCCGGGTTCAGGAGCGCCAGTTCCCTCACAGTGATCGCGTCGTTGCGGAACACCGAGACCTCGGCGCCAAGTTCGGAGATATATTGCACGAGGTTCCAGGTGAACGAATCGTAATTGTCGATGACGGCGATCATGGCGCCTCCAGCGATTCCGTCGACACACCAACGGCGCGGAAGAGGATCTTCGCCTTGCTCAGGATCTCGTCCCACTCCCGGGCGGGATCCGAATCCGCGACGATCCCCGCC
>Ga0208566_1000254_pt1 | contig 38459 bp, 41 predicted proteins | sample PL_2010_150m_FD_184159 | JGI IMG/M metagenome (GOLD analysis project Ga0208566, IMG submission 184159) | Freshwater microbial communities from Powell Lake, British Columbia, Canada to study Microbial Dark Matter (Phase II) - PL_2010_150m... | ecosystem: Environmental > Aquatic > Freshwater >...
CAATCATACTGTTGAAGTTGAAGACACTCCTTCGGTTAGAGGGATGATCAACAAAGTTAATTATCTAGTGAAATGCGAGGCGTAACATGCAGCTGAACACTCTTAAACCGGCAGCTGGCAGTAAGCGTGATCCTAAGCGTGTCGGGCGTGGTATTGGCTGTGGTAACGGCAAGACGGCTGGGCGTGGTCATAAGGGTCAGAAATCGCGTGCAGGTGGCTTTCATAAAGTTGGTTTTGAGGGTGGCCAAATGCCGTTGCAGCGCCGCCTGCCTAAGCGTGGTTTCGTCTCCATGGCTAAAGTTAAGGGTGAAACCGCAGAAGTTCGCCTTTCAGAGTTAAATAATTTGCCGGTTGATACGGTGGATTTGCTGGTTTTGAAGCAGGCTGGAGTGGTGCCGTCAGGTGCTTTGACTGCTAAGGTGATTCTTTCTGGCGAGTTGACAAGAGCGCTGACTTTGCAGGGAATCTCTGCAACCAAGGGTGCGCTTGCTGCAATTGAATCGGCTGGCGGCAAGATCGTAGCGCAGGAGTAATTTTGACTTCTGCTAACTCCTTGCTGGGCTCGTCAAGTAAATTTGGCGACCTGAAGCGTCGTCTGTTATTTGTGCTTGGTGCGCTGGTGGTGTATCGCATTGGTGCGCACATCCCGGTGCCAGGTATCGACCCTGCAGCGCTTGAATCTCTATTCAAGTCTCAGCAAGGTGGCATCCTTGGCATGTTTAACATGTTTTCGGGTGGTGCGCTGTCACGCTTCACAGTTTTTGCGCTAGGCATCATGCCCTATATTTCTGCTTCTATCATCATGCAATTGATGACGGTTGTATCTCCGCAGTTGGAGCAACTGAAGAAGGAGGGGGAAAGTGGGCGAAAGAAGATAACCCAATACACCCGTTATGGAACGGTTTTTCTGGCTCTCTTTCAAGGGCTTGGTATTGCGATCGCGCTTGAAGCGCAAGCGGGTTTGGTAATTGAGCCGGGGCTTATGTTCCGGATGACAACGGTAATTACGTTGGTCACAGGGACTATGTTTTTGATGTGGCTGGGCGAACAGATTACTGAGCGCGGCATCGGGAATGGTATATCTCTGATTATTTTTGCCGGTATCGCAGCTGGCTTGCCTAAGGCAATCGGCGGCACGCTTGAATTAACTCGGACGGGGGCTTTCTCTATACCTCTGGTATTGGTGTTGTTTGTGTTGGCGATAGCGGTTACCGGATTCGTGGTTTTTGTTGAACGTGGGCAGCGTAAGATTTTGGTTAATTACGCAAAACGTCAAGTTGGCAACAAGGTTTATGGTGGGCAGAGTTCTCACTTGCCGCTGAAGCTGAATATGGCTGGTGTTATCCCTCCCATTTTTGCATCCAGCATTATTTTGTTTCCTGCAACGCTTGCAGGGTGGTTTGGCAGCAGTGAAGGTATGACATGGCTCAAGGATCTTGGGTCGACATTGTCCCCAGGTCAGCCTTTGTATGTGATGCTTTATGCTGCAGCGATTATGTTTTTCTGCTTTTTCTATACGGCCTTGGTTTTTAATCCCAAGGAAACGGCTGACAATCTAAAAAAGAGCGGTGCTTTTTTGCCAGGTATACGCCCTGGAGATCAGACAGCAAAATATATAGACAAAATCATGGCCAGGCTAACACTGGCTGGTGCGATTTACATTACAGTGGTTTGTTTGTTACCTGAATTTTTAATTGTTAAATGGAATGTGCCATTCTACTTTGGCGGCACATCATTGCTGATCATTGTCGTGGTAACCATGGATTTCATGGCGCAAGTTCAATCTTATTTGATGTCACATCAGTATGAAAGTTTGCTTAAAAAAGCAAATTTTAAAGGTGGCAATGTATTAGGTGGCGGTCGTTGATCGTTATCGTTGTGGCTTAGATTTAGGGCATTCGAATGGCGAAAGAAGACACGATTGAAATGCAAGGGGAGATCCTTGAGACGCTTCCCAATGCAACCTTTCGCGTCAAGCTTGAAAACGGCCATGTTGTCCTTGGTCACATTTCTGGCAAGATGCGTATGCACTACATCAGGATTTTGCCTGGTGACAAGGTAACAGTAGAGTTGACGCCGTATGATTTATCACGTGCGCGGATCACATTCCGTGCAAAGTAATACAGATTTACAGGAGAAATAAGATGAGAGTTCGTGCCTCAATCAAACGTTTGTGCCGTCATTGTAAGATGGTAAAGCGCCACGGTGTTTTGCGTGTAATTTGTACAGATCCGCGTCATAAACAACGCCAGGGTTGATAACGCTTGAATATTATGTTATCATCCGCCTCTTTTTCAATTTGCTGCTTGGAGTGAATGCATGGCCCGCATTGCAGGGGTAAATATCCCAAATCATCAGCATGCCGAAATCGCCTTAACAGCGATTTACGGTATTGGCCGTAACCGCGCGCAAAAAATCTGCGCCGCAGCCGGTGTTAGCCCTTCCACCAAGATAAAGGATTTTAGCGACAGCGACGTGGAAAAGCTGCGTGACGAAGTGGCCAAGTTTACGGTTGAGGGTGATCTGCGTCGTGAAATATCGATGAATATCAAGCGCTTGATGGACTTGGGGTCTTATCGTGGCTTGCGTCATCGTCGCGGTTTGCCAGTTCGTGGTCAGCGTACACGCACAAACGCCCGCACCCGCAAGGGACCGCGTAAGGCTATCCGTGCAACCAAATAATGCTGGTTGTAGCATAGAGGAATAAATTATGGCTAAGCAGAATGTTCGCGTGCGCAAAAAGGTCAAAAAGAATGTGGCCGAAGGTATTGCGCATGTTCACGCGTCTTTTAATAATACGATCATAACGATCACCGACCGACAGGGTAATGCCTTGGCATGGGCAACATCGGGTGGCGCTGGTTTTAGAGGCTCACGTAAGAGTACTCCTTTTGCGGCGCAGGTTGCTGCAGAAAATGCAGGTAAGGCTGCACTTGAGTATGGTGTGAAAAATCTTGAGGTGCGCATCAAAGGTCCTGGTCCCGGTCGTGAATCTGCGGTTCGTGCACTTAACGCGGTTGGCTATAAAATCACCGCAATTTCTGACGTAACGCCAATTCCGCATAATGGCTGTCGTCCGTCTAAAAAGCGCCGCATATAATTTGTCGCCGCAGTATCTATTTGCAGGAGAGTAATCTTGGCTAGAAATCTGGATCCAAAATGCCGTCAATGTCGTCGTGAGGGCGAGAAGTTGTTTCTGAAAGGTGAAAAATGTTTCACCGATAAGTGTTCGATCGAGCGCCGTGCCTATGCGCCTGGTCAACATGGGCAGAAGCAAAACACTCGTTTGTCCGACTATGGCGTACAGTTGCGCGAAAAACAGAAAATTCGACGTATTTATGGCATCTTGGAAGCGCAGTTTCGTTCTTATTACAAGGACGCAGCAAGTGGTCGCGGTGTAACTGGTGAAAGCCTGCTGCAATTGCTTGAAAGCCGTCTAGACAATGTTGCTCACCGCATGGGTTTCGGTTCATCTCGTACGGAGGCGCGTCAGGTTGTGCGCCATAATGGCATTCTGGTTAATGGTAAGCGTGTAAATATTCCGTCGTATCAGGTAAAGCCTGGTGACGTAGTGGAAGTTGCTGAAAAAGCTAAGCAACACCTGCGTGTCAAAGGTGCGATTGCTGCCGCCGAACAGCGCGGTTTCCCGGAATGGATTGAGGTCGATGTCAAGCTGTTTAAGGGCGTTTATAAGGCTAAACCGCAACGTGCCGAATTGCCGGCAACCATCAATGAACATCTGGTGGTTGAGTTGTATTCGAAGTAATCAGTTGGCAATTTCGTAAGAGGATTTGTAATGCAAAGCAGTGCTACTGAACTACTTAAGCCTCGCGTTGTTGATGTGGAAGCGGTATCCCCTTTGCGTGCTCGCGTTTCCATGGAACCATTTGAGCGTGGCTATGGGCATACGCTTGGTAATGCCTTGCGTCGTATCCTTCTTTCCTCAATGCCGGGTTATGCTATAACCCAGGTAAAAATTGATGGTGTTGTTCATGAATACTCCACCATTGAGGGTGTGCAGGAGGATGTGGTTGATATTCTTTTGAATTTAAAGGGTATATCACTTAAGCTTCATAATCGCGAGGAAGCAACCCTGATTCTGAATAAGAATACTGAAGGGGTGGTGACTGCTGGCGACATTGAAGGGTCCCATGATGTTGAGATTGTTAACCCAGGTCATGTGATTGCACATTTGACTAAGGGTGGAAAGCTCAGCATGGAGCTCAAGGTCGAAATGGGGCGTGGGTACCAACCCGCCAGTGTGCGCCGTTTGAATGACGAAGAGCGGAGTATCGGTTCTATCATGGTCGATGCTTCTTTCAGTCCGGTACGTCGTGTTAGTTATGCGGTTGAAAGTGCTCGCGTCGAGCAGCGAACTGACCTGGATAAGCTTGTCGTTGAAATAGAGACCAATGGCGTTGTTGACCCAGAAGAAGCAATACGTTCTGCGGCGCGTATACTGGTAGACCAATTATCTGTTTTTGCCGATCTTAAAGGTACGCCGACAGAAGTTAGAGCCCCTAAATCTCCTCAAGTTGACCCGTTGTTGCTGCGCCCGGTTGACGATTTGGAGTTGACGGTACGTTCTGCTAATTGCCTTAAAGCTGAAAACATTTACTACATTGGTGATCTGATCCAGCGTACAGAAAATGAGTTGTTGAAAACCCCTAATTTGGGCAGAAAGTCTCTAAATGAGATTAAAGATGTCCTTGCTTCGAAGGGGCTTACTCTTGGCATGAAGCTGGAAAATTGGCCGCCTGTTGAATTAGGCAGCGATCATCAGTAATTTTAAGAAACAAGTTACCACGAAGGGACTGAAGCATGCGTCACCGTTTATCCAACCGTAAGCTTAACCGTACGAGCAGCCACCGTTTGGCAATGTTACGCAATATGGCAAACTCATTGCTGCGGCATGAGGTAATTAAAACCACGTTGCCTAAGGCCAAGGAGTTGCGCCGTGTTGCTGAACCCTTAATTACCCTGGGTAAAACTGCGACAGTGGCTAATCGCCGTCTGGCGTTCAACCGTCTGCGTGATCGCGATATCGTGGTTAAGCTGTTTGATGAACTCGGTCCGCGTTATGCCACAAGGAATGGCGGGTATTTACGAATCCTCAAGTGTGGTTTTCGTAACGGTGATAATGCACCGATGGCGATTGTTGAATTGATGGACCGCCCAGAGGTGTCTGAGGTTACTGAAGCTACAGCTGTCTAATGCGTGTAAAATAAATGCATAGGAAAAGGCCGGTTACACCGGCCTTTTTTTCGTCGAAGGATTCCGTATGCCATTGAAGCGCTTGGTAATGAAATGAATTTCGTCATTTCATGGCATACCATTTTGTCAAAAAAAAGCGCCTTGCATTCCATATGCAAAGCGCTTTTTCTGGTTGTCCTGATTATTTGGCTGGTGCGGCTTCAGCCGGGGCAGCTTCTGCAGCCTTGGCTTTTTTGGCCTTCTTGGCCTTCTTGGCTTTTTTTGCGGGCTTGGCGGCTTCAGCTTTAGGGGCTTCAGCGGCGGAAGGAGCAGCGGCGACCGCTGGTGCATCTGCAGCTACGGCAGAAAATGTTACAGCAGCGAATGCAGCAGCGATCAGGGCGGATAAGAGTTTGCTCATTGTTATTTCCTTTGATGTGTTGATGATAGTCGTTGACACGAATATCGCGTCATTTAGATCAACGGTGTGGTAAGCGGGTGGTTGACAGAGTGTCACCATCTTTTATTTTAAAAGTTTTTCGACAAGGTCAATGTCCTCACTTTCGCGCCACTCACCCGGGCGCAGCCCTTTTATACTCCATGGCCCTATCGCGGATCTAACCAGTCGTAATGTTGGAAGCCCGACTTTTGCAGTCATGCGTCGTACCTGGCGGTTTTTTCCTTCTTGGATAATTAATTCTATCCATTTGGTAGGAATTGCTTTGCGAAAGCGAATAGGCGGGTTTCTAGGCCATAATATTGGTGGTTCTTCGATAATCCGGGCTTTAGCAGGAAGGGTGACGAAATCTCCCAAGTCCACGCCTTTTCGTAACCCATTCAGAGAATCGTCAGTAGGATTTCCTTCGACTTGTACCCAGTACGTTTTAGGAAGTTTATGACGGGGATGGCTGAGGCGGTGTTGCCAGTTGCCATCATCAGTTAAAATGAGTAAACCTTCGCTGTCAGCATCAAGGCGACCGGCAGGGTAAATGTCGGCTATCGGTATGAAATCCTTTAAGGTCGAATGTTTTCCGTCATCACTGAATTGGGTGATGACGCCGTAAGGTTTGTTGAAAAGAATCAAGCGCGACATTCAGTTATTATAAAAGGAAAAGCGCGCATAGGCTTGAAATCGGCCATTGAGTTTATATGCGGGGGGGCTCTGTCCGTTTTCATTTTATTTTTCACCAGGAGAAGTCATGTACCAGCATATCAAGATCCCTGCGTCAGGCGAGAAAATATCGATTAACCACGATGCTTCGCTCAATGTTCCCGATCATCCGATTATTCCTTTTATTGAAGGAGATGGAACTGGCGTGGATATCACCCCAGTGATGATCAATGTTGTAGACGCTGCGGTCGCTAAGGCCTATGGCGGAAAAAGGCAGATATCCTGGATGGAGGTTTATGCTGGAGAGAAAGCTAGCATAATATATGACCAGAATACCTGGTTGCCGCAGGAAACTGTCAACGCGGTGCGTGAATATGTGGTCTCGATAAAAGGGCCTCTTACTACCCCGGTGAGCGGTGGCATACGCTCTCTGAATGTGGCTTTGCGTCAAATGCTCGACTTGTATGTTTGCATGCGTCCGGTGCGTTATTTTCAAGGAGTTCCCAGCCCGGTGAAGCATCCTGAGAAAGTGGATATGGTGATATTTCGGGAAAACACTGAGGATATCTATGCGGGTGTTGAATGGGAAGCCGGGTCGCCTGAAGTCAAAAAAGTCATCGAATTCCTGAAAAACGAAATGGGTGTAGATAAAATCCGCTTTCCCGAAAGCTCGGCTATAGGTATCAAGCCCGTTTCTATCGAAGGAAGCGAGCGCCTGATACGCCGGGCGATCCAGTATGCAATCGACAACAAGCGTAAATCCGTGACCTTGGTTCACAAGGGCAACATCATGAAATTTACCGAGGGTGGTTTTAAAAAATGGGGATACGAGCTTGCTCAACGGGAGTTCGGTGCTGTGCCGATCGATGGCGGGCCATGGATGAAGCTTCCTGATGGCATCGTTATCAAGGATGTGATCGCTGATGCGTTCTTGCAGCAGATATTGCTGCGTCCTGAGGATTACGATGTGATTGCTACCCTGAATTTAAACGGCGATTATATTTCTGATGCGCTGGCTGCCGAAGTGGGAGGGATCGGGATCGCTCCTGGAGCGAATTTATCTGACAGCGTCGCCATGTTCGAGGCAACTCACGGCACCGCGCCCAAATATGCCGGCAAGGATTACGTCAACCCCGGTTCAATTATCTTGTCCGCAGAGATGATGTTGCGTCACATGGGCTGGCTGGAGGCCGCAGATCTGATCGTCGCAAGCATGGACAAAGCGATTGCTGGCAGAAGAGTGACGTATGACTTTGCGCGCCTGATGGAGGGGGCTACGCAGGTTTCCTGTTCCGCTTTTGGGCAGGAAATGATTGCGCGTATGTAAGGCTACACATAAAAAAACGGCCCGGATAACATCCGGGCCGTGATCAATGCAGGGGAATGGTCAAGCCGCTTGGATGTTGGAAGCTTGCTTGCCTTTCGGACCCTGGGTCACGTCGAAAGAGACCTTCTGGCCTTCCTTCAAGGATTTATACCCGTTCATGTTGATAGCGGAGAAGTGCGCGAACAGGTCGTCGCTACCATCGTCGGGGGTGATAAAGCCGAATCCCTTGGAATCGTTAAACCATTTTACAGTGCCAGTTGCCATTGTTACGTCCTTAAAAATGTAAAGAAAAAACAGGAGCTATTTGAATTTCAAGACAGCAAGCGGCAAAACCGGAACTGCATAAATCTTGAAGCCAAATACCCTCAGACCTTTTACGTTGAATTGTTTGGCAAGTCAAGTGGTTTGTGAGAATTTTATAAAGAAAATGCGCCGTCAGGCAAAATTTCTTCTGGAGGGTAAATTGTTTAGGAGAAATGTCGATAACAATTAGTGTGTTCTGTAAGGTAGTGAAGAAACTGGTTTTACATTTTGGAATGAAATCGTTACACTTGCGGCCATTGTTGAGGGGATGACGCGCAGTTGATCCATGAGGGTAGCCATGCAGCACTGGAAAAAATTCTATACATTATTTGCTTGCGGTTGCATATTGTCTTTCGGTGTGTGCGCACAGGGAGCTGGGCATACGCAACACGCGACGGGAAACGAGCCTGGAGCGAGTGTCGAGATCGACGATGAAAGCAAGGAAAAATCACCGATTACGTTTCGCAAATCGGGTTTGAGCTTGCGCTCATCCATGGTTCTGGTCGTTGATCAGAAGACTGGGCAGACTTTATACGCCAAAAACACCGACGCCCGAGCGCCCATCGCTTCAATCACCAAGCTGATGACTGCAATGGTTGTTCTGGATGCCAATTTGCCGTTGGATGAAAGGCTGGCTATCGGCAACGAAGACGTCGACGCCTTGCGTAATACCCACTCACGCCTGCAAGTCGGTACCAAGTTGAGCCGCGAGATGGCGCTGCAACTGGCATTGATGTCGTCAGAGAACCGGGCGGCTGCAGCGTTGGCTCGTCATTATCCCGGAGGGTTCCCAGCATTTGTCGCGGCGATGAACCGCAAAGCCGCCAGTCTCGGCATGGCGCAAACTCATTTTGTCGATTCCACCGGCTTGAACAGCGACAATGTTTCAACCGCGCATGATCTGGTCAGGATGGTGCAAGCGGCCTATAAATATCCCTTGATTCGTGAAATGACGACGACCGGATCGTATGACGTGGCGATGAAAGCCACTGGCCGGCAAATGCAGTTCAAGAATACGAATATGCTAGTGCGCAACAATAGCTGGCAAATTGGCTTGTCCAAGACCGGCTATATCAATGAGGCGGGACATTGTCTGGTAATGCAAGCGGAAATTGCCAAGCAGCCGATGATTATCGTACTGCTTGATTCTTGGGGGAAACTTTCACGTATCGCGGATGCGCAACGCATCAAGAAGTGGATGGAGAGCAGCCTGGTGGTTGGCAAGCGCCGCTACAGTTGATTGGCTGAGGCAAGGTTGAAGAAATCCCGAATCGGGTAGCCGGTTCGGGATTTTTTTGGGCTATTCCTCAATCAGCAGATCGAGTTTTCTCGCTAGCCATTTGGTGGTGGTGGCCTGTATCAAAATGGTCATCAGGATGGCGATAAAAGTAATCGAGGCGATGATCTCGGCGCCCGGCGCTTTCATGCCGAGCAGCATCCCGGCCAGCGCACCAGGGATCACCCCGGTTTCGCGTGTCCAGCACATGAACAGCATTTCCTTGAAACTCCATTTGGCGCGACGGTCGGGTAAGGCGCATAGAAACACGGTTGCCGGGCGACCGATCAGCATGAACGCGGTGACGACAATGACGCCGCCGATCAGATTCTGATTCACCAAATCGAAATCGACCTGACTACCGAGCAGGATGAAAATGAACATGCGCATGATCAGCGCAGTGGTCATCACATATTCTTCGAGTTTTTCCTGCTCATCTGTGGCCATCTCAAAGCCGAAGATATCCTTGTTGCCGATAACGATGCCAAACACGAAAACGGCCATGAAGCCGCTTGCCTGCAAGCCATCCGCGCCCATGTAGGCGCCAATCACGGCCATCAGCGAAACTAGCGGAGCATATTCCTGCAAGAAAGCGAATTTCTCGTGGGCGATCAGCAAGGCTGCAAGATAACCCAGCACGCCGCCCATTGCGATGCCGATGAGCGCTTGCTTGAGCAGGTCGAGCAGCGAGGCGGCAAGGGAGAATTCGCCGGCGCCCATTGCGATACCCAATATGGCAAAAGTGACGATGGCGCCCATGGCGTCGTTAAATGCGGATTCGCTCATCACCGTTTGTGCTACGCGTTCCTTGATCCTTACTTGTTTGAACACAGGAACCAGCGTGGCCGGGTCGGTGGAGGCGATGGTGGCGCCGAGAAGCAAGGCAATGATGAGCGGAAGACCCAGCACGTAGTGGGCAACCACGCCGGTAATTGCGGTGCTGATGAGTACGCCCAGTGTGGCGATGATGACGATGGTCAGCCACACTTCTTTTAATACCTTGAGTCGCAATGACGCGCCGCCGTCAAACAGGATGTAGCAGGAACCGAAGATAAGAATGAGCTGGTTGATCGTGGAATCAGCCTTGATGTTGACCAGCCCAAGGACGCCGGGGCCAACCAGTATGCCTGCCAGCAGGAATACTACTACGTCGGGAATCTTGGCCTTTTGCGCAACCAGGCCGGAAAAAGTGCCGATCGCGAGTATGGTGCCGACGACCAGCAGAATGTGCTTGGCGAGTTCAATCGAGAGCGAGGTTTCCATCGTAAAGAAGCTCCAAATAAATTCAGTAGCCGGATAACCGGGGATAATGTCTCGACAATAAATAGGAACCAGGCGATGTGCAATTATGGGTTGTCGATCGCGGCGGCCATTTCAAGCGGTGTGTTGAAATTCTGAAATTTTTCCGCCTCATCGAACAAGACCACGACTGATTTAAGACTTTCCTGCCAGGCGCCCATTCTGCGTTCACCCAGTTCCAAAAACGCAGCAAGGTTGCGCGATAAATCGCGGCGGCACAAACAAACCGTGCGGTGGATATGGTCGGGAGTGGCGGCGACAGCGATTTGCGCCTGCTGTTCCTGCAGTGCGTTAAACAGTCGCGCGGTCAGGTCGGCAGGAAGGAAGGGCGTGTCGCACGGCGCACACAACACTAGCGGATGCGTTGCTGCTTCCAGCCCTCGCAACAGGCCCGCCAGCGGGCCGCGGAAGTCCGGCGAGGTATCTTGTAGAACCGGGTAGCCGAATGTTTCGTAGGCACCGATATTGCGGTTGGCGCTGATGAAAATTTCGTCGGCTTGTGGCGTAAGGCGTTCCAATACCCAGGCAACCAGTGGTTTGTCGTGTAGCAGCAATAGCCCCTTGTCGGCGCCATTCATGCGTTTTGCCTGGCCGCCGGCGAGAATTAGCGCAGAAACTTTGACGTTAGCATATGACATCGCCGCTAAGGAATGCGCTGCAACAACCAGAAATGTTCCGAATTATCCCCGGGGCGCGCTCCTTCCCACAATTGCCGCCAACCTGGCGGGGGTTTGAACGGATTATTGGTGGCGCCTTGCACCAGCAGCACGTCACACTCGATCTTGCCTGAAATATCCGCGCGGTGCGTCACGATGTTGGCGTAGTAGTCCAGCAAGGCACGCTGCGGCTCTCCCAGGTTATCGCTGGCAATGCAACGATAGCTTGAAGGCAGCGATTGCTGCAGGGCGGCAATCATAGCCTGATAGCTTTTCCCGGTATCTATCCACGGCAGGCAAATAGTGCTGGCGACACCCCACAACAGAGTGACGCCGACACTCCAGTTAATGACGGCCCGCCGCCCGCGAGCCAGCTTGCGCGTGGCGACCAGTGTCGCCAACCAGGATAGCGTGAAGAGCATCGCCACAGTAAAAGCCAGCGGCGAAAATTCAGGAGTGTAACCGGGCTGCATTTCCAGCAAGTGTTCGGCGTTGCGGGCCGGATGGCCGGTCATCAGCGCGAACCAGAAGAACCACAGCAGGCCGGCAAAAAAACCGAAAGTCATGATGCCGAACCAGTTTAGCGCATTGGCTGCGCCACGTTTTAGCGCATCCACGCTGGCGCTGGCGAGCAGGCAAAGCGGCAGCAGCATGGGCATGGCGTAGAGTTCGCGGGAGTCCGATGCGGCGCTCAATACCAGCAACATGACCAGGAAAGCTGTGGCGAGAAGCTGGATTTCCGGGCGTGCCAGTTTCTCGCGCCATAACGTCCAGAGCGCGATGGGTAGTGCCGGCCAGGCATACCAGGGGAGGTTAATCAGGTAGAACCAATGGTCGTTACTCGGGCCTAGCTTGGCAAAGCCGAAGAATCGTCCAAAATTATTAACCCAGAACCATTCAATGAACAATTCCGGCGAGTGCAAATAAAGCGCGCCAGGCCAAATCAGCAGCCAGGGCAAGACGGCAATGCTGGCGTAAAGCAGACAATACCAATAATCCTTGTTGCGCCATGCGTGAAAGAAAAGCGGGAGTGCGAGCGCGATCAGTCCGAGGATGCCAGGCGCAAGCAGGCCTTTGCTCATGAAACCGATGCCGGTTCCTGTTCCCAGTGCTAGTCCGGCCAAAATTGGGCGGTGGCGGCTGATGGTCAGGCCATACAAGGCGATGGCAAAGCCGGCCAGCTGTGCGATGTCGGTGATCAGTTGGTGGGCGCGGACAATCAATCCCAGGCAGCCAAGCAGCAATAATACACTGATGCGTCCTTGCCCCTTACCCCACAGCTCCCGCCCGGATAACCCGGTAAAGAGCAGCGTCAGCGCCATGAAAAACCCGCTGGTCAGGCGTGCAGCATCATGTGGCGCCAGCAGCGGAGAGAGTAGTTTGGTAAAGATTGCCGCCGTGACGAAGTAGAGTGGCGGTTTTTCCATAAAAGGCAGGTTGGCCAGAGTCGGCACCAGCCAGTCGCCGCTTTTAAGGATGTGATGAACCAAGCCGAAACTGTAGGCGTCGTCCGGCTTCCACGGTTGATGCCCGACCAGGCCGGGGAGTATCCAGGCCAGACAAAGCAGCACCAGCCAGCGGAGTTTGCTCTGCTCGCTCATGTTGGCAATTGCGTCGGTGAATTTGTTCATCGGTGTTTGGCGGTAAAACAAAAAAGGCAGCCCAGGCTGCCTTTTTTGTTTTCTGGATTTCCGCTTATTTCATGCCGTATTTTTGGCGGAATTTCTCGACGCGACCGGCGGTATCAACGATCTTCTGTTTGCCGGTGTAAAACGGGTGGCACTCGGAGCAAACTTCGACGTTCAGAGGCTTGCTCATGGTCGAACGAGTGGTGAAGGTGTTGCCGCAACTGCAGTTGACGGCGATCTCATTGTATTCAGGGTGAATGTCGGGTCTCATGTCTATGTCCTTGATGAATCTTGCGGCGGCCAACCAAATTTTCGAACCGCTGATTATCCACAAAAAATAATCCGTTGGCAAGGTTAAAGTTGTAATGTCTGTCAGCGGCGCATCGAATCGAAGAAATCCGCATTATTTTTAGTGGCCTTGATCTTGTCGAGCAGGAATTCCATCGCATCCAGATCGTCCATCGGATACAGCAATTTACGCAGTACCCAGATTTTTTGCAGCACGTCCTGCTTGATCAAGAGTTCTTCCTTGCGCGTGCCGGAGCGGTTGACGTTAATCGCCGGGTACAGGCGCTTCTCGGCCATTTTGCGGTCAAGATGGATTTCCATGTTGCCGGTGCCTTTGAATTCTTCGTAGATCACGTCGTCCATGCGCGAACCGGTATCTACCAGGGCGGTAGCGATGATGGTCAGGGAGCCGCCTTCCTCGATGTTGCGTGCTGCGCCGAAGAAGCGTTTGGGGCGTTGCAGCGCATTGGCGTCCACGCCGCCGGTCAGCACCTTGCCGGAAGCCGGAACCACGGTGTTGTAGGCGCGTGCCAAGCGGGTGATCGAGTCGAGCAGGATGACCACGTCCTTTTTGTGTTCCACCAAGCGCTTGGCTTTCTCCAGCACCATTTCAGCCACTTGCACGTGACGCGTGGCCGGTTCGTCGAAGGTGGAGGAAACCACTTCGCCGCGTACCGAACGCTGCATTTCCGTCACTTCTTCCGGGCGTTCGTCGATCAACAGCACGATCAGGTAGCATTCCGGGTAGTTGGCAGCGATGGAGTGGGCGATGTGTTGCAGCATAACGGTCTTGCCGCTCTTCGGGCTGGCGACTAGCAGGCCGCGCTGTCCTTTGCCGATCGGCGCGACCATGTCGATAACCCGCCCGGTGATGTTTTCCTCGGCGCGGATTTCGCGCTCGAGGATCATCGGCTTGTTGGGGAAGAGCGGCGTAAGGTTTTCGAACAGAATCTTGTGCTTGGAGTTTTCCGGCGGTTCGTCGTTGACGGTATCTACTTTGACCAGCGCAAAATAGCGTTCGCCTTCCTTGGGGGTACGAATTTCGCCCTGAATGGAATCGCCGGTATGTAAATTGAAACGGCGGATCTGGCTGGGCGAGACATAGATGTCATCGGTTCCGGCGAGGTAGGAAGTGTCGGGGGAGCGCAGGAAGCCGAAGCCGTCCGGCAACACCTCCAGAGTCCCTTCGCCGTATATGCTTTCACCTTTTTTGGCCTGATTTTTCAGCAGCGCGAAGATCAGGTCTTGTTTGCGCATACGGCTGGCGCTCTCGATTTCATTGGCGAGAGCCATTTCCACAAGTTCGGTGACAGGGAGGTGTTTGAGGTCGGATAAACGCATAGAAAACTCGTGAAGAGGATACGGAAAGGTCGATTCGGGAAAAGCTAGTGAAGCGAGAAGGAGGCTTGCGCCTAGCCTGAACTGGTAAGTTACTTCAAGCGGTCAGGCGCAAGGGTAATGGGTTTAGATGTTGCTGTCAATGAAAGCGGTCAGTTGGGATTTGGAGAGGGCGCCTACTTTGGTCGCCTCGATGCTGCCGTTTTTGAAAATCATCAGGGTGGGAATGCCGCGAATGCCGTATTTCGGCGGAGTTTGCTGGTTTTCGTCGATATTGAGTTTGGCAACCTTGATGCGTCCCGCATATTCCTGGGCGACTTCGTCAAGGATGGGCGCGATCATTTTGCACGGGCCGCACCAGTCTGCCCAATAATCCACCAGTACAGGCATTTGCGCTTGCAATACTTCTTGTTCGAAAGAATCGTCGGTGACGTAATGAATGTGTTCGCTCATGGTGTCCTCGCTATGAGAATGATGAAGTGCTTAGGCTTGAAATGGGGGAACTGGCGTTTTTATTTAGCCGCTATCCTAACCAAAATAATCCGCCAAGGGAAGCATTCTCGCTATTCTCCCCGGAGCCGTGCCAGCGCCCAGTTGATGTGTTCCCGCACCAGCCCGGAAGGATGGTCGCGGCGTTTCTCGAGTGCGTGGATAGTCGCGGGAGAGATTGAGGCATTGCCCAGTGCCACTGCCAAGTTGCGCAACCAGCGCTCATGGCCGATGCGCCGGATGGGGCTGCCGGCAAGTTTTTCCTCGAATTCGTGCGGATTCCAGCGGAACAATGTCGTCAGCTCTGCATCATCCAGCCCGTGCCGGATAGCAAAGTCTGCTTCCCGCGAACCGGGCGCGTGCTTGTTCCAAGGGCAAGCCAGTTGGCAGTCGTCGCAGCCGTAGATGCGGTTGCCGATTAGCGGGCGCAATTCGGTCGGGATGCTGCCTTTCAATTCGATGGTCAGGTAGGAAATGCAGCGGCGTGCGTCCACCACATAGTCGGCCACGATCGCACCGGTAGGGCAGGCGCTGATGCAGCGCCGGCAGGTGCCGCAATGGCTGGGTTGCGGCGCATCGAGCGGGAGCGGCAGGTCGATGTAGATTTCGCCGAGAAAAAACCACGAACCAGCTGCGCACGTCAGCGTCAGTGAGTGTTTGCCGCGCCAGGCCAGCCCGGATTTGGCGGCCAGCGCAGTTTCCATCACCGGCGCGCTGTCGGTGAAAACGCGGTAATGGTAATCGCCCGCCGCATCCCGGATACGCTCTGCCAATTTCTGCAGGCGGGTACGCAAGGTCTTATGGTAATCGCGCCCCAAGGCGTAGCGCGAAATGAACGCCTTGTCATTTTCGGCCAGCACGGCAAGACTGTCGCGGGCGTCCAGCGGCCGGTAATCCATGCGAACCGAAATGACGCGCACGGTTCCCGGCAGCAAATCGGCAGGTCGGCTGCGCTTGGTGCCGTGAGATGCCATATAATCCATCTCGCCGTGGAAGCCTTGCGCTAGCCATTCAAGCAGGCGCGGTTCGGCGCTGCTGAGGTCGGTGTCGGTGATGCCGAGCGCCGAGAAACCGAGTTCCCCGCCCCAGATTTTGATGTCATCGGCTAACCGGGATAAATCATGGATATCCATAACGACCATCATAACCGTCCCTATCCTGAATTGGCACGTTTTCTTGCCGATGAACATGCCATGGCGGCGCTGGGCGCCGAACTGACCAAGGTGCTGGTGCCGGGCCTGGTGATTTTCCTCAATGGCGACCTGGGCGCGGGGAAAACCACCCTGGCGCGGGCGCTGCTTCATGCGCTGGGTTACCGGGGTAGGGTGAAGAGTCCGACCTATACGCTGGTTGAAATTTATGTTGTTTCTAACTTATACTTATATCACTTTGATTTTTATCGTTTCAATGATCCGCAAGAATGGGATGAAGCAGGCTTCCGCGAGTATTTCAACGATACTTCGGTGTGTTTGGTGGAATGGCCGGAAAAAGCCGGCGACTTGTTACCCCCTGCGGACATTGAAATCGCCTTGCGAATCATGGGCAGCGGGCGACAGGCTGAAATTACAGCCGGAACCGGGAAGGGCAGGGAATGTTTAAGCCGTATGACGAGTGGAGATGGCATAGCGTAAGCGCACTGCTGCGCGCTGCCCTGCTCGTCGCCGCACTGCTGGCGGCGAATCTGGCCGCAGCTGCCGGCATCCAGATCGCCTCGGTGCGGGTCTGGCCGGCGGCGGAGTATACCCGCGTCACGCTCGAATCGGCGGCGCCGGTCAAGTTCAATTTTTTCTCGATCAAGAATCCCGAACGACTCGTGGTCGACCTAGAAGGCGTGGAGTTAAACGCCGTACTGGAAGGGCTTTCCGCGAAAGTGGGGACTGACGATCCCTATATCAGGCTGGTGCGTGCCGGGCGTTTCAAACCCGGCGTGGTGCGCCTGGTGTTCGACCTCAAAAACGAGATCAAACCGCAAGTGTTCACGCTCCCGCCTTACGGCAACTACGGCCATCGTTTGGTGCTGGACATCTACCCGTTGCGCCCGGCAGACCCGATGATGGCCTTGCTGGAACGCAAAGCGCTGCCGCCGACGCCAGCGGATAGCCGATCCGAAGCGCCCGTGCCGCCCAAGAATCAGGAAAACAAAGCGGCGCTTGCGGAAAATGCGGCGAGCCAGCCGGAGTTGGCTTCCCGAGAAAAACTGACGGAAGACGACAAGTCCGCAGAGAAGCCCGCCAAAGCGGAAGAATTTGCGGGCAAGCTCAACGTAACTCGCCTGATCACCATCGCCATCGACGCCGGCCACGGCGGCGAGGATCCCGGCGCGCACGGCAGGGGCGGCGCCAACGAGAAGGAGGTGACGCTGGCGATCGCCCGTCGCCTCAAGGCGCATATCGACCGCGAGGCCAATATGCGCGCGGTGCTGGTGCGCGACGGCGACTATTTCATTCCGCTCCATCAGCGGGTGATCAAGGCGCGCAATGCCAAGGCCGACCTGTTCGTGTCGATTCATGCCGACGCGTTTATTACCCCCGAGGCTTCCGGTTCGTCAGTGTTTGCACTCTCCGAACGCGGCGCCACGTCGGCCGCGGCACGCTGGTTGGCCAAGAAGGAAAACGAAGCCGACCTGATCGGCGGGGTCAACATCGACGTCAAGGACATGTATTTGAAGCAAACCCTGCTGGACTTGTCGCAGACCGCCACCATTAACGACAGCCTCAAACTGGGCAAAGCCGTGCTCAACGAACTCGGCGGCATCAACCGCCTGCACAAGGGGAGCGTGGAGCAAGCCGGCTTCGCCGTGCTGAAATCACCCGACATTCCTTCCATCCTGGTGGAAACCGCCTTTATCTCCAATCCGGAAGAAGAGAAGCGGCTCAAGGACGAGGCTTACCAGGACAAGATGGCCCACGCGATACTCACCGGCGTCAAGCGCTACTTCACCAAGAATCCGCCGTTGGCCAAATCGAAATTGGCCGGAGTGGGCCGGAGCGCGGTCGCGGATTGAGCTTGTGTTTCTCCCGCTCAATGCCTCGGATGCAGCGCCGCGGCGTCAGGGCGGAGATTGCCGCCGAAATATACCGGATGACAGAGAAAGTCGATGTAGGCGACAACCCCGTTCAACTCGACTCGCATCACTTCACGTTCAATCGCAGTCACATGGCCGACACCGTGGAGGGGGAAGTGGTAGCATTCACCAACCCGATATTGTGTGTTCATGATTTTTCTCCAAAATTAAATGTCCGAGAGAGCGGCGTGCTCGACCCAAGCTGCGATGCCATGATAGGCGGGGATGAAAAATGAACATATCGGAGTCACTCCGAAAATGTTGTAGGACAGAGCCTGATAGGGGGCGTTGAATAATTCTCGTCCAGTACCCAGGGATTGGATAAAATGCACGTATGCCTTCCATTTGTATCCTTCCCGACCTTTTGATCGACCAGATTGCCGCCGGAGAAGTCGTCGAGCGTCCTGCCTCCGCCCTCAAGGAATTGCTGGAAAACAGCCTCGACGCCCAAGCCGGCGAGATCGACGTCACCCTGGCGCAAGGCGGGGTCAAACTATTGCGGGTGGCCGACAACGGGGTCGGTATCGAGAAAGAGGAGTTGGTGTTGGCGCTGGCGCGTCATGCCACCAGCAAGATTCAATCGCTGGACGATCTGGAACGGGTCGCGAGCCTGGGATTTCGCGGCGAAGCGCTGGCCAGTATCGCGGCGGTATCGCGGCTGACCCTCACTAGTCGGCGCCGCGCCGAGCGCCACGCGTGGAAGGTGGAAGCGTCCGGCGGCACCGCCAGCGGCATCCAGCCCGCCGCGCTGGAGCCGGGAACCGTGGTGGAAATGCAGGAGCTGTATTTCAACACTCCGGCGCGGCGCAAATTTCTCAAGTCCGAGGCCACCGAATACGGCCATTGCGAGGAAATGTTCCGGCGCGTGGCGTTGAGCCGCAGCGACATCGGCTTCTCTCTGCAGCACAACGCCCGCAAGGTCTGGCATCTGCCAGCCGTAGCCGTTGAACGGCGGGTGGCGCAATTGCTCGGCGAGGAGTTCGCCGCCGCTTCGGTGACGCTCGACGAGCAGGCCGGCAACCTGCGCCTGTGGGGGCTGGCGAGCCTGCCCGGCTTTACCCGCAGCGGGCGCGATGCTCAGTATTTCTACGTCAACGGCCGCTTCGTGCGCGACCGCCTGATCAGCCACGCGATTCGCGAAGCCTACCGCGACATCCTGCATCACGAGCGTCACCCGGCCTTCGTGCTGTTCCTCGAACTGCCGCCGGACGAAGTGGATGTCAACGTCCACCCGACCAAGATCGAAGTGCGCTTCCGCGATGGTCAGGCCATCCACCGTTATATCTATCACGCGCTGAACAAGGCGCTTTCCGCGCCGATAGTGCAGCGCCGGGCTGCCGAGAATACGCCCGCGCCGACTGCTTTGCCGAAGCGCGCGATTTCCGCTTATCCCCCGCCGCGCCAGTCCACGATGCCATTGGGGGTGGCCGAACGGGACAATCTCTATCACACACTGTTCGGCCAAGTCGGGCGCCCGGAACTCCCCGCCGCCGAACCCCAGCCGGAAACCGCGCCGCCGCTCGGTTTCGCGCTGGGGCAGCTGCACGGCGTATACATTTTGGCGCAGAACCAGCAGGGGCTGGTGATCGTCGACATGCACGCCGCCCACGAGCGGGTGACTTACGAAAAACTCAAGGCCTCACTGGAGGGGCGCGAACTGGCGATGCAACCCCTGCTGATCCCGGTGACCTTCCATGCCGAGGCGCTGGATGTCGCTGTCGCCGAGGAGCACGCTGCGGCCTTGCACGGTATCGGGCTGGAACTGGCGCTGCTCTCGCCTACCACCCTGGCGGTGCGCGCCCTGCCGGTGCTGCTGGGCGGCAGCGATCCGGTGCTGCTGGCGCGCGCGGTGCTCAAGGAAATCCGCGAGTTCGGCGCCAGTGCCATGCTCACCGAACGGCGCAACCAATTGCTGGCGACCATGGCTTGCCACGCTTCGGTGCGCGCCAACCGCCAGTTGACCATCGCCGAAATGAACGCGCTGCTGCGCGAGATGGAAGCCGCCGAACGCGCCGACCAGTGCAACCATGGCCGCCCGACTTGGCGCGAGATCGGCATGAGCGAACTGGACGCGCTGTTCATGCGCGGCAAATGAACCTTGAAAAATCAATTGAACCGCAGAGACGCAGAGGCGCAGAGGAAATGGGGTTCGCAGGGATGGGCGGCTTTATCGCCCAACTCGCAAAAACAACGAGTTCTGGGTTGTGTCGTCTCACCCATTTTTTCTCTGCGTCTCCGCGCCTCTGCGGTTAAGCATTTTCTGTTTTTAGGATGAATCCCCCGGCAATTTTCCTGATGGGTCCCACCGCCAGCGGCAAGACCGGCGTGGCGGTCGAACTGGTGCAGCACTTGCCCTGCGAAATCATCAGCGTCGATTCGGCATTGGTCTATCGCGACATGGACATCGGCACCGCCAAGCCCGACGCAGCCACGCTGGCGCGGGCGCCGCACCACCTGATCGACCTGATCGCCCCCACCGAAAGCTATTCCGCCGCGCAATTCCGCCGGGATGCGCTACGCCTGATGGCGGAAATCGCCGCACGCGGCAGGATTCCGTTGCTGGTCGGTGGCACCATGCTGTATTTCAAGGCCTTGCTGCACGGCCTGAGCGATTTGCCGGAAGCAGACCCGGCGCTACGCGCCGAGCTGGACGAAAAAGCCGGCAGGCTAGGCTGGCCGGCGCTGCACGATCAATTGGCACAACTCGACCCGGTTACCGCCGCGCGTCTTCATCCGACCGACAGCCAGCGTATCCAGCGGGCGCTGGAAGTGTGCCTGCTCAGCGGCCAGCCGATGTCGGCCTTGTTCGGGCAGGCCGAGAAGGACGCCTTGCCCCATCGGGTGATCCAGATCGCGCTGGAACCGAGCGACCGTGCCGTACTGCACCGGCGCATCGCCGAACGCTTCGACATCATGCTGGCCGCCGGGCTGGTCGATGAGGTGCGCCGCTTGCGCGCCAGCTATCGCCTCGACCCGGCGCTGCCGTCGATGCGCTGCGTCGGCTACCGCCAAGCGTGGCAATACCTCGACGGCGAATTCGATCTGGCCACGTTGCGCGAGAAAGGCATTGCCGCCACCCGCCAACTGGCGAAACGCCAACTGACCTGGCTGCGGAGTATGCCGGATGTGCGGCGCTTCGATTGCCTGGATGCGGATTTGGACAGACAGGTGCAGGCGGCGTTAAACGAAACGATAATGTAGAGACGCATACCCGACGCCCTCGTACCCAAGTCGCCGGCTGTCGGGTATGGGCGCAAGAAATCTTTGCGTCTCTACATCTTTGCCCTGTCAGGGCTTGGAGATATGCATAATCGGCGAGGGGCGGCTGACATGGTAACCCTGGGCGTAATCGATGCCCAGCCGGCATACTTCCGCCAGGATGTCGCCGTCCTCGACATATTCGGCGATGGTCTTGATATGTAATTCCTTGGCCAGAGTGACGATACTCTTGATGAAAGCGAGGTAGACCTCGTCGGTGAGCACGTGCCGGATGAACTCCCCTTCGATCTTGATGTAATCGACCGGGAAGCGCTTGATGTACTGGAATGACGAGTAGCCCGAGCCGAAATCGTCGATGGCGAAGCTGAAGCCTTGCAGCTTGATGTCGAGCACGAATTTTTCCAGCAGGCTGAGGTTGCTGACGGTTTCCCGTTCGGTGATCTCGAACACGATGCGGCTCGGCGCGATGTCGAACTCTACTGCCAGGCGGCGTACCCGCGCCACGAACTCCCCGACGATGAGCGCCTTGGGCGAGAGGTTGATGAACAACATGCCCTGATAGCCCTGTTCCTTGATCTGGATAAACGCCTTTTCGATCAACTGGTAATCCATCTTGTGGACGATCCCCATGGCCTCGGCTTCTTCGATGAAGTCGTTGGCGGTGACGATTTGGTCGCCCAGTTGAATCCGCATCAGCAGTTCGTGAATCACGATCTCGCCGCTGGCGGCGTTGCAGATGGGCTGGAAGTAAGGCACGATTTTCTGCTGGTCCAGCGCGTTCTGGATCATGATGACTTTTTCGCCGGCCTTGCGGAACACCTCCGCCATCTCGTCTTCGCTGGGAATGGCGATGGCGTTTTTCCCCAATTTCTTGGCCTTGTACATCATGTTGTCGGCGACCAGGAACAGGTCTTTGGGGGTGTCGCCGTGCTGCGGGCTGATGGCGATGCCGATCGAGGTGGTGGCCTTGATATTATGGCCATCCGGCGTTTCCATGGAAAAGTTGTCGAGCAGTTCCGCGATGCGTTGCGCCACCATGTGGGCTTGGGTATCGGCCGCCTCGGGCAGGATGATGCAAAACTCGTCGCCGCCGTAGCGCGCCAGCAAATCCCCGTCTCTTACCGCCTTGTGGAGCAGCTCGGCGAATGCCCGCAGAAAGTCGTCGCCGAAGTGATGGCCGTAGCGGTCGTTGATGGTTTTGAAGTTGTCCAGGTCGAGCATCATCACCGCAAATGACTGGTTATGCCGTTTTGCCCGGCCGACCTCGTAGCCCAGCAACTCCCAGAACATGCGCTGGTTGTAAAGATCGGTCAGCGGGTCGCGGGTGGCGTAGTGTTCGAGATCCTTGGTGTATTTGTAGATGGCTTTGACCGACCCCACCAGGTTGAGCAGCGTGGTCAGAATGCTGCCGATGACCATGTGGCGCACGTTATCCATCGCCAGCGGCGATTGCACGCCGATGCCGACAATGCCGCCGATTTTCGGCGTTTCCAGCAGCAGCGATTTGGTTTGCAGCTCAATCTCGTGAACACTCAACTCGGGCAGCGCTAGGGTTTCGTCGGCGATATTGTGGGCAACTTGCAGTATCGTGGCGCCGCTGAAAAACGGATTATCTTCAAGCTGTCTATGAAGGTTCTCCTCGAAAAATCGTTGGGTTTCATCAGTAGGGGTATTGCGCCAGAAAACCTCGCATTCGTAGGCTTCGTCCTCGACCCGAAAAATCGTGACCAAGGCGTAGGCATCGATAATCGGGTTGATGTCCAGCAGCAGATCCTTGATGAACCCGCGCCAGTCGCGCACGATGTTCGAGGTGATGATGAATTTTTCGAGCAGTTTGATCTCGAACTCGAGAACCTCCTTGTCGACCGAAACGCATTTCATCTTCTCGACCAGCAGCGCGACATGATCGAAGGTCTGGTTGAATTCCTCAAAGCCGAAATTGACCTTGCTGATGTCGAAATGCTCGAAATCCTTGACGGTGTTGACCGACTCGACCTTGTTGCGGAATAAATCCACGGAACGCTTGATCTTCCTGGCAGCAAAGGCCGAGACGGCGGCGGCGAGCAGCAATACCAGCAACCCCAACCCCAGGAACAACTCGACGTAATAGATGCGCGCGGTGGTGGTGACGGTTTGCAGATGGTGCTGGATGACGATTGCGCCCATCACCTCGCCGTCTTTGGCGTTGGTGTGGCAGCGCAGGCATTCCTGTTGCGCCGCGAGCGGATGGATGTAACGGATGTGATTGCCCGACAACTCCACTGCTTCCTTGCCGCTATCCAGGGCTTGCTGGATATTTTCGGATGGGGCTAACGCTTGCGCTTCTTTACCATACTGGGATTCTACGGTCTTGCTGCGGTAGATGGCGATTTGATCCAGGGTGGTAGAAAAAGCGGATTTGCTGGCGGCCGCGACCTCATCCCGTTTCTGGGGGGAAGCACCGGTGCGCAGGGCTTGATAAAGCGCATTGAAATTCTGCTGGGAAATTTCTTTGGAGGTTTCAAGCGAACGCTCCTTGAGCAGTTTTTCATACAGCAGGGAGGAGGCCAGCGTCGCACCGAGAAAGACCAGCAGGGCAATGCCAACGGTGGCGGTAAATACAAAGCCTTTAAGCGTGTTGAATAATTGCATGGCTTTTCTGCGCACGGCTTTCTCCGAATTATATTTTCTTGGCGTCGGGTAGCATCTCGCCGAGCGGCAGGCCGTCGCGCAACAAAGCGGCGAACCGGTCGGGGGGGAGCGGCTGGCTGAAATAGAATCCCTGCACTTCGTCGCGATGCATCCCCTTGAGGAAGGTCAGTTGCTCTTCGGTCTCCACCCCTTCGGTGATGACTTTCAGCTTGAGGCCATGCGCCATCGCGGCAATGGCGGTGGCGATAGTGTTGTCGATGGAATTCGAGGCCAAATCCTGGACGAATGACTTGTCGATTTTCAGGGTGTCGATGGGGAAGAGCTTGAGATAGCTGAGCGAGGAATGACCGGTGCCGAAATCGTCCATCGAGATGCGGATGCCCATCGCCTTGAGCGCATGGAGTTTGGTGACGGTATCGTCGGCGTGCTCCATGGCGATGCTTTCGGTAATTTCGAGCTCCAGGTATTCCGCTTCCAGCCCGGTTTCCTCGAGGATTTTCCCGACCACCTCGACCAGGTTCTTTTGCTTGAACTGGCGCCCGGAAATATTGACCGCAACCCGCGTCGGCGGTAGCCCTTCGTCCTGCCAGGCCTTGTTTTGGGTGCAGGCTTCGCGCAACACCCACTCGCCGATCGGCACGATCAGGCCGGTTTCCTCCGCCACGGAAATAAATTGTGCCGGCGGAATCCAGCCGGCAGTGGGCTGATGCCAGCGCAGCAATGCTTCCATGCCGCTAATCCGGTGGGTTCCGATATCCACCTGCGGCTGGTAGTGAAGGGAAAATTCATTGCGTTCCAGCGCCTTACGCAACTGGCTTTCCATGGTCATGCGTTCGAAGGCGAGCACATTCATTTCCGAGGTGAAAAACTGGAAATTGTTGCGGCCCTTTTCCTTGGCCAAATACATCGCCGCATCGGCATGTTTGATCAGGGTTTCGGACTGTTCGCCGTCGTTGGGGTAAACGCTGATGCCGATACTGGTGGTTACCACGATTTCATGGCCATCCAGCATGATCGGTTGCGATAGCGCACTGATGATTTTTTGGGCAAGCGACGGGAGGTTGCTAGGGTCGGTAATGTTTTCGATCAGGATGGTGAACTCATCGCCGCCCATCCTTGCCACGGTATCGTCCTCGCGCACGCAGTCGGTTAGCCGTTGTGCGGTGGTTTGCAGCAAGCGGTCGCCAACGGAATGGCCGAGGGTGTCGTTGATCAGCTTGAAGCGGTCGAGATCGAGGAACATCACCGTGATTTGCTGTTGGCTGCGATGGGCGTGGGCGATGGCATGATTGAGGCGCTCGGCGAACAACATCCGGTTGGGCAGGTCGGTGAGGGCGTCATGGTGGGCCAGGTGCCGCACATGATCCTCCGCCGCCTTGCGTTCGGTAATGTCGGAGAAAATCGCCACGTAATTGCTGACGGCTCCGGCGCTGTTGCGAATTTCGTTGATGGTCAGCCATTCCGGGAAAATTTCGCCATTCTTGCGGCGGTTCCAGATTTCCCCCTGCCAGTGGCCGGCAGTGCACATTTCATCCCACATGCGCCGGTAAAATTCGGCGTCGTGCTTGCCGGAAGCCAGCAGCGCCGGGGTCTTGCCGATGACTTCGCGGGCCTGGAAACCGGTAATGAAAGTGAATGCCGGGTTGACCGACTCGATGACGTTGTGCGGGTCGGTGATCATGATGCCTTCGAAGGTGTTTTCGAATACCTTCTCGGCCAGACGCAGGTGCTGGTTGGAAACCTCCAGGCTTTGCTCGCGTTCGCGGAGCGCCTCCTGCAGGCCGCGCACATAGTCGTATTCGATGTTTTCCAGAATGCCGGAGAACGTGACCAGACCGATCAGTTTGCCGTCCTCATCGGTGACGCCGAGATGGCGCACTTGGTTTTCGGTAAACAGTTTGCGGGCATGAAACAGGCTGGCGTTGAAGGGGACGCTGATCAGCGGGAAATTGGCCAGCTTGTCGACCGTCAGCGACGCTCTGTCGGTGCCTATCATGCGCACCACGTCGCGCTCGGTCAGAATGCCGAAAGTGTCTTTTTCCGCCTCGACGATCAGCGCATCGACGCACTCTGCGCGCATGGTTTTTACCGCTACGCTGAGCGGCGTTTGGCCGGGGGTAATCGAATGCCGTTTTTTGAGCACCGATTTTACTTCGCGCAACGAGATGAAATATTCGATGCCCTGATTCAGGACGATGTCGGATTGGGTGATGATGCCCTTGTGGGAACCTTGATCGTCAACCACCAGGAAATGACGCACCCCTTCCTCGCGAAAGCGCACCGCCGCTTCGCCGACCGAGGTCTTATGGTAAATGGTCTTGACCGGCGAACTCATGACCTGCGAGATCGCTACGCTGGAATAGGACGGGTCGGAAAAATCCAGCGCTAATGCATCCTGCTCGGTCCAGATGCCGAGCGCTTTTCCTTCTTCGACCACCAGGATCGAACTGCAATGCACTTCGGCCATGCGTTGCGCGGCCACGGACAGCGGGGTGAGCGGCGGGCAGCTCAGGATGTGCGGATGAATAATGCGTTCTATGGTGATGTCAGCGGACATCGTTCACCCCTGTGTCATATTTTTATCTCAGCGCGAGTTTACCCTACATCCTTGACTTGTGCATGGGAGATGCCTTTGGCAAAGCGGATGCGCAGGGTTTCGCCGATGGCCAGGGCGCTGCTGTCGCGCACGATTTTCCCCTGTTCGTCTTGCGTCATGCTGAACCCGCGCTCCAGCACATTTTGCGGGTTGAGATGCTGAAGATGGTCGGTCTGGCGCTGCAGCGCGGTGTGCCGGGCGGCCAGCTGCTGGCCGGCAGCGCGGTGCAGCCGCCCGTCGAGTTTTTCCAGCCCGGCTTGCCGTCCGGGAATGTCCGGTTTGACTTGCTGCAACTGGTGGCGCAACTGGCCGAGGCGCCAGGTTTTTTCCCCGAGGGCATGGCTGGTGCGCTGTCCCAGCCGTTGGCGCAAGTGGCCGAGATGGGTGAGGCGCATGGCGAGGCGCTCGCCGGGGTGCACCAGACGGCGCGCCAGGTAATCGAGCTGCTGATCCGTTGTTCCAGCGCTTGGTTCAGTTGGCGCGTCAAGCGGCTTTCCAGTCCACCGAGTTGGCGGATCAGTTCGAGCCGGTCCGGGCTGGCCATTTCCGCGGCGGCGGTGGGGGTCGGCGCGCGGCGGTCGGCGACGAAATCGGCAATGGTGAAGTCGGTTTCATGGCCTACTCCGCAAACCACCGGGATGGGGCTGTCGGCCACGGCGCGCGCGACGCTTTCCTCGTTGAAGGCCCACAGATCTTCGATGCTGCCGCCGCCCCGGCATAGGATCAGCACGTCGCACTCGCTGCGTAGCGCCGCGCTACGCAGCGCGTCGGCGACCTTGGCGCCCGCACCTTCGCCTTGCACCGGCGTAGGATAAAGCACCACCGGGATGCCCGGCATCCGGCGGCGCAGGGTGGTGAGCACATCGCGCAGCGCGGCGGCGGCGGGGGAGGTGATCACGCCGATCTGGCGGGGAAACAACGGCAAGGGTTTTTTGCGTGCGTCATCGAACAGCCCTTCTGCGCTCAGTCTGGCCTTGAGTTTCTCGAATGCTTCGTACAAGGCGCCCAAACCGGAGCGCCGCAGGTTTTCGACGCTGAGCTGGAATTCGCCGCGTTGCTCGTACAAGGTGACCAGCGCGCGCACTTCCACCTGCATCCCATTTTCCGGGCGCCAGTCGAGATACTGGTTTTTGTGGCGGAACATCGCGCAACGCACCTGGGCGCTGTCGTCCTTGAGGGTGAAATACCAATGTCCGGAGGTGGCGCGGGTGAGGTTGGAAATTTCTCCGGCAATCCACATTAGCGGAATGTTCTTTTCCAGCAATTGCTTGGCGTAGCGGTTGAGTTCGCTGACGGTGACGACGGGCGGAGAGGGGCTTGCATAGTCGGAAAAACTCATGTTGGCATTCTACATTAATCCACAGTTGTAACGCTTGACAAATACAAGATGCCGCTATCGCCATGAAATGACGCATTATTTTGTAACAAGTTGAATTTATGTAGATATTTTTCGGTCTATTTATTGTGCGCAGCAATAAACCCCTTTGCGGCGGCTCACTTAGTGCCGCTATTTACAAGTTACCCACAACCTTATCCACAGTTTTTGTGGGCAACCTGAAAATCGTTTTATCGCCACTGGGTTAGCGGTGATTCCTGCAATGTGGATTAACAAAGTGACGGAACTGAGTGCTGATGGCTTTCGCGCTTGCCGAAAACCGGCCTGCAAGCTAAAGTTACGCGGTTTATTGCGGGTTCCGCATGGAGGAATTGAGTGTTAGCGATTATCGAAGCAGCAGGCTGGCCGATCTGGCCGATCATCATCGCATCCGTGCTGGCCTTGGGAATTATCGGCGAGCGCCTATGGTCGTTGCGCGCCAGTGAAATTGCACCGCCGGGACTGCTGGACGAGGTGGCGCGGGAGTGGAAGGGAAAGAGCGTCGGCGAGGCTTTGCTGAACCGCTTGTCGCTGCATTCCCCGCTGGGGCGGGTGTTCGCCGCCGGGCTGAAAAACGCCGACGGGCCGCGCGAGGTGATGAAAGAGGCGATCGAAGAGGCCGGGCGCGGTGCGACCGGCGAACTGGAACGCTTCTTGACCACGCTCGGTACCATTGCTTCGGTCAGCCCGTTGCTCGGCTTGCTCGGCACGGTGATCGGCATGGTAGAGATTTTCGGTGCGCTGAAGCCCAGCGGCGGCAGCCCGGCAGAACTGGCGCACGGCATTTCGGTGGCGTTGTACAACACCGCGATGGGTTTGATCGTGGCGATTCCCAGCATGATTTTTTACCGCCATTTCCGCGCCAAGGTGGATGCGCTGGTGCTGGAGATGGAAATGCAGGCAATCAAGCTGGTGGAATTGGTTCACGGCGAGCGCAAATGAATTTCCAGCGCGGACGCCGTCGCGAAGAGCTCGAAATCAATCTGATTCCGATGATCGATGTGTTGCTGGTGATCCTGATCTTCATGATGGTTACCACCACTTTTTCGCAAATCGCCGAACTCCAGATCAATTTGCCCACCGCCAGCGGCGAGCAGGCGGCGGAGAAGCCCAATCCCGTCAATGTGGTGGTCGATGCCGGCGGACGGTATCTGGTGAACGGCAGCATGTTGAGCGACAGCGGTGTGGAGGCGATAGCCCTGGGTTTGAAGCGCGCTGCCGGCGATAAGGCCGATCCGGTGATTATCATCAATGCCGATGCCAAAGCCACCCACCAGGCGGTGATCAATGTGATGGAAGCGGCGCGGCAGAGTGGTTATAGCCATATCACCTTCGCCACCCAAAGCCAGGCAAAGAACTAACTCGGTGTGATCTGGCTACAGGGATTATGGTATCGCCGGAGCCTGTGGCATTTGCTGCTGTTGCCGGTGAGCTTGTTGTTCGGCGTATTGGCGGCAATCCGGCGCGTCATGTATCGCAACGGCTGGTTGGCTTCTTTCCGCTTGCCGGTGCCGGTGGTGGTGATCGGCAACATCGCGCTGGGCGGAACCGGCAAGACCCCGCTGGTGTTGTGGCTGGCGCAATTTCTCCAAGAACACGGCTATCAGCCGGGCATCGTCAGTCGCGGTTACGGTGCGGCGGGCTTTGCGCCGCGCGCGGTGATGCCGGACGCCGACCCGGCGCAGGTCGGCGACGAACCCCTGCTGCTGGCGCGCCATAGCGGCTGTCCGGTGTGGGTGGGCAAGGACCGGGCGGCAGTCGGCTCGGCCTTGCTGCAAGCGCATCCGCACTGCGATGTGGTGTTGTGCGACGACGGTTTGCAGCATTACCGTTTGCGCCGCGATGTCGAGATCGCCGTGGTGGACGGCGCGCGCGGTTGCGGCAATGGTTTCCTGTTACCTGCCGGCCCATTGCGCGAAGGCGTCGGGCGGCTGGATGCGGTGGATGCGGTGGTGGTGAACGGTGCGGGTGTATGGCCGGGGTATGCGATGACGCTGGCCGGTGCAACTTTCCGTAACTTGGCGGATATTGCGCGCACCGCGCAGCCCGTCGATTTCCGGGGAAAGAAACTCCATGCTGTGGCCGGCATCGGCAATCCGCAACGCTTTTTCGATCATTTGCGTAGCCTGGGGCTGGTGTGCGTAGCGCATCCTTTCCCGGATCACTATCCTTATCATGCCGGCGATCTGGCTTTTGCCGGCGCGGATGCGGTGCTGATGACCGAAAAAGATGCGGTGAAATGCGCCGCCTTCGCCGCGGCGAACTGGTGGATGCTGGCGGTGGAAGCCCAGGTCGATGCGGCGCTGGGTGTAACGATTTTAGATAAATTGAGGAAATTCGATGGACGCCAAACTGCTTGAGATTTTGGTCTGCCCGCTGTGCAAGGGGCCGCTGGTATACAAGAAGGCTGACGGTGAACTGGTGTGCAAACCGTGCCGCCTGGCCTACCCGGTGCGCGACGACATCCCGGTGATGCTGGAAGACGAAGCGCGCAAATTGCCGGCGGAAGAGGAAGTGTGATGCTGGTAATGGGTGATGAGTGATGTGGAATGGGTAAAACCCACCCATCACCCATCACCCATCACCCATCACCCATCACCCATCACCATGAACTTCAAAGTCGTCATCCCCGCCCGTTACGCCTCCACGCGCTTGCCCGGCAAGCCTTTGCTGGACATCGCCGGCAAGCCGATGGTGGTGCATGTCGTGGAGCGTGCTCTCGAAAGCGGCGCTGACGAAGTGTGGGTGGCGACTGACCATCAGGAGATTGCGGCAGCGGTGCGGGCGCATGGCTACCAGGCTTGCCTGACCTCGCCCGATCATGCCTCCGGTACCGACCGTATCGCCGAGGTGGTGGCGCAACGCGGTTGGCGCGACGATGAAATCGTGGTCAACGTGCAGGGCGACGAACCGCTGATCGCAGCGGAACTGATCCGAATGGTGGCGGCTGATCTGCACGATCATGCCGAAGCGGCGATGTCCACTGCCTGCCACGCCATTCACGAGCGTGAAACCCTGTTCAATCCCAATGTGGTTAAAGTGGTCGTCGATCGGCGGGGCTATGCGCTGTATTTCAGTCGCGCCCCGATTCCCTACGCGCGCGATGCTTTTGCCGCAGGCGAGTTTCCCGCCGCACTGCCGGTCTATCGCCATGTGGGGATTTACGCCTATCGCGCCGCATTCCTGAAAACCTATCACTCTCTCGAGCCCGCCGCGATCGAGCAATTCGAGGCGCTCGAACAGTTACGTGCGCTCTGGCACGGCTATAAAATCAGCGTAGCCGTGACGGATGGCACGCAGGTTGCCGGAGTCGATACGCCGGAGGATCTGGAGCGGGTGCGGGGATTGCTTGCGAAATAAGTTTTTTATGGCTTGATATAAAATTTATATTCGCATAGGGTGGGTTTTTTGAATATGCTCCGGGTAGAAAGTTGCAATAAATCTGTAAGAGCTTGCAACAATTGATCAACTTAAATAACGAGGGAATGGCTATGCGTATGATTCTGTTGGGTGGTCCGGGCGCCGGTAAAGGCACACAAGCGAATTACATCAAGGAAAAATTCAGCATTCCGCAGATTTCCACCGGCGACATGCTGCGTGCCGCCGTCAAGGCGGGTACCGAAATGGGTCTTGCCGCCAAGAAAATCATGGATGCGGGTGGCCTGGTTTCCGACGAGATCATCATCGGCCTGGTAAAAGACCGCATCAAGGAAGCCGATTGTGCCAATGGTTTCCTGTTCGATGGCTTCCCCCGCACGATTCCGCAGGCCGATGCGATGAAAGCCGCCGGTGTGCCAATCGACTACGTGGTCGAGATCGATGTGGCCGACGAGGAAATCGTCAAGCGCATGTCCGGTCGCCGCGTGCATGTGGCCTCCGGTCGCACCTACCACGTTGTGTTCAATCCGCCCAAAGTGGCCGGCAAGGACGACGAAACCGGTGAAGACCTGATCCAGCGTGACGATGATCATGAAGAAACCGTCAAGAAGCGTCTCGACATTTACCATGCCCAGACCGAACCGCTGGTGAAATACTATTCCGACTGGGCTGCCACCGGCGTGGCCGGCGCCCCCAAGTGCGTCAAGGTTGCCGGTACCGGCAAAGTCGATCAAATTCGCGACGCGATTTTCGCCGCATTGAAATAATCGTCGGGTAACATGCAACACGCTATCCCCGATTTTGCCGATGCCGAGCGCTGGTGCGTCGAAACCGCGTTGCTCGAGCGCTATTGCCGGAAAATCGAGGTGCAGCCGGTGGATGTCGAGTTGCGCCTCGACCCGGTGATTCCGCAGTTGACGCTTTGCCCGGCGCTGTACTGGAAAGAGGGTGATGCGGCTTGCCTGATCACCAAGGTCGGGGATGGGCGTTTCCGCAGCCAGTTCTTCTACTCGGTGCGCGAGCAGTACGGCACCGGCCAGGAAGAATACGACGACCTGGCGCAATGCGTGGTCACGCTGTTGCAGAAACAAGCCGACCACGAGGCGAAACGCCAGCAAAATTCATGATATTGGGAGTTTAAATATGGCCAAGAAGAATGCGTTTTATGCACAATCCGGCGGGGTGACCGCCGTCATCAATGCTTCCGCCTGCGGCGTGATCGAAACCGCGCGCAAGCACAAGGATGTGATCGGCAAGGTGTATGCCGGCCGCAACGGCATCATCGGCGCATTGACCGAAGATTTGATCGATACCAGCAAAGAATCCGACGCGGACATTGCCGCCTTGCGCCACACGCCGTCCGGCGCGTTCGGCTCCTGCCGTTTCAAGCTCAAGAGCCTGGAAGCCAACAAGCGCGAATACGAGCGCCTGATCGAAGTTTTCAAAGCCCACAACATCGGCTATTTCTTCTACAACGGCGGCGGCGATTCGGCCGACACCTGCTTCAAGGTTTCCCAGCTTTCCGAAGCGATGGGCTACCCGATCCAGGCGATTCACGTCCCCAAAACCGTGGACAACGACCTGCCGATTACCGATTGCTGCCCCGGTTTCGGCTCGGTGGCGAAGTACATCGCGGTTTCCACGCTGGAAGCCTCGTTCGACGTGCGCTCGATGGCCAAGACGTCCACCAAGGTGTTCGTGATCGAGGTGATGGGCCGTCACGCCGGCTGGATCGCCGCGGCGGGCGGCTTGGTCGAGGATCAGGGGATTCCGGTAGTGATCCTGTTTCCCGAAGTGGAATTCGACCAGAAGAAATTCCTCGCCAAGGTGGATAAGAACGTCAAGGAGCACGGCTTCTGCACCATCGTCGTGTCCGAGGGTTGCCATTACCCGGACGGCAAGTTCCTTGCCGAGCAGGGTACCCGCGATGCTTTCGGTCACGCCCAATTGGGCGGTGCCGCGCCGGTGGTGGCGAACATGATCAAGGACGCCCTGGGCTACAAGTTCCACTGGGCGGTGGCCGACTACCTGCAACGCGCCGCGCGCCACGTCGCTTCCAAGACCGACGTGAAACAGGCCTACCAGCTCGGCAAGGCCGCGGTGGACCTGGCGATCAAGGGCCGCAACTCGGTGATGCCGACGGTGGATCGCGTTTCCGACAGTCCTTACAAGTACAAGATCGGCGTCGCCGACCTCAAGGATGTCGCCAACGTCGAAAAATTCATGCCCAAGGACTTCATCACCAAGGACGGCTTCGGTATCACCGAGAAGTGCAAGCGTTATCTCGCGCCGTTGATCCAGGGTGAGGACTATCCGCCTTACAAGGATGGTCTACCTAAGTACGTGACGCTGAAGAATGTCGCGGTGCCGAAGAAACTCGGCGAATTCAAGATTTGAGGTGAATGAGATGCTTGCTGCTTGCGAATGTTCTACCCCGTCAAGCGGCAAAGTTTCTAACCCCGCAAGCAGTCTGGTTGCGGGGTTTATTTTGGTTATAAATGTAATTTTGTATTGAATGTTCTTTGATTTGAATCATTGTTTGGAAATTTTTGGGGTTTAACTGGGATAGGGGGGTAATTCATGTCAACAGGTCTGATCTTTGCGCTGCTTTGTTCGATTGCGGCGCTTTTGTATGGAGCGGTTTCGATTAAATGGATTTTGGGGTTGCCGACCGGCAACGACAGAATGCGGGAAATTGCCGCTGCGGTGCAGGAAGGCGCATCGGCCTATCTTAACCGGCAATACACCACCATCGGCATTGTCGGTGCGATTCTGTTTGTGGTTATTCTGATTGCGCTGGGCTGGCAAACCGCCATCGGCTTCGCGCTGGGCGCGGTACTGTCTGGCCTTACCGGCTATATCGGCATGAACGTGTCGGTGCGTGCCAACATCCGCACCGCGCAAGCCGCAACGGACGGCCTCAACGCCGCGCTCAACGTCGCCTTCAAGGGCGGCGCGATCACCGGCATGTTGGTGGTTGGCTTGGGCCTCCTCGGTGTGGCCGGCTATTACGCCTTCCTCACCCTGGCGATGGGCGCCACCACCGGTGAAGCGACTCACGCCTTGGTCGGTTTGGCTTTCGGCGGTTCGCTGATCTCCATCTTCGCCCGTCTTGGCGGCGGCATCTTCACCAAGGGCGCTGACGTCGGCGCCGACCTGGTGGGCAAGGTCGAAGCCGGGATTCCCGAGGACGACCCGCGCAACCCGGCGGTGATCGCCGATAACGTCGGCGACAACGTCGGCGACTGTGCTGGCATGGCTGCCGACTTGTTCGAGACCTACGCCGTGACCATCATCGCCACCATGCTGTTAGGCGGCTTGCTGATGACCGATGCCGGCCCGAACGCGGTTATCTACCCGCTGGTGATGGGCGGCTTCTCGATCATCGCCTCCATCGTCGGTACTTTCTTCGTCACCGCGCGTGAAGGCGGCAAGATCATGAACGCGCTGTATCGCGGCCTGGCGGTTTCCGCCGTGCTGGCGCTGATCGCCTTCTACCCGATCACCAGCATGATGATGGGCGACAACGGCGTGTATTCCGTCAACGCGCTGTACGGCTCGGCAGTCATCGGCCTGATCCTGACCGCCGCGCTGGTGTGGATCACCGAGTACTACACCGCGACCGAGTTCAGCCCGGTGCGCCACATCGCCGAGGCTTCCACCACCGGCCACGGCACCAACGTGATCGCCGGTCTGGGCGTGTCCATGCGCTCGACCGCCGCACCGGTGCTCGCCGTGTGTCTGGCGATTTATGGCGCCTTTGCTTTCGCGGGACTCTACGGCATCGCCATCGCCGCCACCTCGATGTTGTCGATGGCCGGTATCATCGTGGCGCTCGACGCTTACGGCCCGATTACCGACAACGCCGGCGGTATTGCTGAAATGGCCGGGTTGCCCGATTCCATCCGCAACATCACCGACCCGCTCGACGCCGTGGGCAACACCACCAAGGCCGTGACCAAAGGCTACGCCATCGGTTCCGCCGGCCTGGCCGCGCTGGTGCTGTTCGCTGATTACACCCATGCGCTTTCTGCGAATCACCAAGGGTTGACCTTCGACCTGTCCAACCACATGGTCATCATCGGCCTGTTCATCGGCGGCATGGTGCCTTACCTGTTCGCTGCGATGGGCATGGAAGCCGTCGGCCGCGCCGCCGGTTCGGTGGTGGTCGAAGTTCGCCGCCAGTTCAAGGAAATCCCCGGCATCATGGAAGGCACCGGCAAGCCGGAATACGGCACTTGCGTGGACATGCTGACCAAGGCCGCGATCAAGGAAATGATCATCCCGTCGCTGCTGCCGGTCGCCGTTCCGGTGATCGTCGGCCTGACCCTCGGTGCGCAAGCGCTGGGCGGCGTGCTGGTCGGCACCATCGTTACCGGCATCTTCGTCGCGATCTCCATGACCACCGGCGGTGGCGCATGGGATAACGCCAAGAAGTACATCGAAGAAGGCAACTACGGCGGTAAAGGTTCCGAAGCCCACAAGGCTGCCGTGACCGGCGACACCGTCGGCGATCCCTACAAGGACACCGCCGGCCCCGCCGTCAACCCGCTGATCAAGATCATCAACATCGTTGCGCTGATGATTGTGCCGCTGCTGTAACACGGTAGAGGTTGCGTGAGAAAACAGGCCGGCTTTTGCCGGCCTGTTTTTTTGGTACACTGGCAATATGCATATTTTATGTTAGCCTTTTCTGTTATAGGAGCATTAATGGCTGCATCAACAAAAAACACAAGCATGTGGGGAAAATATAGCGCTCAAGAAGGATGGATACTGAGTTGCTTGAAGTCACTACAACAACCCTCTGTCTTGGCATATTCGTCCCCGCAAGCTAAAACACCATTGTCAAACCAGGCGGTTACATGGCACGTAACACCAGATGCGAGCGGTAAGAAGAGGCCAAAATCAAACTTCTTTTCGGTAAATGTTGAAGGTGTTTACGAAGTCAAGAACCATAGTGAACATGGTGGGCTTAAACTGGTTTATCGCGATGGGGGCCGGCTTCGTTACAGAACAATAAAGCCTTCTGACTTGTCGTTGGTTTATCAACGTTACGCGGCAGGTGAAAGCTTTTCTACCATTGCCGCATCGCTATAATGCACTATCCATCGTTTCAGTAAGCGTAGCCTGGATGCAGCCGCAGGCGGAATCCAGGGATCGAAAGACTAAAATTTTCTAACCATGCGCCTGACCCAACCACAGCAAACCACCATATGCCAAACCGTAGCCCAAGTCATCGGATCGGGCGCACGAGTCTGGCTGTTCGGCTCCAGGCGCGACGACAGCGCTCGTGGCGGCGACCTCGATCTGCTGGTTGAAAACGACGACTTGCCATCCATCATGCAACGCGCCCGCATCAAGCTTGCGCTGGAGTCCTCCCTCGCGATGCCGGTGGATATTGTCGCCATCAAGCGCGGGGCGCCGCTCAGCGCCTTTCAGCGCATCGCTCTTGCAGGCGCAGTTTGCCTTGGAGGCGCATAAAATGACCGGAAACATCCTCGACGCAGAACGGCAATATCTTTCCGGCCTGCTCGAAGCCATTCAGCGTTGCGTCTATTTTCTCCATGCCTCGGACGGCAAAATCACCTGGCCTCTGGATGGCGGCAAACTGTCTGCCAGAAAGAAGGACGAGCAACTTTTCGAGTCCCTGTCCGCCATCAACGAGCGTTTTGCCAAGTTGCAGGATACATTGGGCGCGGCCATGCGTCATGCCGCCATGCTCATGAGTGAACCGACGGACAGCTTCCTCAAGGTGCTCGCTTTCTACGAAAAGACCGGGGTTATAGACTCGATTTCAGCGTGGCAACTCTGCCGCACCGCGCGCAACCTCGCGGCGCACGATTACGAAACCGAATACACTGAGATTGCCAACCATTTCAACACTCTGCACGACCTGCAACCTCTGCTTTACCGGGCATCAGGACGTTTTCTCGAAAGCTGTGCGACCAACCTGAGCGTTTCCCCCGCAAGCGAGGATTTCGCACGGGAATTTTCCAGTATCGTGGGTGAGCCCTATGTGTCATAGGCGGAATCCGGTGACAGTAAAGACTAAAAATGCGCATAAGCCCACATCAAAGCCAAACCATACTTGAAACCTCACACCGATTTTTGGGTGAGAGTGCCACAGTTTTACTCTTTGGTTCCAGAGTCGATGACGCGGCCAAGGGCGGCGATGTGGATTTGTACATCGAAACCCCAAAATCGCCCGGCATCTGGCGGAAAGCGCAATTGCTGGCGGAACTGGAAAAACGCCTGGGGTTGCCGGTGGATTTGGTGCTGCATACCCTAAACGAACCGGAAAAGCCCATTCATCGTATCGCCAAACTGACGGGGGTGTCGTTGTCATGAATGAATTGGTTGCTTTGGCGGAGCGGAAAGCGCACCTGTCGCGGAAACTCGGGGCGATAAGCCGGATGGTCGGTCATTTGGCCTATAGCAGGAGCCGTTTGCCATATCCGATTGCAAGCGTGAACGCCTTGGGCGAGGCCGAACTGGAATCCGTTTCGGCGCTGGTGGAGCGCTTCGGCAAGCTGCAAGACTTGCTGGGTAATGTGTTTCGCGAGTTGCTGATCTTGTCGGGAGAGGACGCGACGGACATGAACGACGTGCTCAGTCGTTTGGAGAAGGTCGGTGTGCTCGATTCCGCCGACGATTGGCGCGGGTTGCGGGCGCTTCGTAACCTGGGTGCGCACGATTACGATGACGACGATTCAGGAAAGTCCGAATTCATCAACGAAATAGCGGCGCAGTCGGTGACGCTGGATCGAGTCGCTGGGCGGGTGTTGGCATACTGCCGTGAAAAATTGAATATTCAGAGTTGCTGAGTGAGTCAATTACCCTGTTAGGTAACTGAAAATAAAGCCGGTATAATTACCGGCTTTATTTTTGGAGGTTGGCCATGGGTCTCGATAGGGTTCCGTCCGGGCGCGATTTGCCCAACGATTTCAACGTCGTCATTGAGATTCCGATGCACGGCGAACCGGTGAAATACGAGGTGGACAAGGAGACCGGCGCAATGTTCGTCGATCGTTTCATGAACACCGCGATGCACTACCCTTGCAACTACGGCTATATCCCGCATACCCTGTCCGAAGACGGCGATCCGGTGGACGTGCTGGTGATTACCCCGGTGCCGCTGTTGACCGGTGTGGTGGTGCGTTGCCGTCCGGTCGGCTTGCTGAAAATGGAAGACGAAGCCGGCAAGGATGCCAAAGTGCTGGCGGTGCCGGTGGACAAGCTGTCCACGTTGTACCGCGGGCTGATTTCCTTTCGCGAACTGCCGCAATTA
>Ga0208566_1000255_pt1 | contig 38300 bp, 47 predicted proteins | sample PL_2010_150m_FD_184159 | JGI IMG/M metagenome (GOLD analysis project Ga0208566, IMG submission 184159) | Freshwater microbial communities from Powell Lake, British Columbia, Canada to study Microbial Dark Matter (Phase II) - PL_2010_150m... | ecosystem: Environmental > Aquatic > Freshwater >...
ATGGCGAAAGCGAAATTTGAGCGGACGAAGCCGCACGTAAACGTCGGGACGATAGGTCACGTTGACCATGGCAAGACGACCCTGACGGCGGCGATGACATCGGTGCTGGCGGCGAAGTTTGGAGGCGAGGCGAAAGCCTACGACCAGATTGATGCGGCGCCGGAAGAGAAAGCGCGGGGCATCACGATCAACACGGCGCACGTGGAATACGAGACATCGAAGCGGCACTACGCACACGTTGATTGCCCGGGGCACGCCGACTACATCAAGAACATGATTACCGGTGCGGCGCAGATGGACGGCGCCATCCTGGTCTGTTCCGCCGCTGACGGCCCGATGCCGCAAACGCGGGAGCACATCCTGCTGGCGCGCCAGGTCGGCGTGCCGTACATGGTCGTATACATGAACAAATGCGACATGGTCGATGACGCCGAACTGCTCGAACTGGTTGAAATGGAACTGCGTGAACTGCTCAGCAAGTACGACTTTCCTGGCGACGACATCCCCATCATCAAGGGCTCTGCCCTGAAAGCCCTCGAAGGCGACAAGGGCGAACTTGGCGAAGTGTCCATCATGGCTCTCGCCGACGCGCTGGACAGCTACATCCCGGCCCCCGAGCGGGCCATCGACAAACCCTTCCTGATGCCCATCGAAGACGTCTTCTCCATCTCCGGGCGCGGCACCGTCGTCACCGGTCGGGTTGAGCGCGGCGTGGTCAAGGTTGGCGAAGAAATTGAAATCATCGGCATCCGTCCCACCGTCAAGACCATCTGTACCGGCGTTGAAATGTTCAGGAAACTGCTGGACCAGGGTCAGGCCGGAGACAACGTCGGCGTCCTGCTGCGCGGCACCAAGCGGGAGGAAGTTGAACGTGGCCAGGTGCTGGCCAAGCCGGGCAGCATCACCCCGCACACGCACTTCCACTCCGAGGTGTACGTTTTGTCGAAGGACGAAGGCGGGCGTCACACGCCGTTCTTCAACGGGTATCGTCCGCAGTTCTACTTTCGCACCACGGACGTCACGGGCAGCATCGAGTTGCCGGCGGGGACGGAAATGGTCATGCCGGGCGACAACATTGCGATGACGGTGAAGCTGATTGCGCCGATTGCGATGGAAGAGGGTCTGCGTTTCGCCATCCGTGAAGGCGGTCGTACCGTCGGCGCCGGTGTCGTTGCCAAGGTCATCGAATAACACAGCGCAGCTTTAGCAAGCGGGCGGCACTTCGGCAACGAGGTGTCGCCCTGCAGTCTCTGCTGCAGGGGTGTAGCTCAATTGGCAGAGCGGCGGTCTCCAAAACCGCAGGTTGGGGGTTCGATTCCCTCCGCCCCTGCCACTGAATTGAAGCATTTGCGCAATAACTGACTATTTATGGCCGATAAACTCAAGTTCATGCTGGCTCTGCTGCTGTTGGCGGCTGGTGTGGCTGGTTTCTACCTCCTCGGTGAGCAGCCGATGATCCTGCGCGTGCTTTCCGTGCTCGCGGGTTTGGGTGCTGGAATTGCTGTTGCGTGGTTCACCGTGCCGGGGCGGCGCTTTTTCGAGTTTGCGCAGGAAGCTGTTGTGGAATCGAAAAAAGTTGTCTGGCCGTCGCGCAAGGAAACCATACAGACTACCGGTATCGTGTTTGCCTTCGTGCTGGCAATGGCGATAGTGCTGTGGACGACTGACAAGGGCCTCGAATGGGTGCTCTACGACCTGATTCTGGGCTGGAAGAAATCATGACTAAACGCTGGTATGTCGTTCACGCCTATTCCGGTTTTGAAAAATCGGTGCAACGCGCCCTGATCGAGCGAATCACTCGCGCCGGGATGCTTGACAAGTTCGGCCAGGTTCTGGTGCCGGTCGAAGAGGTCATTGAAATGAAGAATGGTCAGAAGAGCATTTCCGAGAGAAAGTTCTTTCCCGGCTATGTACTGGTCGAAATGAGCATGGATGATGAATCCTGGCATCTCGTGAAGAGCACGCCCAAGGTCACCGGCTTTGTCGGCGGCACGTCGACCAAACCGACTCCGATTTCCGAAAAGGAAGTCGCGAAGATCATGCAGCAGGTTCAGGAGGGTGTCGAGAAGCCCCGCCCCAAGGTTCTGTTCGAGGTGGGCGAGCTGGTTCGCATCAAGGAGGGCCCGTTTACCGACTTCAACGGCAATGTCGAGGAAGTCAATTATGAAAAAAGCCGCTTGCGTGTCTCCGTGACCATTTTTGGTCGCGCCACGCCGGTTGAATTGGAGTTCGCACAGGTCGAGAAGGCATAGTTTTTTGCCGGCGCCGCGGCGGTTTCCGCGGCAAGAGGAGCGCCAGTAGATGAATAAAAAATTCGCCGACCGCGCGCTAGGACTCACGTAGATAGGAGCCGTCATGGCGAAGAAGATAATCGGTTACATCAAGTTGCAGGTGCCGGCGGGCAAGGCCAATCCCTCGCCTCCCATCGGTCCGGCGTTGGGCCAGCGCGGCCTCAACATCATGGAGTTCTGCAAGGCTTTCAATGCCCAGACGCAGAGCCTGGAGCCGGGCCTGCCGATTCCAGTCGTGATTACCGCATTCGCGGACAAGAGCTTCACCTTCATCATGAAGACGCCGCCGGCGACCATTCTGATCAAGAAGGCAGCTGGAATTACCAAGGGTTCGCCGAAGCCCCATACAGATAAGGTGGGAACGATTACCAAGGCGCAGGCCGAGGACATCGCCAAGGCCAAAATGAAAGACCTGACGGCTGCCAATCTTGAGGCGGCGGTGCGCACCATCGCGGGTTCCGCCCGCAGCATGGGCATTGTCGTGGAGGGCCTGTAATCATGGCGAAATCATCCAAGCGGGTACATGCGGTGCTGGCCAAGGTCGACCGCAGCAAAGCCTATCCGGTCAGCGATGCGCTGAATCTGGTGAAGGAGTGCGCGACCGCCAAGTTTGACGAGTCGATTGACGTTGCCGTCAATCTCGGGATCGACGCCAAGAAGTCCGACCAGTTGGTGCGCGGTTCCGTCGTGTTGCCGTCCGGTACCGGCAAGACGGTTCGCGTTGCGGTGTTCGCCCAGGGCGAAAAAGCCGAAGCGGCGCGTGCCGCCGGTGCCGATATCGTCGGATTCGAGGACCTTGCCGCTGAAGTCAAGGCGGGCAACATGAACTTCGATATCGTGATTGCAACGCCGGACGCCATGAAGGTTGTCGGTGCCCTCGGCCAGATTCTGGGTCCCCGTGGCCTCATGCCGAACCCGAAGGTCGGCACGGTAACCATGGACGTTACGACCGCGGTTAAGAATGCCAAGGCTGGCCAGGTGCAGTACCGCACCGACAAGGCTGGCATCATTCATTGCACCATCGGCCGCGCATCGTTCAGCGTTGACGCGCTAAAGCTGAACCTTTCAGCGTTGATCGAGGCCTTGCAAAAGGCCAAGCCGGCGGCGTCCAAGGGTCATTATCTGAAGAAAGTGTCGTTGTCCAGCACCATGGGCGCCGGCGTCCGCGTCGATCAGGCCAGCCTGTCGGCGCAAGCATAAAAGAACTTTGGGCTGTTGCGCCGCTCGTGCAGTCGGGCGAATGGCGTGGCAGGTTATCAAAGACCGCAGGTGTCCGCGAGGACTTAATTGTTGGTGACGGAGCATCGTTGCGAAGCCGGCGTAGATGGCGTTACCCGATGACGGAATTTCGGTTCCTGAATGAAGGTCGCCGTATCGCTAGCGCCGACTTTTCGGCGCTGGGGTTTGACTAGGAGTTGACCGTGAGTCTCAATCTTGATGACAAGAAGACGGTAGTTGCCGAGGTATCCGCAGAAGTCGCGAATGCCCAGTCGATCATCGTCGCAGAGTACCGTGGTCTCGGAGTGGTTGATCTCACCGCGCTACGTGCCAACGCACGCAAGTCCGGTGTTTACCTGCGTGTGGTTAAGAATACCCTGGTTCGTCGTGCCCTTGCCGGCACGCCGTTCGAAGGCCTGTCTGCGCAACTGGTGGGGCCCCTGATCTATGGAATTTCCAAGGATCCGGTGGCTGCTGCCAAGTTGCTCAACGACTTTGCCAAGGGTAACGAAAAGCTCACCATCAAAGTCGGCGCGATGCCCAACTACGTCATGGACGTGGCCCGGGTCAAGGCGCTGGCGACGATGCCGAGCCGCGAGGAGTTGCTGTCCAAGCTCCTCGGCACAATGCAGGCTCCGATCACCCAGTTTGTCCGCACGTTAAACGAAGTCCCGACGAAGTTCGTCAGGGGCCTCGCTGCCGTGCGCGATGCCAAAGAGACTGCGTAATCGTTTTTCATTGATTCAAACATTCATTCAGGAGTCGTAATCATGGCTGTAAGCAAAGCTGAAATACTCGATGCCATCGCCGGCATGACCGTTCTCGATCTGTCCGAGCTGATCAAGGAAATGGAAGTAAAGTTTGGCGTTTCCGCTGCTGCGGCTGCTGTTGCCGTTGCCGCCCCGGCTGCCGCCGCGGCTGCCGTGGAAGAGCAGACCGAATTCACCGTGATGTTGCTGGCTGCGGGCGAAAAGAAGGTCGAAGCAATCAAGGTGGTTCGTGCTGCCACGGGCCTCGGGCTCAAGGAAGCCAAGGACCTGGTTGATGGTGCTCCGAAGGCTGTCAAGGAAGGCATTTCCAAGGCTGACGCCGCAGCCCTCAAGAAACAACTTGAGGATGTGGGTGCCAAGGTCGAGGTCAAGTAATTGCGATTCGATCGCGGGTTGGCGGCGTTGCCGCCAACCCGCTATTGGTCCTTGTAGAAACACAAGTGCGTTGTACCAGTTGAGATCTACCCCGCTGCATTTAATTCGGGGGTTACACGAGAGTGCTGAATTGCTTTGCCCCAGCCCTGTCCTTTGACCTTCGACGTCTGAATCCTGAACGGAGCCACCATGGCGTATTCCTACACAGAAAAAAAGCGCATTCGCAAAAGCTTTGCCAAGCGGGCCAACGTCCTCGACGTGCCCTTTCTTCTGGCGACGCAGATCGAGTCCTACACGCGCTTCCTGCAAGCCGACGTGCCTCCGTCGCAGCGCCGCAATGAGGGCCTCCAAGCCGCGTTTACGTCGATATTTCCGATTGTTGCGCATTCGGGAAACGCCCGCCTCCACTTCGTCGAGTTCATGCTTGGCGAGCCGACGTTCGACGTCAAGGAGTGCCAGCAACGCGGCCTGACCTTCGCCAGCCCGCTGCGCGCCAAAGTCCGCCTTGAACTGCTCGACCGTGATACCAAGGCAGTGAAGGAGGTCAAGGAAGACCAGCCGTTGTACATGGGAGAAATTCCCCTGATGACGACTACAGGTTCCTTTGTCATCAACGGTACCGAGCGAGTCATCGTCTCGCAGTTGCATCGTTCGCCGGGTGTTTTCTTCGAGCACGACAAGGGCAAGACCCACAGTTCGGGCAAGCTGCTGTTCTCGGCGCGCATAATTCCGTATCGCGGCTCCTGGCTGGATTTCGAGTTCGATCCGAAGGACATTCTCTATTTCCGTATCGATCGCCGTCGCAAGATGCCGGTAACCATCCTGCTCAAGTCGATTGGCATGACGCATGAGCAGATCCTCGCTACCTTCTTCGAATCCGACAGCTTCCATTTTGCCAAGAAGGGCATTCTTTTTGAAGTCGTGCCCGAACGCCTCCGTGGTGAAGTGGCGAAGTTCGACATTCTGGATAAGGCCGGCCAGGTCATCGTTGCAAAAGAAAAGCGGATCACGGTAAAGCATATCCGCGAAATGGCCGAGGCCGGCATTAAGAAAATCATCGTGCCTGACGAGTTCATGATCGGCCGCATCATTGCCCGCAACATCGTGAATGCGGAAACCGGCGAAGTGATGGCCAACGCCAACGATGAGATGACCGAAGACCTGCTGGCCAAGTTGGTGGCTAGCGGCATAGAGCAGATACAGACGCTTTACGTCAACGATCTCGATCGTGGCGCCTACATTTCATCGACGCTGCGTATTGATGAGAGCGCAGACCAGTGGGCCTCGCGAGTGGCTATCTACCGCATGATGCGTCCCGGCGAGCCGCCGACCGAGGACGCTGTGGAGAATCTGTTCCACGGCCTGTTCTACTCGGAAGAGCGCTACGATCTCTCCGCGGTTGGCCGCATGAAATTCAATCGCCGTGTCGGTCGCGATGAAATTGAGGGCACCGGGACCTTGTCGAACGAGGACATCGTCGATGTCGTCCGCATTCTTGTCGAACTGCGCAACGGGCGCGGTGAAGTTGATGACATTGATCACCTGGGCAATCGTCGTGTGCGTTCGGTGGGCGAACTCGCGGAGAATCAGTTCCGTGCCGGCCTGGTGCGTGTCGAACGCGCTGTCAAGGAGCGCCTGAACCAGGCTGAGAGCGACAACCTGATGCCGCACGACCTGATCAACGCCAAGCCCATATCAGCAGCGATCAAGGAGTTTTTCGGCTCGAGCCAGCTTTCGCAGTTCATGGACCAGACCAACCCGCTGTCGGAAATTACGCACAAGCGTCGCGTTTCGGCTCTCGGCCCGGGAGGCTTGACTCGCGAACGTGCCGGCTTCGAGGTGCGCGACGTGCACCCGACACATTACGGCCGCGTCTGCCCGATCGAGACGCCGGAAGGCCCAAACATCGGTCTCATCAATTCGCTGGCGCTGTATGCGCGCACCAACGAGTACGGTTTCATGGAGACCCCTTACCGCAAGGTGGATAACAGCCGTGTCACGGATGAGATCGAGTATCTGTCGGCAATCGAGGAAGGCAAGTACGTTATTGCCCAGGCCAATGCCCAGTTGGACAAGAAGGGAAAGCTCAGCGACGCTCTTGTGTCCTGTCGCTTCAAGGGCGAATTTGAACTGAAGGAGCCACCAGATGTTCAGTACATGGACGTGGCGCCGAGTCAGATTGTTTCGGTCGCGGCTTCGCTGATTCCCTTCCTTGAACACGACGACGCCAATCGCGCCTTGATGGGTGCCAACATGCAGCGTCAGGCGGTTCCCTGCCTGCGTCCGGAAAAGGCCTTTGTCGGTACCGGTATCGAGCGCACTGTTGCCGTCGACTCGGGCACGGCGGTGCAGGCCTTGCGTGGCGGCGTGGTGGACTACATCGACGCCAACCGCATCGTGGTGCGGGTCAATGACGCAGAGACCGTATCGGGTGAGGTCGGCGTCGACATCTATAACCTGATCAAGTACACCCGCTCCAACCAGAACACCAACATCAATCAGCGACCCATCGTCAGGGTCGGCGACCTGATTGCCAAGGGTGACGTCGTGGCGGACGGTGCTTCCACCGATCTGGGTGAATTGGCGTTGGGCCAGAACATGCTGGTGGCGTTCATGCCCTGGAACGGCTACAACTTCGAAGATTCGATCCTGATCTCGGAACGCGTCGTAGCGGATGATCGCTTCACCTCGATCCATATCGAGGAACTGACGGTCGTGGCACGCGACACCAAGCTGGGTGCTGAGGAAATTTCGCGCGATATAGCAACCTTGGGCGAATCCCAGCTCGGCCGCCTTGACGAGTCGGGAATTGTCTACATTGGCGCGGAAGTTGAAGCCGGAGACGTCCTGGTAGGCAAGGTAACGCCGAAGGGCGAAACGCAGCTCACGCCGGAAGAGAAACTGCTGCGTGCAATCTTTGGCGAGAAAGCCTCCGATGTGAAGGACACCTCGCTACGCGTTCCGTCCGGCATGATCGGCACAGTGATTGATGTTCAGGTATTTACCCGGGAAGGTATCGAGAGAGACAAGCGTGCCCAGTCGATCATCGACGACATGCTCAGAGGCTACAAGCAGGATCTGGCTGACCAGATGCGTATTGTTGAACGCGACACCTTTGCTCGTATCGAAAAGTTGTTGCTCAGCAAGGTGGCCAGCAAGGGACCGAAGAAGCTGGTCAAGGGTACCAAGATCACCAAGGCCTATCTCGAATCCGTCGAGCACTATCACTGGTTTGACATATCACTTGTTGACGAAGATGCTCAGCAGCAACTCGAAAACTTGCGTGACAGCGTTGAGCAGACGCGCAAGGACTTCGACGTCGCCTTTGAGGCGAAGAAGAAGAAGCTGACCCAGGGCGACGAACTGCCGCCCGGGGTGCAGAAAATGGTCAAGGTGTATCTCGCCGTCAAGCGCCGCTTGCAACCCGGCGACAAGATGGCCGGTCGGCACGGCAATAAGGGCGTGGTATCCAAGATTGTTCCGGTCGAGGACATGCCACATATGGCAGACGGCACGCCGATGGACATCGTGCTCAACCCCCTGGGCGTGCCCTCGCGGATGAACATCGGCCAGATTCTGGAAACCCATCTCGGCTGGGCAGCCAAGGGCCTTGGCCAGAAAATCGGCGAGATGTTGCGCAAGCAGGCGGCCGCACAGGAGATTCGAAAGTTGTTGAACAAGATCTACAACTCTTCGGGGCGCAGCGAAGACATTGACGGCCTGAGCGAAAAGGAGGTGGTCGAGCTTGCCGGAAATCTGCAAGGTGGCGTGCCCTTTGCCACGCCGGTGTTCGACGGCGCCAACGAGTCTGAAATCAAGGCCATGCTGGAACTGGCTGGCCTGCCGAGCAACGGGCAGGTAGACCTGTACGACGGTCGCACCGGGGACTCATTCGAGCGTCAGGTCACCGTCGGCTACATGCACGTGCTGAAGTTGCACCACCTGGTGGACGACAAGATGCATGCCCGTTCCACTGGCCCCTACAGCCTCGTTACCCAGCAACCTCTGGGCGGCAAGGCGCAGTTCGGCGGGCAGCGTTTCGGTGAAATGGAAGTGTGGGCGCTGGAAGCCTACGGTGCCGCGTATGTGTTGCAGGAAATGCTTACGGTCAAGTCGGACGACGTCAACGGCCGCACCAAGGTGTACGAAAACATCGTCAAGGGCGAGCACAAGATCGATGCCGGCATGCCGGAATCCTTCAACGTGCTGGTCAAGGAAATTCGCTCGCTGGCGATCGATATCGATCTCGAGCGTTACTGACCCGATAGCTGCCCATTGGAGACAAGAATATGAAGAGCCTGTTTGCAGACCTGTTCAAGCAGAACCTGGCGGCCGAAGAGGAATTCGACGCAATCACGATCGGCCTCGCTTCGCCCGACAAGATCCGCTCCTGGTCCTACGGCGAAGTAAAGAAGCCGGAGACCATCAACTATCGCACCTTCAAACCGGAACGCGACGGCCTGTTCTGCGCCAAGATCTTCGGCCCGGTCAAGGATTACGAGTGCCTCTGCGGCAAGTACAAGCGCCTTAAGCACCGCGGTGTTATCTGCGAAAAATGCGGCGTGGAAGTCACGCAGTCGAAAGTACGTCGCGAACGCATGGGTCACATCGAACTGGCTTCGCCGACCGCGCATATCTGGTTTCTGAAGAGCCTGCCGAGCCGTCTTGGTATGGTGCTCGACATGACCCTGCGCGACATTGAGCGCGTGTTGTATTTTGAAGCCTTTGTGGTTGTTGATCCGGGCATGACTCCCCTCAATCGCGCGCAATTGCTGACAGAAGATGATTATCTTGCCAAGGTAGAGGAGTACGGCGACGATTTCACCGCCGTGATGGGGGCCGAAGGCGTCCGCGAATTGCTGCGCACCCTTGATCTCAACCGTCAGGTCGAGACGCTGCGCCAGGAACTGGAGACGACCGGATCCGAAGCGAAGAGCAAGAAGATTTCCAAGCGCCTCAAGGTCCTCGAGGGATTCCAGCAGTCGGGCATCAAACCGGAGTGGATGATTCTCGAGGTACTGCCGGTACTACCGCCGGATCTGCGTCCGCTGGTGCCGCTGGATGGCGGGCGTTTTGCCACGTCAGACCTGAACGACCTGTATCGTCGCGTCATCAATCGCAACAACCGTCTCAAGCGCCTGCTTGAACTCAAGGCGCCGGACATCATCGTGCGCAACGAAAAACGCATGCTGCAGGAGGCCGTTGATTCGCTGCTGGACAACGGTCGTCGTGGCAAGGCAATGACAGGCGCCAACAAGCGTCCGCTGAAGTCTCTGGCTGACATGATCAAGGGCAAGGGTGGTCGTTTCCGTCAGAATCTGCTTGGCAAGCGCGTCGATTATTCGGGCCGATCGGTGATCGTTGTGGGTCCGCAACTCAAGTTGCACCAGTGCGGCCTGCCGAAGAAGATGGCGTTGGAACTGTTCAAGCCCTTCATCTTCGAACGTCTGGAAAAGATGGGCATTGCCAGCACCATCAAGGCCGCAAAGAAGGAAGTCGAAGCAGAAACTCCGGTGGTATGGGACATTCTCGAAGAGGTCATTCGTGAGCATCCGGTGATGCTGAATCGGGCTCCGACACTGCACCGCTTGGGCATTCAGGCCTTTGAGCCGACCTTGATCGAAGGCAAGGCGATCCAGTTGCATCCGCTGGTTTGCGTGGCTTTCAACGCCGACTTTGACGGCGACCAGATGGCGGTTCACATTCCGCTTTCCCTCGAAGCGCAAATGGAAGCGCGCACTTTGATGCTGGCCTCGAACAACGTATTGTCTCCCGCCAACGGGCAGCCGATCATTGTTCCCTCGCAGGACGTCGTGCTGGGTCTTTACTACGCTACCCGCGAAAATGTTTCGGCCCGCGGCAACGGGATGATATTTGCAGATATCGCCGAAATAACCCGGGCCATTGACTCGCGCCAGATCGACCTGCACGCGCGCGTCACGGTACGTATCCGCGAATATGAACTGGACGGTGACAACCAGTGGCAGCCAAAGATCACCCGCTATTCAACCACTGCGGGACGCGCTCTTCTGTCGGAGATTCTGCCGCGAGGTCTGCCGTTCAAGGTGCTCGACAAGCCGCTCAAGAAAAAGGAAATCTCCAAGCTGATCGATGAGAGTTTTCGTCGTTGCGGGCTCAAGGAGACTGTGGTTTTTGCCGACAAGTTGATGCAAGCCGGCTTCCGTCTGGCTACCCGGGCCGGTATATCGATCTGCGTCGATGACATGTTGGTGCCGAAGAAGAAGGGTGAGCTGATAAAGGCGTCCGAGAAAGAAGTGCAGGAAATTGAGCAGCAATATACGTCCGGCCTTGTCACGGTCGGCGAACGCTACAACAAGGTGGTTGATATCTGGGGCCGTGCTGGTGATCAGGTGGCCAAGGCCATGATGGATCAGCTTGCACATCAGCCTGCTGTGGAGCGTTTTCCAGGAGTCGCCCAAGAGGATTGGTGGAAGGCCAGGTATGTTCCGAGTTCCAAAGCCCGTCAAAAAATTGGGCAGGAAGCATTTAGCGAGTTAGACGAAAGGCTGGGCTTGTTGAATCAGGAGGCGACCGATGAGAGTCCGAATGTAGGTCAAGTGCCTCAGGAGTCCTTCAACTCGATTTACATGATGGCGGACTCTGGTGCGCGTGGTTCTGCCGCACAGATTAGACAACTGGCGGGTATGCGGGGACTGATGGCCAAGCCGGACGGCTCGATCATCGAAACGCCGATTACCTCGAACTTTCGCGAGGGACTCAACGTTCTGCAGTACTTCATTTCAACCCACGGCGCGCGCAAGGGCTTGGCCGACACGGCACTGAAGACTGCCAACTCGGGCTACCTTACCCGTCGTCTGGTAGACGTCACTCAGGATCTGGTGGTAATTGTGGACGATTGCGGCACGCAGAACGGTTTCGCCATGAAGGCACTGGTCGAGGGCGGCGAAGTGATTGAGCCGTTGCGCGAGCGCATTCTTGGTCGCGTCACCACCACCGACGTAATTCATCCGGATACGCAGGAGGTACTGTTCGCCGCCGGGTATCTGCTTGATGAGGACGCCGTCGATGCCATCGAAGTGCTTGACATCGACGAAGTTCGCGTGCGCAGCCCGCTGTCGTGCGAAACCCGCTACGGACTGTGCGCCAAGTGCTATGGCCGCGATCTGGGTCGTGGTTCGTTGGTCAACGCCGGCGAGGCCGTCGGCGTTATTGCTGCCCAGTCAATCGGCGAGCCGGGCACTCAGCTGACAATGCGTACCTTCCACGTCGGCGGCGCGGCATCGCGTTCGGCAGCGCAAAGCAGCATAGAGGCCAAGAGTTCAGGTGTGATTCGCTTTACCGCGACCATGCGCTACGTCACGAATCCAAAGAACGAGAAGATCGTCATCTCCCGCTCCGGGGAGGTGATGATTACCGATGACAATGGTCGTGAGCGTGAGCGCCACAAGGTTCCCTACGGTGCAACTTTGCGGGCCGATGACGGCAAGTCGGTCAAGGCAGGTGCTCAACTGGCCATATGGGATCCGCACACCCGTCCGATCGTTACCGAGTATGCGGGGACAGTCAAGTTTGAAAACGTCGAAAAGAACGCCACGGTCGCCGAACAAATGGACGAGGTTACCGGCCTCTCCACGCTGGTCGTTATCGACCCCAAGCGCGGCGCCAAGGCATCCAAGGGGGTTCGCCCACAGGTCAAGCTGATCGACGAGTCAGGCCAGGAAGTAAAGATTCATGGTACCGATCACATCGTAACCATCACCTTTCAGGTCGGCTCGCTAATTACGGTAAAGGATGGCCAGCCGGTGGCGGTTGGCGACATTCTCGCCCGGATTCCCCAGGAGTCGTCCAAGACCCGTGACATTACAGGTGGTTTACCGCGCGTTGCGGAACTCTTCGAAGCACGCATACCGAAGGATGCCGGCGTGTTGGCGGAAGTGACTGGGACCGTTTCCTTCGGTAAGGATACAAAGGGCAAACAGCGGCTGGTAATCACCGAGCCTGACGGCACGGCGCATGAGTATCTGATTACCAAGGACAAGCACGTCATGGCCCACGATGGTCAGGTGGTCAACAAGGGTGAGGTGATTGTGGATGGACCAGCCGATCCCCATGACATTCTGCGCCTGAAGGGTGTCGAGGAATTGGCTCGCTATATCATTGATGAGGTTCAGGACGTGTATCGCTTGCAGGGAGTGAAGATCAACGACAAGCATATTGAGGTGATCGTTCGCCAGATGCTGCGCCGGGTGGTAATAGCGCATCCGGGTGATTCGACCTTCATCAAGGAAGAGCAAGTCGAACGCGCTGCAGTGTTGGACGAAAATGACAGGCTGATTGCTGCCGGCAAAACTCCGGCGATTTACGACTTCATGTTGCACGGCATCACCAAAGCCAGTTTGTCAACTGACTCCTTCATCTCGGCGGCTTCTTTCCAGGAGACCACGCGCGTATTGACCGAGGCCGCAATCATGGGCAAACGCGATGAATTGCGCGGCCTCAAGGAAAATGTCATTGTCGGTCGCTTGATTCCAGCGGGAACCGGTATGGCTTATCATCGCACTCGCCGCAAGCAGTCGCGAAGTGGAGCCGAGGCGCAGAGCCTGTTCGATCTGCCCGCCGCAACTGAAGACGCACCGGTGGCTGCGGAAGACGCGCAAGCAGGTTGACGCTCGTTGGTGGTCATTCTATAATCCGGCCTCTTTGCCCTTGGCAGGGGCTGATTTTTTGTAAATTTGCAGCGCAAATCGCACAGCATCCAGGACCCATACATGCCTACCATTAACCAACTCGTGCGCAAGGGCCGTCAGGCGCCACAGTCGAAAAGCAAGGTGCCCGCACTCGGCAACAGCCCGGCTCGGCGTGGTGTCTGCACTCGTGTTTACACGACCACACCGAAAAAGCCCAACTCGGCGCTGCGGAAAGTCGCCAAAGTGCGCCTAACCAATGGCTTCGAGGTCATTTCCTACATTGGCGGCGAAGGCCACAATCTGCAGGAACACTCGGTAGTCCTCATTCGAGGCGGTCGAGTCAAGGACCTTCCAGGGGTGCGTTACCATATTGTGCGCGGTAGCCTTGATACCCAGGGCGTCAAGGACCGCAAGCAGAGCCGTTCCAAGTACGGTGCCAAGCGGCCCAAGGCTGCCTGATTCGGGTCTTAAGGAGATACCATGCCCCGTCGTCGTGAAGTTCCAAAACGTGACATCCTGCCCGATCCAAAATTCGGCAGCGTTGATCTTTCAAAGTTCGTCAACGTGCTGATGGCAAGCGGCAAGAAATCGGTTGCCGAGCGCATCATCTATGGTGCGTTTGCGCAAATTCAGACCAAGAGCGGCAAGGATCCGCTGGAGGTGTTCACCTTGGCCGTGAATAACGTCAAGCCCTTGGTCGAAGTCAAGAGTCGCCGAGTGGGCGGTGCCAACTACCAGGTGCCGGTTGAGGTGCGCCCTTCCCGGCGCATGGCCTTGTCCATGCGCTGGCTGCGCGAAGCGGCGAGGAAGCGCAGCGAGAAGTCGATGGGCCAGCGTCTTGCCGCCGAGTTGCTGGAGGCGTCCGAAGGGCGAGGTGCGGCAATGAAAAAACGCGAAGAAGTTCACCGTATGGCCGAAGCCAACAAGGCGTTCTCGCATTTCCGTTTCTAAGTAATATCGCGTCTCGTCGGGTGTCCGCCGAGATTTTCGTTTTTGTCTGCCGCCCTGTCGCTTCGTTCAACAACGAGGCCTCATGGCGGTTTGGTTTAGATAAGGCAGGTAAATCAAGTGGCCCGCAAGACTCCCATCGAGCGCTATCGCAACATAGGCATTTCGGCGCATATTGACGCTGGAAAAACGACCGCTACCGAGCGGATTCTGTTTTACACAGGGGTCAATCACAAAATTGGCGAAGTGCATGACGGCGCGGCCACCATGGACTGGATGGAACAGGAGCAGGAGCGCGGCATCACCATTACTTCGGCGGCGACGACCTGTTTTTGGAAAGGGATGAGCCAGAATTTCCCAGAGCATCGCATCAATATTATCGATACACCGGGACATGTAGACTTTACCATTGAGGTCGAGCGCTCCATGCGGGTGCTCGACGGCGCCTGCATGGTCTATTGTGCCGTGGGAGGTGTTCAGCCGCAGTCGGAAACTGTCTGGCGTCAAGCCAACCGGTACGGCGTGCCGCGCTTGGCTTTTGTGAACAAGATGGACCGTCAGGGTGCCGACTTTTTCAAGGTCCACGATCAGATGCGTCTGCGTCTGAAGGCTAATCCCATTCCCCTGCAAATCCCGATCGGCGCCGAGGAGAAGTTTGAAGGTGTGGTCGATTTGGTCAAGATGAAGTCCATTATTTGGGATGAGTCGAGTCAAGGGGTCAAATTTGCTTACGGCGAGATTCCCGCCGAGCTCAAAGCCAAGGCTGACGAGTGGCGTGAAAAAATGATCGAGGCCGCTGCAGAGGCATCCGAGGAGTTGATGAACAAGTACATCGACATCGGCGATCTAACGGAGGACGAGATCAAGGCCGGATTGCGCATCCGTACCCTGAACGCGGAAATCGTGCCGATGCTGTGTGGCTCTGCGTTCAAGAACAAAGGGGTGCAGGCGATGCTGGATGCCGTCATTGAATACTTGCCGGCTCCGACCGATATTCCGCCGGTTGAGGGAATTCTTGAAAACGAGCAGATGGGTGAGCGCAAACCGAATGATACAGACCCGTTTGCGGCCTTGGCCTTCAAGATCATGACTGACCCCTACGTTGGCCAACTGACCTTTTTCCGGGTGTATTCCGGCACGGTCAAGACGGGCGACACCATTTTCAATCCGATCAAGGGTCGCAAGGAACGCCTGGGCCGGATTCTGCAGATGCACGCCAATCAGCGCGAGGAAATCAAGGAAGTATTTGCGGGCGATATTGCAGCGGCGGTTGGCCTGAAAGAGGCCACTACGGGCGAGACCCTGTGCGATCCTGCGCACGTCATCACGCTTGAGCGCATGGTATTCCCCGAGCCAGTGATTCACGTTGCCGTCGAACCCAAGACCAAGGTCGACCAGGAGAAGATGGGTCTCGCGCTCAATCGTCTGGCGCAGGAAGACCCGTCTTTCCGCGTGCGGACGGACGAAGAATCCAGTCAGACGATTATTTCCGGCATGGGCGAACTTCACCTGGAAATTCTTGTTGATCGCATGCGCCGCGAATTCGGTGTTGAAGCCAACGTCGGTGCGCCACAAGTGGCCTATCGCGAAGCTGTTCGCAAGTCGGTGGAGCAGGAAGGCAAATTCGTCAAACAGTCGGGCGGTCGTGGCCAGTATGGGCATGTCTGGATCAAGCTTGAGCCGAATGAGGCGGGCAAGGGCTTCGAGTTCATCGACATGATCAAGGGTGGGTCCGTGCCGCGCGAATTCATTCCAGCAGTTGAGAAGGGTCTTAGGGACACATTGCCGAACGGTGTCTTGGCCGGTTTTCCTGTGGTGGATGTCAAGGTCACGCTGTTTGACGGCTCCTACCACGATGTGGACTCCAACGAGAATGCCTTCAAGATGGCCGCCTCCATGGCTTTTAAGGACGCCATGCGCAAGGCCAGTCCCGTTCTGTTGGAGCCAATGATGGCGGTCGAGGTGGAGACGCCGGAAGACTACATGGGCAACGTCATGGGCGATCTGTCAGGGCGTCGCGGTATCGTTCACGGCATGGAAGATCAAATCGGTGGTATCAAATTGATCAAGGCCGAAGTGCCGCTGGCAGAGATGTTTGGCTACTCAACGACACTGCGTTCGCTGTCTCAGGGCCGGGCCACATACAGCATGGAATTCAAGCACTACACCGAGGCGCCGAAGAATGTCGCCGAAGCAGTCATCAACAAGAGATGATCGACTAGTCATCGTTCTATAAGGAAATCGGAAATGGCGAAAGCGAAATTTGAGCGGACGAAGCCGCACGTAAACGTCGGGACGATAGGTCACGTTGACCATGGCAAGACGACCCTGACGGCGGCGATGACATCGGTGCTGGCGGCGAAGTTTGGAGGCGAGGCGAAAGCCTACGACCAGATTGATGCGGCGCCGGAAGAGAAAGCGCGGGGCATCACGATCAACACGGCGCACGTGGAATACGAGACATCGAAGCGGCACTACGCACACGTTGATTGCCCGGGGCACGCCGACTACATCAAGAACATGATTACCGGTGCGGCGCAGATGGACGGCGCCATCCTGGTCTGTTCCGCCGCTGACGGCCCGATGCCGCAAACGCGGGAGCACATCCTGCTGGCGCGCCAGGTCGGCGTGCCGTACATGGTCGTATACATGAACAAATGCGACATGGTCGATGACGCCGAACTGCTCGAACTGGTTGAAATGGAACTGCGTGAACTGCTCAGCAAGTACGACTTTCCTGGCGACGACATCCCCATCATCAAGGGCTCTGCCCTGAAAGCCCTCGAAGGCGACAAGGGCGAACTTGGCGAAGTGTCCATCATGGCTCTCGCCGACGCGCTGGACAGCTACATCCCGGCCCCCGAGCGGGCCATCGACAAACCCTTCCTGATGCCCATCGAAGACGTCTTCTCCATCTCCGGGCGCGGCACCGTCGTCACCGGTCGGGTTGAGCGCGGCGTGGTCAAGGTTGGCGAAGAAATTGAAATCATCGGCATCCGTCCCACCGTCAAGACCATCTGTACCGGCGTTGAAATGTTCAGGAAACTGCTGGACCAGGGTCAGGCCGGAGACAACGTCGGCGTCCTGCTGCGCGGCACCAAGCGGGAGGAAGTTGAACGTGGCCAGGTGCTGGCCAAGCCGGGCAGCATCACCCCGCACACGCACTTCCACTCCGAGGTGTACGTTTTGTCGAAGGACGAAGGCGGGCGTCACACGCCGTTCTTCAACGGGTATCGTCCGCAGTTCTACTTTCGCACCACGGACGTCACGGGCAGCATCGAGTTGCCGGCGGGGACGGAAATGGTCATGCCGGGCGACAACATTGCGATGACGGTGAAGCTGATTGCGCCGATTGCGATGGAAGAGGGTCTGCGTTTCGCCATCCGTGAAGGCGGTCGTACCGTCGGCGCCGGTGTCGTTGCCAAGGTCATCGAATAACATTTGTTGCACTACAGCGGAAAGGGCGATAAAATTTCACCCTTTCGCGATTTGCGAACTCGCTCTTTAAGGATTTGTAATGCAAAGCCAGAAGATACGCATCCGCCTCAAGGCCTTCGACTACCGCTTGATTGATCAGTCGGCGCTTGAAATTGTAGAGACGGCAAAGCGCACCGGCGCTGTGGTGCGTGGCCCGGTGCCGCTGCCAACGCGTATTGAGCGCTTCGACGTATTGCGGTCGCCGCACGTCAACAAGACTTCGCGGGACCAGTTCGAAATTCGCACCCACTTGCGCCTTATGGACATCATCGATCCGACCGACAAGACGGTTGATGCACTGATGAAGTTGGATCTTCCGGCGGGAGTGGATGTCGAGATCAAGTTGCAGTAATTGGTAACAGGGGCGCCGACTTTATGGCGCCTGTCGCGGTGACGGTTGCCGCAGAATTGTGAAAGTGGGCCCGGCCAATCGTAGCTGGGGTTTAGGAGAATAAAATGAGTTTAGGCCTTGTTGGACGCAAGGTCGGCATGACGCGCGTCTTTGCCGAGGATGGTTCTTCCATTCCGGTGACGGTGCTTGATGTGTCGAATAACCGCGTCACGCAAATAAAGACGCCTGAGGTGGATGGTTATGCCGCTGTTCAGGTGACCTTTGGCAAGCGTCGCGCAAGCCGGGTAAGCAAGCCTGCTGCGGGACACCTTGCCAAGGCCGGTGTCGAAGCCGGTGAAGTTCTCAGGGAATTTCGCGTAGCGCCAGATCAACTCGCTGGTTTTAAGACCGGTGATGTGGTTGCTGCAAGCATTTTCAGTGTGGGTCAAAAAGTTGATGTGAGTGGTACGTCGATCGGCAAAGGCTTTGCCGGTGCGATTACCCGCCACCACTTTTCGTCGAACCGCGCGTCCCACGGCAATTCCTTGTCGCACAATTCGGCCGGATCCATCGGCATGGCGCAGGATCCGGGGCGCGTGTTCCCGGGAAAGAAAATGGCCGGGCATCTAGGTGATGTGGCACGCACGACACAGAATCTCGAAGTCGTGCGCATCGATGAGGCACGCCAACTTCTGCTCGTCAGGGGGGCGGTGCCTGGCGCCAAGGGGGGTGATGTGATCGTCGCTCCGGCCGTCAAGGCATCCAGAGAGCGGGGATGACATGGAACTTAAACTAATTGACGACCAGGGTCAGGCCGCTTCTACCGTCACAGCTTCCGACGCACTGTTTGGGCGAGACTTCAATGAGGCGTTGGTGCATCAGGTCGTGGTCGCCTATCAGGCCAACGCACGCGCCGGCAATCGCAAGCAGAAGGATCGCGAGGAGGTGCATCACAGCACCAAGAAGCCGTTCCGCCAGAAAGGTACTGGCCGTGCGCGCGCCGGCATGACTTCCTCGCCTCTGTGGCGTGGCGGTGGCCGAATATTTCCGAATACGCCCGAAGAAAACTTCACCCAGAAGGTTAATCGCAAGATGTATCGTGCCGGCCTGGCAGCGATTCTGTCTCAGTTGGCACGCGAAGATAGATTGATGGTGATTGACGACTTCACCATGGAAGCGCCGAAGACGCGTCTTTTTGCGCAAAAACTCAAAGCCATGGGCTTGGGCTCGGTCCTGCTGGTGACAGACAGTCTGGACGAGAATCTGGCGCTGGCTTCGCGCAACTTGCCGAATGTGCTCGTGCTGGAGGCGCAGCAGGCTGATCCGGTATCTCTGGTGCGCTTCCCCAAAGTGATTTTCACCAAGGGGGCAGTAGCCAAGATCGAGGAGATGCTGGCATGAGCAAGAACTTTAATCCGGAACGTTTGCTGCAAGTGCTGGTAGCCCCGCAGATTTCCGAAAAGGCTACCTACATTGCCGACAAAAACGAGCAGGTGGTGTTCATCGTGACACCCGATGCGACCAAGCCTGAGGTCAAGGCGGCCGTCGAAATGCTGTTCAAGGTCGAGGTAAAGTCGGTGCAGATCGCCAATCTGAAGGGCAAGGTCAAGCGCGCTGGCCGCAATATTGGTCGTCGCAGCGACATCAGGAAGGCATTTGTTTGCCTCAAGCCTGGCCAGGAAATTAATTTCGCCGAAGGGGGGGCTGCTTAAATGGCTCTCGTAAAAGTCAAACCGACCTCGCCGGGTCGTCGTGGTGTCGTCAAGGTGGTCAATCCGAATCTGCACAAGGGTCGTCCGCACGACAAACTGGTCGAAAAGAAGATCAGAACTGCTGGCCGCAATGCGCATGGGCATATCACCACTCGCCACATGGGTGGCGGCCACAAGAAGCATTACCGCGTGATCGATTTCCGCCGCGACAAGGATGGGATCCCTGGCAAGATTGAAAATCTTCAGTATGATCCAAACCGTTCCGCCAATATAGCTCTCGTGCTATATGCTGATGGTGAGCGTCGTTACATAATCGCCACCAAGGGAATGGCCGTTGGCCAGGAAGTCATTAGCGGTGCGGAGGCCCCGATAAAGCAGGGCAATGCTCTGCCGATCCGTAGCATTCCTGTCGGTACGACAATCCACTGTGTCGAAATGATGCCGGGCAAAGGTGCGCAGATTGCTCGCTCTGCCGGCACCTCCGTTCAACTCTTGGCGCGTGAAGGTTCCTATGCGCAGATACGGTTGCGTTCAGGCGAAATTCGCCGTATTCACGTCGACTGTCGTGCGACGATCGGTGAAGTAGGCAACGAAGAACACAGCCTGCGCAAGATCGGCAAGGCCGGAGCAATGCGTTGGCGCGGCATTCGCCCGACTGTTCGCGGTGTGGCCATGAACCCTGTCGATCACCCGCATGGTGGTGGCGAAGGGCGTACCGGCGAAGGGCGTGTTCCTGTCAGTCCCTGGGGTCAGCCAACCAAGGGCTATCGCACCCGTAACAACAAGCGCACGGACGTCATGATTGTCCAACGCAGGCCGAAAGGTAAGAGGTAAGACATGGCACGTTCTATCAAGAAGGGCCCGTTCATTGACGCTCATCTGCTGAAGCGGGTTGATGCGGCGCGCGCCACCAACGACAAGCGTCCGATCAAGACCTGGTCGCGCCGTTCAACCATTCTTCCGGACTTCGTGGGATTGACCATCGCGGTGCATAACGGCAAGCAGCATATTCCAGTCTATGTGTCGGAAAACATGGTTGGTCACAAACTTGGCGAGTTCGCGCTGACGCGAACCTTCAAGGGCCACACGGGCGGCAAGAAGGCCGTCGCGAAGAAGTAAGGGGCGACGATGGAAACTAACGCAAACTTGCGCGGCGTCCGACTTTCCGCCCAAAAAGGTCGCCTTGTTGCCGACCTGGTACGAGGCAAGCCGGTAGACCAGGCGCTCAGCATATTGGCTTTTTCTCCGAAAAAGGGCGCCGGAATAATCAAGAAAGTGCTTGAGTCGGCTATCGCCAATGCAGAACACAACGATGGCGCAGATATAGATGCGCTGAAGATCACGCGGATTTATGTCGAAAAGGGCACGGTGCTCAAGCGCTTTACGGCGCGAGCCAAGGGACGCGGCAACCGCATCCTCAAGCCTACTTGTCACATTTTCGTGACCGTTGGCGATTAAGGGGGGCACATGGGACAAAAGATTCATCCGATCGGTTTTCGTCTTTCGGTCACGCGCAACTGGACTTCCCGCTGGTACGCCAGCAGCAAGACTTTCCCGCAGATGCTCAAGGAAGACCTTGAGGTCCGCGATTATCTGAAAAAGAAGCTGGCGCATGCGTCAGTTGGCCGCGTGGTGATTGAACGCCCTGCCAAGAACGCACGGGTTACGGTGTATAGCGCCCGTCCTGGTGTTGTCATCGGCAAGAAGGGCGAGGACATCGAGCACCTCAAGGCGGAGCTTCAGCGAAAGATGGGCGTGCCTGTGCATGTCAATATCGAGGAAATTCGCAAGCCGGAAATAGATGCACAGTTGATCGCAGATTCGATTGCCCAGCAGTTGGAGAAGCGCATCATGTTCCGCCGTGCCATGAAGAGGGCCATGCAGAATGCGATGCGACTCGGCGCCCAGGGCATCAAGATCATGAGTTCGGGGCGTTTGAACGGTGCCGAGATCGCGCGCAGGGAATGGTATCGCGAAGGCCGCGTGCCCTTGCATACGCTGCGCGCCGATATCGATTACGGAACTTCCGAAGCAAAGACTACCTACGGCATCATCGGCATCAAGGTATGGGTTTTCAAGGGCGAGATACTATCGCGTAGTGAAGCTCTTCTGGCTGCTCCAGAGCCTGCTGTTGATGATCAGCGCAAGCCGCGTCGTAGTCCTCCCGGGAAGCTGCGGACCGAAGGTGACGGCGAAGCCAAAACCGTCGCTCGCCGTACCCCGATCAAAAAGGCTGCAGAAGTCAACAAGCCGGAAGCCAAGCCGGAAGCCGCTGCTGCAGCGCCGAAGACCCCCGTCAAGCGTATTCGCAAGGCCCCGGCCAAGGCCGAGGGCGCCGATAGCGCAGCGACGGAAGGCAAGGAGTAAAACATGCTGCAACCTGCCCGCAGAAAATATCGCAAGGAACAAAAGGGTCGCAATACGGGGCTCGCGACGCGAGGCGCCAAAGTGAGTTTTGGCGAGTACGGCCTCAAGGCCATTGGTCGCGGTCGTCTTACGGCCCGTCAGATTGAAGCCGCGCGCCGCGCCATGACTCGTCATATCAAACGTGGCGGGCGCATCTGGATTCGCATTTTCCCGGACAAGCCGATTTCGAAGAAGCCGCTGGAGGTTCGGATGGGCAACGGCAAAGGCTCCCCTGAGTATTGGGTCGCCGAAATCCAGCCCGGCAAGGTACTTTACGAGATGGACGGAGTGGACGAGACGCTCGCGCGCGAAGCATTCCGTCTTGCAGCGGCCAAGCTGCCGCTCGAAACCACCTTCGTTACCCGCCATTTGGGATAAGTCATGAAAACAAGTGAGCTCAGAGCTAAGAACGGCGAGGATCTGCAAAAGGAGTTGCTGGACTTGCGCAAGGCGCAATTCGGGCTTCGCATGCAGGTGGCTACACAACAGCTGACCAATACCAGCCAGGTCGGCAAGGTGCGCAAAGGTATAGCGCGCGTTAAAACCATTCAGCATGAGAAGGCGGCGGCGAAATGACGGAAGCGACCACTCAAACCGTGCGGCGCACCCTTCAGGGGCGCGTTGTTTCGGACAAGATGCAGAAAACCGTGACGGTACTAGTTGAACGCAAGGTCAAGCACCCGGTGATCGGCAAGATCATGACGCGTTCAAAAAAGTATCACGCGCACGTCGAGGGCACGGAGCCGGTAGCCGGCGATCTGGTGCAGATTGAGGAATGCGCTCCAATTTCCAAGACCAAGGCATGGCGTGTCGCCAAGGTTGTGGAAAAGGCCCGCGCTGTCTGATGCGTCTTTGTTGTGGCGCGCCCTGCAAAACGGTAATAAGTAGTTGACAACGTAAGGGCTGGATGTAAAATCTCGCCTCTTTGCTCCGCCGGGGTTTTATCTTCCCGGCATCCCAGCCCCTAGAGGGCTCCAAGACTGATCGCGTGACTTGAGTCAATCGCGGATTAAGTTGGAGATGAAAAAATGATTCAAATGCAGTCTCTGCTGGATGTCGCCGACAATACTGGCGCGCGTTCGGTCATGTGCATCAAGGTGCTTGGCGGTTCCAAGCGCCGCTATGCCGGCATTGGCGACGTCATCAAGGTCACCATCAAGGATGCAGCACCGCGTGGCCGGGTCAAAAAAGGCGAGGTTTACAGCGCCGTGGTGGTGCGTACCGCCAAGGGCGTGCGTCGTTCAGACGGATCGCTCATCAAGTTCGATGGCAACGCAGCGGTATTGCTGAACAACAAGCTGGAACCTATCGGCACGCGAATCTTCGGCCCGGTGACGCGCGAGTTGCGCACCGAGCGATTCATGAAGATCGTCTCGCTGGCTCCCGAGGTTCTTTGAACCGGCAATCAAGGACTCGATCATGAACAAGATTCGCAAGGGTGACGACGTGGTCGTTACCACAGGTAAAGACAAGGGTAAACGCGGTGTCGTGCTGAACTGGCTCGATGCAGACCGCTTGCTTGTGGAAGGTATTAATCGCGTCAAGAAGCACACCAAGCCTAACCCCCTTAAGGGTAATCAGGGCGGCATTGTCGAGAAGGAAATGCCAATTAATGTTTCCAATGTGGCGCTGTTCAATCCTGCCACCCAGAAAGCGGATCGTGTCGGCTTCAAGCAACTCGACGATGGCCGCAAGGTTCGGGTGTTCAAGTCGAACGGCGAAGTTGTTGACGCGTAAGGATCAGTCATGGCGCGCTTGCAGGAATTTTACAAACAGACGGTGGTCCCCGAACTTCTGACGAAGTTCGGTTACAAGTCCATCATGGAAGTTCCGCGTATTACCAAGATCACCTTGAACATGGGTGTGGGTGAGGCGGTCGGTGACAAAAAGGTGCTGGATCACGCGGTTGGTGACATGACCAAGATAGCGGGCCAGAAACCGGTCGTAACCAAGGCGCGCAAGGCAATCGCGGTCTTCAAGATTCGCGAGGGCTATCCGATCGGCTGCATGCTGACGCTGCGCGGAAATCGCATGTACGAATTTCTTGATCGCCTGGTGACCATAGCCATGCCTCGTATCCGCGACTTTCGTGGAATTTCAGGCAAAGGCTTTGATGGGCGTGGCAATTACAACGTCGGGGTCAAGGAGCAGATCATTTTTCCCGAGGTTGAGTACGACAAAATCGATGCGCTGCGTGGCATGAATATCAGTATTACCACCACCGCGAAGAACGACGAAGAAGCGAAGGCGCTTCTCGCCGCATTCAAGTTCCCCTTCAAGAATTGAGGGACGTATGGCGAAACTAGCACTTATTAATCGAGAAGAAAAGCGCGCAAAGATGGTGGCGAAGTACGCTGCCAAGCGTGCCGAACTTTTTGCTGTGATCAACAACGTCAAGCTGTCGGATGAGGAGCGCATGGATGCGCGGCTGAAACTACAGCAATTGCCCCGCAACGCGAGTCCGTCCCGCCAGCGCAATCGATGCGCATTGACCGGGCGTCCCCGCGGTGTCTTCCGCAAGTTCGGTCTTTGCCGCAACAAGCTGCGCGAGGTTGCGATGCGCGGCGAAGTGCCTGGCATGACCAAGGCAAGCTGGTAAGGAGAGCCATATGAGCATGACTGATCCAGTTGCCGACATGTTGACCCGCATCCGCAATGCGCAGATGGCGGAGAAGCTTTCGGTTTCCATGCCTTCGTCCAAGCTCAAGGTGGCAATTGCCATGGTGCTGAAGGATGAGGGTTACATTGATGATTTCGCTATTCGCGAGAATGGTGCAAAACCTGAACTCGATATTGCGCTGAAGTACTACGCCGGGCATCCGGTCATTGAACGCATCGAGAGAGTTTCCAAGCCAGGCCTGCGAGTTTACAAGGGCAAGGACGATTTGCCCCGCGTCATGAACGGGCTGGGTGTTGCCATTGTCTCCACGCCGAAGGGCGTGATGACCGACCGCCGGGCGCGGGCAGGCAACATGGGTGGCGAAGTTCTCTGTATCGTCGCCTAAGGAGCCGCTGCCATGTCACGTGTTGCAAAGTATCCGGTTGATGTGCCCAAGGGCGTTGAAGTGACGCTCTCCGACGCCGAGGTCGCTGTCAAGGGGCCGTTGGGGACGCTGAAGCAGTTCTTGTTGCCGGCGGTAATAATCGAAAGAGATGGCGAAAAGCTGCTCTGTCGTGCCGTAGAGGGCGCTCCCAACGCGGGCGCGATGTCGGGCACGATGCGCGCACTGCTGAATAACATGATGATCGGCGTAACCAAGGGCTTCGAGAAGAAGCTGACTCTGGTCGGTGTTGGATATCGCGCGCAGGCTCAGGGCGCCAAGCTGAACCTCACGCTCGGCTTTTCGCACCCGGTCGCGCACGACATGCCGAACGGCATCAAAGTTGAAACGCCGACCCAGACTGAGATCCTGATCAAGGGGATCGACAAGCAGGTGGTTGGTCAGGTGGCCGCTGAAGTGCGTGCTTACCGGTCTCCTGAGCCCTACAAGGGCAAGGGCGTCCGGTATTCCGACGAAGTGGTTGTCATCAAGGAAACCAAGAAGAAATAATCGAGGCGCTGAATCATGGAAAAGAAACAGGCTCGTCTGCGCAGGGCGCGCAAAACCCGCGCCAAAATTGCGGAGCTCAAAGTCGTGCGCCTCGCGGTGCATCGCAGCAACTTGCATATCTCTGCCCAGATTTTCTCCGGGTGCGGCACTCGCGTGCTTGCTTCCGCGTCAACCATGGAGCCGGAAGTGCGGAGTCAGGTTCCGAACGGTGGCAACGTAAATGCCGCCAAGACGGTTGGCAAACTCATCGCCGAGCGGGCCAAAGCGGTTGGCATCGAGCAGGTCGCTTTCGATCGCTCCGGTTTTCACTACCACGGTCGCGTGAAGGCGCTGGCCGAAGCCGCCCGTGAGGGCGGACTCAAGTTCTAAGCGAGACCGACATGGCTAAACCGCAAGGCAGGAAACAGCAGCAGGTCCAGGAAGAGCGCGATGATGGCATGCGCGAAAAAATGGTGTCCATTAATCGCGTCACCAAGGTGGTGAAGGGCGGCCGGATTCTCGGTTTTGCCGCACTGACCGTGGTGGGTGACGGAGATGGCGGCATCGGCATGGGCAAGGGTAAGTCGCGGGAAGTCCCCGTCGCCGTTCAGAAGGCGATGGAGGAAGCGCGTCGCAAGATGGCGAAAATCAACATCAAGGATGGCACTCTGCACCACTCGGTTACGGGTAAGCACGGCGCAACGACGGTGTTGATGTCGCCTGCATCGCCTGGTACCGGCGTAATCGCCGGCGGACCGATGCGCGCTGTGTTCGAGGTGATGGGGATTACCGACGTCGTGGCCAAGACCATCGGGTCTACCAATCCTTACAACGTGGTGCGTGCCACGCTGCACGGTCTGCTGGCCATGAGTACCCCGGCCGAGATTGCCGCCAAGCGCGGCAAGGCCGTTGCTGAAATTCTGGAGTGAGCCATGGCTGACAAGACGATCAAGGTCACGCTGGTAAAGAGTGTAATCGGCACCAAGCAGGATCATCGTGCGACGGTGCGTGGACTTGGCCTGAGAAGGCTCAACAGTTCGGCTGTGCTTGAGGATACGCCCGCCGTGCGCGGCATGATCCGCAAAGTGGCCTACCTGGTGAAGTGCGAAGGCTAAGGAGATATTGCGATGAGCATGGAACTTAACAACTTGAAACCGGGCGCCGGCTCCAAGCACGCTTCGAAGCGTGTCGGGCGTGGAATCGGCAGTGGTCTTGGCAAGACAGCCGGTCGTGGCCACAAAGGCCAGAAGTCGCGCGCCGGTGGCTTCCACAAGGTAGGATTCGAAGGCGGCCAAATGCCGCTGCAGCGTCGGCTGCCGAAGCGCGGGTTCGTTTCGCTGACGGCGAGTCGCAATGTTGAAGTGCGCTTGTCCGAGTTGGACAAACTGCCGGTCGAAGAAGTTGATTTGCTGGTTTTGAAGCAGGCGGGTGTGATCGCCGCCGATGCGCTGTCGGCCAAAGTCATTCTGTCGGGCAAACTCAATCGCAAGATTGCGCTGAAAGGCGTTGGCGCTACCAAGGGAGCCCGTGCCGCGATTGAAGCTACCGGCGGCTCTGTAGCAGACATCGCCGCTGCCTGATAGCGGACGAGGACGGATCCCGTGGCAAGCCCTCAGGCGGCAACTCTCGGCAAGACTGGCAAGTTCGGCGACCTATGGCGCCGGCTCTGGTTCCTGCTGGGCGCGCTGGTGGTATATCGGATCGGCGCGCATATTCCCGTGCCCGGAATTGACCCTGTCAAATTGGCGGAGTTGTTCCAGGGTCAGCAAGGCGGAATTCTTGGTGTTTTCAACCTGTTTTCGGGCGGCGCGTTGTCGCGCTTCACGCTGTTTGCACTCGGCATCATGCCCTACATTTCTTCGTCGATCATCATGCAACTAATGACGATTTCCGTGCCATCGATGGAGGCTTTGAAGAAGGAGGGTGAGGCCGGACGGCGCAAGATTACTCAATACACACGTTACGGCACCGTGGCTTTGGCTCTGTTCCAGGGACTTGGCATCGCTATCGCGCTTGAATCGCAGGCCGGACTGGTGCTCGACCCGGGCGGCCTGTTTCGCTTCGTTACGGTGCTGACCCTGCTGACCGGGACAATGTTTCTGATGTGGCTAGGCGAGCAGATTACCGAGCGAGGTCTGGGCAACGGCATTTCGATCATTATTTTCGCTGGCATCGTGGCTGGTTTACCGAATGCGCTGGGCGGCCTGTTCGAGCTCGTTCGTACCGGTGCGATGCACCCGATTTCGGCATTGTTCATTTGCGTTCTGGTGGTTCTGGTCACGGGCTTCGTGGTGTTCGTGGAAAAAGGTCAGCGCAAGATTCTGGTGAACTATGCCAAGCGCCAGGTTGGCAATAAGGTCTATGGCGGTCAAAGCTCCCATCTGCCATTGAAACTCAATATGTCGGGCGTTATTCCTCCCATCTTTGCGTCCTCAATCATTCTGTTCCCGGCGACTGCTGCCGGCTGGTTTGGATCGGGTGATGGCATGCGTTGGCTCAAGGACATTGCGGCGACGTTGTCTCCCGGGCAACCGATCTACGTGATGCTCTACGCCACTGCAATTGTGTTCTTCTGCTTCTTCTACACCGCGCTAGTGTTCAATTCCAAGGAAACGGCCGACAACCTTAAGAAGAGTGGAGCGTTTGTTCCTGGTATTCGTCCCGGTGACCAGACGGCGCGCTATATTGACAAGATTCTGACCCGCCTTACTCTGGCTGGTGCCCTCTACATTACGGTGGTTTGTCTGCTACCGGAGTTTCTCATCTTGAAGTGGAATGTGCCATTCTATTTCGGTGGCACCAGCCTGTTGATCATTGTTGTAGTGACAATGGACTTCATGTCGCAGGTGCAGGCCTATGTAATGTCGCATCAGTATGAAAGTCTCCTGAAGAAGGCCAATTTCAAAGGAGCCGGTTTTCCGGCCCGCTGATTCATGTCGAAGGAAGATGTTATTGAAATGCAGGGAGAGGTTGTCGAAAATCTTCCGAATGCCACGTTCCGCATCAAGCTTGAGAACGGGCACGTGGTTCTTGGCCATATCTCCGGGAAAATGCGCATGCACTACATCCGCATCCTTCCGGGCGACAAGGTCACCGTGCAACTCACGCCCTACGACTTTTCCAAAGGTCGCATCGTGTTCCGCGCCAAGTAGTTTGGCAATATTTCCGGAGAACTCCAATGAAAGTTCTGGCTTCGGTCAAACGTATCTGTCGTAATTGCAAAGTCATCCGCCGCAAGGGCGTGGTAAGGGTCATCTGTACCGATCCGCGGCACAAGCAGCGTCAAGGTTGATCGAGTGATTCAGATCGGATACAATCTACGGTTTCGCATTTTTCAGCTAGCCCACCAATTACCGCACTAGCGGCGACGAACAGGTAAGCACATGGCTCGTATTGCAGGCGTCAACATCCCGAATCACCAGCACACCGAGATCGCTCTTACGGCGATCTATGGTATTGGCCGTACCCGCGCACAGAAAATATGCGACGCGGTCGGCGTCAAGCGTTCAGCCAAGATCAAGGAACTTACGGACAGCGAAATGGATCGCTTGCGCGAGGAAGTGGCCAAGTTCACCGTCGAGGGAGATTTGCGTCGCGAAACGACGATGAACATCAAGCGCCTCATGGATCTCGGCTGCTATCGTGGTGTGCGCCATCGTCGCGGCCTGCCCGTGCGCGGTCAGCGCACCCGTACCAATGCGCGAACCCGCAAGGGGCCGCGTAAGGCGATTTCGATGGGCAAGAAGTAAACCAGGAACCAATAATAAATGGCTAAGACTGCAACCAAAGTTCGCAAGAAGGTCAAGAAGAACGTAGCTGAAGGCATCGCACACGTTCACGCTTCCTTCAACAACACCATCATCACCATCACCGATCGCCAGGGTAATGCCTTGGCGTGGGCGACTTCCGGCGGCGCCGGCTTCAAGGGTTCGCGCAAATCGACCCCTTTTGCCGCGCAGATCGCCGCCGAGGCTGCCGGCAAGGCTGCTCAGGAGTGTGGTGTAAAGAATCTCGAAGTTCGCATCAAGGGCCCCGGCCCCGGGCGCGAATCAGCGGTGCGTGCGCTCAATGCGCTCGGCATGAAGATTACCAGTATTACCGACATTACCCCGATTCCCCACAACGGATGCCGGCCGCCCAAGCGCCGCCGCATCTAAGGCAATAAGGATACGACACCATGGCCCGCAACCTAGATGCCAAGTGCCGCCAGTGCCGCCGCGAGGGCGAAAAGCTTTTCCTCAAAGGCGAGAAGTGCTTCACTGACAAATGTTCCGTCGAGCGCCGTGCCTACGCGCCCGGCCAGCACGGCCAAAAGTCCGGGCAGCGCTTGTCCGGTTACGGTACGCAACTGCGCGAAAAGCAAAAGATCCGTCGCATATACGGCGTTCTTGAGCGGCAGTTCCGCAAAGTGTTCGGCGACGCCGAGCGCAAAAAGGGACAGACCGGCGAGAATCTGCTCAAATTGCTCGAGGGTCGCCTCGACACCGTGGCCTACCGCATGGGTTTTGGCGTATCACGCGCGGAAGCACGACAAGTCGTTCGCCACAACGGTGTGCTGATCAACGGCAAACGAGTTGATATCCCGTCGTACAACGTGCGGCCTGGCGATGTCATCCAGTTGCTCGACAGCACTCGCAGTCATCTGCGCACCAAGGCTGCTCTGGAGGCCGCTGAGTCACGCGGGTTTCCCGTGTGGCTTGAAGTGGATGTGAAGGCTGGCAAGGGTGTCTTCAAGTCATACCCTGCGCGCGAAGACTTGCCGCCCTCGATCAATGAGGGTCTGGTCGTCGAACTGTATTCGCGCTAACACCTAGTTTTGCGCCTGGCGTCCACCGGACGCCAGGCGTTTTAGTTTCGGCATAACGCCTGCTTCGCAGGCATTAGCCTGCACTGAAGCTTCGCTAAGCTTAGTTTTCCATTCGAAGGAATGCACATGCACACACTTCTGAAACCCCGCAGTATCGATGTCCAGCAGCTTTCGCCGCTGCATGCCCGCGTTGTCATGGAGCCGTTCGAGCGCGGCTACGGCCACACGCTCGGCAACGCTCTGCGCCGCATTTTGTTGTCCTCTATGGAAGGCGTGGCCCCGACCGAAGTGTCCATCGAGGGTGTGTTGCACGAGTACTCGACGCTGGACGGGGTTCGCGAGGACGTGGTCGACGTTCTGTTGAATCTCAAGGGTGTGGTGTTGAAGATGCACAACCGTCGTGAGGCCACGCTTACCCTTTCCAGAAACGGTGAGGGCGTTGTCACTGCTCGCGATATCGAAACCACTCATGATGTCGAAATCGTGAATCCAGATCACGTTATTGCGCACATCGCCCCCGGCGGTAAGCTCAACATGCAGATCCGCGTCGAATCCGGCCGAGGCTATGTGCCGGCCAATCAGCGCGAAATCGCTCGCGAGAACCGCGCCATCGGTCAGATCATGCTCGATGCTTCGTTCAGCCCCGTGCGCCGTGTCAGCTATTCCGTTGAATCCGCGCGTGTCGAACAGCGTACCGACCTCGACAAGCTCATTCTCGACATCGAGACCAACGGCGCCATCGACAATGCCGAAGAAGCGGTGCGCACCGCAGCCCGCATCCTCATGGAGCAACTGTCGGTATTCGCCGACCTCGAAGGAACGCCGATGTCGGCCGAAGCTCCGAAGCAGAACTCGGTTGATCCGGTGCTGGTGCGCCCGGTGGACGATCTTGAACTGACGGTTCGTTCCGCCAACTGTCTGAAGGCCGAGAATATCTATTACATCGGTGACCTGATTCAGCGGACCGAAACGGAGTTGCTGAAGACCCCGAACCTGGGTCGCAAGTCGCTCAACGAAATCAAGGAAGTGTTGGCTTCGCGCGGCCTGACCTTGGGTATGAAGCTCGAAAGCTGGCCGCCGGCCGGGCTGGAAAAGCTGGCCTGATCGATCGAACACCGGGCTTCGGCCCGGTTGGCTCACCTGTCTTATTTGTCACACTTGCTTCACTTGCAACACTGATTCACAAACTCTCGATAACCATTAACCGGCCATTTGCATCGCGCGATGGCCGCAAAAAAACGAGGAAATCAAAATGCGTCACGGTAACGGACTTCGCAAGCTTAACCGCACCTCTTCGCACCGCCAGGCGATGCTGCGCAACATGGCAGTCTCCCTGCTACGCCATGAGGCCATCAAGACGACCTTGCCCAAGGCCAAGGAGCTGCGCCGCGTGGTCGAGCCGTTGATCACGCTGGGCAAGAAGCCCAGCCTGGCCAACCGCCGTCTGGCCTTCGATCGCACGCGTGACCGCGAAATCGTCGGCAAGTTGTTTGACGTACTAGGCCCGCGCTATATGGCTCGCAACGGCGGCTATCTGCGTATTCTGAAGATGGGTTTCCGTGTTGGCGACAATGCGCCGATGGCCTTTGTTGAACTGCTGGACCGTCCGGCTGGCGAGGTCGCCGAGGCCCCTGTCGTAGAGTAAGGTCCCCGTGGCCACCAGCAAAAAGCCAGGCGATGCCTGGTTTTTTTGTTGTCGGCGGCCGTGAATGATCAGAGAATCATCCCGGCCCCGACCGTGTTGTTGGTCGTTTCATCGATGACGATGAAGGCGCCCGTGGAACGGTTATCGGCGTAGGCATCGACGCACAGCGGTTTTGCCAGCTTGAAGAACACGTGAGCGATATCGTTCATGCCCGGACGTTCGGCGCGCAACCGTTGCAGGGTGTTGATGTCCAGCCGGTAGTCAACGGTTTCGATCGCGGCCCTGGTTTCCCGCGTGGTCTGGCGGATCAGGTATTTTCGCCGTGGGTCGAGCGGCGTTTCGTTGAGCCAACAGAGCATGGCCTCGAGGTGCCGCGTTGCCAGCGTCGACTCCTGGGCGCGCACCACCATGTCGCCGCGGGAAACATCGATCTCATCTTCGAGCAGAAGCGTGACAGATTGTTCGGCGATAGCGCGTGGAAGTAAACGACCGTATATCTCGATGGCCTTGACCCGTGTGCGCTTCCCGGACGGCAGCACCACCACTTCATCACCCACGGCAATCTCGCCCGACTCAACGCGCCCCATGAAGCCCCGATAGTCATGAAGTTTCGGGTCGCCGGCCTTTTGCGGCCGGCAAACGAACTGCACAGGGAAGCGGAAACGTTCGTCGCGTTCGCTGTGGGCCGACGGCGCGCCCTCGAGAATGTCGAGCAGAGTCGGACCCTGATACCAGTCGAGTCGCTCGCCGCGATCCACAATCATGTCGCCGGCGAGGGCCGACAGTGGAATGAAGCTGACATCGCCGATCCCTAGCGTTGCCGCAAATTCCAGGTAGTCGCTACGGATGCGCCGGTAAGTGGCTTGATCGAAGCCGACCAGATCCATCTTGTTTATCGCTACCACCAGGTGCGGGATGCCGACCAGATGTGCCAGATACGAATGACGCCGGGTCTGGGTCAGCACTCCCTTGCGCGCGTCAATCAGGATAATCGCTAGGTTCGCGGTCGACGCCGCCGTGAACATGTTGCGTGTGTACTGCTCGTGGCCTGGGGCGTCGGCGATGATGTACTTGCGCCGTCCGGTGGTGAAATAGCGGTAGGCAACATCGATCGTGATGCCTTGTTCGCGTTCGGCCTGCAAACCATCGGTCAGCAGCGACAGATCGACCGCTTCGAGCCCACGACGCTCCGAGGTGCGTGTGATGGCGTGCAGGGTATCGGCCAGAATAGTCTTGGTATCGTAGAGCAGTCTGCCGATCAGGGTGCTCTTGCCGTCGTCAACACTGCCACAGGTGAGGAAGCGCAGCAGGCCGTTGTCGATCGCCGGCAGACGTTCAGGTGCGCTCATCAAAAGTATCCTTCCTTCTTCCGCTGTTCCATGGATGCTTCCGAGGTTTGGTCGTCGAGGCGGGTCTCGCCACGTTCGGTAATCGTGGTCGTCGCCGTTTCCTCGATGATGCGGGCGACCGTGTCCGCGTCCGAGCGAACCGGCGCCGTGCAGGTAATGTCGCCCACGGTGCGGAAACGCACCGTCAGTTCCTCGACGATGTCCCCAGCGCGCGCCGGAGTCAGCTCAGTCACCGGCTGCAACAGCCCATTCTTCCTGACCACCTGCCGTTTGTGCGCGAAGTAGATCGAAGGCAAGGCAAGCTTCTCGCGTTCGATGTATTGCCACACATCCAACTCGGTCCAGTTGGAAATGGGAAAGGCGCGGATGTTTTCGCCCTTATGCACGCGTGCGTTGAACAGGTCCCACAATTCCGGACGCTGGTTCTTTGGGTCCCACTGGCCGAACTCGTCACGGAAGGAAAAGATGCGTTCCTTGGCCCTTGCCTTTTCCTCGTCACGCCGGGCACCGCCGATGCAGCAGTCAAAGCCGAATTCGGCAATGGCTTCGAGCAGCGTGACCGACTGGTGTTTGTTGCGCGACTCGGTCGGAGACTTCAGCACCACGGTGCCGCGCCGCATCGAATCCTCGACACAGCGCACAATCAGTCGTTCATTCAACTGGCATGCGCGAGAGTCGCGGAAATCGATCACCTCGTCGTAGTTGTGGCCGGTATCGATGTTGAGCAGGGGAAAGGGAAAACGTCCGGGGCGAAAGGATTTTTCCGCCAGCCGCAACAGGACCAGCGAGTCTTTACCGCCGGAAAACAACAGGGCGGGATTGGCGCATTGCCCGGCTACTTCGCGCAGGATGTGAATGGACTCCGCCTCCAGCCAATCCAGATGCGACAGAGTAGCGCGCTGCTGCAAAGCCAGCGTACTCATGCCTCGGCCATCTGTCTTGAAGTACGTTGCAGGCGGCCATCCACCAGATGCAAGCCGCATTCTTTCGTTTCCGGGGTTTCCCACCACCAGCGGCCGGCGCGCACATCCTCTCCGGGCTGGATGGCACGGGTGCAGGGAGCGCAGCCGATGCTCGGATAGTTGCGGTCATGCAGCGGGTTGTAGGGCACGTTGTTGGCCCTCAGATATACCCAGACTTCGGCTTCGCTCCAGTCCGTCAGGGGGCTCGCCTTGACCAGGTTGTTCGTCGTGTCCTGGCTGATGACCTTCAGTCTGTCCCGCGTCGCCGACTGGGCTGCACGCAGGCCGGTGACCCAGGCTCCCTTGCCGGCCAGTGCGCGTTGCAGCGGCTCGACCTTGCGCGCGTGGCAGCACGCCTTGCGCGCCTCCACCGAATCGTAAAAGCCGTGGCTGCCGTGGCTGCGGGCGTAGGCTTCCACCGCTTCGTGACGTGGAAAGAAAATGTCCAGTTTGCGCCCGTAATGTTTTTCCGTTTGATGGATCAAATCGTAGGTTTCGACCGGAAGACGGCCGGTATCCAGCGAAAAAATTCCGATGTTGATTTCCTCGCGCCAGATCAGGTCGGTCAGCACCATGTCCTCGGCACCCAGACTGTTGGCGAAGACTACCGGTGCGTAGTCGCGCGCTATGTTGCGCAAGAGCGTGGTGGCTCGCGCGGCCTTTGCCGCCACGACGCCCACCAGCTCAGGATTGGCCAAGTCAGGCAGGGATTCGCGGATCATGATGTGCTCATCAGGCTGCGCGGCGGCGGAAAAGGGGAATCGGCAGGTCGCTTCCCGCCTGATAGGCCTCGGGGAAATCGTCGAATGCGGCAAGGGCTTCTTCGGCGTTGCGTCCTTCGCCGATCAGGAAGCTGTCAAAGCCCACCCGATTGAGGAAGAAAATCTGGTCACGGCCGATATCGCCAAAGGCGCGCAGTTCGCCGTCATAGCCATGGCGCTCGCGCAGCAGGCGGGCGGTCGAATAGCCGCGGCCGTCGGTGAATTTCGGGAAATGCACGGCAATCACCGTGAAGTCGTCGATGTCCCTGGCGATTTCGGCCGGATCGTCTTCGGGCGACAACCAGATTCCGAGCGGAGTGCCATGCTCGTATTCACGATGGATCAGGCAGGCCTTCTTCGCCTTCCAGACCGAGACAGGCACCAACAGCGGGCCGACCGGCAGGCAAACGTCAAGTTCGGGCTGGCCGTCGATCAGGGTGACGACTTTCCATACGTCCTCCTGCAGAAGACGTTTCTTGATGAGTCGACGGGTTTGCAAGTTACGCATTTGCAGTTCTCCTTTGCGAGGTGGTGTTGGAATAGACCGAAGTGCGGAAGGGCTCCAGTCCGATACGGCGTACGGTGTCACTGAAGTTTTCATCTGCATGGCGGCGAACAAGATAGGTTTCGATCAGCTGCTCGATGACATCCGGCACGTCCGCCGCGGCGAAGGAGGGGCCAATGGTTTCGCCGATGACCGCCGCGTTGCCCTGGGCGCCGCCCATGGTGATCTGGTACCACTCCTCGCCGTGCTTATCGACGCCGAGAATGCCGATTGCACCGAGGTAATGGTGGCCGCAGGAGTTCACGCAACCGGAGATATTGAGCTCGATCTCGCCAATGTCATGCAGGTAGTCGAGATCGGCGAAGCGATCGAGGACAGCCTCGGCAATCGGCAGAGACTTGGCGTTGGCCAGAGAGCAGAAATCACCGCCGGGGCAGCAGATCAGGTCGGCCAGCAGGCCCACCGTCGGGCTCGCCAGTCCGGTGGCCTTGGCACGCTGCCAGATCGTGTATAGATCACGCTGCGGGACGTCGGCCAGAATCAGATTCTGTTCATGGGAAACGCGAATTTCACCGAAGCTGAAGCGCTCGGCGAGTTCTGCCGCTTCTTCCATTTGTGTCGAAGTGGCGTCGCCGGGAGATGCTCCGGGTTCTTTCAGCGACAGAGTGACAGCGGCATAGCCGGGAACCCGGTGAGCGTGCACGTTGCGTTCCACCCAACGTGCGTAGGCTTTGTCTTCGCGCTGGAAGGCAATGTGGCAGAGATCTTTGTCGGCAAGATTCTCGTAGACGGGAGTGGTGAATTGCGCGGCGACGCGATCTACTTCGGCTTCCGTGAGCGTCGAAGGACCATCCTTCAGATGCGCCCATTCCGCTTCTACCTGGCGCGCGAACTCTTCTCTGCCGATGGCCTTGACCAGAATCTTGATGCGCGCCTTGTAGACGTTGTCGCGGCGGCCGAAACGGTTGTACACCCGCAACAGCGCTTCACAATAGGTCAAGAGATGTTGCCAAGGCAGAAAATCGCTCAATTTCGAGGCGAGGAGTGGGGTGCGCCCAAGGCCGCCTCCGGCGTACACGGCAAAGCCGAGCTCGCCACCCACGCTCCTTCCCAATTGAAGGCCGAGGTCATGTACCAGGAGTGCCGTGCGGTCCTCTCTGGAACCGCTTATCGCCACCTTGAACTTGCGCGGCAGATAGGCAAATTCCGGATGGAAGGTCGACCATTGCCGCAGCAGTTCCGCCCACGGGCGGGGGTCGGCGATTTCGTCGTCGGCGACTCCGGCAAAGTGATCCGTGGTGATGTTGCGAATGCAGTTGCCCGAGGTCTGGATGGCATGCAGTTCTGCATCCGCCAAGTCGGCCAGAAGGTCAGGCACCTGCGGCAACTTGACCCAGTTGAGTTGCAGATTCTGGCGCGTGGTGAAATGACCGACGCCCTCGTCGTAGCGGCGCGTTACGTCGGCCAGCGTGCGCAACTGTTTTGCCGAGAGCAGTCCGTAGGGCAAGGCGATGCGCAGCATCGGGCCGTGGCGCTGGATATAGAGACCGTTTTGCAGGCGTAGCGGACGGAACTCGTCCTCGCTCAACTCATTCGCCAGATAGCGCCGCGTCTGGTCACGAAACTGCGCAACGCGGGCCTGGACGATGGTGTGGTCGATGGTGTCGTAGCGATACATGGTGGGCTTTCCGATTCAGACGAGGATGAGTTTGCCGCCGACCAGCAGCAGGACTGCGGCCAGCAGACTGCGCAGGCCGCGCTCGGGGACACGGGTGGCCAGATGGCTGCCCAGCGCGATGCCGGGCAGCGATCCGAGCAACAGGTTGAGCAACAGCGGTACATCGACCGAACCCAGCCACCAGTGGCCGAGGCCGGCGACCAGGGTCAGCGGCACGGCATGGGCGATATCGGAGCCGACGATGCGGCGCGTGGCGAGGTTCGGATAGAGAAAAGTCAGCGCGGTAACGCCCAGGGCGCCGGCGCCGACCGATGTAATCGTCACCAGCACGCCGACGATTGCGCCGGAGAGAACGGTGAGCCAAGTCGTATGCTTCTGAAAGTTATGCAAAGCGGTATCCCCTGGGACGGCGCTGGCGGGACGGCGTCTGGCCCACTCAAGCAGGCGCTGGCGGAAGATCAGCGAAGCGGCGGTCAGCAGCAGGGCGACGCCGAGCACCGCCGAGATGAGTCCCGAGGCGCCATGACCCTGCGCACCGAGCCGTGCCAGCAACAGCAAGGTCAGGGCGGCGGCCGGAACACTGCCGGCGGCGAGCAGCCGGATGATGTGCCAGTCGATGTTGTCGTGGCGGCGATGCACCCAACTGCCACCGCTCTTGGTAATGGCTGCGTAGAGCAAGTCAGTGCCCACTGCGGTCACCGGCCTGATGCCGAAGCCCAGGACCAGTAAAGGTGTCATCAGCGCGCCGCCACCGACGCCGGTCAGGCCAACCAGCAGACCGACCACAAAGCCGGAAAGAGAAAGCGCGGGGTTAAGTACGATATCCATGATGCAGTGCATCGTAGCGAAGTCACATAGTTCCTAAA
>Ga0208566_1000257_pt1 | contig 38184 bp, 23 predicted proteins | sample PL_2010_150m_FD_184159 | JGI IMG/M metagenome (GOLD analysis project Ga0208566, IMG submission 184159) | Freshwater microbial communities from Powell Lake, British Columbia, Canada to study Microbial Dark Matter (Phase II) - PL_2010_150m... | ecosystem: Environmental > Aquatic > Freshwater >...
CCATTTGCGCTCAGGTGCCTATTTATTGTAATGAGCGAATCGTGCATCGAAATGACGCGGGGCCATCTCGTTGACTTGCGGGATCCATGAGACCGGAACATCCAGAAGCGACAAACCCCACGTGATGTGACTTGTTGAACAATCACGGGCTGAAACGAATTGCCGTGTGGCATTTGCCGGAGTGACAGAGCTTTTTTTGCTTGACTCTCTCTTATTAAAGTCTGATTTTGTGGAAGCCCTTCCAAGACAAACTCAATTCTTGCCCCCAACGATATATGATATCGCTCGCGAGGCGAACGTAGGCATCGGTACCGTTTCCCGGGTGTTCAACGACCATCCAAGTGTTTCCAAGGAAGCGAGAGAAAGAGTTCTTCGCGTCGCAAATCGTCTTAGCTATCGCCCGCATCCGTACGCACGGGGATTGGCACGCAAGCGTACGAACTCCATCATGGCGGTTATTCCGTTCTTCAGTACCTTCTTCTTCATGGAGATTCTTCAGGGGGTTCAGTCGAAGCTGAGCGATCTCGATTGTGACCTCATCCTTTTCGGCGTCAATCATCCCGATCAAGTGGAAGAGTCACTTCGCCACCACGCCATGAGAAGCCGGGTGGATGGAATGTTGTTCTTCTCGATGGAGATGCCAGAATCGTTCGTCTCTCAATTGCTCCACCAGCGGACGCCGCCTGTCCTTGTGGATGCTTATCACAAACAGTTTGATTCACTGGCGGTCGATAACCGGCAGGGGGCGTACGTTGCTACGAACCACCTGATCGCCTCCGGGCACCGGCGTATCGGCATGTTGAGTGCGAACCTCGAGAGCGTTCCGGCGAGGGAGCGGCTTCGGGGATTTCGAACGGCAATGGAGGAGGCAGATCTGCCGGTCGATCCATCGCTGATAAAGAAAAGCGCATCGCCGAGACTGGATGGCTTCACAAGGGAGTCCGGGTACGAAGTAATGCAGCAATTCATCCGTCTCGGCAATAAGATGCCCAGTGCCATCTTTGTTTCGAGCGATATCCAGGCGGCCGGCGCCCTTGATGCACTCGGAGAATCAGGCTTGAAGTGCCCGCACGACATCTCGATCGTGGGATTCGATGACATCGAGCTTGCCAGTCATCTCGGGCTGACGACCATGCGCCAGCCGATGTATGAAATGGGCGTTCTTGCGGCGGAAGTGCTGTTGGCCAGGCTGGAAGAACCGAAACGGGAACCTGTACACGCGATGTTTGTTCCAAAGCTAGTGGTCCGGAAAACGTCTGAGAGTCTGGACTCACGCGTACGGGCCGCATGCGAGACTGCCGCCTGACAGTCGGAAACCAGGCAACGAGTAACTGCACAACTCAGAGAACACCGATACAAGAAACAAATAGAATTTCTGTCTTATGATTTCTGTAGTACTCTTTTCGACTTAGCTTCTAGGATGCACGCTGCGTCATGATTGTCTTCGATGATGCTCGAAGGAAACCAACAAGAGGTCAGAGCAAACCAATGGAACGATTGTCGAGAATCCTATATCTTTTGGTGATCGTGCTGTTATTGCCCGGAGTCACCATCGCCTATGCCCGATCGAATGGCAAGGTCGCCGGAACCGTCAAAGACAAGAAGACGGGGGAGCCGCTGATTGGTTGTAATATCGTGCTCGAAGGCACAACGATGGGCGCCTCGACCGACCTGGATGGACGCTATACCATCCTCAATGTCCCTCCGGGGACCTACACGATTGTGGTGACGCTGGTCGGCTATTCGCCGACAAAAATAAAGGAGGTCAAGGTCAACATAGATCTCACCGCCACGATCGATGTGCAGCTAACAGAGACCGTACTTGAGCTTGGACAGGAAGTTATCATCATCGCTGAACGGCCGCTGGTCCAGAAGGACCAGACTGCGAAAACAGCAATTATCGGCAGAGATCAGCTCAATGCCTTGCCTGTGAATGAGTTCTCGCAGGTCCTGTCGCTCCAGGCGGGATTCGTTGCGGGGAGTCTGCGCGGTGGACGAAGCGGCGAAGTGGCGTACTGGATCGATGGTGTCCCCGTGACGGATGTCTATGACGGAAGCCAGGTGGTCGAAGTAAACAAGAACCTGGTGCAGGAAGTCCAGCTTGTTTCAGGAGCGTTCAACGCGGAGTACGGCCAGGCGATGTCTGGTATTGTCAATATTGCCACCCGGGAGGGGGGAAAGAAGTTCACTGGTTCAGTGAGCTTGTACGGCGGAGATTACCAGAGCGCTGACAAGGAGCTTTTCCTCGGCATCGACAAGTTCAGTCCGACAGCCATCAAAAACGTGGAGGCGAACGTCAGCGGTCCTGTCCTTGGGGATGATCTGAGCTTTTTCGCGAATGGGCGGTACATTCATTTCGGCGGTTGGCTGAATGGAATCCGCACATATAATCCACAGAACATCGCCTACACGGATAGCACGGGCAAGTTCCACCTCTCGCGGGACAACGCGGGAGTGGGAGATGGCGCTATCGTTCCTATGAACTGGAGTGACCGCAAGTATGCCCAGGGCAAACTGACATGGCGTATCGGCCCGCTGCTGAAGGCAAGCTACAACATTATCTATGACAACAACGTGGCGAAAGCGTATGACCGTTCGTACGTTTACAATCCCGATGGGAAGGGGAAGAACTACACTATTGGCACGACGCAGATCCTCCAACTGACGCATTCGGTGAGCGCCTCGACGTTCTATACGATCGGAGCTTCGTACTTCGACAAGAACCTGAAGTATTATTTGTATGAGAATCCGTACGATCCCGGCTATGTGCATCCGAAGGTCGCTATCGCTGTTGACCCCTTCAGTTTCCTCACCGGTGGAACCGATCTCGGGCGATTCCAGCGCTCAACACAAACGGCCCTTGTCAAGATAGACGTGTCCAGCCAGATTAATCCGTCCAACCTTATCAAAATCGGACTTGAATACCGGCATCACAAGGTGTTCTTCGAAAGCATGCAGCTGCAGCCGATCGACTCGCAGCAGGATATCAACCTGAGCTCGGGCAACCCGTTCATCTCAACGAAGATCCCGGACATTTCCTCGCAATACCACGACGTCTATACGCACAGACCGATCGAGTTCTCGGGGTATGCGCAGGATAAAATGGAGTTCAAAGATCTCATCATCAATATCGGAGTCAGGTTCGACTACTTCTCTCCTGATGGAGTCGTGATCGTCGATCCTTCCGATCCGAGTATCTACAATCCGATCAAACCGAACAACCGGTTCGATGATGTCAACGGCAATGGGATTCAGGATCCGGGCGAGAGGACGAAGACGGTCGATGATCGAAGGGCGTACTGGTACTCGAAGGCAGGAACGAAATTCCAGATCAGTCCGAGGATCGGTGCAGCATTCCCCATCACCGAGCGTGGTGTGGTTCACTTCTCGTACGGTCACTTCTTCCAGGTACCGAGGTTCGAGTATCTCTACCAGAATCCCGATTTCAAAATTGGATTGGGGACGGGCAACCAGGGCCTCATCGGGAACACCGACCTGCAACCGGAGCAGACGATCAACGCAGAGCTGGGAATCAGCCAACAACTGACTGAAGACCTCGCTGTTGACATGACAGCTTATATTCGTGACATTCGAAACCTGACCGGCACACGATCGGATGAGATCGTTGTCTTCGGCGGATCGGCAACGTATAGCAAGTACGTGAACAGCGATTTCGGTTTCGTAAAAGGAATCGTGGTCTCTCTCACCAAGAAGTTTTCCGGCGGCGTTTCTGCTACGGCTGACTACACCTACCAGGTTGCTCGTGGCAGTGCGTCGGATCCGACTGAAGCAAGAAACGCGGTAACGTCCGGGGCGCTTCCGGAAGTCCAGCTCGTGCCCCTGGGTTGGGACCAGCGCCATACATTGAACGCGACGCTTTCATACAATACGCCGGGTTGGGGAGTGAGCTTCATCGGTCAGTTCGGCACCGGGACGCCGTACACCCCGCGGCGATCGACCGATATCACGTCGCTGCTCTCGAACAGTCAGGCCAAACCGCAATTCTTCAACATCGATGGGCAGGCGTTCTACGCGCTGAACGTCGAGCCATTGAGGTTTGTTCTTTTCCTGCGTGTGTTCAATCTCCTGGATATTCGAAACGAGGTGGGCGTCTTCGATGACACAGGCCGCGCGGGATTCACAACAGATGAGGCACGAACGCTTCGGACAAACCCGTTGCAGACTGTCAACTCGGTTCAGGACTGGTATCGCATCCCGACATTCTACTCAGAGCCGCGTCGGGTCGAATTTGGCATTAATATGGAATTCTAGGTGAGCGCCACTATGGTCCAACGGAAAAAAACTCTTTGTATTCTCGTCGTCCTCCTCTCGTCGATCACCTTCGGCCAGAGCGGCAGGGAATTTCGGCGGATAGCTGTGCACAACGGGAACCAGGTCCGGACAGTGTTCGGCAATTGGGGAGTCATCGGTCAGCCGGGCACCGGTGGACCGCGCGGTTCCTGGAAAAACGACAACAATGGCTATCTCGGTGACGTGAGCCCGTTCGTCGGGGCGGAAGTGAAGTGGAACAATGTCACGTTTCACTCGGTTGCCACATGCCCCACCAGTCGCCCGACGCAATTGCGCGATGAGGACCCATCCACCGGAACGCCGTGGAGCTTTGAGCCGATTGGCGCCTATCTGAACCCGAATCAGCAGAAGATCGCCATGAGCACAGATCGTAACTCGTGGCCTCCGACATGGCCGGACAAGTTCAATGATCCCAGCGATCCGGGTTGGAAGGGATCATGGAACGGTTATTTTGGAAAACGGATCAATGCCGACCAGGAGAGCTACTTCGTCATGGATGATAACAATGACGAGAGATTCAATCTGGCAAAGAACAACACGCTTGGGATTTCGTTCAAGCCGGATTCCAAGAACCCGGCAAGGAACGGGATGGGGCTTGAGGTACGAGTGCGCGGGATGCAGTGGTCTCAGTTCCTTGCGAAGGATAACATCTTCTGGCTGTATGAAATCACCAACAAGGGAACAACGGATTACAACAAGGTTGTGTTCGGCATGCTTGTTGGAACCTACGTCGGCGTGACAGGAGCCGATGACCGTCCGGGGGAATACGACGACGACTGGTCGTTCTATGATGTGCGCACAAACATTACATATACTGGTGACTACCCACGGAACAATGGCCGCAATCCTCTTTGGGTAGGTCCCGTGGGGATGGTCGGGTATGCATTCCTTGAGAGCCCGGGCAATGGTTATGACGGCATTGATAACGATGGTGATGCCGATTCAGTTGCCTTATCCCTGACAGCTCCGTATTTCACTCAGTCCAGTTTCGATTCAACCCTTATCAGGCCTGGCGCGAGAATTGTCCTTATTCGGGATGACTTTACCCGAGTGCTCTACACTGTCCCGAATGTCGACACTGTCTCAGTGTACACGCGCGGACTGCGTGTACTGCTGCGTCCAGGGATCACAAAGGTCGCCGAAGGCAATGTCGTCACCGATATCGCAGGGAATACATTTATCAATCCGAACTCCTATGATGGAGTGGACAACAATTTCAACGGTTTGATTGACGAAAACTACTATTTGCACTATCGACAGATCAAGCGAACGCGCACCGTGCCTCCGAAAACGTTGATTGACATCATCAGGCCAGTGCACTACATCGATTATGTGAATAATTTCGGGACGAGTCCGTTCAGCATGATCGACGAACGGAGGGATGATAGGGTCGACAACAATCGCAACTGGAGCGTGGATTTTGATGATGTTGGCCGGGATGGGATTGCCAACACCGGAGATCTGGGCGAAGGAGATGGCAATCCAACATCAGGGTATGATGAGTCAGGACATGATTCCGGATTACCTGGCGAACCGCACATCGACAAGACGGATGTGAATGAGTCGGACCAGATCGGATTAACAAGCTTCTACTACTTCACGCCGGCAGGAGCCGTACGGCTGGGTGATGATGAAACGCTCTGGCAGAACCTTGCTCCCGGATTTTTTGATGTGCCGACGTCAATTGTCAACAACAGACCGGAGAGGGGAGAGGATGGGGACTTCATCTATGGCTCGGGGTTTTTCCCGCTTCTCGCCGGAACCACAGAACGTTTCTCTCTGGCGCTCGTTTACGGCGGAGGGAAAGGGGGGAGTGTTGATGATGACGTTGCAGACCTTCTGAAAAACAAGCAGACAGTCCAAAAAATCTATGATGCGAACTACCAGTTCCCGCAACCTCCGGACAAGCCGACCCTGGTGGCGGTACCCGGTGACAAACAGGTTACGTTGTATTGGGATCGCAAAGCGGAATCATCCATTGATCCGGTGCTCAGGATTAAGGATTTCGAAGGGTACAAGATATACCGTTCTACCGATCCTGATTTCAGTGATATCTTTACAATTACCGATGCCACGGGATCTCCGCAGGGCTATAGGCCGCTTGTGCAGTTCGACGTCAAGAACGGAATTTCCGGGTACTTCCGGGCAACTGCCGAGTTGTTTCAGGCTGCCTCAGGGTATTCATATTATTTGGGCAACGATGGCGGGTTACAGCACACCTTCGTGGATCGCGATGTCGAAAATGGCAGACGCTACTACTACGCGATCGTGGCGTATGACAGGGGTGACGAGTCGATCGGCATTTTCCCCTCAGAGAATACAAAGTTCATCTCCGTGCTTCCGACGGGTGAGATTCTGCATGACATCAACACCGCAGTCGTCACGCCGAGCGCCAAAGTCGCGGGGTATGTCACTCCCGCCAATGGCGTGAAACTCGATCCAAAAGTCCGCTACGGCACTGGGGGTGTCTATAGCCAGATTGTTGACGCCACGCAAATCACCGGCCACACATACCGGCTGGAGTTTCTCGACAACCTTACGGACACGGTCGACAATAACGCGAATGGCAAGATTGATGCGGCGGACTCGACAGAATGGACCCGAGTTACGACGTCGTACTCTGTCCGCGATTTGCAGAGTGTATCGGAGATGTTTATCAGCGAGGATACTTCAGTTGTTCACCTGCAGAGGAAGAACCTCATACTCTCGACCGTAGTGGTTCGCAACCAACAGGGGGCGATCATTGCAGGTTCTGCATATCGACTGGATCCGATCCGAGGTACGATCCGGGGCAACTCGGCTGGCAGCGTGCCCTCCGGTTCGTATAGCCTGTCCTACGAGTACTACCCGGTCTATGACAGTCCATACCTGTTTGGAAGTCCCTTTGTGAGCGAGACAAAAGACGCGGATATTTTCGACGGCGTGGCCCTGGCTTTTCGGAATGACTGGGCTGTGTCACTAGTGGACAGCGCCTCGGGCTGGGTCGGGAAGAACGCCTATGTGTACAACTTCACGCCGCTCAATGTGCAGCTCGGTTCCAAGAGTTATGCAGGCTATCGAAAACCGAGCGACTACGAATTCAGGTTCTCAGATCATATTGTAGATACCTCTTCTGCTGATCCTGACCTGTTTCCGTTCAAAATTCCATGCAACTTCCGCATCTACAACTCCACCGATAGTGCGTTTGTCAAGTTCCTGTTTGTGGACAACGACTTCAATGGCAAATTATCGTCGCTGGACGAAATAGTTCTAATGGAGAAGACACCCCCCGGCCCGATGGGATATACATGGGACATATTCTTCATCAACAAGCCGACCGACAAGCCAGATACGCTTTATGACCTCACGACCGGAGACAAACTTGTTCTCAAAGTAACCAAGCCGTTTAGAAAAGGCGATGTGTACGAATTCACATCCCAGAAACCTCGAGTTGATGATGCCGTTGCTGTTGATGAACTTCCGCATGTCCGTGCGGTACCGAATCCCTACGTCACTGCGTCGGTTCTGGAGCCCCCGCTCCCGCCCGGCATCACGAGCGGGCGTGGCCAGCGTAGAATTGATTTCATTCATGTTCCTTCGCAATCGAAAATCTCGATCTTTACGTCCCGTGGCGAGCATGTCGTGACCTTGAACCATGATGGGTACATTGAGGATGGCACGGTGTCATGGAATCTGAAGACAAAGGAGAATCTCGACGTCGCGTACGGTGTGTACTTCTATGTGCTCGAGTCAGCTGCCGGGAAGAAGACCGGCAAGATCGCAATTATCAAGTAAACAACTATGCGTATGAAGACAATGATTAGATTCATCGGACAATGTCTTTTTCTGGCATCCGTTTTGGTGTGGGGGCAAGCGTTTGCACAGGCAAAGGTCGGGACCACGGCGGCTCAGTTTCTTGGAATTTCCGTGGGCGGCAAGGCGACGGCAATGGGTGATGCGTTTGTTGCATCCGCCGAGGATGTCAGCACGATTTACTGGAATCCCGGCGCGTTTGCTGCTTCTGGCAAATCGGAGCTTATGTTTAGCAACATGAACTGGCTCGCGGACACAAAATTCCGGTGGCTCGGATTTATGTTGAACCTTGATGGAACCAATGCCATCGGGGTGAGCGTCACCAACCTCGATTATGGGGAAAACGACGTAACGACAGTCTTGTTGCCAGACGGTACCGGCGAGCGCTGGGCGGCGCAGGATGTTGCCATTGCGCTCTCGTACTCCCGCCGCCTGACAGATCGTTTTTCCATGGGAGGATCGGTGAAGTATATCAGTCAGACGATCTGGAACGAATCTGCGAGCACCATTGCGTTCGACTTGGGGTTGCTCTTTGTGACGGGCTTTCATGATATGCGTCTCGGAATGTCGTTCTCGAACTTTGGGGGCGACATGGCACTCGACGGAAGGGATCTCCTCCAACGCGTAGATATCGATCCTTCGAACTCTGGATCCAACAAGACTCTGGTCGGGAAGCTGAAGACAGATCCATGGCCCATTCCATTGTTCTTCCGCGTCGGTGCGGCGATGGATGTAATCAAGAATGACCAGATCATTTTGACCGTGGCAGCAGACGCGGTGCGTCCGAATGACAATGTCGAGTATGTCAATGTTGGCGGTCAAGTCGGATGGAACAGTCTGATCTATCTGCGCGGCGGCTACAGGTCCCTCTTCAAGAAGGACGCGGAGGAAGGTCTGAGCCTTGGTGTCGGGATTCGCTACAGCTTTGAAGGTCTTGCGACGGTGGACGTCAATTACGCATACAGCCAGTTCGGTTTGTTCGGGAATCTGAACACGATAGCACTTTCCGTGAGTTTTTGAGATACGCTTGACACTCTACAGTCCATCAATCAATTACTCGTTCAGAAGGAGGTCCTGGGGGACATACATCATTTCGGCGTTTGGCGAAGCGAGACAAGAAAACGCCGGCAGCATTGTCAATACTTGTAATCCACCATTCTCATTTCACCATCCCACTACGAGGGAGGTCTTCATGAAACACGTTGCGAGAATTTCTTTGCTACTTATCGTATCTCTTGTCCTGGTTGGATCACTTCAGGCCCAACTCCTGCTGAAGGAGGATTTTACAGGAGCGGCTGGGACGTTACTGACCAACGCTGGTTGGACGCTCAGCGGAACCAGCACCACCAATTCGCTGACGATCGCTGCACCTGGCTTGACATTTGCCGGACACAACGGTTCGGGAGTTGGAAACGCTCTTCCGATGGCCAATAACGGTCAGGACGTGTACAAGAGCTTCTCAACCGCCAGCTCCGGCAGTGCGTACTTAGGGTTCTTGTTGAATGTCTCGGCGGTACTGACGGGTGATTATATCATCGGGTTATCGCCAGCGGCGTCACAGACCAACTACTACGCACGCTTGTTTTTGAAAAGCTCCGGCGCAGGTTTCAACGTTGGCATCAGCAAGAATAACGAAACGCCACAACAATACGGAACCACCGTTTACGATCTGAACACCGCGTACTATGTCGTCGTAAAATACACATTTGCAGGAGCAGCAACGGATTCTACGAACGATCCGATAAGCGTGTACGTATTCCCAAGCGGGACAAGTTTTACGACCGAACCTACAACGCCTGAAATCAATGGGTACGTAGCTACCTCGAAAACTGATACTAAGGATATTTCTTTTGTCACGCTTCGCCAAGGTACAGCGACCTCAGCTCCCACCCTTACGCTTGATGCAATTCGTGTCAGCAAATCGTGGGATGGGTTACAGAGCGCGATCGTTGCGCCACCGGACTACATCAACGTGACATTCACGGCGAACGTTGCGACATGGCGCGATACATTGAGCGGCGCGAGCGGCCTTGTGCAGTTGCGAGGCACGACGATGACCGCAGCGGGACAGTCAGTTGATGACGGGACCACGGACACGCTTTCCGTCGGCACGATCATCGATTGGAACGCGAAGACGACGATGTATCTCACGAACGTTGGCGGCGACTACTGGCAGGGAACATTCAAGATCAAGCCGGGAACGAAGATGGCATACAAGTTCTTCGCGAACGCCCAGAACAAGGTCGTCAAGTCGGGCGATTCATTTGAGCACAATGGCTGGGAAAACAATGTGGTGGATGTCCCAGGCTTCTATACGACGAATCGCGGGTTAGATCTGAGCGGGGTGACGAAAGATACCGTGCTCACGCTTCAATACATCAATGGCATCGGTCACGGCGCAATGAGTCAGTATGACAAACCGTATACGAGCAAAGACTCGACGTACGTCCTGTACGTGCGAGTGGATATGGCAGGATGGGAAGATTTCAATCCAGCCAGCCATAAGATTGCCGTCAGAGGATCGAACAAGAGCGACTGGAGTCAAACTGGAGAGTTGAGTTGGGGCCCTTCATATCAGCTGAATCGTGAAGGTGCGACGATGTTCTACTCCAACCCAATTCACGTCCCCATCAAATATGCGAATGCCGGTGTGCAATTCAAGTTTGTCGCTCACTATGTAGCCAATCCGCTGAGCGAAGACTGGAGTGCTATGGCGTATAATCCAGGCGCACAGTATGATCTCACCACGCGCGGCGTTGACAGCACGATTCAGTGGAAGTGGTTCGACAATCTGAAGCCGACACCCTCGGCGCACAAGGATACGGTCATCGTGACTTATCAGGTGAACCTGAACAAAGCGATCTCTCAGCGCGGTTTCAATCACGGTGACACGATCCAGGTCCGGGCGGGATACGGCTCTACGGCGGCGAAGCTCTATACGAAGGCGCTGACACGCGTTGGTCTGACCACGCTGTACGCTGTGACGGATACACTGATCACGACTCTGAACAAGAGTCTCCTCTATCAGTATTATCTGCTGAAGTACGGTCAAGAGCTGAAGGAGATCTACTTCGACTTTGATTTCCCCGATCCATCCTCGAGCGACGCCGAACGACGACGGATCACGGTCACCGGGAAGCCTTTCTCTGTGCTGGATACGGTGAGTACAACGTCATCGCCAAGACGAGTTCCACAGCTTCGCAACACCAAGCTGCTGTCGAAGGCTGTCACCGTGACGTATACGGTCAACATCAAACCTGCGATTTATCAGGTCGCTAAAGGCGATACGCTGAAGGACATTCAGGGAACGATCCATGTTACCAAGAAAGACAGCGTGATAAAATGGGGCGTCTTCATCAACGGCCCGGCGTCAGGCGGATGGGGACCATGGGGTGGCGCATTGCGTACGGATACGACGCGAAAGATGTATGACGACGGTACTCACGGAGATGTCGTGGCAGGTGACTCGATCTTCACGAGAACCTATGCCTACAAGATTACGGACATCCTGGGACAGGAATTCAAGTTCGGTGTTGGCGGCGGTGACAACGAAGCTGGATTTGGGAACAATCACTATTACATCATTGATGATTCGGGCCCAACGGTAACCGCTCCATCGCAGTATGGCAGCATCTATCCCAAGTTCTACACTACGTGGGACTTTGACCTGGGTCGTCCGAAGACGGCGACAGCAATCAAAGATGAGGTCTTCGTACCGGTTGTAGCGAGCCTCAGTCAGAACTATCCAAACCCATTCAACCCGTCAACGACAATTCGCTTTACTCTGGGCACCGAGGAGATCGTGACACTGAAGATCTTCAACATGCTCGGCCAGGAAGTGACAACCTTATTGCACGAGAAGCTGGGTGCTGGAAACCACATAGTGAGGTTTGATGCGGCGAAGCTGACAAGCGGCGTGTATTTCTATCAAGTCAACGCTGGCAAGTTCGTCGAGACCAAGAAGATGTTGTTGCTGAAGTAACCTCGCTGCTGGTTATGTGTGAAGCTGTACCTGCAAGGCGGGAGCATTCTCCCGCCTTGCTTTGTTTATATGAAATACGATGAGGCTCGTGGAATGACCTTTCGATTGAGCATAGTGTTGCTGGTGATTGGGATTCTATCCGTGGAAGAAGCGCGCGCTCAATCCGGGGATGTTCCGGTCGGCGTCGTTGCGAAAGCAGGCGACACGTTCATCTCAGAAAAAGAATTCCTCGAGCGCTTTGAAATGCTTCCCGGCCTCCAGCGCCGTCGGGAAGGCCGTATGGAAGAAACCAAGCTGGAACTGCTCTACTCGCTCATCGCCGAAAAGCTGATGGCTCAGGAGGCCCGGCAGCGAACATTGCATCTGGACTCAATCTTCCGCCTGTCATTTGAAGAAGTGCGCAAGATGCTGGCGCGCGATCAGCTCTATCGCGAAGAAGTGAGCGGAAAGGTTTGGGTTGGATCGAAGGAGTTGGAGCAGGCTGTCGCACAGTCCGTGAAGGAAATCCTGATATCATTCATTTACTGCGACCGCCAGGCTGATGCAGTTTTCCTGCGCAAGCAGATCAAGACGTTACATGATTTTGATACGATCCAGATCGACACTAGCTTCCACGCTGTGAGGGATACAGCGACCGTTATCTGGAGTGATGCGAATCCTGCCATCGAGCGGGCCGCGTACTCCCTGAAGAAGGGGGAAGTGTCTTCGGTCATACGCGCCGGAATCGGGTACTACATTCTGAAGGTTGTGCGCGTGCAAAAAAGCGACTTCTATACTTCACTCCAACCCTCGGTACTACGGGAAAGGGTGCAGGAGAAGATTCGTGAACGCAAGGAGGAGGCGCGTCTGAGTGATTTCGTCGCGTCGGTACTGAAAAACAAGGTTGGATATTCCCGTCCCGTGCCGCTGAAGGCGTTGGCTTCAGCTCTCAGGAAGGTCTTTGAGGCAGGCCAGGTCGAAGGCAAGGTTGCGTTGACGGAGAATTCTGCTGCAGACGTGCGTCGTGAGTGCAGGCCAATGCTTGGAGACACGCTTTCGGTGGCTGGAGACGTCGTATGGACCGTCGGTGACATTGTGGACCGGTTGTATACCACGGGATTCAGTGTGGACAGCACGACCGTCAGATCAATTCATCATTTTCTCAACCGACAGTTGCTTGTTTGGGTGCAGCAGGAAATTCTGGCGCAGGAGGCCGTCGCGCGGGGTCTCGATAAGTACCCGGCTGTGCGGCAACAACTCGATATGTGGTATGACAATTTCCTCGCCCAGTCGATGCGGTTCTATCTGAAGAATCAGGTGAGAGTAACCGATGCGGAGGTGGTGACTTTCATGCAGTCGCAGGATACCGCGTTTACCATACCCAGGGTTCAGATCCGGGAGTTGAAAACGACCACACTCGATGAAATGGATCAGGCGCTCAATGAGTTGCAGAGCGGCAAGCGAATGGAAGAGGTTATCGCTCGTTGGTGCAGCGACCCACAGCTGCGTGAACGAAAGGGGATCTCCGACCCGTTCCCGATTTCCGAGCGATACCCGGTCGGGGAGCTGGCTTGGCAAATGCTCGAAGGACAGCGGTATGGCCCGATCAAGGACGCGTCTGGCTTTCTCTATTTTGAACTGCTCTCAAAAGAAAGACGGTCCGAACAAACCGACACAGGGTACGTCGGGAAAAAAGAGAAGGCGACGAAGGAACTGCTTCGGCAAAAAGAGAAGCGGCTTGTCAATGTCTTCCTTGCACAGGTGGGTGAAGCCCGGAGCTTCATGGTTTATCCGGATCGCCTCACCCGCATCAAGGTGAGCCCGATCCCGATGATGACCTTCAGGATAGTGGGCTTTGGCGGAAGGATGTTCGCCGTGCCGTTTGTGGACAGACAAATCGATTGGCTCAACATAGAGCCTCCTCCTGGAAAGATTGTATTCTAAGACGACCTTGCCACTTCAAGAGCGACAAAAAATCAAAGCGTTCCGACTCATCATGCTTCTTCTGCCGATTCTGTTCTTTGCGGTGGTCGAGGCCGTGCTCCGTGTCGCCGACTATGGAGGAGACCTCAGCCTCTTTCGCGAGACTGTTGTCAATGGTAAGTCGTATTACGCAATCAACCCCGATGTCACGAAACGCTATTTTCGTTCCATCCAGGTAAGGGCGATGACGTCGAACGAGCTCTTCGAGAAAGAGAAGAGCCCGAATACATACAGGATCTTCTGCCTTGGTGAGTCCTCCACGTTGGGCTATCCGTACATGTTCAACGGGTCATTCCCGAGCATGCTGAAAGATCGGCTCGAGACTCTCTGGCCCGAGAAGAACTTCGAGGTGATCAACCTTGGTATCACCGCTGTCAACAGCTACACGGTTGCTGATTTCACGAAAGAGCTTGTCGAATACAAGCCAGACGCGCTCTTGGTGTACACCGGCCATAACGAGTTCTATGGGGCGCTTGGGGTTGGCTCTACCGAAGGACTCGGAAAGAGCCGCTGGGTTATCAAGACGTATCTTGCGCTCCAGAACTGGCGGACGTTTCGCCTGGTGCGGGATGCTGTGAATTCACTCAGGGAAAAGCTGAGCTCCGGCAAGGATCAAAGTCGCGAAGCAACTGTTATGGAAGGCATGGTCAGGAACCGTGAAATCACGATCGGGTCGGATGAGTACGCTGCAGCAGTGAGGAGTTTTCGGGGCAATCTGGAGGATATTGCGAGCGCTGCATCTCAACACAAAGTGAAGGTTGTCTTCGGAACTCTCGTGAGCAACCTGGGTGGACTCGGGCCTTTTGTTTCAACATTCTCTCCTGGCCTCGATCAATCGAAGCGCACAGAATGGGAATCCCTTTTCAAGAACGGGGGTGAAGCAGTCCAGACCCAACGCTTTGAAGATGCAGAGCATTTTCTCTTGAGTGCATTGAGAATTGACTCTCTTCCTGCAAAGGCGCACTTTGTGCTGGGAAAAGTCTACGACAAAACCGGCCGGTTTGCGCTGGCCGCGAAGGAATACAGGCTCGCACGCGACTACGACGCGCTCCGGTTCCGCGCCTCATCGGAATTCAACGAGGTTATCCGTGAAGCAGGTTCACGCCACAATGTCCCGATCGCAGATGCTGAGAAATTGATAACTGAAAAGTCAGAACACGGCATCATCGGAAACGAATTCGTTCTGGAGCATGTTCATCTTAATGTGAACGGGTACTTTCTTCTGGCAAAGGCGTTCTACGAGGCAATTGTTGAAAACAGTATCATTGCTCCCAAAGCTCAATGGCATTGGGAGCTTGACAGGACAGATGCTGAATACCGCACTCAGGCATGTGTTACGCCCCTTGATTCTGTCAGCGCGTCGATTCGCCTGTACGTTCTCACAAATAGCTGGCCGTTCCGTGAGGCCGGCATCGGCGTGCAGCAGTTCGATGCAAGGACATGGCTTGAAAAGCTGGCGAAATCGTATCTGACAAAAGACCTTAACTGGGAACAGTCCCATGTGAAAGCGGCGGAACACTATGAATCTGAAGGAAAGCCGAAAGAGGCGGCGGAAGAATATCGGGCGCTTGTGAAAGCAACACCCTTCAACGTTTCGCCTCTCCTGCGTTTAGGCCAGCTTCTCCTGAACGCCGGCGATGACCAGGGAGCAGAAGCTGCCTTCAAGAAGTCGTTAAGGATAGGTGAGAGCTACTATGCGCATCAGGGAATTGGGTTTGTTCGCCTCCGGAAAAGCGACTTCGACGCCGCGATTGATCACTTCCGGAAGGCCATGAACTACACGAAAGGGATCGCGCAACCCGCGTTGCTGGAAACCCAGCAGCTTCTGGCCGTCGCCCTGGCAGGGAAGGGAAATCTGGCTGAAGCGGAAGTGATCGCACAATCCATCGTGGCGGCTCACCCCGGAGTACCAGAGGCCCGGGCTCTTCTGGAGCGCATTCGTCACCAAATGAATACATCGATTGGAAAGCGGCCATGAATCAGGCATCGCGCGAAAAGGTGGACGAACTTGTGCACCGATGGAGCTACAGTCGCGAGGTCCAACAAATGGAGACAGGAGCCCGAAAGACAATCTGGCGCATTGCATACGAATACTGGATGAAGTTCGCCAGAGCGCTCGGAAAGGCGAACGCTTTTGTTCTCCTCACACTCGTCTATGTCGTCGTCATCGGCCCGGCGGCGATCGTTTTGAAGATTCTGAGGAGAGATCTCCTCGACCGCAAAGCTGAACCACGATCCACCTACTGGTATGAAAAAGAACACGAAGAAACAACGCTGGAACGCAGCAAGAGACAGTTCTGAGCCCAACCGTGAATATCCTCGGCATATCGTGTTTCTACCATGATGCGGCGGCAGCCATCATACGTGACGGTCAGATCGTGGCCGCTGCTCAGGAGGAGCGCTTCACAAGACTGAAGCACGATGCAGAATTCCCGGTTCATGCGATCAACTACTGCCTCCGGCAAGCTGGGATCTCGGTTGGAGAGCTCGATTACGTGGGATTCTATGACAAGCCATTCATCAAGTTTGAACGTCTTCTCTATACCTACTTAGCGACGTTTCCAAGAAGCCTGCCATCGTTTCTCAAAGCGATGCCTGTCTGGTTGAAGGACAAGTTGTGGATCCCGCAGCTTATTCGGAACGAGCTGGATTACGACGGACCAATCTTGTTTTCGGAACATCACCAGTCGCACGCGGCGAGCACATTTCTGGTGTCGCCATTTCAGGAGGCCGCCATCCTGACGATCGACGGAGTTGGCGAATGGGAGACTACTACATACGGAGTAGGAGAAGGGACGACGATTCGTCTCTTGAAGCGCATACATTTTCCTCATTCGTTGGGGCTGTTGTACTCTGCGTTCACGTATTACTTGGGGTTCAAGGTCAACAGCGCGGAGTATAAGGTTATGGGATTGGCTCCCTATGGAGAGCCGGTGTACTATGACGTCATCATGAACGAACTGATCAGGCCGAAGAAAGACGGCAGCTACAAGATGAACATGAAGTATTTCGGTTACGATTATGGTCTCACGATGACGAACGGGAAGTTCGACGGATTCTTTGGCCGACCACGGCGTGAGCCGGAAAGCTCCATGGAGCAGTTTCACAAGGACGTGGCGGCGTCCATTCAAAAAGTGACGGATGAGTTGATGGTTCGGATGGCGAGCCATCTGTACGAAGAAACGAAAATGAAGAACCTCTGCCTTGCGGGTGGAGTAGCTCTCAATTGCGTTGCGAATTCCAAAATCCTTGAGCGAACGCCATTCGAGTATATCTTCATACAACCGGCTGCCGGTGATGCAGGCGGCGCCGTAGGTGTGGCATATCACATATATAATTCGCTTCTTAAGAAGGAAAGAACTTTCGTCTGGCATGATGCTTTTCTCGGCCCTGAATTCTCCGAAAGCGAAATCCAGGAGTATCTCGATGGTCTCGGCATCGAATACGTGCTCTATGGAAGGGAAGAACTTCTTCGGGAGACCGCCCGCCTGATCGCTGAGCAACACGTGGTCGGCTGGTTTCAGGGAAGGATGGAATGGGGCCCGCGGGCACTCGGGAATCGAAGCATACTTGCAGACGCGCGAAATCCTGAAAATCAGTCGAGGGTGAATCTAAAAATCAAGTTTCGTGAGAGCTTTCGGCCATTTGCCCCGGCGGTATTGATGGAGCGTTCAGCGGAGTATTTCGACCTTGATCGGCCAAGTCCATACATGTTGCTGACGGCGCAGGTGCGCGAGGAGAAGCGGCACATTCCCTCTGTGACGCACGTTGACGGTTCCGCCCGGCTTCAGACGGTTGCCCGCGAAGAGAATCCGATGTTTTACGATTTGATTCGTGAGTTTGAACGTCAGACAGGGTGTCCGATTCTTATCAACACCTCGTTCAACGTCCGGGGAGAACCAATCGTCTGCACGCCCCACGATGCGTTCAAGTGTTTCATGCGGACTGACATGGACTTCCTCGTGATGGGAAATACCGTCGTGGACAAGAAGCAAATGTCGCAGGATGTCAAAGAGTTCTCGAAGGAGGAGTTTGCACTCGACTAGAAGCCCGGTCGAGAACATCAATCTTGCCACGAAGTCACCAAGACACAAAGAAAATCTTTGAATTTTCTTCATTTTCAAAAACCTTTGTGACTTTGTGTTTTGGTGGTGGCACTTTTCGACCGGCTCTCTAGAAGTGAATCCAAAAATGTTGTCCCTGTCACCAATGTCATTCCCGCACGTCTTAAGCGGCCAGCCCGCCAGCTGTCTGGCGGGGAATCCAGACAGCGCTGTCTGGTCTCCCGACAAAGACATCCCCGAACAAAGAATTCGAGGCAAGTCGGGAGTGACAGCGGTTTCTGAGATAGTTCCTGGTCAGATGGAGGTGCCACGCACCTACCTGGTGATTCCTGGAAGGTGCGTGGCACCTTCCAAGCAACCGGGCGCATTAAAAGACCCAATAACTGGATTAACAATGAAAAGTCAGAAAAAAGGAAGATCAAAGTTCTCCATAGTCGCTGAATTCTGGGCATATATGCGCACCCGGAAGAAATGGTGGCTCGGTCCAATCTTGTTCGTCCTGGTCCTCCTGGGGCTCTTTATAGTGCTCACAGAGGGCTCGGCTATCGCTCCGTTCATCTATACCCTTTTCTAGAGGATACTCTTGAAGCATCTTTCAGGTGTTTTAGCCCTTTTCCTCTTTTTCGCCATCCAGCTTGCTATTGCGCAAGATAGTGTTGACGTGACGTTCCGCTATACGCCTCCAGCAAATACTTCAGCCGCTTATCTGGTTGGAGAGTTCAATGGGTGGAATAACCAAGCGTGGCCGATGACACCGTTGGGAAACAACACTTTTGTCCGGTCTGCCCGCTTGCGTCTCGGAGGCCAGCCGGGAGGTGTCATTGCCGGGGCATATCAGTACAAATTCTATTATCCGGGTGTCTCGGACTGGCCCAACGATCCGCTCAACCATTTGTTCAATCCTAAAGACAACAACGACTCCTTTCTTTATATCAATCATCCTACTGTCTATCATCTTGTCCCCAATGAGCGTACCGGGGTCGTTGCAGGCACAAACCCGACGATTTCGGCCTACCTCTTCCCCAAAGTAGGCGTACTGATAGACACCTCTTCCATCTCCTTGAAGGTCGGAGGAAGGTCTTATGCCGGACTCGGACGTTTCTACAATCCGGCGACTCAGCAATTCAGCTTTCCAGTTCCGGATAGACTTTCCAATGGCGTCCACCGGGTCATACTGAGCGTTGGATCCTCCGCTGACAGCGTTTCGATCACCGTCCAGGCAGGATTTGTGCAGATCACAAATCTTGGCGGCTTCGTCACTCGGAATCCGCAGCGAACGCTCTACGGCGTCGTCCAGGACACCTCAGTTCATTCTGTCGCCATCGTTCGAAATGACGCTGACACGGTCTTCACGACTGCGTCGTCTGGAAAGTTCGTCGCTGCGGGCCAACTCAGAGAAGGGACGAACACGTTCAAAGCCGTTGTGCGCGGTGCAAACAACTCGATTCAAGTCTCGGACCCGGTCTCGTATACCTTCGTCGTCAACCATGCACCCGACGCCGACATCTACTTCATTGATGCCGGGCCGAATGTCCTTCTGAGCGCTCAGGGAAGCACCGATCCCGATTCGGGACAAGTATCTGCATTTCTGTGGTCGCAAGATTCCCGAAACCCTCAGCAAATCGTCGGCGTCAATGGCTCGAAGGGTTCGCAAGTCTCCGTGACCAGACCTGCAATCCCCGGAGAGTACTATTTCACGTTGATTGCTTCCGATCCTGATGGGAACAAAGACACGACGCGGAATTTCTTCACCATTCTGGAAAACGGTACATTCCAGGGATCCACACGAGCGACAGTTCCGCGGTGGGTGAAGCAAGGCCGACTGTACGAAATGTTCTTCAAATCGTTCACTCCACAGGGAACGATCAACGCGGCAATTCCGATGTTGCCGTACCTGAGGAGCCTCGGTGTCAATATCCTCTGGCTCATGCCGATCATGGAGAATGCCTCTCCCATCAATACGCGGACAGGTCCGGGCTACAACATCAAGAATCTTCTCAAAGTTGCTCCCGAGTACGGTACCAACGATGACTTCAAGAACTTCGTGAGCCAGGCCCACAGTCTGGGATTGAAGGTCATACTCGATGTCACCCCGAACCACACGAGCTATCAGCACCCGTTCGTGATCGAAGCTCAGCAGTACCGGGAGAATTCGCCGCATTGGAACTTCTATCAGCACACGATCATTCAGCACAATACGAATGGTCTCGGGCAGAGCATCACGTCGGACGGGTTTGTCTACTACTCGGGCTTCTCGAGCCAGCTTCTCAATTACAACTGGTCCGATATTGACGCCCGGAGCTATATGATCGAAGTATACAAATGGTGGGTGAGAGAATTCGACATCGACGGATATCGATTTGATGTCTACTGGGGACCTCATCGCCGGGCGGGTGGGGGAGTTGGCAACGAGCTTGAAATGGGTGCGCCCGTTCGGAAGGCCTTGAAGAAATTGAAACCCGACATCTTTCTGCTGGCGGAGGACGACGGAACAGGATCGGGGACTGAAGCAATTTTCGCAGATCGAAATGGAGGAGTCGACGCTGGGTACGACTGGAGTCTGTATGGTGGGGCTATCAAGCCGTTCTTCTTTGATGTGGGAAGCATTGAGAACCTCCACACCCGCTATTTCAACAGCAACTTCTATCCGGGCCCGAACGCTTCCTACCTGAGGTTTATGGAAAACCACGATGAGGAACGGATTGTCTACCAATACAGAGATAGTACGTACCAAAAAACGATGCCTGTCGCTACGACCATCTTCACTGTTCCCGGTATGCCGATGATCTATTCGGGGCAGGAGGTCGGCCACGGTTTCTCCGTCAGCGATTTCTATCTGAGGACGCGAGGGGTGATCGATTGGAAATCGCCGGGGAAGAGCCTGCTGCTTCCGCACTATCAGCGGTTGACGCAGATCCGGGCGCAGTTCTCTTCGTTTTCGACCCAGAAGTTTGTCAGACTTTCATCGGGCAATGAATTGGTGTATGCGTTTATGAGACCGCAGGGCGGGAATGATGGAATCGTCGCCGTGAATTTCAGCCCGACGCCTCAGGAAGTCACATTGAGTCTGTCATCCTCTGTTCTTGAGACCGCGGTTCAGGATGGAAAGATCTATTATGCGAGCGATCTGTACAATGACACTGCATACACGGTAAGATTTGCCGGGGGCATCGCGTCGCTTCGCCTGGCACTCCGGCCGTTTGGAAGTTCTGTTTGCATCCTTTCCGATTCGGTCAAACGGCTCAACCTGCCGGTTCTCCTTTCCGTGCGGAGTGGGCCTGAGGCCGCTGTCGCTACCGAATTTAGACTCAACCAGAACTACCCCAATCCGTTCAACCCATCGACAACCATTGCGTACGAGATTCCATCAGAGTCCGATGTGACGCTCAGGGTGTTCAACGTTCTCGGTGAAGAAGTGGCTTCCCTGGTTCACCAGAGACAGGAGCGCGGGGTGCACAGTATCCAATGGAATGGTGTCACGGCCAGAGGAACGAGATGCTCGTCCGGAGTATATTTCCTGCATATGGTGGCAGGCAGTTTCGTCGATGTGAAACGGATGATCCTCTTGAAATGAGAATCCCGACTTGTCTTCGAATGAAACAGCAGAAAGGGGACGAGGGATTCGCTAAGTCCCCATACCTATTTAAGTTCTGTCTGCTTATATTAGGCTGCATTGCGGCTGCCATCGGCTCGTCAACGGCGGCAATATCTCCGGTCACGAATCGCGAACATACTGCACAAGGAACCATGGGTGGTGAGATAACAGGGAACGGCAAGACGCTCTACCTCAATATTATCTGGCACCAACATCAGCCGCTTTATCTTGATCCCGCGAGCGACCAACTCCAGGGTCCATGGGTGCGCACGCACGGCACGAAAGACTACTATGACATGGTCTCCCTCGTGCATCGTTATCCGGCCGTTCACTTCACCGTAAATCTCACATCTTCCCTGATGGTTCAACTGGAAGAGTACTACGTCGAGAGGCTCAAGCCGTGCGTCAATCTTCGCAAGAATCGGGTCGATGCGAAGAAGTACTTCGCCACGGTCGGCGGGAAGACAGATCCTTGGATCGATTTGGCGTTGAAGCCGACAAACAAGTTCAACAAACGTGATCTGGAGTTCTTGCTCACAAACGTCTGGAACGCCTTCTCAGTAAGCGACGTGATCATTGGACGCTTCCCGGCGTATCAGGCGCTCAGGGAGAAATTCAGACAATCAGGCGTGAAGGTACTTTCGGAACAAGAGCTGCGGGAAATCAAGTTCTGGTTCTATCTCGCGAACTTCGATCCGGATTTTCTCGAGCAGAAGGTCAAGCTGGCGAGCGGAAGCACGATCGACCTGACCGACCTCATCGAAAAACTGCCCGATGGCAGTTACAAACTCAGGAAGATTATTTCCGAGGACGACTGCAATCGGATTATCGCCGAAACCTACAAGGTGCTGGCGGCGATCATACCAGCACACAGGAAGCTGATGTACAAGCCTTCCAGCCACAAAGGACAGGTTGAAGTCATAACAACCCCCTATTATCATCCGATACTGCCTCTCATCTATGACAGCGACGTGGCTAAAGTGTGCCAGTCGAAAGATCCAATGCCCGCGCGGTTTCACTTTCCTGAGGACGCCGAAGCTCAGGTTGCCAAGGCGATTGTGTATTTCAAGAAGCTCTTCCGGGTCTCACCGACCGGTATGTGGCCGGCAGAAGGCGCTGTCGCTTACGATGTTGCCGCCGTCTTCGCCAAACATGGTATCAAATGGATTGCCACGGACGAAAAAATCCTGGCGCGATCCAAAGTGAACAATACGGCAAAGTACTATCCCTATGCACTCTCCGGTGAGGGAGCCGGGGATCCCCTGGCGATTGTCTTCCGGGATACGGAGCTCTCGGACAAGATTGGCTTCACGTACCAGAGTTACAAGGGAGAAGATGCCGCGAGCGATTTCATTCAGGGCATCCTGAAGTATGCTCCTGCCGAAGACGAACCCGATCGCCTTTTGACCGTCATCCTGGACGGCGAGAATGCATGGGAGTGGTACCGATTGGATAACGATGGCAAAGAGTTTCAGAACGCTCTCTACAGGAAGCTCTCCGAGCTCTATGAAACCCGGACTGTTGTCACAACAACCGCAACGGAGTATATTGAAGGAAATCCGTCACGAAGTATCTCTCCTCATCCGATCAAGTCCATGGTGAGACTGACGTGGCTCTGGCCGGGTTCCTGGATCAATGCGAATTATGATACCTGGATTGGCGAAGATGAAGAAAACCGGGCTTGGGAGTATCTTGTCACCGCCCGCACCGATCTGGGCCGGTCTGGCTTGAGACCCCCGGATCCGAAGGCTCCAATGCCGCGAAAAGGTACCCGGGCATGGTACGGTGTCAAGGCATGGGAATCTATGTATGCGGCTGAAGGCTCTGATTGGTTTTGGTGGTATGGGACAGATCAGTCGGCCCCTGGCGGTGTAAAACCCTTCGACGTAGCATTCATCACCTATCTCGAAAATGTCTACCGCTTCGCACGTCTCGCGAAGGCGAAAATGCCAAAACGGGGGTTCAAGCCCATCATTCAGGAGGTCGTTCAGCCGAAGGTTGCGCAAGGGACAATGGCACAGAGCCGGGCTGACCTTGTAACTGTTGTGTTTCAGGTTGATTGCAGGGAGATGTATGTCCGGAAGTCTGTCTATATTGCTGGCAGCCACGAGTTGCTCGGAAACTGGACACCAAATAAGGTAAAGATGAACGATAGCGGGACGAACGGAGATCTGACGGCCAACGATAGTATCTGGACCCTCGAGGTATCCCTGCCTGTGGGTATTGAAGTCGAATACAAATACACGAACAGCGGCGCCGAAGGAAGCTGGAGTCCGGGGGAAGAGTTCTCGGCCTCGAATAGGAAATTGAAAGTGAACGCCGAACCGGGTTCCCGTCAGGTTGTGAGCGATAGATTTGGGAAGATGTAGGTAGCGCTAATCTCTTTTGAATAAAGGAATTAGACTCTTGTTTAGAAGTCGCCTGGAAGCTCCTGCAATGATCTGTATCGTGCTACAACTTGCCATTCTCCTTGCACTTGGGGGTTGTTCGCGTCACGGAGAATCGGCCAACCGCATTGTGATCTGGCACCAGATGCGGCCGGATGAGCAGGTCGTCCTGCACCGGCAACTGGCAAGGTACATGGAGAAACACCCGGAAATCAAGGTTCAAGAGCTGTTCAAGGAAACTGAAACCTTGAGGAGCGCTTACGTCGTCGGGGCACTGGCGGGGCAGGGGCCTGACCTAGTCTATGGTCCATCTGATCCGGTTGGAGTCTATGAAGCAACAAAGAGCATTCGAGTGCTTGAAGACCTGTTCCCGGCGAGCTATTTGTCCCAATTCGATTCAACGTCTCTTCTCTGGTATCACGGTCACCTGTACCAGGTTGCCGACAAGATTGGTAACCATCTTGCACTCGTTTACAATAAGAAGTACGTCCAGAAGCCGCCAGAAACTGATAAGGAGCTGATCGAACTTAGCAAGAACATTCAAACCAAGTACGGATACGTCGCGGGACGTCCGAACGTCTATGGCCTTACGTGGAACTATATTGAACCCTTTTTCTTCATCCCCTTTTACACCGGGTACGGAGGGTGGGTCTTCGGAGCAGACGGCGTTACACCCACGCTCGATACGAAAGCGATGGTGGATGCGCTCAATTTTGTGCGACAGCTCCGCGACGTCGAGAAGATCCTACCCAACGAAGCTGACTATGAGATCGCCGACGCCCTGTTCAAAGACGGGAAAGCAGCGATGTTGATCAACGGGGACTGGTCCTGGGCCGGGTATGCTCAGAAGGGGATTGATATCGGCATCGCTCCACTTCCAAGAATCACAGCAACCGGATTATGGTGTGCCCCGATGACCTCGCCGAAAGGCTATTCCGTCAACGTCAATATGAAGAAGGAAAAGCTCACGTTGGTGGTTGAATTGCTGAAATATCTCCTTTCAGAGGAATGTCAGCTCGAGACAGTAAAGGCGCTCAACACCGCTCCGACGCTGAAGGCGTTGTATCGCCATCCCGACATTCTCTCGAATGAAAATCTCCAAAACTCCCTGTTGCAGATTGCGAGAGGCAAATCGATGCCGGTTGTTCCTCAGATGCGCGCTGTGTGGGACGCGATGCGGCCGAGCTACCAGGCAGTCATGGGTAAAGCCAGGACGCCCCAGCAGGCGGCGCAGGACATGCAGTCGCAAGCTCTGCGAAAGATACGGGACATGAACGAATGAACACCGACAGAACGAAATCCTTCATCGCGTTTCTTGTTGTCCCTTCATTTCTGCTCCTCGCGGCAGTCGTTTTCTATCCGTTCATCTACAATCTGCTGCTCTCGTTCGGGAACATGAATCTCACGAAGATGCGCGATTGGCAATTGATCGGACTCAGGCAGTTCATCAAGATCTTCACCGAGCCCTCCCAGCCTGACTTCTACGGTGTATTCGGCCGGACGATTATCTGGACGGTGGCCAACGTGACTTTTCATGTCGTCCTGGGTGTCTTCCTCGCGCTGCTCCTGAATCAGAAGATCAAAGGAAAAGCGATTTACCGCACGCTCCTGATATTGCCGTGGGCGATACCTCAATATATCGTAGCCCTGACGTGGAGGGGAATGTTCAACTACGAGTACGGGTCAATCAATCTCATCCTCACTAAGTACTTGGGGATGCCAGCAGTCGAATGGCTTCGTAGTCCGACTGAAGCATTCATCGCCTGCATCATCACAAACGTCTGGCTGGGCTTTCCGTTCATGATGGTGGTCGCGCTGGGGGCCCTGCAGAGCATCCCCCCCGAGTTGTACGAGGCAGCCGAGATTGACGGGGCGAGTTGGTGGCGCAAGTTCCGGACGATCACAATTCCTTTGATTCGGCCGGTAATGATTCCTGCGATTACGCTTGGCATTGTCTGGACATTCAATAACCTGAACATCGTCTGGCTCGTCAGCAATGGGGGTGAGCCGTCCGACAAATCACATATCCTTGTCTCCTTTGTGTACAAAGCGGCATTCAATTTCTATAGCTTCAGCTACGCTGCGGCGCTTTCGCTTGTCATCTTCCTGATCCTTTTCGTGTTCAGCATGATCTTCATGCGGCAGTCAAAAGCAACAGAAGCGGCATACTAGTGCCGCCTCCAAAAACAAATATTGTGTTCTTGTTTATTATGGTTTCTACCGCGGAGTCGCAGAGACCGCAGAGCTACGCAGAGATTATGCATCGTCTTTCTCTGCGATTCTCGGCGTGCTCCGCGTCTCTGCGGTGAAAACTACAAGATCATTTATTTGAAACAGCACTAGGAATCTATGGCTCCTCAAAACAAACGATTTCGATTTCTCCAGCAGGCGTCAACGCACCTCATCCTCGTGGTGTTTGCCCTGATTTCGCTGTTCCCGATTTGGCAGGTGGTAAACATCTCGCTGCGTCCGGGGAATCAACTTCTTTCGACGTCCCTCGAACTGTTGCCGCAGAACGCCACGCTGCAGAACTATGTCAAGTTGTTCACCGAGCGTGACTTTCTTGTATGGCTTGGCAACAGCACCATCGTTTCTCTGGCCGTGACACTCTCGGGTGTAGTCTTCGCATCGATGGCTGGCTATGGGTTCTCCCGTTTCCGGTTTATGGGCAAGAAGGCAGGACTCCTCAGTCTGTTGACGACACAGATGTTTCCCGGGACCATGTTGCTTCTGCCGATGTACATCATGCTGATCAACCTCGGCCTGATCAATTCCTATTTGGGGATTGTCATCGTTTATTCTGCCACAGCGCTGCCGTTCTGCATCTGGACGATGAAGGGATACTATGACACGATCCCCACGAGTCTTGAAGAAGCGGCCCGGATAGACGGTTGCACCCATTTCTCTGCTTTTTATCGAGTCATCTTGCCTCTTGCTGCTCCTGCACTCGTCATCACCGCGCTATTTTCGTTCATGTCAGCCTGGTCGGAATACATCGTCGCTGCCCAGATCCTGCAGGATACTGATTTGTGGACGCTTCCCATCGGCCTGAAATCGTTTGAGGCAAGCATGAGCACTGAGTGGGGTCTCTATGGAGCCGCATCGATCGTCGTGATGATTCCCGTGGTGGTTCTTTTTCTCGCATTGAGCCGGTGGCTGGTCTCGGGCCTTACCCTGGGAAGTGTGAAAGGCTGACAAACACGCTCATAGAAGCAACGCTCACACTGCTCTTTCTCTCATCAAAAAACCAACGTGATGCAACTCGACCAAGAAAAAAAACTGTTTCTGTCGTTGATGGTTCTCCTGATATCTGCTTTCGTTGGATGCTCCCGAAAAGAGGATTTCGCAATGTCCCTCGATGGAGATTGGCGCTTCAAGGTGGACTCACTCAACAAAGGCATTTCGGAAGGATGGTTCCAGAAGGGGATCAATCGTGCCGATTGGGCGTCGGTTGCGGTACCCGACTACTGGGACCGGTACAATCTGGCTACATACGATGGCCCTGGATGGTACGCGACCACAGTGAATATTGAGGACACCTCCAAGCATCAGGTGATATACTTTGGCGGAGTCGATGACGACGCAGATATTTGGCTGGATGGCGAGAAGATCGGCAGTCACGTTGGATACAGTGAACCGTTTTATGTTGAGCTCCCGGCCGGCATCAAGCCGGGCGTGAAGGAGCTGGTTGTGCGCGTCGACGACCACGGAGGTCCGGGAGGGATCTACAAGCCTGTAAGTCTGGTTCCTAGGGACCGCGTCCTTGAGATGTACAAGACAAAGTACTCCAAAGTTCCTGCGCGCCCCAGTGAGGAGTGGGTACGCGACGCGGTTCTTTATGAAGTGTATCTTCGTTCCTTCTCGAAGGGGGGAACGTTCAGGGAGCTTGAACTGCGGCTTCCGGAGATCAAAGAGCTGGGTGTCACTGTTCTCTGGCTTATGCCAATCCATCCCACCGGCGAGTTGAACAGGAAGGGGACGCTGGGAAGTCCATACGCTGTGCAGGATTATTACGAGGTGAATCCGGAATTTGGCACGCTCGACGATTTCAAGTCGCTCGTGAATGCGACGCACGCACAGGGGATGAAGATCATCATCGATCTTGTGGCCAATCACACCTCGTGGGATAGCAGGCTCGTCATGGACCATCCCGAGTGGTTTACCACGAATGACGAGGGGGCAATCGTTTCCCCGAATGCAGACTGGACCGACGTCGCAGACCTCAACTACAGTCATCACGAGTTGCGCAAGTACATGATCGAGATGATGAAGTACTGGGTTCGTGATATCGGGATCGACGGCTATCGTTGCGATGTGGCGGAATTGGTTCCCACGGAGTTCTGGAACCGCGCACGTATCGAACTCGACAAGATCAAGCCGATCATGATGTTGTCCGAAGGAACGATTCCTGAGCATCACGCTGAGGGTTTTGACGTGACATATTCCTGGACCGTGTATGATGTCTTGGCGAAGGTCATGGACGGTTCAACTCCCGTTACAGTGTTCGATGATATTCTGACGACTGAGTCATTCCAGTATCCGAAGGGATCGCTCCGGATGCGATTCAATACCAATCACGACAAGAACGCCTGGGATGCCCCGGCGGTGCTCAAGTTTTCACCGCAAGGAGCCAAAGCTACTGCACTGCTGACGTTCACCTATCCCGGAATCCCTTTGATCTACAACGGGGAGGAAGTGGGGAATGACAAGAAGCTGAGTCTCTTTGAGAAAGTCGATATCGATTGGACAAAGAACTACGAGTTCCGCGCCTTCTACCAATCTCTGACTCGGTTGCGGTCTTCCCATCCAGCGTTGCGGAGAGGAGAGTACATGCCTGTCAAGAATTCAGGAGGCGGAAAGGTGTATACGTTCTTGCGCCGGTTGGGGGGCGATGAAGTTCTCATCGTCATCAATTGTGATCGCGATCCCCGGTCGTGCACAATCGAATTGCCCGGGATAAATGCCGGCGACTTGAAGGAATATTTCACCGGGACCATCGTCTCACCTGGGAATGGGCGGCTCGCGCTCGACATTGGCGGACTCGGTTGCAGGGTTTTTGTGCCTTTGGCAGTTCGTTGAAAATCGAGTTTCACACTTGGCGCTCTTCGCGGTGTTGGCGGTTTGCTTTCTTACCACCCGACCAGAAGCCTGGATGAAAACCCATTCTTAACCACAAAGGCACAAAGAAAAAGAAGAGAAAAGAATAAGATCTCTCACATCTTATTGTCTTCGTGACTTTGTGGTGACACTTTTCAACCGGATTTCTAGTCCAGCACGATGGGGGAGTACAATGAAAACGCACACTGAATACCTCTGGTTCAATTCGAAGAAACACCGGGAATATATCAATATCACAACCGAAGTCGAACTTATTCTTGCAAAAAGCGGGATCAAAGAAGGTATGATTCTCGTGTCTGCCATGCATATCACGGCCGCCGTGTATGTGAATGATGCAGAGTCGGGTCTGATCCAGGATATTGATGAGTGGCTCGAGAAACTTGCGCCGTTCGATCCGGACTACAGGCACCATCGTACAGGAGAAACGAACGGTGATTCACATCTCAAAAGCCTTCTGATGCATCATGAAGTGATTGTCCCCGTGACCGAAGGAAAACTGGATTTTGGACCATGGCAGCAAATTTACTACGCCGAGTTCGATGGGCAACGGCGCAAGCGGGTCATCGTGAAGGTGATGGGTGAGTAACCTCAGGACAATCGCTGCATTTGTTCGAGCCAGCTAAGGTTGAAATCGTGAAACTTGCTCATGTAGCTGAATATGTCGCTTTCCAAACGACAGCATTGCTGGTAATGCTCTTGCCACTCTCCGGTGCCAGGTGGCTGGGGCGAAACCTGGGCGCATTTGTCTTTGACTTCCTCGGATATCGAAAGGACGTTACGCTTGGCAATCTTCGCCGGGCATTTCCCGAGAAGTCAGATGATGAGATCGTGCAGATTGCGCGCGGAGCATACAAGAATGTGGGAATCACACTCTTTGAGATCGTGTGGTACCCGAGGATGAGCCGCGCGCAAGTGAGCCAATCGATGCACTTTGACAACCCTGACGTCTTAAGGAACGCCTACAAGAAGGGGAAGGGGCTGCTCATTCTGACTGCCCATTTCGGGAATTGGGAGCTTTTGGGCGGGTGCCTCGTCGTGGAGTTCGGATTTCCGGTGGCTGGAATCGCCAGAACACAAGCCAATCGTCTTGTGGATCGAAGTCTCAACAGGCGCCGGTTGCGTTTCGGAAACAAAGTCATCCCGATGGAAACATCGTTGCGGGAGGTGATGAGAGCTCTTCGCGCCGGGGAGGCAGTTGGCATCGTCGCAGATCAAGCTGCACCCAAAGAAAATGTTCTGATTGAGTTCTTTGGGACGAAGTTGCCCACGCATCAAGGGCCATCTGTGTTCAGTCTCAAGATGGGTTCCCCGCTCGTTGCTGTATTCTCCGTTCGCAGGCCTGATGGTTCATATGATGCGTACGTGGAAGAGGTCCCATCCGCGGACCTCACGGAGTACAACGATGAGAATGTGACTGAGCTGACCAGGCGCCACGTCAAGATCACAGAGGATTTCATCAGGCGCTTTCCCGACCAATGGATGTGGATGCACAAGAGGTGGAAACATGTGCCCCCCGAGAATGACCGACCTGGCAAGAGTTCATGAGGGGAATTGAAAATATTCTTGTTATTCAGACCGCGTTCATCGGCGATGCCGTGTTGACATTGCCGCTCATTCAGATTATTCGAAAGAAGTTCCCGGCATCGAAGGTCGATATCGTTGTTAGTCCGCGTTCGAAAGACCTTTTTGTTAATCATCCCGACATCCGGGAGGTGATCGCATTTGATAAGCGGGGAAAAGACCGCGGCGTGAGCGGCCTGCTCCGGTTGGTCAAGTATCTACAATCCCGCTCGTACGATCTGGCATTGGTTCCTCATCGCTCGTTGCGAAGTGCGGCCCTGGCTTTCCTCGTTGGTGTGCCGCAGAGAATCGGATTCAACAGAAGCACTGGCCGTCTTCTCATGACAGATACTGCTCGTTATCGAACGGATCTGCACGAGATTGATCGCAATCTCTCCCTCCTGGATGCGCTCCCGATCGGATCATGGCAACGGGAATTGCCCCGGCTGTACCCGTCGGAAGCTGACCGGAAGAAAGTCGACAAGCTGCTGATCGAGTTGGAGGTCGGCCATCCTGAAAAGCTCGTTGCGATTGCGCCCGGCACCATCTGGAACACGAAGAGATGGCCGAAGGAGCGCTTTGCTTCGTTGGCGGTGAATCTCGACGATGCGGGATTGGAGGCTGTGCTCATAGGCGGTGAGGATGACGAAAGCCTTTGCAGCGAAATCAGGACGCTAAGCGGATCATCTCGTGTGTACGATACCTCGGGGGCGCTCTCTCTTCTTCAATCTGTGGAGCTCATCCGGCGCTGCAAACTCCTTGTCTGCAATGACAGTGCACCGATGCATTTTGCCACAGCGGTTGGGACACCTGTGTTGGCGATTTTTGGTGCCACCGTTCCGTCGTTCGGTTTCGGGCCCACCGGTCCGCTTGATGCTGTCGTGGAAACCCAGGGCTTGAAGTGCCGTCCTTGCTCGATCCATGGTGGGGACAAGTGTCCCATCAAGACGTTTGACTGCATGAACAACATATCCCACGACCGCGTATTCCGGAGTGCGATGGAGATCATGTCAAAAGCGACCGGTGTACAAGGGTCCAGTCACTGAACGAAGTCCCTTTTTCACAATGTCCCAAAGGAAAAAAGAATGAATGCAAAACTGGGTGTAGGCGTAATCGGTGTCGGTATCCTGGGATCGCGGCATGCGCGAGTTTATCAGGAACAGGAAGCAACGAAGCTTGTCGCAATTGCAGATGCCGATCCTCAAAAGGCACCAGAACTTGGCAAGAAGTTCAATGTGAAGACTTTCGACGACTACCGGTCGATGATAGGCTCAATTGGTCCGAAAGGCAGCGGCGAATTACAGGCGGTAAGTGTCGCAACGCCGGACTTCGCTCACTTCGACATCGTCAAGGATTGTTTGCAGGGAGGGCTCGACGTCTTTGTCGAGAAACCCCTGACGATGAATGTGGAGGAGGCCCGCTCGCTTGTCGCTATCGCCGGGGAAAACTCGCGCGTGTTGATGGTCAACTACAGCCAACGCTGGTTGCCCGAACACCGCAGGGTGGAGGAACTCCTCCGCACGGGATCTCTGGGACAAGTATCATTCATCGAATCGCACCGGTGGGATGCCGCGTGGGTGCCGGAGAGAATGATTTCCTGGGGACCGAAAACGACGCCGATTCATTTCATGTCCAGCCACGACATCGATCTGATTACATACTGGCTCGATGACAGGCTGGAGTCGGTCCAGGCGATGGTTCAAAAAGGCATCCTCTCCAAATCCACTGGCAATCCGGACATCGTTGATGGCATCGTTGCGTTGTTGAGATTCCGTCGTGGCACGGTCGTCTCGTTGCATTCGTCATGGATACTGCCTGCGGGATTTCCGCTTGCTGCTGACACGTACCTCGAAGTGCTTGGCGGGAGCGGCGCACTGTTCCTGACAGGCTCGGGCCGCGAGTTCCGGCTCTTCAAGAGCGATTCGGCGGAGAAGATCGCCTATAGCGGACCTGCCACGGCGACCGAAGTGCAGGGCCGAATCGAGGGCGCCTTCACGAAATCACTCTTGTCATTTGTCGAAGCGACACAAAAGCGTTTGCTCGATGGTCCAACCTCAGCCGTCCGGACTCTCCACGTTGTCGAAGTGCAGGACGCGATCATGCGGGCTGCGAACACCGCATCCATTATTCATCTGAAAGGATAGTATCTCCATGATTCGAAAAGGTGAAGTAGCATTGGTTACGGGCGGAGGACGCGGAATCGGGCGGGCGGTTGCGATAGCACTGGCTCGGACAGGAGCCAGGGTCATTGTCTGTTCACGGACGCTTTCAGATGTGGAAGAAGTCGCTGGTCTCATTACGAAGGAAGGGGGAACAGCTGTCGCCCTCAGGTGTGATGTCGCAAGTCCGCAGGAAGTTGAGGAAACGTTCAAGAAAGCCGCAGCTGCCTTCGGGCCGATTGATATCCTGGTCAACAATGCGGGTGTCGGTACGGTCGCGCCGTATGAGGTCGCAGATTACGAGATCGCGGAGTGGGACCGGATTGTGAATGTCAATTTGCGGGGGACATTTCTCTGTTGCCGGGCCGTTTTGCCGTCGATGCGGGAGCGCAGACGTGGTACCATCATCAATATCGTCTCGATCACGGGCAGACAGTCGGCTCCGCTGGTCTCTCCCTATGGCGCCAGCAAGTTCGGTGCAGTGGGCTTGACGCAGGCTCTGCTCACCGAGAACTTCAAATACGGCATCCGTGTGTGCATGATAAATCCCGGCCCGACCAACACGACGATATGGGATAAGAAGATTGTTCCGTTGTCCAAAGAAGTGCGGGAAGCCATGATGCATTCCGAGGATGTCGCTGATGTAGTGGTCTATGTCGCTTCACTTCCAGAACGGGTGAGAATCGACGAGATTGTCGTACTCCCGAACCAATTCCCCTTGAAAATGTGGGATTACCGGGTCGAGTAGGGGGGAAGGTCGAACCTGCTCCGGAGCCAGGGGAGTATAGAATTGCCGAATTCGTCCGCCTTGTTTGCGCCTCCGCGTCATATCCCTTCGCGTCTTTCTTCATGATGAACCGGCAGATCCCCCAAGTGGATCGAGGATTGTCGCCTCCCGGAAATGAGTGTTCGCGATCGAAATGCATTTCATCATCAACAAGTTTTTGTTACATTAAATGAATTGGTCAACTAGTTTTGAGGATACAAATAGCCACCCCGCCCGCCTGACAGAGTCAGGCGATCGGGCGGGCAAGGCGCAAACGCACAATTTCAATGTCCCTCTCATCAAAAGAGGTATCAAGAGGATTATTCTCTGAATCTTTCGTGCCTTTGTGACTTTGTGGCTGAGTAGTCACCAGTTAAAGTTCAAAAAGCCCATTTAGGGAATTCAACGTCCAAGGATACTATCAGCTCACGACCGAGATGAATCACAAAAAACTCAATCGCATTGTAGCATTTGTCGTTTTCCTAGTGTCACTCGTTACCTACCTGAGGACAGCACCTCCGACAGTCGTTTTTTGGGACGTTGGCGAACATTGCGCCGCATCCTTCGGAGTGCAGGTCCAGCATCCGCCCGGATCGCCTCTCCTCGTTCTAGTGATGAGAGTGGGCTCGATGGTGCCAGTCGTCAGCGACATAGCGCTGAGAATGATACTGGTGAACGTCCTTGCGAGTTGCGTCGTGATCATGTTGCTCTATTTGATTGCGGTCAGGCTCATGCTGATGTGGCGCTCACTTCCGTCCACCCCCTTTGAAGCGCTTTCGCTCTATGGCTCAGCGGCGATCGGTGCACTGGCGTTGACCTTCAGCACCACGTTCTGGTTCAATTCCATCGAGGTGGAAACAAGGAACACAAGCCTCCTGTTTACGGCGCTCATTATCTGGCTCGTTCTGCTATGGTACGAGAAGGCCGAAGACAGGCACAGCGACCTTTATCTTCTGCTCATCACATTCCTTGTCGGCCTCACGGTGGGGGTTCACATCCACGGGCTGCTGGGATTCTTCGTCGCGATTCTCCTTGTCTACTTCCGTTTCTATCAGAAATCACTGAAGGAGTTCTTCTTCTCGACCGATGTCTTGAAATTCGGCCTTGTTGCGTCTCTCATTTTCTTCACGGCATATCCAGGAATAGTGAAATGGTTCCCGTCGATGCTTGACGCGGACGTGTTTGGCATCAAGAGCAATTTGTGGATCGCCGTCGCTATAGCCGCCATCCTGGCTGCGCTCTACCTCGTGCGATACTCGACCAGGAAGAACAACCGAATTCTCAACATTGGCTCACTCGCATTCCTGTTTATCGTCCTCGGGTATTCGACGTACATCGTGACCTTCATGAGGGCAAACGCCGATACCCCGATGAATGAAAACGATCCGAGCAACCTCAAGCGGCTCGTTTCGTACCTCGAGCGCGATCAGTACGGCGAGACACCCCTGATGAACCGTCGGTTTTCACTCGAGCCCGACAAGGTGGAGAATTTCAAGAAATACACGAGCGATCTCGACTACCTTTGGGAGTATCAAATCAAGCACATGTACTTGAGGTACATGGGATGGAATTTCATCGGAAGGCAGGCAGATTGGCAGGACGCTGGAGTACGGGTCTCCCAACTTTACGGGATTCCGCTCATCATCGGACTGCTCGGGTTGTTCTACCACTGGAAGAAAGACCAGAAGATGGCTTTCATCATGACAGTCTTTTTCCTTCTGGCGGGGTTCGCACTCGCGTTCTATTTCAACATGCAGGAACAACAACCCAGGGAACGCGACTACTTCTTCGTCTATTCCGTTTTCTGTTTCTGTCTTTGGATCGGGCTTGGGGTCCTGGCGATCATGGATTTTCTGCGGGAGCGCCTCGAAGGAAAGAACCTGACAATGGTTGCCTCTGGCGCGTTTGCCCTCCTCTTGATTCTTGTCCCGGGAAATATGCTCCGAACAAACGTTCAGCCGATGTCTCGTAGCGGACACTATCTGGCGTGGGATTACTCGTACAATCTTCTTCAGAGTGTGGAAAAAGACGCGGTGCTCATCACTGCGGGCGACAATGATACATTCCCGCTTTGGTATCTGCAGGACGTCGAAGGTGTCCGACGGGACGTCCGCATTGTTAACCTCAGCCTGGCGAATACCGATTGGTATATCAAGCAGCTCAAACACAATAGCCCGTATGGCGCAAAGCCGGTCCCGATCAGCATCCCGGATGACCAGATTGACGGTATCCAGCCGATGATGTACAAGACCCAGTTGGTGCAAATTCCGGTGCCGCGCTTCGCAATGGATGGATGGAATTCTCCGGACAACAACGATCCCAGGAGCACGACCATCGTCGACACGATGAAGTTCGTGATGCCGGCGACCCTCCAATTTGGAAACGTGAGTGCGCTCCGCGTTCAGGACATTCTCGTGTTCGACATTGTCCGGACCTCGAACTGGCAGCGCCCTATCTATTTTGCCATCACGGCCGGTGGGGACGATAGCAAGATCGGATTACGAGACTATGTGGAGCTTCAAGGATTGGCATACAAGCTTGTCCCGCAGCGGCGACAGGCGTACTGGGCAGCCGTGAACGAGGAGAGAACGCGCGCTCATCTCTTCACGGATGTGAAAGTGGCGTCGAAGGAGCCATCCTACGGTTCTCTCTGGCGTGGGCTGCAGGATTCGACGATTCGCTTTGACGAGAACCAGCGGCGGATGATCAGCAGCTATAGGCAGCCATTCTATGCGCTCGCAATGTATCTGTCGAACGCCAAGAACAAGCCTCAGGAAGTCAGCGCAGTGCTTGATAGGATGGAACAGGTCGTGCCTCGCCGTATCCATCCGATGGACTACAGGCTCAAGTCGGATCTGGCAATGCTCTACAACATGGCGGGGAACGCGCAGAAGTACCGCGAGGTCCTGAACGAGATCGTGCAGGAACTGAGCCAGAGCGTTGAATCGGGGCCCTCAGAACCTCTCACTCAGTATAGTCCGATTATGCTTCTTTTCCAGGCATACGAGGGAGTCGGAGAGTTTGACAAGGCGGTGGACTTGCTGCAACGCATCGATCGCACGTACGGCACTATGGGAGGCGTAAAGGAGTTCGTCGAGGCGAAGAAGGCCGAAATTGAAGCTTTAAAGAAAAGCCAGAAAGCAGTGACGGATACCAGTCTGCGCAGGCAGACAAATCCAAAATAGCTGATGTTCATCCAGGCATTCTGGCAGAAGAGGCTCGGGATTTCTCCGGGCCTTTTCCATTTTTGACCAATCCCCACCCCAGATCTGCCGATAGTTGGACACCATTCTTCTTGTGCTTCACATCATAGCTTGTCGCCACACAGACCGTTAGACTATCCTCAAGCGATGGAAAGAACATTCCCGCGATAGACAGAAACCTACCACTCCCAATGGTGTTTCGATGAAAAAAATCCTGCTCGTCGATGATGAGGATCAACTCATCAATATCATGGCCAGCATACTGCAGGACGAAGGTTTTGCGGTAAAGAAAATGCCGAGTGCTGAAGAAGCCCTGAAGGCGTACACATCATACTCTCCAGATCTCGTTATCTCCGATGTAAGGATGGAGAACATGGATGGATTTACGATGTTTGAACAGTTGAAGAGAACTCAAACCAACAAGATTGTTCCTTTTATCTTTCTCACCGCCATGGACGATCGGCTGGGTCAGCAACGAGCAAAGACTTTGGGGGCCACTGCGTATGTGAGCAAGCCTTTCGATGTGGATGATTTTGTAGGAATCGTGAAAAAGGCCCTCCCGGCTATGTAGCGCGGACCAGCTGATACCCCAACCCGAATTGATGAGCCCACGCAGATGTTGCGTGGGCTCGTTTTTGTGAAAGGGGCTGCCACACCCCAGGCTGGAGTTTCAGAGAGATGCCGAGGGAGAGCTCAAAGCTGGCCAGCGTCAAGAATCTCAAATCAAACACACCGAACCGATCTCCCAAGCGGGTAATGAGCAGATGCCGCAGAGTTCAGACATTAGACCGTGGAAATCTCGGGCGTTTTGAATCATCTCGGACCTTCGATACTCTTGCGATGTGTATGTTTCTTTCGTATCTTTCATCTCAAGCTTCATTTGTCCGCTACGCTTGGAGCCGCGGGCCAAAACCCAGCTCAAGCGAAAATCGACAACTGTCGATCTCACCGCGCCCGTAGCTCAGCTGGATAGAGCGACAGCCTCCGGAGCTGTAGGCCAGGCGTTCGAATCGCCTCGGGCGCACAGGGTTAACCCAATCTATCACACATCAATCACAGGAATGATGCATGCTTAAGCCAAAGAAGAAAATCACAAAGAGAGAAATCAAAGAGGATCGGCTCATTACCACGTATTTCGAGGCATCGACGTGGTATCAAAACAACAAGAAGATCGTCAATGGCGTGTTGACGGGAATTGTCGTTCTTGCGATCGTCATTGTCGCGTATACGAACAATGTGAGCTCGAACAACCAGAAAGCGACAGCGGAGCTCGGCAAGATCCTCA
>Ga0208566_1000258_pt1 | contig 38121 bp, 42 predicted proteins | sample PL_2010_150m_FD_184159 | JGI IMG/M metagenome (GOLD analysis project Ga0208566, IMG submission 184159) | Freshwater microbial communities from Powell Lake, British Columbia, Canada to study Microbial Dark Matter (Phase II) - PL_2010_150m... | ecosystem: Environmental > Aquatic > Freshwater >...
CCTTCGCCACCCCGCGCAGGAACCCGTATCCTCCGAAACGGGCCGGCGAGAAGAACAGGTAGCGCCCCCCCGGGGAAAGCGGGGGAGGATCCTGGGACCCGTCGCCCGCGCGCAGGAAGTGCGCCGCGAGCAGTTCCGTCCACCCGGGCATCATCCCGCACCCGACAACCGCCGGTATCCCGGCGTCGCGGAACGCGCCGTCGATCTCGCGCCGGTCTTCCTCCCCGATCGTTCCCTCCCCGATCGTGGCGGCGGGGATCCCGCCCGATGCGCATGTAAGGAGCACCGTTTTCTCATACTCCGCGCTCGGGCCCACGGCGCTTGCCACCGCGTCGATCCCCTCGAGGAGGCGGGACAGTTCCAGCGGCTTCCCGACGTCCGCCATCGCCCATCGACACTTCGGGGAGAGGGCTTTCGCCAGCCGCTTCGCGTCGCGGATGTTGTAGTCGACGAGGATCAACTCGCCGACGTCGTCGCGGCGGGCGAGCAGGACGGCGGCCGCGCGTCCGGTGAAGCCCGCGGCGCCCAGGAGGACGATCTTCATCGGCGCCTCATCCCCTTCCGCCTACCAGTCGGGGCCGGCGGAGGCGGGTGCCTCCGGGAGCACCGGGTCAAAGGTGTAGGTGACCGAAACCGGCGTAGTGCCCCCCCGCAGGACCGTCGGCACCGAAGACGCACCGCTCCAGAAATTGTTGTCCAGCGGAACGCTCGCACCCGTCACATTCCACAGATACGCCATCTTCCGCCCGCCGAACACGTTGTTCGCGATCTGCCCCGGGTTCACCCCCGGGCCGACCACGTTCCGGAAGCTGACGGCGTAGTAGCTGTTCGTGAAGGTATTGTTCTCCATGACGAGCGTCGGGAAGAGGTCGCCGTCGGAAACCTGCAGCGTCATGTTGTCGAACGAGCAGTTCCGCACGGTGGGGCCGCCCCCCGACTCGATCGACAGGTACGAAGCGCCGGTGTTGTCGGTGGAGACCGCCTTGCAGTTCTCGAACAGCGGAGAGCAGTTCGAGATTCGGATCGCCTGCCCATTCGCCAGGTTCGAGAGAAGGGTGTTCCGTATCCACGTTCCGGTGTTGTCCGTGGGGTTGAAGTCGTCCGGTGTGTCGAGGGTGATGGAGAACCCTTCGCCGGGCGCGAGCGGCGCGGAGACCCGGTGCGAAGTTATCGTGGCGTGCGAGTCCCCCGAGGCGGCAAGGACGCGCAGCAGTCCGTTGACGGTCACGTCGTACCCCTGTTCGACGTCGAGGACCGCGTTGTCGAGCAGGTAGAGTATATCGCCGTCTTTCAGGACAAAATTGCCGCCGTCGACTACCGTCGTCCCGTCGAGAACGTAGGGGCTGGCGGTGTTGTCGCTCGCGAAGCCGGCGACGTAGGCCGCCGCCAGCCGGGTTCCGTGGATGGCGCGTACGGAGTCGGAAGGTTCGGACTCTTTCGTGGCCTCCGCCGTGATCCGGTAGTAGTAGAAAACACCGTCACCGGCCGGAGAGTCGATGGCGTCTTCGTACGTCGTCCCGCCGACCTTGTCGGTGTTGCGCTTCTCGAAGGTCACGTTGTCGGTGCCCCGGTAGATGTTGTGGCCGACCACGGGACCGCCGCTGGTCCAGGAGAGGTGGATGACGCCGAGCGCCCCCGTCGCGGTGAGGCCGGTCGGAGGGGCGGGCGGGTCGGTGGACAACCAGCCGCAGGAGGAAAGAAGCGCAAGGATCGGAAGGAGCGGCAACCCGGGAAACAGCGCTCGACGGACGAGGGGCTTCACGTGATCTCTCCAGGAGTCCGCGGAGATCCCCGCGGTTTGTCGGTACTCGTCGATCCACAACGGGCACGTTGGGCATCATACCAAAGTTGACAGTGGAGACGGGTGCCTGCTACGTTGTTGCTTCGCGCGGAGAGATCCGGGCGGGCGGATAGCTCAGTTGGTAGAGCATCGCCCTTACAAGGCGAGGGTCGCAGGTTCGAGTCCTGTTCCGCCTACCAAAGGAAAAACAGGGGGTTACGAGCAATCGTACCTACCACTTCATCGAAGGAGGGGTCATGGAGATTTCCAAAACCACCGAAATGCTGCTGAAAGCCAAGGAAGAGAAGAAACTCTCTTTCGCTGCGATCGGGAAGGGGATCGGCCGCAGCGAAATGTTCGTGTCGGCCCTCTTCCACGGCCAGGCGCGGGCCACCGCCGCCGAAGCCGGGAAAATCGTCGCCAGACTAGGGCTGGGAAAGAACAGGAAGGAGGTCGTGGCGTTCCTGGTCGCATTCCCCAGCAAGGGACTGGGCCCGGTCGTCCCCACCGACCCCCTCATCTACCGCCTGTACGAAATCATGCAGGTGTACGGCTATCCGTTCAAGGCGATCGTCCACGAGAAATTCGGCGACGGCATCATGAGCGCCATCGACTTCACGATGGACGTGGAAAGGGAGAAAGACCCGAAGGGCGACCGGATCAAGGTGACCATGTCGGGGAAATACCTGCCGTACAAGATCTGGTGATTTCCGCCGGATCCCGGTCCATCGGCATCGCCGAGGGCGACATCGAGGAGCGGTTCATCCGCTCCTCCGGGCCCGGCGGGCAGAACGTCAACAAGGTCGCGACGGCGGTCCAGCTCCGTTTCGACGTTCGGAATTCGCGGTCCCTGTCCGACGGGGTGCGCGAGCGGCTGATCCGGCTCGCCGGGAAGCGGGTGACGGGCGAGGGCGTGCTCGTCATCGAGGCCAGCCGTTTCCGGACGCGGGAACGGAACCGCCAGGACGCGAGGGACCGCCTTCTCCAGTGGCTGGAAAAAGCCGCGACCCCCCCCAAGCCCCGAAGGAAGACCCGGCCGACCGCGGGATCGCGGGTGCGACGGCTGGAGGGGAAGCAGTTCCGCAGCGAAACGAAGCGGGTGCGAAAGTCCGTTTCACCTTCCGAGGATTGACGGATCCCCGATTGATCTGCGTCAAGGACGGCAAGCCTCTCCTCGCGGATAATCCTCCTGAAGACGATATCTTTCCGGAGGTGAGTCGATGAGCGGTTGCCCGGGTTCGAGGACGATGGCGTTTCCGAAGGACGACGGGGCGGAGGTTCCGGCGGGGAAGGTTCCCTCCCAGCTTCGCCAGTGGCCGATCCAGCTTCACCTGGTCTCCCCGTCGGCCCCGTATTTCCAGGGGGCGGACGTGGTGCTGGCGGCGGATTGCGTCCCCTTCGCCATGGGGGATTTCCACAACACGTACCTGAAGGGGAAGGGGCTCGCGATCGCCTGCCCGAAGCTCGACGGGGGCCAGGAGGTCTACCTCGAGAAGATCCGGGGGCTGTTCGAGGAGTCGAAGATCAACACCCTGACGGTGGTGATCATGCAGGTTCCGTGCTGCCGCGGGCTCGCCTCGCTGGCGCTCCAGGCGCTGAAGGAAAGTTCCCGGAAGGTCCCGGTCAAGACCGTGATCGTGAGCCTGCAGGGCGAGGTTCTGCAGGAGGATTGGGCCACGGTGTAACGGAAGGCTTTGGCGGAGCCCCGCCCTCCTACGGCGACGCAGCCAGACGCGGTTTCAGCAGTTTGGATGTTCCGCCGCGCCGTTCATTCCCGCCTGGACCGGCGGGGCCAGCCGGAGCCTCCGGCTCTCCATCGACACGGCCACGATGCCGGACCGGGTGACGTCGATCCCCCCGAAGGTCTTCATCGCGTCGATGAACTCCTCGACCTTCTCGACCGGGCCGGTGCACTCGAGCCCGAAGCCGTCCGCGGTGGCGTCCACCACCCGGGCCCCGTAGATCTCCGCGTCCCTCAGGATCCCCGCGCGGTTCGCCGGGGTGGTCCGAACGCGCACCAGCGCCATCTCGCGTCGCACGGCGAGGGACTCGGTCAGGTCCCAGGCCTGGAGCACGTTGATCAGCTTGTTCATCTGCTTCATGACCTGTCTGCGCAGGACCGGGTCGATGTCCACCACGATCGTCATGCGGGATTGCGCCGGGTCGAGGGTGCGGGCGACCGTCAGGCTGTCGATGTTCCACCCGCGCGCGCTCAACACCCCGGTGATCCGCATCAGCGCCCCCGGCTTGTTCTCCACCAGAATAGAAATCGTCTGCAGCATCGCCCGTCGACCCTCCCCGCGTGTTTACATGACTCCTAGACCGCCGCCGCTTTCGGCGGGCCCAGCACCATCTCGTTGATCGCCGCGCCTGCCGGGACCATCGGGTAGACGCACTCGAACGACGACACCTTGACGTTCAGCAGGTACGGGCCCGGGTGGCGGACCGCGTCGTCCAGCGCCTGCCCGATCTCCCCCGGATCCTCCACCGTGCGACCCGGGAACCCGTACGCCCCGGCGAGCATCGCCGCGTCGGGGAATCCCGGGAGGGCGACGGAGGAGAGCCGGTTGTTGTAGAACAGCTCCTGCCATTGCCGGACCATCCCGAGGTACCCGTTGTTCATCACGACGATCTTGATCGGCAGGTTGTTGTTGGCCACCGTCCCCAGCTCGGGGATCGACATCTGGAATCCGCCGTCGCCGACCAGGGCGAAGACGAGCCGCCCCGGGTTGGCGATCTGCGCGCCGATCGCGGAAGGGAGCCCGAACCCCATCGCGCCGAGCCCCCCGGAGCTGAGCCAGAGCCTGGGCCGGTTGAACCGCAGGAACTGCGCGCCCCACATCTGGTGCTGCCCCACGTCGGAACAGACGATCGCGTCTCCGCCGGAGAGCCGGTCGATCTCGCGCACCAGGTGCTGCGGCTTGATCTCCGTGTCCGATACGGGGGGGGTGAGAGGATGCTCCGCCGCCCACGATGCGATCGTTTCCTTCCACGCCTTCCGGTCGGCCGAACGCCGGGCCTTTTGGGAGGGGGCGAGCTCCGCGAGGACCGCGTTCATCCTCTCGAGGACCGGGCCGAGGTTTCCGACGATCGGCACGTCCGCCTGTCGGTTCTTACCGATCTCGACGGGATCGATGTCCACGTGGATGACCCGGGCGTGGGGGGCGAAGGCGTCGAGCCGTCCCGTCACGCGGTCGTCGAAGCGGGCGCCCAGCGCGATGATCAGGTCGGTGTCGGTCAACGCCATGTTCGCGGCGTAGCTCCCGTGCATGCCGGGCATGCTGATGAAGTTCGGATGGCTGGAGGGGAGCGCCCCGAGCCCCATCAGCGTGCACACGGCAGGCGCGTCGATCCTTTCCACAAGCTCGCGCAACGACCCGGAGGCGCCGGCGGCGATGATTCCTCCGCCCGCGTAGACGATCGGGCGCTCGGCGTCCCACATCATCTCCGCCGCCCGCCGGATCTGCCCGGCGTGTCCCTCGGAGGAGAATTTATACCCCGGCAGGTGGATCGTTCCGACCGGCTCGTAGTGCGCGACCCCGACGAAGACGTCCTTGGGGATGTCCACGAGGACCGGTCCCGGACGCCCGCTGGCCGCGATGTAGAAGGCCTCGTGGATCGCCCGCGGCAGGTCGGCGGCGCTCTTCACGAGGAAGTTGTGCTTCGTGCAGGAGCGGGTGATGCCGAACGTGTCCGCTTCCTGGAACGCGTCGCTTCCGATCAGTTTCGTCGACACCTGCCCGGTGATCGCCACGATGGGGATCGAGTCGAGCAGCGCGTCCACCAGCCCGGTGACAAGATTCGTCGCCCCCGGGCCGGAGGTGGCGCAGCAGACGCCGACCTTCCCGGTGGAGCGGGCGTACCCTTGCGCCGCGAAGCAGGCGTTCTCCTCGTGGCGGACGAGGTAGTGCTTGACCTTCTCGTCGTAGAGGACGTCGTAGAAGGGGAGGGTGACGCCGCCGGGGTATCCGAAGAGGCAATCGACGCCTTCCCGGAGCAGGCACTCCACCAGGATGTTCGCGCCGGTCATGAGGTTCGACATGTCGGGTCCCTTTCCGGGGGGGTCGGCAAACGCCGGTTTGTCTTGATTGGACGCACGTTTTCGCCCTTCGGTTCCGTCCGGCGGGGAGTATTTCGACGTCCGCGTCGTGTTGACAGCGCGGAGCGAGTCATGTATAAGTCTCCTTTGCTTGATGGGGTGGTAGTTAAGCTGGTTATAACGCCGGCCTGTCACGCCGGAGGCCGCGGGTTCAAGTCCCGTCCACCCCGCCATGAATATTCGGAGCCCCTCCGGGAGTCGGTCCGGGGGGGCTTTCTGCTTTTTCCCGTTTGCTGCCAACTCCTGGATCGCAGGGAAACCGGAGCCGCCGTTGTCCTGGTACCTTCCATGCTGACCGTCACCAACCTCTCGAAAGGCTATGGGAGGCAGAACCTGTTCGAGGAGGCTTCGTTCCAGGTGGCCCCCGGCGAGCGGGTGGGGGTGGTGGGACGCAACGGGTCGGGGAAGACCACCCTGTTCCGGATCCTTCTGGGAGAGGAAGCCGCCGATTCCGGTTCGGTGACCGTTCCCGCCGGGTACCGGATCGGGTACCTCGCGCAGCATCTCCGGTTCGACCACCCGACGGTGCTCGCGGAGGCGGCCTCCGCGCTCCCCCCGCGGGACGACGGCACGGACGAGACGTACCGGGCCAAAGCGGTCCTCGCGGGGCTCGGCTTCTCCGAGGACGACTTTCCCATGGCCCCCGCCGCCCTGTCCGGCGGGTACCAGGTTCGCCTGAACCTCGCCCGCACCCTCCTTTCCACCCCCGACCTTCTCCTCCTCGACGAGCCGACCAACTACCTGGACGTCGTCTCCATCCGGTGGCTGCGCCGCTTCCTGTGCGGCTGGAGGGGGGCGCTCCTGATGATCACCCACGACCGCGACTTCATGGACGGGGTCACGACCCACACGATGGCGATCCACCGCTCCCGGGTGCGGAAGATGTCCGGCGGCACGGAGAAACTCTACGGCCAGATCCTCCAGGAAGAGGAGATCCACGAGCAGACCCGGAGAAACGACGAGAAGAAGCGGCAGGAGGCGGAGGTGTTCATCGCGCGGTTCCGGGCGCAGGCCACCAAGGCGCGCGCCGTGCAGTCGCGCATCAAGGCGCTGGCCCGCCACGATCGGCTCGAGAAGCTTGCCGACGTGCGGAACCTCGATTTCCGCTTCACGGAGGCGTCCTTCACCGGGAAGTGGATGATGGAGGTGGCGGATCTCTCCTTCGGGTACGACGCCCGGCACCCCCTCATCGACAAGTTGTCGTTCCACGTGGCGAAGGGGGACCGGATCGCGGTCGTGGGGCCGAACGGGCGGGGGAAGACGACCCTGCTTCGGCTCCTCGCCGGCGAGCTCGCTCCGGTCACCGGCCTCGTGAAGCCGACCGTGAACCTGAAGGTAGGATATTTCGGGCAGACGAACGTGGACCGCCTCTGCCCGGAATATTCGGTCGAGGAGGAGGTGCGGCAGGCGAACCCGGCCCTCACGCGGACCCAGGTCCGCACGCTTTGCGGCGCGGTGATGTTCGGGGGAGCGTCCGCGGAGAAGAGGGTCTCGGTGCTGTCGGGCGGGGAGCGAAGCCGCGTGCTGCTCGGGAAGATCCTCGCCACCCCGGTGAACCTCCTCCTGCTCGACGAACCGACGAACCACCTCGACCAGGAATCGGTCGACGCCTTCGCCGAGGCGGTCAACGCGTTCGAGGGGGCGGTGATCCTCGTCACCCACATCGAGCGGCTCCTCTCCGCCCTTGCGACGAAGTTGATCGTCTTCGACGGCGGGTCGGTCAAGGTGTTCGACGGCGGCTACGCCGACTTCCTCGACCGCGTCGGCTGGCAGGCGGAGGGGCGGGAAGGGGGCCCGGCGCGGGCGTCCCGGCATCGGCCCGCGAAGGGGCGCGATGCGCGGCGCCAGCGGGCGGGGATCGTGGCACGGTGGTCGAAGGAGATCGGGGCCTTGAGGGAAAAGGTCGAGGCGATCGAGGCGGAGATCCTCCTGCTGGAGAGCCGCCTGCCTGGGGAAGAGGAGGCGCTGATCGAGGCGTCGAGGAGGAACGACCGGCCGGCGATCCGGGCGCTTTCCACGACGACCGCCGCGGCCCGCGTGCGGATCGAGATCCTGTTCCAGGAGATGGTCGCCCTGGGCGAACGTTTGAGGGAGGCGGAGAAGGCCTACGCGGAGGAGCTCGGGGACGATTCCTGACCCGTCCGTTGACGCGCCGCTCCCGGGTACGTCCCGCTCAGTCGTCCTTCCGGATCCGGACCACCTGGCTCACGCCGGGCATCGCCTCGATCACCTTCGCGTCCAGCGCGTCCGTGTCGCCGATGACGCCGATGATGGTCCGGTTGGCGCCGGTGGACTGGTGCAGGTCGAACCCGTGACGGATCAGGTACTCCTTTACGGCATCCAGCGCCTCGTCGGGCGCGTTCCTCTTCGTGATGATCAGCATTTCTCGGGCCCTTCCCCCTCGGACTTGATCCGCTCCAGCCGCCGCGACTCGTCCACGACCCGCTCGAACAGCCGGAGGATGGCGCCGTCGTCCAGCGGCCCGGGGTTGTCCCCCTTCATCCTCGAGAAGATCCGCTTCTCCCGCGCCGGGTCGTAGACCGGAAGTCCCTCTTCCTTTTTCCACCGCCCGATCTCGAGGGCCAGCCGCGCCCGCTCGTTGAAGATGCGGAGCAGGACGTCGTCCAGCAGGTCGATCCGCTTCCTTATCTCGCCGATCTCCACGCGCACCTCTTCAGTGTAGTGTCTCGCAAATTCCCTGGCATTCGAGCGCCGCTGCACCAGACCCATCTGGTACGATGATACCTTCTTCTCGTTTTCAAGGAAACGCCGGGATCATCGGATGGGAAAAAGGAGGAGGGAAGAGGATGCCATCGTTCGACGTCGTGTCGGTCGTGGACATGCAGGAGGTCGACAACGCGGTCAACCAGGCGATCAAGGAGATCGGCCAGCGGTACGACTTCAAGGGGACGAAGACGGAGATCACGCTGGACAAGGACAGCATCAAGGTGCTGACCGACGACGACTTCCGGCTGAAGGCGGTCGTCGACGTCCTCCAGTCGAAGTTCGTGAAGCGCGGGGTCTCCCTCAAGGCCCTCCAGTACGGGAAGGTGGAGCCCGCCTCCGGGGGGCTCGTGCGTCAGCTGATCTCCATCCAGCAGGGGATCTCCAAGGAGAAAGGGAGGGAGATCGTCGCGCTCGTGAAGCAGTCGAAGCTCAAGGTCCAGTCCCAGATCCAGGACGAGCAGGTCCGGGTGACCGGGAAGAACATCGACGACCTCCAGGAGGTCATCCAGCTGCTGAAGGGGAAGGACCTCGGCGTGGAGATGCAGTTCGTCAACATGCGCCCGTAGGATCGGTTTGGGCGGGATGCCGGGGACGGGGACGATGGGAAACCTTCGGAAAAACGTGGGAGAGGCCGGGGAGTTCCACCTGATCGAACGGATCAGGAAGATCCTCCCGGCGTCCCGGAACAGGGACCTGCTGGTCGACATCGGCGACGACACCGCGGTGGTCCGATTGGACGAGCGGAGGGCGTTGCTGTTGACCTGCGACATCCAGGTGGAAGGCCGCCACTTCCGGTTCGATCGGACGACACCCTACCAGGTCGGCCGCCGCGCCATGGCGGTGAATCTCAGCGACATCGCCTCCATGGGAGGAAAGCCCACGTACGCGCTGGTTTCGCTGGGGCTCCCCGCGGATTTCCCCGTGAAAAGCTACGACCTCCTGTTCGAGGGGATGCGGGATGAACTGCTTCCCCACCACGCCCACATCATCGGGGGGAACCTGGCCCGGACGGAAGGGTTCCTGATCGTGGACGTCACCCTGCTGGGCGAGGCCGATCTTTCCCGCGTGCTCACCCGCGGCGGTGCGCGCGTCGGCGACCGCATCTTCGTTACCGGGCACGTGGGGGCCTCCGGCGCGGGATTCCAGGCGTTGAGGACGTTCGGGAAAAAAGTTCCCGGAAAATACAGGGAGATGGTGAACCGCCACGTCCTGCCCGTCCCCCGGGTGGACCTGGGGCGTCGGATTTCCCGGTCGGGCGTCGCTTCCGCCATGATCGACGTGAGCGACGGAGTGGCCGGCGACCTGTACCACGTGTGCACCCGGAGCGGGGTGGGGGCGGAAATCCACGAAGATCTGCTGCCGCTGCCGGAACATATCGGAGAGATCGCGAGGAAATCCGGCACGTCGGTCCTGGAACTCGCTTTGCACAGCGGGGAGGATTACGAACTGCTCTTCACCGTTCCTCCCGAGGTATCGGCGCGGAGGATCCGATCCCTACCCGGCGATTCGCGGGTTCCGGTCACGGAGATCGGGAGAATCGTGAACCGGAGGGAAGGGTATTGCCTGGTGGACTCCCGCGGGAAGAAAAGACCGCTGACCCCGGCCGGCTGGGACCATTTCCGCTCATGATCGACAGGGGATTGCGCTTCAATGCGGAATGAAGTTGCATATAATGGGTCCATTGAATTTCAAGGGGCAAACGCCAACCCATCCGCGCTGGAAATCGTAATGGAGTTGTCGGGGGATGTGGATTGAACAGAACCTTTTCACGAAACACCGTCATTCAAGCCGTCCTGTTGATGGTGTTCTGGCTGATCATGAGCGGTCATTACGATCTCATGCATATCTCTTTCGGAATTTTCTCCGTGATTCTTGTGATGCTCATCCATCATCGATTAAGAAAGCATCTTTTTGACCTGGGGGAACATTCGGCCGCGCTGAAACTCAACCTCGTGAGACTCACCTGGTATCTCCCCTGGTTGCTCTGGCAGATCGTCATCGCCAGCCTCCAGGTGGCGTACGCCGTCCTGCACCCGAAATGTCCCATCGATCCTGCCGTGGTGCGTTTCAAGACGAAGCTCGGAAATACAAGTTCGAAAGTGATCCTCGGAAATTCCATTACGCTGACTCCGGGAACCATAACCCTCGGGATCGAGGGGGCGGAGTTTCTGGTCCACTCCCTGATGGACATTTCCAGTTCGGGCATCGTCGACGGAACCTTGCCGGGGGAGGTGGCAAAACTTTACGAGAGGCGCCCGGGGCAGGTGGTCAGGGACGTTCGAGTGATCAAAACCACGGCCGATTATGACGGATAAATTCTTTCTCTACTGCACCGTTGTGTTGACCGTGATCATCTTCATCCCCCTGTACCGGGTTGTCAAAGGTCCCACCATCTTCGACCGGATGCTCGGCGCCGGGGCGGTCGGCACCAAGACGATGGTGCTCATCCTCGTGATCGGCCTGGTTTTCAACAGATTCGACATGTTCGTCGATATTACCCTTGCCTACGCCGTTCTCAATTTCATCGGCACCATCGCCATCGCGAAATTTCTCGGAACCGAGAAGGTGAAGGAATGATCGGGAACATCCTGGGGATGACGGCGGTGGTCGGAGGCGCTTTTTTTCTGCTGGTGGGCAGCGTGGGACTGGTGCGGCTCCCCGACTTCTACTGCCGGAATCACGCCACCGGAAAGAGCGACACGCTCGGCGTCATGCTCGTGATCTTCGGGATGATTCTGATCGAGGGCTTCACCCTCAACAGCGCCAAGCTGTTTTTCGTCCTCGTCTTCGTTTTCCTGACGAATCCCACGGGCACCCACGCCCTTGCCAACGCGGCGCTCCGCAGCGGGCTCAAGCCCTGGTTCAGGAAGACCGCGGGGAAGGCGGAGTAGGCCATGTACTGGGAAATAGAAGCGCTCTTTTTCGTTTTCCTGATCATCACCGCCCTGATCTCCCTTTCCGTAAAAGACCTCCTTGCCGCCGTCGTTACCCTGAGCGCCTTCAGTTTCATATCCGCCCTGATCTACACCGTCATGGGCGCGATCGACGTCGGTTTCACGGAGGCGGTCGTCGGCGCGGGAGTCACCGGGATCTTTTTCGTGGTCCTGATATTTCAAACCTCGAGGAGTACCGGCGATTGAAGATCGTCAACGGACTTCTGTTTCTTTCTTTCGGCGCCTTGCTGATCCATGCTTCCATGGGATTGCCGATCCGCGGCGACGCGGACGCCGTCATGTTCCGGGAGAAAAGCCCGGCAGGTTCCCCCGGGGCGTCGTCCTACTACATTCGCAACGCTTACCGGGACGCGGAAACCCCGAACATGGTCACGGTCGTCCTGGCGGATTACCGGGGGTACGACACCCTCGGGGAGGAAACCGTGATCATGACGGCCGGGTTGATCTGTTTCCTCTTATTACGAAGGAAGAGGAATGATCGTGACGATAAAAAAACGCTGAAAGCGGGCAAAGATGCGCAAACATAAATCCAATCCGATCATTTTGACGGTAAGCGGCGTGGTGTCCCCTTTCATAATGCTTTTTGGCCTTTATGTCATCTTTCACGGCCATTACAGCCCCGGCGGGGGTTTCCAGGGCGGTACGCTGCTTGCCGCGGCCCTGCTGCTGATTCGCCTTGCCGCAGGTTTCGACATCGCGCAGCTTCAATTCAAGAGGATTCTTGGAACGCCGTTGGGGTCGATCGGCGTTCTCATCTACTTCGGCACCGGCTTTCTCGCCATGATGTCGGGGGGGGAATTCCTGGACTACGGTTTCCTCCCCTTCGCCGGAGTCACCGGAGCCGGGCTTCGGTCCCTGGGCATCCTGATGGTGGAAATCGGTGTCGGCCTGGCCGTGATGGCCATCCTGGTCGCCATCTACGACGATTTGCTGGAAGGCTATCCCAATGACTGATTTCATTTTCGGCCATTATATTTATTGGGCCATCATCGCCCTCCTGATGATCGGCCTGTATGGAATGATTTTTAAAAACAATCTGGTGAAGAAACTGGTCGGGATGACCATATTCCAGGTTTCGATCATCATGTTTTACGTGGCCAGCGCCGTGAAGGGATCGGCGACGGTTCCCGTGATGGATCCAGTGACCGGAATTGCCGACGCGGCGAAGTACATCAGTCCGTTGCAGCACTGCCTGATGCTGACCGCCATCGTGGTGGGCGTGGCGACCAGCGGGGTCGCGTTCTCCCTGGCGATTCTTATTTACCGTCATTACAAGACACTGGACGAAAAGGTCCTGATGGAACACATGAAGTCATCGTGATGATGGATAACTCGCCCGCGCTGGTCCCGTTGCTGTTGCTGGCAGCCGCGATCGCCATTCCCGTCCTGGCGATCCGGAAAGCAAAGCTGGCATATCCTCTGACAATGGTCGCCTCTTTTGGTTCCGTGATCATCTCCTCGTATAATGTTTTCCGCGTCTGGAAAAACGGTCCGCTGACCTACCATTTCGGCGGGTGGCTCCCCCCGATCGGGATCGAATATGTGCTGGATCCCCTTTCCTCGTTTGTCGCGCTTGCGGTCAATGTCATCGCCTTTTTCGTTCTCTGGCATTCGGGCGGCGTGCAGGAAAGGGAGATCCCGGGGAAATCGGTTCCCTACTATGCGCTGACCCTCCTGTTTCTCTGCGGCGCGAACGGGATCATCGCCACGGGCGACCTGTTCAACCTCTACGTATTCCTGGAAATCTTCTCCCTGGCGGCCTACGGGCTGATCGGCATCGGGGAGAAGAAGGCGGCGGTCGCCTCTTTCCGCTATCTGATCATGGGGGTGGTGGGAGGATCGTTCTACCTGCTGGGGATCGGTTTTCTCTACATCGTCACCGGTTCCCTGAACATGGCGGACATAAGAATCATCCTTCCCCATGTGCAGGGAAACCCCGCCGTGGTCGCGGGCCTGTCGCTGATCGTCATCGGCATGGGGATCAAGATGGCCGTCTTCCCCCTCCACGGCTGGTTGCCGGATGCCTATACCCATGCCCCTTCGACGTCATCGGCGCTGGTCGCCCCCATCGGGACCAAGATCGCCGCCTACGCGTTGATCCGGATCCTGTTTTTCGTCTTCGGCGTCGAATTCGTAAGCCGTTCCTTGCCGGTTACCGACGTGATCGCGTGGCTTTCCGCCATCGGCATCCTCTACGGTTCGGTGATGGCGCTGGCCCAGAACGAGATGAAAAGAATGCTGGCCTACAGCAGCATCGCCCAGATCGGCTATATCGGCCTGGGAATAGGGCTGGCGAATCCCCTCGGTTACATAGGCGCGGTGCTCCACATCCTGAACCACGCCTTCATGAAGGGGGCGTTGTTCCTCGTTGCCGCCAACTTGAGGAAGAAAACCGGTCATTCGGACATCTCGAGGCTCGATGTCTCCGTGCGGAAGGAATTGCCCTGGAGCATGGCCGCATTTACCGTCGCCGCCCTTTCGATGGTCGGTCTTCCCCCGACGGCCGGCTTTTTCAGCAAGTGGTATCTGGCCCTGGGCGCCATCGACCGGGGAAACTGGGTTTTTCTGGCGGTCATTCTCGTCAGCAGCCTGTTGAATGCCGCCTATTTCTTCCGGATCCTGGAGAAGGTTTATCTTGCGCCGCCGCCGGCGCAAAAGACCGGGGAAGAGTTGCACCCGGAAGCGGGAAAGGGGAGGGGTCTCCTTGCCGGCGGGGAAGAATATTCCCTCACGATACCGGTGGTCGTCATTTCCTTCTCCCTGCTGCTGATCGGTTTATGGAACGCAACGATCGTGAAGGAAGTCATTCAACGGATCCTCCCGTTGGGCATGTGATGGATACCAGGCGATGACACCTCCGGAAATCTACAATTCCACCATACCTTTCTACGCCGTGATGGTTTCGCTGATCGCGATGCCGCTGATCCTGCTCAGCTCCCGCCACGCCGTCCTGCGGGAATTCTGGACGCTCGCGGCGAGCATCGTGAAGTTCTCCCTCGTTTGCCTCCTGTTGCCCGGCGCCCTGGCGGGACGGATCGCCGGGTTCACCTTCTGGGAGATATCGCCCGGCATCTCCCTCGCGCTGAAAGCGGACGCGTTCGGCGTTTTTTTCGCGTTGATCGCCTCCGGGTTGTGGATCCTCACCTCCGTCTATTCCATCGGGTATGTGCGCGGGCTCAAGGAGCGCAAGCAGACCCGCTACTTCGCCTGTTTCGCCGTCTGTCTTTCCGCCACGATCGGCGTCGCCTTCGCGGCCAACCTGCTCACCTTCGTCTTCTTTTACGAAATCCTGACCATCGCCACCTATCCGCTGGTGATCCACAAGGAAACGAAGGTCGCCATTTCGGCGGGCAGAAAGTACCTCGTCTACACCCTTACGGCGGGCGTCCTGCTGATCGCCGCCACGGCCATCACCTACAGGATGGCGGGCACCCTGGACTTCCGGCCCGGCGGCCTGTTCGGGGACGCCTCCTTCTCCCCGGGCGCGATCACGGCGTTGTTTCTCCTGTTTCTCGCCGGGGTCGGGGTAAAGGCCGCCGTCATGCCGCTGCACAGCTGGCTTCCCGCGGCAATGGCCGCCCCCACACCGGTCAGCGCCCTGCTGCACGCCGTGGCGGTGGTCAAGTCCGGCGTGTTCGGGGTCGTCAGGGTCGTCGGGTTCGTCTTCGGGCCGGCGCTGATGCGTCAATTCGGCCTGAATCTCTTTCTGGCGACCGTCGCGGGCGGTACCATCCTCCTGGCTTCCCTGCTTGCCTATCGGCAGGACAATCTCAAGCACCGGCTTGCCTACTCCACCGTGGGACACCTCTCCTATATCGTTCTGGGAGCGGCCCTGCTCTCTCCCGCGTCGCTCGTCGGCGGGTTGCTGCACATCGCCAATCACGCCACGATGAAGATCACGCTCTTCTTCTGCGCCGGCGCCATCTACGTCACGCACCATAAGGAGAAGATCAGCGAACTGGACGGCATCGGCAAGGCCATGCCCTGGACCATGGGGGCCTTCACGGTGGCCGCCATCGGCCTCGCGGGCATTCCGCCCGTCAACGGATTCATCAGCAAGTGGCAGCTCGGCCTGGGGTCCCTCCAGGCCGGCGAACTGCTGCCGCTGGCCGTCCTGGTGCTGAGCGGGCTTCTCAACGCGGGATATTTCGCGCCCGTCATCTTCCGCGCCTTCCTGAAAACCCCCGCCGTTCCCTACGAGCGTGGAGAGGCGTCGTACGCCATGGTCGTCCCGCTCCTGATTACGGCGCTGTTGTCCCTCCTGCTGGGACTCGATCCCGACCTGTTTTTCCATTTCCATCGCCTGGCCGTTGCGGTCAGCGGCAGCATCCTGGGAGGGATCGTCCAATGAGGAACCTCCGATGGGCGCTGCTGGCGATCGCGACGATCGTTTCCCTGGGGGCCGGGTTCGCGATCCCCCACGACCCCGCGCACGATGCCTGGTGGAACCGCATCCCCGCGTTCTTTGCCCTCTTCGGATTTCTCGGCTGCGTAGCGATTATTTTCTTCGCCAAATCGCTGGGGAAGCTCTTTCTGCGAAAAGGGGCGGATTACTACGATGCCGATTGACGCCACGTTTCCTCCGGCACTGGTCATGCTCGCGGGCGCCCTGTTGCTTCCCCTGCTGCCCCGCGGTTGCCGTTCCGTCTTCTCGCTGCTCATTCCGCTGCTCGCCCTCGTCCTCGTCCGGATGGCGCCCCCCGGCGTCCACCTGACCCTGGAACTGATGGATTATCGGCTGGTCGTTTACAAGGTCGACCGGTTGAGCCGGCTCTTCGGGACGATATTCTCCCTGATATCGGTCATCGGCTGCGTCTTCGCTTTTCACGTGAAGAAGGCGACGAAACAGACGGCGGCCCTCCTGTATGCCGGCGGCGCCCTGGGGGTGACGTTCGCCGGCGACCTGATCACCCTGTTCGTTTTCTGGGAACTGATGAGCCTGCCTTCGACCTATCTGATCTGGGCCAGGGGAGGCCGCGAATCCGAAAAGGCCGGGATGCGCTACTTCATGTTCCATCTCTTCGGGGGAGGCTTGCTGTTCGCCGGCATCCTCATGCACGCGGGGGAGACGGGCGGCATCCTGATCGAACAGCTCACGGCCCGCCATTCCCTTTCGTCGTGGCTGATCCTTGCGGGCGTGGCCGTCAACGCCGCCGCGGTCCCCCTCCACGCCTGGCTTCCCGACGCCTATCCGAAGGCGACCGTTACGGGGGCGGTATTCCTGAGCGCCCTGACCACGAAAACCGCCGTGTACGTCCTGTTGAGGATCTTCCCCGGCTGGGAGATCCTGATCTACCTGGGCGTGCTGATGGCCTTGTACGGCGTGGTCTTCGCCTTTCTGGCCAACGATATCCGGGAGATCCTCGCCTACCACATCATCAGCCAGGTCGGTTACATGGTGGCCGGCGCCGGCATCGGCACGGAAATGGCGATCAACGGAGCCTCGGCCCACGCCTTCAGCCACATCCTGTACAAGGCGCTCCTGTTCATGGGGGCCGGGGCCGTGCTCCACACCACGGGGAAAAGCAAACTGACGGAACTCGGCGGGCTGGCGAAGAAACAGCCCATCATTCTGTGGCTGTACATGATCGGGGCCTTTTCCATCTCCGGCTTCCCGCTCCTCAACGGCTTCGTCAGCAAGTCCATGGTGGTTGTGGCCGCGGGCGAGGCGCATCACGGCACCGTGATGCTCCTGTTGCTGCTGGCTTCCGTGGGTACGTTTCTCTCCGTCGGCCTGAAGCTGCCGTACGGTGTCTGGTACGGCAAGGACAGCGGGGCATCCGCGCTTCCCCCGCCCCGGAACATGTACCTGGGTATGGCGGCGGCGGCCTTTTTCTGCATCCTGCACGGTGTGGCGCCCGGGATGTTATACGAGATGCTGCCCTACGCGGTGCGCTTCGTGCCCTATACCCTTACCCACCTTGTAGAGGTGTCGCAGATCGCGATCTTCACCTTTGCCGCCTTCTGGATTTTCCGGAAGCAGGGCGCCGGCGAGGCCGGCATCACCCTCGATGTGGACTGGTTCTACCGCAGGCCCGCGGGATGGGTACGGAGGATCTTCGTGGACGACCTGGACGCCGCCTTCAACAGGGTCGATGCCCTGAGCATGGATATCGTGGGCAAGCTTTCCACGCTGAGCAGGAATCCGATGCGGATATTCACCAGGGCCGGCGATGAATATTTCAGCCCGGATACGTACCGGCCAAAGATTCAACCGTTGATCCTTCTGGTGCTGTTGATTTTCGTGCTGATCGGCTTCCTCGGATTGTTACGTCACTTGTTCGCTTGACTCCGATCCCCCATGTCCACGTAGTCGAATCCCCGTTTCCGGGATGCGGTTCAGACGGTGAGCACCAGGTCCGAATATGCCGACAGGGCACGGTCCGCCGTCAGGAAATAAAGCGGTTCGGTGATCGCCTGCGCGAGAAGAATACGATCGAATGGATCCTTGTGGTGATCGCGGAGGCGGGTGAGGGCCAGGGCGTGTTCCGGGGTGACCGGCAACGGTTCGAATCCGCTCTCCGCGATACCACGGACGAGGGCGGCGGGGTCTGCCGCAAGTTTGCCGATGCCGATCTTTATGATCGCTTCCCAAATGGATGCAGCGCTGACGAAAACGGCGTCCGCGCCGACGATCTTTTTCCGCGCGGCCTTGGAAAGGGAGCGGGAATCGGAAACCCACCAGAGATATACGTGGGTGTCCAGGAGTAGTTTCACCCTTCCCCCTCGAATGCGTGGACGACGTCGGACGGCAGAGGGGCGTCGAAGTCGGCGGCAACCCGAACCTTGCCTTTCAGGTATCCGGGTCGACGGGGCCGCGGTTTCCCCAGATAGGGGACGAGCCGCGCCACCGGCCGGTTCGCCCGGGCGATCACGATCTCGGCGCCCTGCCGCACCTCGTCGATCAGCTTCGAGAGATTCGTTTTTGCCTCGTGGGTGTTGACGACGCCCATATATCCTCCGGCCGTGAATCGGACTTAGTTTAGTCTGGTCCATTCAGGGGTTGTTTGTCAACCGTATGTGCTCGTCCAGCCGCGAAGACGAATCCGATCCCCAGTCCTCGGCCGTTCGGCGTTTCCTTTCTGATGAATAGTCCTTACCCGTTGAACACTATTCTTCGACCGCTCGAGGCCCGTGGTTTCCGCTTTCCTTCGAACTCCATGATAATCGGCAGGTTGCGTATGTCCAACGGGTTGGCATCCCCTATGCAAGTACATGGAGCAAGTGCGGTCGATGGTGAGGAGCCAGACCGACAACAGAAGGAGGACAATACGATGAAAAGTTACAAGGCAGTGGTGGTGGCGGTTGTGATGGCGGCCGGGTTGGTGATCGGAACGTCGGGCGCGGTCCTGGCGGACAGCGAAGGGGCGGGGTTCAAGGGAACGACGAATCCCTCGGAATGGACCAGCCTGGAAAGCGCTTCCGGTAACGTCGCGGTGCAAGCGGAATCGGCACAGGTCCGCGGTCCGGTGGAAACCGGAGCGTTGTCTGCCCGTACCGTCGCGTCGGAGGACGGTCGGTGGCTGAACATGGACGTGTCCCAGCAGAATTCGTCACCGCAGCTTTTGGGTCGTGCCAACATCCAGTCCGGCCCGTAACCGGACGTGATCATCGCTATCAGGCAACGCCGCCGGGAAGAGCCCTTCCCGGCGGCGTTGATTTGGATCTGCCGGCTTGCGGTATGCATCCCAATGTATGAATAGGAGATTGTCCACATGGATGCGTTGCGGGCAGAGAAGCGTTCCGAGCATGGGTCTTCCAGGATAAAGAAAGGGGGCGGCGGGTACACGTGCCCGATGCATCCCGAAGTCCGGCAGCCGGGGCCCGGCAGCTGTCCCAAGTGCGGCATGGCGCTCGAACCGGTCGCCCCCGTTGCGGCCTCCACCCGGAAGGAATGGGTATGTCCCATGCACCCGGAAATCGTCCGGGACGCGCCGGGCGATTGCCCGAAGTGCGGGATGGCGCTGGAGCCCTCTACGGTCGCCGGAGAGGAGGAGGAAAACCGGGAGTTGACCGATATGCGCCGGCGCTTCCTGGTCAGCGCGCTCCTGACGGTACCGCTCTTCCTCGTCGCCATGGGCGAATTCATTCCGGGTCGCCCCCTGGACGGCCTCGTCCCGGGCCGCGTCCTGCCCTGGGTGGAGCTTCTCCTGGGAACGCCCGTCGTCCTGTGGGGAGGGTGGCCCTTCTTCGTTCGCGGATGGCAGTCGGTTGTCCACCGCAGCCTGAACATGTTCACCCTGATCGGGCTGGGCGTCGGCGTGGCGTTCGGGTACAGCCTGGTGGCCGTGCTCTTCCCGGAAATCTTCCCCCCATCGTTCCGCGACGCATCGGGTGCGGTCGCCGTCTATTTCGAGGCCGCGGCCGCCATCGTGACCCTCGTGCTGCTCGGGCAGGTCATGGAGCTGAAGGCGCGAAGCAGCACCGGTGCGGCCATCAAGGCGCTCCTCGGCCTGGCGCCGAAGACCGCCCGCCGCCTCCGGGACGACGGCTCCGATGAGGATGTCCCCCTCGACCAGGTTCAGCCCGGAGACCGGCTGCGTGTTCGACCCGGGGAGAAGGTGCCGGTGGACGGCGTCGTCCTCGAGGGGACCAGCGCGGTGGACGAGTCGATGGTCTCGGGGGAAGCCATCCCCGTGGAGAAAAATCCGGGCGACCGAGTGGTCGGGGCCACGGTGAACGGCACAGGCTCCTTTGTCCTGAAGGCGGATCGGGTGGGCGCGGAGTCGCTGCTCGCCAGGATCGTCCAGATGGTGTCGGAGGCGCAGCGCAGCCGCGCTCCGATCCAGAAGCTTGCCGACCAGGTCGCGGGCTGGTTCGTTCCGGCGGTCGTCTCGATCGCCGTCGCCACGGCCATCGTGTGGGGTCTCTTCGGCCCGGAGCCGCGGATGGCGAACGCTCTGGTCAACGCCGTCGCCGTGCTGATCATCGCCTGCCCCTGCGCGCTGGGGCTTGCGACTCCGATGTCGATCAGGGTCGCGACGGGAAAGGGAGCGACCGCGGGTGTCCTGTTCCGGAACGCCGAGGCCATCGAGATCCTGCGCAAGGTCGACACCCTCGTGATCGACAAGACCGGGACGCTCACCGAAGGGAGGCCGAAGCTGGTCACGGTGGAACCGGCCGAGGGATGGGACGGGAAGGGCCTCTTGCGGCTGGCCGCCAGTCTGGAACGGGGAAGTGAGCATCCTTTGGCGGCCGCTATCGTGGCGGGGGCGCGGGAACGGGGGGTGGAACCGGCCGCCACGGAATCGTTCGAATCGGTGACCGGCAAAGGGGTGATAGGGCGTGTGGACGGCCGTTCCATCGGCCTTGGCAACCTCAAGCTCCTCGAGGACCTCGGAATCTCCCCGGGCGAACTGGCGGGGAAGGCGGAAGCGCTGCGCAAGGAAGGGCAGACGGTGATGTTCGTCGCGGCGGACGGCAAGGCGGCGGGGCTCCTGGGTGTCGCCGACCCGGTAAAAGGGACCACTCCGGAAGCGATCCGGCAACTCCATGAAGAGGGGATCCGGATCGTGATGCTCACCGGCGACAGCAGGACGACGGCCGAGGCCGTCGCGGGGAAGCTCGGGATCGACGAGGTGACCGCCGAAGTCCTCCCCGACCAGAAGGCCGCGGTCGTGAAGCGCCTGCAGGGGGAAGGGCGGATCGTGGCCATGGCGGGCGACGGGATCAACGACGCGCCGGCTCTGGCGCAGGCCCAGGTGGGGATCGCGATGGGAACGGGGACCGACGTGGCCATGGAAAGTGCCGGGGTCACGCTGGTGAAGGGGGATCTGCGCGGGATCGTGCGGGCACGCCGCTTGAGCCGGGCCACCATGCGGAACATCCGGCAGAACCTGTTCTTCGCCTTCGGATACAACGCGTTGGGAATTCCCGTCGCGGCCGGCGTCCTCTACCCGTTTTTCGGCATCCTTCTCAGTCCCGTCATCGCGGCCGCGGCGATGAGCCTCAGTTCCGTCTCCGTCATCGGCAACGCGTTGAGGTTGCGGGGGGAAAATCTCTGATTTGATGAGGAAAGGAACGGAAAAATCCGCAAGGGAGGTGACGCACCGATGGAACTGAGAAAAGTCACCGCGGTCATCCGCAGCAGAATGCTGAAACAGGTCGAGGAGCGGCTCCAGGAAATGAACGTGAAGGGTTTGAGCGTCAGCAACGTGAAAGGGTTCGGCGAGTACGACAACTTTTTCACCCACGACTGGAGGATCACGCACAGCCGGATCGAGATATTCACGGAAAGATCGAAAGCGGAGGAGATCGCCCGGGCGATCATCGAGACGGCCCACACCGGCAAGGCCGGCGACGGGTTCATCGCGGTTCTGCCGGTGGAAAAGTTGTTCCGCATCCGGAACAAGGCCGAGGCGGGGATCGACGAGATGTGAAGGGAATATTGTTCAGTGGACTGAAGAATATCCTTCGGTGGCGTGCCTAAATATCGGGGATCCTCGTTTCTCTTTTTTGTAACCGTTTGGAATTCCAGTAATTATTGCTTTGCCTGCTGTCTGGCACGTCCCGTGCTTTATACAGGGAAAATATCCTTCCGGAGGTTTCGAGCCATGGCAGTGAATCGCGGCAAGGGGATGATCATCGGGGTGGTGGCAGCGGGTATTCTTGCAGTCGCCGTTGCGGCGGCCTCCGCCGGCATACTGGATGGTCTCTTCAAAAAATCGCCCGCAGAAGTAGCGAAAGCGGCGGGAGTGGTGGAGACGGCGGACGCCGTCCGGATCCCCCTGAAGGCTCTCGATTCCGGGAAAGCCCTCTTCCTCTCGTTGGAGTCGGAAGGGCGGCGGCTGCATTACTTCGCGCTCAAAAGCCGTGATGGGGCATACCGGGCGGCGCTCGACGCCTGCGACGTCTGCTTTCAGTCGAACCGCGGGTACCGGCAGGAAGGCGACCTCATGGTTTGCAACAACTGCGGCCAGACCTTTCCCTCCAACCGGATCGGGGAGATCAAGGGCGGGTGCAACCCCCATCCTCTGGCGCGGAGGATCGAAGGGCAGAATCTCGTGATCGGGAAGGCCGACATCGTCGCGCGCAAGGATTATTTCGCCCGGAAACGGTCATGAACATCAGAAAGCTTGCATGGAAGAACCTGCTTCGGCGCAAGTCGCGCGCCGTCTTCACGGGCCTCGGGATCTTCCTCGGGATCGCGACGTTCGTCGCGATCTCCTCGATCACCTCCCAGATGGAAGGGGCGGTCCAGGACCAGCTGGACCGGTTCGGCGCGAACATCGTCGTCTCCCCGCGGGCCGAGCAGCTATCGCTGGGATTCGGGAACATCGCCCTCGGGGGCACGGAGGTGGCGCACTCCCGGCTCACGATGGCGGACAGGGAGCGGATCTCCTCGATCCACCACAAGGACCGGATCCGTTCGATCGTCCCCTTCCTGATGACCGCCGTCGATGTCTCCGGAAAAAACCTCGTCTGGATGGGACTCCCCGGGACGGACATGGCGGGAGCCCGCCCGTGGTGGAAGATGCAAGGGAGCGCGGAGCTGAAACCCGGAGAGGTGCTGCTGGGAGCCGAAGCCGCAGCTTTGCTCGGCAAGGGTCCGGGGGGAACCGTGACGGCCGGGAGCCGTCTCTTCCGCGTCGCCGGGGTGCTTCAGCCGACGGGGGAGAAGGAGGACGGGATGGTCGTCGCCGACATCGCGGACGTGCAGGCGCTGGCGAGGAAGCCGGGAGCCGTGACGTATTTCGAGGTGGCGGCGCTCTGCAAGGATTGCCCCGTGGAGGACATCGTGGCCCAGATCGGGCAGGCGTTGCCCGGCGCCCGGGTGTCGGCGATCCGCCAGGTGGTGGAGAGCCGGAAGGCCGCGGTGGATCAGCTTCGTCGCCTCGGTCTCGGCGTCTCGGCGATCGTTCTGCTGATCGGGGGGCTCATGGTGCTGGTGACCGTAATGGGCGGGGTGCAGGAGCGCACGCGTGAGATCGGTGTCCTGCGGGCGGTCGGGTTCCGGAAACGCTCGATCTTTTCCCTCCTGTTCTGGGAGACCGGCTGGGTGTCCCTCTTTTCCTCGCTCCTCGGGGCGGGGACGGGAATCGCCGTCGCCTACCTCGTGTCGCCGGCGTTCGGGATCGAGCATCCTTCGGTCGTCTTCCCCCCGGCGATCTTTGGCGCGGTCGCCGGGCTCTCCCTCGGGTTGATCGGGGCCATCCCGCCGGCGCGCCGCGCCGCCGCGCTTTCTCCCACCGAAGCGATCCGAAGCCTTTAACATGACAGGAGAAACGATGGAACCGATCATCCACCTGAAGGACGTTTCGATGCTCTACGGATGCAACGGAACCCGGGCGACGGCGCTGGCCGGGGTCTCTTTCGAGATACGGCAGGGGGAGTACGTCGTCATCACGGGAGAGTCGGGGGCGGGGAAGAGCACGCTGCTGACGATCCTTGGAGGGTTGCAGGTCCCAACGAGCGGTGCGGTCCGGATCGGAGGCTCCGATCTCTCCGCGCTCCCGGCGGACGGCCTGGCCGACTTCCGGCGGGGGACGATCGGCTTCGTCTTCCAGGCGTACCACCTCCTCCCGTACCTGACGGCGCGGGAGAACGTGATGGTGCCGATGTCTCCTGAGCGGGTTTCGCCCCGGGAAAAGGTGGAACGCGCCGACGCCCTGCTCGCCTCGGTGGGCCTGGCTGGCAAGGAGGACCGCCTCCCTTCGCAGCTGTCCGGCGGCGAGAGCCAGCGGGTGGCGATCGCTCGGGCGCTGGTCCACGATCCCCCCGTGCTGCTGGCGGACGAGCCGACCGGGAACCTCGACAGTGCCACGGGAGAGCAGATCCTCGACCTGTTCTCTTCGTTGCACGCTCGAGGCAAGACGGTCCTGATGGTGACGCACAACAAGGCGAACCTCGCGCGGGCGACGCGATCCATCCGGCTGCACGATGGGCGGGTCGAGGAGGACCGGTCGTTGCGGTCCGATCCAGTGGAATCGGTGGCGGTCTGAACCCGGATCTTCAACGGAAGAAAGGACGGGACGATGGAAGAGGAGACGGAAATGAAGGATGCAACCGGAACGCCGGGCTCGATGGAAACGAATGCAGCGGTGGATCCGCACGACGCGGAAGGGCGGCGCGGCCCGAGCTGGCGGGGGTGGTTCCTCTCCATCCTCGTGGCGGTCCTCCTGTCGGTGACGGCGACGCTGCTTCTGGGCGGTTCCGGAGCGTTCTGGTCGGATCGCGCGATCGGGGCGGGGGCGGGCCATGGTGGATCCGGAGCCGGAAGAAGCTGCTGCCCGCCTGCGGTTGCGGGGAAGTGACAGGACGAAAGGAATCCTTGCTGTCAAACGTATCATCCAATTGAATTGATGGAGATATTTCCTTTGCAACCTGGTAACCATTTCCATCAAGAGATGTGTGCAAGGAGGGGGAAGAGGATGGTGAAGGAACGAACCAACGGGAGGCGGGCGGGGGCGATGTTTCTTCCGCTCCTTTTCTCCATCGTCCTTCTGCAACTTCCTTTCGTCACCATGGCGGGGGAGCCCGCGAAGGAGACGGACGTTCTCCGTGAACTCGTCCGGGAGTCCCTGGAGCGGAACCCCGAGCTCGCCTCCTTCCGGTTTACGGCGGAAGGTCTCGAACAGCGTGTTCAACCCGCGGGTGCTCTGCCCGACCCGATGCTCTCCCTCTCCCTTTCGAACGTCCCCGTGGACGACTTCCAGCTCGACAAGGAGCCGATGACGTCCAAGGACATCGGATTCCTCCAGGCGATCCCGTATCCCGGGAAGCGCTCCCTGAAGCAGGAGATCGCGCGGCTGTCGGCCGTCCAGGGATCGGACCGGGTGGAGAGCATGCGGAACCTGATCCGGTTCCGGGTCAAGCGGGACTTCTTCCTCCTGATGGAGAACCGGGAGGTGACCCGTCTCACGGAGAAGAACAAGGCGCTCCTTGGGGAGCTCCTCGAGGTCGCGAACTCCCGGTACTCGGTCGGGAAGGCCCCCCAGCAGGATCTCTTCAAGGCCCAGGTGGAGATCTCCCGCCTCGAGAAGATGCTGATCGTCCTTCGGAAAAGGAACGTCGAACTGTTGGCGGATCTGAACACCTTGCGGAGCCGCCCGGTAACGGATCCGGTGGAGCTGCCCGATTCCTTCTACATGCCGGAAATCCGCGCCGACGAGGCGGAGCTCCTGGAGATGGCGAAGACCTCGAATCCCGATCTCAGGAGGGAAGCGGACGCCGCCCGCCAGAAGGAGGCGGCGCTCGCGCTCGCCAGGAAACAGATCCTTCCCGACTTCGTGATCGGCGGCGCCTACAAGGTGCGCGAGAACCCCCCGATGGGCGGGGAGCGGCCGGATTTCTTCAGCGCGACCGTGGGAATCACGCTTCCGCTCTGGCATGGGCGCAAGCAGGACAAGGAAGTGGAGGCGTCCGTGCGGGATCTCTCCTCGGCGAAGAGCGGCTACGAAAGCGCCTTGAACGCGATAGGGAACCGCCTCAAGGAGATCGCGGCGGACATCGCCGCGCAGCGGGAAACCCTCTCCCTGTTCGACACGGGCCTTCTCCCGCAGGCGAGGGAGTCGGTGAACTCCTCCCGAGCCGCCTACGAAGTCGGCCAGGTCGAGTTCGCCTCCGTCCTGCTCGGGCAGATCGCGCTCTACCAGCAGGAGATCGACCGGGAAAAGACCGCCGAAATGCTCCGGATCCGGACCTCGGAACTGGAACTGGTGCTGGGGAAGGAACTCTTCTGATGGACTCTTCGGATGGAAAGGATACGGGAATGACCGCGAAGAAGATCGTTACGCAGATTCTCCTGGTGCTGGTTGCCGCGGCGATCGGCGGGGCCGGCGCCTGGTACTGGCTCGTGAAGGGGGGCGGGCACGTGCATTCGGCGTCGGAACAGGGAGCGACCGCCGATGCGAAGCAGCAGCAGTACACCTGCTCGATGCATCCCTTCGTCCTTTCGGACAAGCCGGGGGACTGCCCGATCTGCGGAATGACGCTCACTCCCGTCCGATCGGATCCGGCGACACCGACCGGGTCCGGCGGGGAGAAGAAGGAGAAGAAGATCAAGTATTGGGTGGCCCCGATGGACCCAAACTACCGCAGCGACAACCCCGGCAAATCCCCGATGGGGATGGACCTGGTCCCCGTCTACGAGGACGGAGGGGGCGAGGAGGGGACGATCCGCGTTGACCCGAACACGGTCCAGTCGATCGGCGTGCGTACGGCCGCGGTTACCACGGGGGAGCTCAAGAAGACGATCCGGACGGTGGGGAAGGTCGCCTACGACGAAAGCCGGATCACGTCCGTCAATTCGAAGGTCACCGGCTGGATCGAGAAGCTTTACGTCAACACGACGGGGCAGGAGGTCCGGAAAGGGGAGCCGCTGATCGACATCTACTCCCCCGACCTCGTCTCGGCGCAGCAGGAGTACCTGATCGCCCGCGGGCACTTCGAGAAGGTGAAGGGGAGCCCGTTCCCCGACGTGGTGAAGAGCGCCCGGGAGATGCTCGCCTCCGCCCGGAAGCGTCTCGACTACTGGGACATCGACGACGCCCAGATCGGAACGCTGGAGCGGACCGGGGAAGTCCGGAAAACCTTGACCCTGTACTCTCCTTTCCACGGCGTGGTGGTGTCCAAGGCGGTCTTCGACGGGACGAGGGTCATGACGGGGATGGAGCTCTTCCGCATCGCGGACGTCTCCCGCGTCTGGGTGCAGGCGGACGTGTACGAGTTTGAACTGCCCTGGGTGAAAACGGGGACTCCGGCCACGGTGACGCTGGATTACCTCCCCGGGAAGAAGTTCCACGGAACCGTGACATACGTATACCCCTACCTGGACGGAAAGACGAGGACGGCGACCGCGAGGATCGAACTGGTCAATACCGGAATACAGCTCAAGCCCGACATGTTCGCCCACGTGGAGCTGGCTCCGCGCGTGGCGGGGAAGACGGTCCTGATCCCGTCCGACGCCGTCATCCGTTCGGGGGTGCGCAACGTCGTCTTCATCGCCAGGGGGGAAGGACGGTTCCAGCCCCGTGAGGTTCTGCTCGGGCTGGAAGGAGAGGATGGGACGGTCCAGGTCCTTTCGGGCCTCTCGGGGGGCGAGCGGATCGTGGTGTCCGCCCAGTTCCTCCTCGACTCGGAAAGCAGCCTCAAGGAGGCCCTGAAGAAGTTCCAGGGAGGGGCGGCCGGTTCGCCTCCCGCCCCGGCGGAAGAAGGGAAGGGACGGTAGGCCGTGCTCGGACGAATCATCGAGGCGTCGGTCCGGAACAAGTACATCGTCATCCTCGCGACGGTTGTCCTCGCCGCGTGGGGGATCTGGGCGATGTACCGGATCCCGCTGGACGCCATCCCGGACCTCTCCGACGTCCAGGTCATCGTCTTCACGGAATACCCCGGCCAGGGTCCGAAGATCGTGGAGGAGCAGGTCACCTACCCGCTCACCACCGCGATGCTCGCCGTTCCCAAGGCGAAGGTGGTCCGCGGCTACTCCTTCTTCGGAATTTCGTTCGTGTACATCCTCTTCGAGGACGGCACCGACATCTACTGGGCGCGAAGCCGGGTCCTCGAATACCTGAACTTCGCCTCCAAGCGGCTCCCCGCCGGCGTGACTCCGACCCTGGGGCCCGACGCGACCGGGGTCGGGTGGGTGTACGAGTACGCCCTCGTGGACAGGACGGGGAAGAACGACCTGGCGAAGCTCCGATCCCTGCAGGACTGGTTCCTCCGGTACGAATTGACCGCGGTGGACGGGGTCTCCGAAGTCGCCTCGATCGGCGGGATGGTGAAGCAGTACCAGGTGGTCGTCCACCCCAACAAGCTCGCCGCGTACGGGATCCCGATCCAGAAGGTCCGGATGGCGATCCAGCGGAGCAACAACGACGTGGGCGGACGCCTCGTGGAGATGGCGGAGACGGAGTTCATGGTCCGGGGCCTCGGGTACATCAAGACGCTGGACGACCTGAGGAACATCCCCCTGTCGAGCGACCGGGGCACCCCGGTTCTCCTGCGCGACGTGGCGGACGTGCGCCTCGGGCCCGAGCTGCGCCGGGGGATCGCCGACCTGGACGGCGAGGGGGACGTGGCCGGCGGCGTGGTCATCATGCGCTTCGGCGAGAACGCCCTCAGCACGATTCACAACGTGAAGAAGAAGCTCGAAGAACTGAAGGCCGGCCTCCCCGAGGGCGTGGAGATCGTCCCGACCTACGACCGGTCGAGCCTCATCGAGCGGGCGATCGAGACGTTGAAGGGGAAGCTCCTGGAAGAGTCGCTGGTGGTGGCGCTCGTCTGCATCCTCTTCCTGCTCCACTTCCGGAGCGCCCTCGTGGCGATCCTGACGCTGCCGCTGGCGGTCCTCATGGCCTTCATCGTCATGTACTACCAGGGGCTCAACGCGAACATCATGTCGTTGAGCGGGATCGCGATCGCCATCGGCGCCATGGTGGACGCTGCGATCATCATGATCGAGAACATGCACAAGCACATGGAGCACAACGAGGGGAACCGGAGCCACTGGGACCTCGTGGTCGACGCGTCGAAGGAGGTGGGCCCCACCCTCTTCTACTCCCTCCTCGTGATCACGGTCTCCTTCCTGCCGGTGTTCACCCTGGAAGCCCAGGAGGGGCGGCTCTTCAAGCCCCTCGCCTTCACCAAGACCTACTCCATGGCGGCGGCGGCGCTGCTCTCGATCACGATCGTCCCGATCTGGATGGGCTTCTTCATCCGGGGGAAGATCCGGCCGGAGGAAAAGAACCCGGTCAACCGGTTCCTGATCCGCGTCTACCATCCCGTGCTCGAGTGGGCGCTGAAGTACAAGAAAAGCATCCTGATCGGGGCGGTCGCGCTCGTGGCGATCACGGCGTACCCGGTCATGAAGATCGGCACGGAGTTCATGCCCCCCCTGTACGAGGGGGACCTGCTCTACATGCCGACGACCCTTCCGGGGATCTCGATCACGAAGGCGAAGGAGCTGCTTCAGCAGACCGACCGGATCATACGGACCTTCCCCGAAGTGGACCGTGTCTTCGGGAAGATCGGACGGGCGGAGACGGCCACCGATCCGGCGCCCCTGAGCATGCTCGAGACGACGATCACCCTCAAGCCGGAGAAGGAGTGGCGGAAGGGGATGACCCACGAGAAGCTCGTGGAGGAGTTGAACGCGGCGATCCGGTTCCCCGGGGTGACCAACGCCTGGACGATGCCGATCAAGACGCGCATCGACATGCTCGCCACCGGGATCAAGACGCCGGTGGGGATCAAGATCATGGGGGACGACCTCGACACCCTCGCGAGCCTCGGGGAACAGGTCGAGGCCGTGGTCTCCAAGGTGCCCGGCACCTTGTCGGCCTACTCCGAACGGATCACGGGCGGGAACTACTTCGATTACGACATCCGCCGCGAGGAGGCGGCGCGGTACGGCCTCACCGTCGGCGACGTCCAGGACGTGATCATGTCCGCCCTGGGGGGGATGAACGTGACGACCACCGTGGAGGGGTTGGAGCGGTATCCCGTGAACGTCCGCTACCCCGAGGAGCTCCGCGACAATCCCGAGTCGATGCGGCGCATCCTTGTGCCGACTCCCGGCGGGGCCCAGGTCCCGCTGGGGCAGCTGGCGGACATCTCGATCCACAAGGGGCCGGCGAGCATCAAGAGCGAGAACGCCCGCCGGACGGTCTGGATCTACGTCGACATCCGAGGAATCGACCTGGGGACCTACGTCAAGAACGCCCGGGAAGCGGTCCGGAAAAACATCAAGCTCCCCGCCGGCTACAGCCTGGTGTGGAGCGGCCAGTTCGAGTACATGGAGCGGGCGGGCAAACGCCTGATGATCGTCATCCCGCTCACGCTCCTCATCGTCTTTTTGATCATCTACATGAACACGAAGTCGCTGATCAAGACGGCGATCGTGCTCCTCGCGGTCCCCTTCTCCCTCGTGGGAGCCTTCTGGTTCATCTACCTTCTCGGCTTCAACCTGTCCGTCGCGGTCTGGGTCGGGATCATCGCCCTCGCGGGGCTCGACGCCGAGACGGGCGTGGTCATGCTCCTGTACCTCGAGGTGTCCTACGAGAAGATGAAGCGGGAAAAACTCATGAACACGATGGGGGACCTGAAGGAGGCGATCATCGACGGGGCGGTGAAGCGGATCCGCCCGAAGGTGATGACCGCTTCGGTCATCATCGCGGGACTCATCCCCATCATGTGGAGCACGGGGACCGGATCCGACGTGATGAAGCGGATCGCCGCCCCGATGGTGGGGGGCGTGGTCACCTCCGTCCTCATGGAGCTCCTCGTCTACCCGGTGATCTACGAGTTCCTGAAGCAGAAGGGGCTGGACCGGTCCGAAACCAGGACCGTCAACAACAAACCGATCAAGGAGGCATGAAAAATGAAGACGAAGCATTTCGTGGTGTGGATGGCGGTTCTTTCGTTCCTGGCGTTTTCGTCGTTCGCCCTGGCCGACGACAAGGGGCATGGCGGGATGTCCGGGATGAAGATGGAGGACCACGGCGGCATGAAGATGGGCGACCAGGGGACGATGAAGTCCGGCGGCCACGACATGATGGCGATGGGGGACAAGGTCTTCTCCGGGAAGATCGGTCCGTGGCACGGCGAGGCACACCTCACGGACATGAAAGCGCAGATGGAGAAGGCGAAGGCGTCCGGGATGAAGATGGAGGGGATGATGAATACCCACCACATCGCCATGTCCCTGAACGACCCGAAGACCAAGTCACCCGTGAGCGAGGGGAAAGGGAAAGTCACCGTCATCGGCCCGGACAAGAAGCCGGCGACGTACGACTTCATGGTCATGCAGGGGCATTTCGGCGCGGACGTCAACATGCCGACTCCCGGGAAGTACACGTTCAAGGCGGAGATCAAATCGGGCGGCAAGAAGGGGAGCGCCACGTTTTCCCATATGCTGAAATAAGAGGGACGGGGCGGGGCTGTCCGGGTGTTCCTCCGGCGGCCCCGTCCGTTGCATAATCAAGGTGTGGTCAATCGAACCGGAGGTGTCCTGAAATGCCATTCGTGAACATCAAGATCACCCGCGACGGCGTCACGCCGGAGAAGAAGGCCGAAGTCATCCGAGGGGTGACGAAGCTGCTGGTGGACGTGCTGGGGAAAAACCCCGCGACCACGATGGTCCTGATCGAAGAGGTCGAGACGGACAACTGGGGAGTCGGCGGGGAGACGGTTACGGCACGCAGGAAACAGGGGAAATGAGCGGCCGGCCGGGCGGAATCGCATCCGCCCGGCCGTGTTGCTCCCGCCGATCTTCCGTGGCCGCGATCAGCCCCCGCAGGCGATCTGCTGGAAGAAGTCGTTTCCCTTGTCGTCCACCAGGATGAACGCGGGGAAGTCCTCGACCTCGATCTTCCAGATCGCCTCCATCCCTAGCTCCGGATATTCCAGCACTTCGACCTTCCGGATGTTCTCCTGCGCGAGCAGCGCCGCCGGGCCGCCGATCGACCCGAGGTAGAAGCCGCCGTGCTTCCTGCACGCGTCGGTCACCGCCTTGCTCCGGTTCCCCTTCGCGATCATCACGAGCGACCCGCCGTGGGACTGGAGCAGGTCCACGTACGAGTCCATCCTTCCGGCGGTGGTGGGGCCGAAGGAGCCGGACGGCATCCCCTTGGGGGTCTTCGCCGGTCCCGCGTAGTAGATCGGGTGGTCCTTCACGTACTGCGGCAGCCCTTCGCCCTTGTCGATCCGCTCCTTCAGCTTCGCGTGGGCGATGTCGCGGCCGACGATGATCGTCCCGGTGAGGGAGAGCTGCGTGGTGACCGGGTACTTCGACAGCTCCGCGAGGATCTCCTTCATCGGCCGGTTCAGGTTCACCTTCACGACGCCGTGCTCGTGCTTCCCGCGGTACTTCGCCGGGATCAGCCGGCCCGGGTTCCGGTCGAGCTCCTCGAGCCAGATCCCGTCCTTGTTGATCTTCGCCTTCACGTTGCGGTCCGCCGAGCAGGAGACGCTCATCGCGACCGGGCACGACGCGCCGTGGCGCGGCAGCCGGACGACCCGGACGTCGTGCGCGAAATGTTTCCCGCCGAACTGCGCCCCGTAGCCGGACTTCCGCGCGGCGGCGAGGAGCTTCTCCTCCATCTCGAGGTCGCGGAACGCCTGCCCCCCCTTGTTCCCCTTCGTCGGAAGATGGTCGAGGTAGCCGGTGGAGGCGAGCTTGACGGCTTTGAGGGCCGCCTCGGCCGACGTCCCGCCGACGACGAACGCGAGGTGGTACGGCGGGCACGCCGCGGTCCCGAGCGTCTTCATCTTCTCGACGAGGAACTTTTCGAGCGAGACGGGATTCAGGAGCGCCTTCGTCTCCTGGTAAAGGTACATCTTGTTCGCGGACCCGCCGCCCTTGGCGACGAAGAGGAACTTGTACTCCATTCCTTCGGTCGCGTAGAGGTCGATCTGGGCGGGGAGATTCGTCCCCGAGTTGACCTCCTCGTACATGTCGAGGGGGATCGTCTGGGAGTACCGGAGGTTCTCCTCCGTGTACGTCTTGTAAACGCCTTTGGAGAGATACTCCTCGTCGCGGGCGCCGGTCCACACCTGCTGCCCCTTCTTCCCGACGATCGTCGCGGTCCCCGTGTCCTGGCAGAACGGGAGGACGAAGTTCGCGGACACCTCGGCGTTTCGCAGCATCGCGACCGCCACCCCTTTGTCGTTGGGGGACGCCTCGGGGTCGGTCAGGATCGCGGCGACCTTCTCGTTGTGGGCGGGGCGCAGGAGGAAGGAGATGTCGCGCATCGCCTGGTTCGCCAGGAGCGCGAGCCCCTCCGGATCGACCTTCAGCACCTCCTTTCCGTCGAACGTCGCGACGGAAACGTGCTCTTTCGTCAGGAGGCGGTACTTTGCGTCGTCCTTCCCCAGCGGGAACGGGTCCTGGTAGGAAAATTCCGGCATCGGGTGGCTCCTTCCGAAGATGGGATGAGGGGGGCGGAAAACACCCAGACGATAGTCCCGCGGGGACGAAACGTCAAGGAGGCCGAGCCTCGCTACCAGCTCCCCCCGCCACTTCCTCCCGGTTCCCGTTCCGGACCGTACAGCAAGATTTTATTATATGTCCGGCCCGGCGGGTGCGAAGATGGAACGGTGACGCGGGGGAAGCGAAAGGTTGTCTGGTGGGTGTACATGATCGCTTGCCGGGGAGGGAAGATCTACACCGGGACGGCGATCGACCCGGATGCGCGGTACGCGGCGCACCGCGCAGGGAAGGGCGCCGCGTTCACCCGGGCGAACCCGCCGGTCGCGATGCTGCGGTGCGCACCTTTCGGGAGCCGGTCGGAGGCGTGCCGGGCCGAGGCGGCCCTCAAGAAGATGCCGAGAGGGAAAAAACTCTCCTGGGCAAGGGAGCCGGCCGGAACGTGCCCCCCGGATCTATCCGGGTCTATAATGGTGAGGATGTCGCCTGCCGAAGAGGGGTTTGAAGGTTTTGACGGGTCCCCGCGTCAATAATGGAAGGGTGCCCCATGAACCGCACTCGTTCATATGAAAGGGGAGGAATGACGCTCCGTTCGCGCCGGAGCCGGTGGGTCGCCGTTTCGGTCCTGCTCCTCGTTTCCGTCCTCCTGTCCGCGTCGGGCTGCGGCGGTGGGAAGGATGTCCGTCCGTCGCCGCCGCCGGTGGTCCCCCCGTCGGGGCCGAAGGTCGCCGTGGCGCCGATGGAGAACAAGAGCAACGACCTCTCCGCGTCCGACATCATCCGCGACGCGTTCGTGGACGGGGTGGCCCGGAAAGGGTTCGCAGTGGTTCCGGTGGCCGAGAGCGACCGGATCCTGCGCGAGACGCTGGGGATCAGCTACGGCGGGCAGCTCCCCTCCACCACACCGGAGGAGGTGTGCAAGGCACTTGGGGTCGAGGCGGTCTTCTACGGCGACGTGCAGGAGTTCAGTAAGACGACGACGGGGATCTATAACAGCTCGACCGTCGCGGCCGCGTTCCGGATGTACCGGAAGGACGGGGCGCTCCAGTGGGAGGGGAACGACCGCCAGGTTCGCCAGGACGTCCCACGCGGCGGCGGGAACCTCGGGGCGGAGATCCTCGCGGGGGCGTTGGGCAACCTGCTGCTGAACCCGATGACGCCGCAAGGACGGCGTGTCGGGGAGAACATCGCGAGGAAGCTTCCGGCGAACGTTCTGGGCAACACATGGCGTTGATGCGAAGGGACAGGCAACCCATTGAAGGGGGTGGACCGATGAAGAAACGGCTTCTTTTGGGAGGGATCCTTATCCTGGGTGTTGCGATCTCCGGGTGCGCAACGGCGCCGCCGGTCACGGGGCCGTCGACGCGGGACTCCGCGCCCGCCGCGGAGTACGGGTACCGGAAGACGGCGCAGTCGGCGCCGATCGTATCGAAGGGACCGAAGAAGCGGGTGGCAGTCGTCCGGTTTGTGGACAAGAGCGCCTACGGCCGCGGCCGCCTGGGCAGCGCGATCCAGGACATCCTCACCACCGAGCTCGCGCGCTCCGGCCAGTTCATCATGGTGACGCGGTCGGACCTCGACCTGATCCTGGACGAGCAGGACCTGGCGAAGAGCGGGACGATCAAGGCGGGGACCGGGCCGAAGTCCGGCGAGGTGCTGGGGGTCAACGCGATCGTGACCGGCGTCATCTCCCAGTTCGGCGTGAAGCAGAAGTCGGCCACCTATCTCGTGGGGGCGAGCAAGACGCAGACGGCGGAGGCGACCGTCGACGTTCGGGTGGTCGACGCCACCAGCGGGCGGATCATCTACGCGGAGAGCGGGAACGGCGTCTACGAGACCTCGTCCACCGAGGTGCTGGGGATCGGCGGACGAACCGGGTACGACGAGACGATCGAGGGGAAGGCGCTGCGTGCGGCCATCTCCAAGTTCATCGACAACCTGATCGGGAAGATGGCGTCGATGGAGTGGACCGGGAAGGTCGCCTCCGTGGAGGGGGGCGAGGTCACGGTGAACGCGGGGAAGAAGACCGGGCTCGTTCTCGGCGACCGTCTGCGGGTCTACGGGGAAGGGCGCGAGGTGATCGACCCCGACACGAAGATTTCCCTGGGCCGCCGGCCCGGCGCCGAGAAGGGCGAGATCGAGATCGTCGACTTCTTCGGCGAGGACGCCGCGATCGGCAAGGTGCTCCACGGGAGAGGGTTCGCCGTCAACGACATCGTCCGGTTCGGGAAATAGGGGGAGGCGGCCATGAGGAGATCGATTGCGCGGACAATGAAGGTCCTGTCGCTCGCCGCCGTGACGCTGCTTGCCGCCGCCGTCCTGCTCGGGGGGTGTTACCCGAAGAGCCAGGTCTACGGCGTCGGCAACGACGGTGGCCTCATCTTCAACGTGAACCCGCCGGAAGCCGAGGTGTTCCTCGACGGCGTGGGGCAGGGGGCCTCTTCGATGTTCACGGAGGAACGGTACCTGAAGGTTTCCGCGGGGAAGCACGTCCTGGAGCTGCGGCTCGCCGGCTACGAGACGTACTCGAGGGAGATCTTCGTGTCGAATTCGCTGCTGCGGATCGAGGCGGGGCTGATCAAGCGGTAAGGCGGGAGAGATGAGGGGGGCGGGCTTCCTCCTGTGAAATCGGTGCGCCTGCCCCCCGTCGACTCGGGGGAAGCCCGGAAAGGCGCCTGGTCCGGCATCCTCGCGTACGGCCTGTGGGGGATCTTCCCGCTCTACTTCAAGGCCGTCGCCGAGGTCCCGGCGCTGGAAATCCTGGCCCACAGGGTCCTCTGGTCCTTCCTCGTCCTCGTCCCCCTGGTCGCGGTCACCCGCAGGGGCGACGAGATCCGGACCCTCTTCGGGGATCGCCGAACCGCCCTGTTGCTCCTCGGCTCGACCTTGATGATCGCGACGAACTGGTTCCTCTTCATCACCTCCGTGAACACGGGCCGGGTCATCGAGTCGAGCCTGGGGTACTTCATCAATCCGCTGGTGAACGTCCTGCTCGGGTACCTGTTCCTGTCGGAGCGGCTCCGCGGGCCGCAGCGCGCCAGCCTCCTCCTTGCGGGGGCCGGCGTCGCGCTGCTCGTGGGCCTTCACGGAACGGTGCCGTGGATCTCCCTGGCGCTGGCGGTGACGTTCGCTTTCTACGCGCTGCTGCGGAAGATGGCGCCGGTGGAGTCGCTTGCGGGGCTGACCTTCGAGACGGGGATCCTCGCGCCGGCGGCGCTCTGCTATATCGCCTGGGGGGTCGGTTCGGGGGACGGGTCGTTCCTGACGAGGACGGCCCGGTTCGACCGGCTCCTGCCGCTCGCGGGAATCATCACGGCGGGGCCTCTCTTGCTGTTCGGCGTGGCGGCCCGGCGGGTGCGGTTGACGACCCTCGGATTCCTTCAGTACGTCACGCCCACCGGGCACTTCCTCCTGGCGGTGTTCGTCTTCGGGGAACCGTTCGGCAGGGGGGATCTGGCCGCCTTCCTGATGATCTGGGGCGGGCTCGCGATCTACAGCGTCGACGCGGTACGCCAGCACATGGCAGCGGAGGCCTGAGGCGGCTTCGACGTCACTTCCGCCCCCACCACTGGACTTCCCCTGGTTTCGTAGACACCTGGTCGGATTATAATGAATGCTCCGAGGATCTAACGAGCAAAGGCATTGATACGTTCTGCAATATTAGCCTTAAGGTTCTCGAAGAAGAGGAAATAGTCAAAGGCATGGTAAACACCTTTTGGAAAATGTCCACCTTTAACCGTTACCAAATTCACATCCTTTGGTTGGACAATTAAACCGCCATCCACTATCTGAGCCGAAGTGAACTCTGGATATGAGGTCGGAGTAAAAGAGTTGTCGAAAAAGACAGAACCGAGGTTTTTCTTGGCAGGGACGAAGGCACCATCCATAGCCCAGGATAAGGGGTTTACCGCTAAAGCACCTTTTTTCAGGGTCGGTGCAGCAGACTGCCGCCCCTCAGCCATTGTGTTGTAAGATATGACGCATCCAGTTTGATCTGAACTTTTACACATATGCACAGAGGGATGATCATCGAGATCTTCCGAAGTCAAAGACCAGCCGATAAGTAGAGCTGCAACGAGTTGCTTTTCTGCACCAGTAGTTCCCCAATGCTCCAGCAAAAGATCCGTCAGGATCATAGAGCCTTGGCTATGGCCTGCCAAAAAAAAGGGACGGCCGTTATTTTCGTACTTTAAGTAATGAGTGAATGCACGCCATACATCGCTATGTACAATTTCCTGCAATGGTGCGGCAGCTGCATCACTCAACCCTAAACCAGCGATGTTCATCTGACGATACATAGGGACGTAGATATTCGCCTGTCCTTCAAAAACTGAAGCCTGAGTCTTCACCGATTCCATGGCTGCGGAACGCATGTCCGGCCTGGTCGTGTCCATGATCCAATCAGTCTCATTAAACAGTACCGTGGGATAAACAAAAAAAACGTCAACTGGAGCAGTGGGGGTGGCAGGTTTCACGAGCCAGCCTTGCGCAGTCTTATACTCTGGTGCTGCTGGCCGGGTCTCCAAATCCAGCGGTGGCATAGCCAGACAAACCCCTCCAATGGCGATACTGAAATTTAATACCAGCAATCACGGCTGTCCCAACGTTAACTGAATAAATTCAGCTGGTTGCCGGAATCGGAGTGCGAAGGCGAATGGCCGTGACTTGTAAGTATATGGAACAACGATTCTTT
>Ga0208566_1000259_pt1 | contig 38060 bp, 37 predicted proteins | sample PL_2010_150m_FD_184159 | JGI IMG/M metagenome (GOLD analysis project Ga0208566, IMG submission 184159) | Freshwater microbial communities from Powell Lake, British Columbia, Canada to study Microbial Dark Matter (Phase II) - PL_2010_150m... | ecosystem: Environmental > Aquatic > Freshwater >...
CTGGACGCAGGAATTGCAGGCTCGGGTGACGTCAAGACCGGAAACCTGGACACCGCGGCGGTAGCGGTAAGCATTGCCGGGTCCGGTGATGCAACGGTTTGGGCGCGCGAAACACTGAAGGTCAAGGTGGCCGGGTCGGGGGACATCAAGTACTACGGCGACGCCCGGGTGACGAAATCGATTATGGGCTCAGGCTCGATCAAACGACTGGGCGCCGCGCCATCCGGCATTTGACCCAACCCGCGCGCTAGCGCAGTGCGCGGCGCTGATGAACAGGATCATGGACGATAGGGAGAGAATGCCGTCGCAACGCAGGCGCTGAACGCTGGGAGGCGATGCGGAGGAGCGAATCCAGCTTTAGCCCCGCCATCGAACCGGGAATTGGCTATAATCTTACCTATTCAATATCGATAAGAGAAAGGTACGATTATGGCCGCCAGCGCGACTCTGTCAACGAAGTATCAGATCTCGATTCCCAAAGCCGTTCGCGAGCAGCAACGCTGGAAGGCGGGCCAGGAGTTCGTGTTCATCCCCAAGGGAAAGGGCGTCCTGGTCATGCCCGTGCCTGAACTGAAAGAGCTTGCCGGAGTGGCCAAAGGCGCCAGGTCGGACGGCTACCGCGATCGCAAGGACCGCTTCTGATGCGGGTTGTCGATACTTCGGTCTGGATCGAGTGGCTGATCGGCGGTCCCCTGCACAAAGCCCTGGCCAAGGAGTTTCCGCAAAAAGCGCAATGCGTCGTGCCCACGATCGTCCAGCTGGAACTGGCGAAGTGGCTGGTGCGGGAGGTCGGCGAAGAGCAGGCGGATCAGGCGATCGCTTTCACGCAGAAATGCGTGGTGGCACCATTGGATACCCGCATTGCCCTGCGCGCTGCCGAGCTCCACCACCAGTACAAACTGGCGACCGCCGATGCGGTGGTATACGCGACGGCGATTGAATATGGTGCCGACCTGCTGACTTGCGATGCGCATTTCGAAAAATTGCCCGGCGTTGTTTTGGTTAGGAAGATCGTTTGATATGACGATCGTGCGCGTGGTGCGCGCCGTGTATTGCCGGCCGCGCTGGCAAACCGTCCGCAGCGCCAACAGTTGCCAATTACACACTGCACGGACAAGAAAGAAGGGAGCGCACCATGCGGCGCGCCGGTCTCTCGCGACAGCGCCGCTACATCTGGCGAAACAGGTGTACGTAGGCGCGGCTGACTTCCAGGCTGTCGGATGCGCCCTTTATTCTTACGCGCACCCGGCCGACGCTGTCGCGGGTGACGCCGGCGATGGCTTGGGCGTTGACAATGGTCGCGCGGTGAATCTGCCAGAACTGCTCCGGGTCGAGTTCATCGGTCAGCTCCCGGATCGGCTTGCGGATCAGCGACTCGCCCTCGGCGGTGACAACGCGGGTGTACTTGTCGTCCGCGTGAAAGAACAGCACCTGCTCGATCGGAATCAGCTTCAGTGCGCTGCCCTGCGACGCCTTGATCCAGCGCAGGAACTCGCGCCGTGGGGAAAGGTGCGCTGAAAGATCGCGCAGCAGCGCGTCCAGTTGTTGCGGCGGGCCCGCGCTGCGCTCCCGCAGCCTTGCGACCATCGTTTGCAGCCGGGTGTCGGATACCGGTTTCACCACATAATCGTGGGCGCCGCGTTCGAACGCCTCCACTGCGTACTTGTCGTAGGCGGTGACAAACACTATATGGCAGCGTTCGCCAATCGCTTCGGCCACTTCCAGGCCGGAGCGGCCCGGCATGCGGATATCGAGAAAGGCGATATCGGGCCTCTCGCGTTCGAACGCTTCGAGCGCTGCATTGCCGTCTGCGGCCTCGGCGCAGATGACCAGTTCGGGCCACAGCCGGCCGAGACGGTTCTTCAGGTCGGCCCGCAGCAGCGGTTCGTCGTCGGCGACGAGGGCGCGCGTCAATGCGCTTCTCCGGGATCGGGAATTTCAATTGTCGCCCTGACGCCGCTGGGCGTGTTGTCTTCGATCAGCAGTTTGCCCCGGTCGCCGAACATTTCGCCCAGCCGAGTACGCAGGTTGATCAGACCGATGCCGCGTCCGGTCTCGGCTTTCATGCCGGCGCCGGTATCAGCGACGGTGAAGCGCAGCTGACCGTTGTCGGTCGCGGCACTCACTGTCACATCGACGCAGTCGCAACTCGGTTCGAGACCGTGCCGGATGGCGTTCTCCACCAGTGTAATCGCCATCGCCGGCGGGAACGACCGGCTGCGTAGTTCATCTGGTACGCTGAATCCAAATCGCAACCTTTCACCCATGCGGATCTGTTGAATGTTCAGGTAGGCGCGGACGAATTCGATTTCCTTTCCCAGCGTCGAACCGGTTTCGCGCATCTGCGGCAGCGCCGCCTTAAGGTAGTCGATCAGATGATCCAACATGCGTAGTGCATCTTTGGGCTCGTTTTCCACCAGATAGCGAACATTGGCCAGCGTATTGAACAGGAAATGCGGCTCGATTTGCGCCTGCATCAGTGCGAGCTGCGCTTCGGCCACACGCCGCGCCAGGGTGCTTCTTTCGGCTTCAAGCTTGAGCGCCTTCGCTTTTTCCCGGCTATCGCGCTCGCGAAATATCAGGAATACGGTGAACAGGCCACCGAAGATCACGCCCAGCGTTGCCGTTGTCGAAAAGCGGGAGATCCCTTCCCACTCGGCAAATGTCGCGAACAGGTCGCGCCCTTTGACCAGTATGACAAGAACCGTTCCTCCGAGCGAAGCCAGGACGACAGCGAGTAGTTGGGCCGCCGGTTTAGGTAACCAGCGCAGCGTCAGGTTCCCTGCCGCCGACACCGCAAACATGATGGAAAAGCCGACCACCTGCCCCGAGATCAGCAGGTCGGGAAAGGTATTGTCCGCCTGAAACGCCCATTTCACGATGGCGACCACCACCGTGTTGATGACGAAGGTGATGCCTATGCGGCGCCAGGTGACGCCGGCGAGAAGCTGAGTCATAGCCAGACCGATCCTTCGGCTGCGGTGCCGCAAAGCATAGCAGGGGCGGAAAGCGCGGTGTGGCAGAACGCCGCGCTAACCATGGCGGTCGATTTTGATCCCCGGGCTGGGCGCTTCGGCGGTGGAACTGCAGCTCGCGACCCGCGCGATCTGGATCTGGCGTTCTTTCGCGGCGGCCCGGGCATCGGGCAGCGCGCGGCCGCTCAAGCCGCCCAGGGTCAGGACGGCGAGCAGAATGGCGACTGCGGAAAACAGTATGGTTTCATCTCGTTCACGCATGGCCGACTCTCCTTTTCGACATCGCGGTTTTTCCCGCTGTGTTGCTCCCTGTCGAAGATGTTCGCGCCGACACCAATGGCTTGCAATGCCGTTGCGACGGAACGACGGATCGGTGGCGTGAATTGCAGGGCGCGCGGATGGGCTGTTTTGACCGGCGAACGGTTAGGTTCGGGCAAATCCATACTGTCCCAGCACTTTGCGCCACGGCCCGTCGGCGAGCTTCCGGTATCCCTTCGAATTCGGATGCAGTTCGTTGTCCCAGTCGCGCGTGAGGTCGAGGCAGCCGCGACTGTCCACCAGATGCACGCGGCGCGCGACATCGTCGTAGGCAGAAAAAGTATCGTGGATGCGGTCGATCAGGAGCTTCACCAGGTCCTGGCGAAAAGCGACGTCGTCGCGCACCTGCGCCTCATCCATCGCCGGCTTGAGCCAGGGGCCGAAGGGCAGCGGAATGCCCGCGATCTGCGCCGCTTTTCCGTTGGGCGGGGCGTAGTCGTAGCAGTGGACGAATATGTGCGGCTGCCGCTCGGCCGGTCCGTCGCGCCAGGCCCAGCGGATGTCGTGGATCATCCGCCCCAGCCATCCGCTCAGCTTGCGCATCAACCCGTCGAATCGCGCCTCGTCGAAGCATTTCCCGGGCGAGCCGATGCCGGAGCAGCGGTTCTTCAGAGCGAGGGCGTAGTCCACCGCATCGTTGCCTGCGCCGCTGATCAGGATCGCCGAGTAGTACTGCGCATTGACCGGTCTGAGCTGCTCCTGAAATTCGTCGGCGAATTTTCCCTCGACGAAGTCTTCGAGCCTTGCGCCGACGTAGCCGAGCGAAAGGATGTTGGCGTAATCGGGTTTGAGTACGCGATCGGAAAGTTGCTGCAACAGGTTGTAACCCGTGGGCAGGGGATACCAGAACCAGGAATCGCCGATGGCGAGTATCGCCGGAAACGCACCCGGCTCGATCGGCGCCCCGCTTCCGTAATAGACCGGCATGACGGTTCTCCTTCAAGGCGCGCGTAACAAGGGTACTATTCTCCCCATTTTTGCCATAGCTGTCGAAATGCGCGGCTCGGGTAACCGCGGCGGGGGCGACGTGTATGCTTGGCCGGCGATGCACACTGGGGAAGGAAATCATGAACAAGTCATTCAATCTTTCCGGCCGGGTTGTAATTGTCACCGGCGGCAACGGCGGCATCGGCCTGGGCATGGCGAGCGGACTGGCCGAGGCCGGCGCGTCGCTGCTGATCGCGGGACGCAATCCGCAAAAGAACGCCGCCGCGGTTAAAGCGCTTGAATCACTGGGTGCAAAGGCTGCCGCGGTCGAGGCCGACGTGACCGTGCAGTCTGCCTGCCGATCGTTGGTAGATTCCGCTCTGGAGCGCTTCGGCCGGCTCGATATTCTGATCAACAACGCCGGCATCAATATCCGCAAGCAGCCGCAGGATTACACGCCCGAAGAATGGAAGTCGGTGCTCGACACCAACCTCACCAGCGCCTTCCTTTGTTGTCAGGCGGCCTATCCGGCGATGCTGAAGGCAGGCGGCGGGAAGATCATCAACATCGGCTCGATGATGTCGATCTTCGGCGCGGCGTTCGCCGGACCCTACGGCGCGAGCAAGGGCGGCATGGTGCAGCTCACCAAGTCGCTGGCCTGTGCCTGGGCCAAGGACAACATCCAGGTCAACGCCGTGCTGCCGGGCTGGATCGACACCGATCTGACGCGGCAGGCGCGCAAGGACGTGCCCGGACTGCACGAGCGCGTGCTCGCGCGCACGCCCGCCGGCCGCTGGGGCGACCCGAAGGACTTCGCCGGCATCGCCGCATTTCTTGCGAGCAGTGCATCGGATTTCGTCACCGGCGCCGCCATCACGGTAGACGGCGGCTACTCGTCGCAGGGCTAGGCTGTCAATACAGGAGGCTGCGTGCAAACCATCGGAACCGAACAACTCGCCGAAGGCATCCAGACCTGGCTGCGCATTGAATCGCCCACCTGCTCGCCGCAAGGAGTTGCTGCGATGGCGGCACTGGTCGAACGGCAGGCACGCGCTCTGGGCTTGCGGACAACACTCAGTTCCCTTGGGGAGACGACCGGGCCGCTGCTGCACCTGAGCAACCGCGCGGCGGGAGACGCGCGCGAGGGCGTGTTGATCCTGGGCCATCTGGATACGGTTCATCCGCTGGGCACCTTGCTGCACAACCCCTGCCGCATCGAAGGCGACCGCCTCTATGGTCCGGGAGGCTATGACATGAAGGCCGGCATCTACCTGGTGCTGCAGGCACTGGGGAAGAAGTCGCAGCCCGGCGCCACGCCCCTGCCGATCGACCTGGTGCTGGTGCCGGACGAGGAGACCGGCAGCCGCAAGTCGCGCGCATCGATCGAGGCGTTTGCGCGCCAGTCGCGCTATGCCCTGGTGTGCGAGCCGGCGCGCACCAAGGGCGGCAGGTGCGTCACCGCGCGCAAGGGTACCGGCACGCTGCGGCTGAAGGTCCACGGCGTACCCGCCCATGCCGGCGTCGAGCACGACAAGGGCCGCAGCGCCATTCGTGAAATGGCACACCAGGTGCTGGCGCTGGAAGCCATGACCGACTATGCGCGCGGCATCACCGTCAACGTCGGCACCATCGAAGGCGGCACGGTCGCCAACACCGTGCCCTCGGTGTGTTCGATCCATGTTGATTTTCGCGTGCCCGATATGCAGGCGGGAGAGGAAATAGTGGCACGCATGAAGGCGTTGACCGCCGTCGGCGCAGACCTGCGGCTGGAGATCGAGGCCGAGCTGAACCGCCCGCCAATGGTGAAGACGGCGGCGGCCGCGAAGCTGCTGGCGCACGCCCGGGGCTGCGCCGGGCAAGCCGGCTTCATGCTCGAGGATGCGCCCATGACCGGCGGCGGCAGCGATGCCAATTTCGTCGCTGCGCTCGGGGTGCCGACCCTGGACGGGCTCGGCGCCGAAGGCGATGGCGCTCACACCCTGAATGAATACATCCTGCTATCCAGCCTGGAACAGCGGCTGGCATTCTGGCAACTGCTGCTCGCGCAGGACCTGTCGGCGTGACTGCGGCGCATCGACTGCATCGCCGCCGGCAGTTGTCGACGGCAGCCGACGGGAAGCGGGCGCCAGCGCGATGCTGCAGCCTATTTGTCCAGGTAGGCGCTGGTGACGGGCTTGCCGTCCCAATCTTGCGGTAGCGGCAGGTTCAATAGCCAAAGCGCAGTGGCGGCCGTGTCGTAGGTGTTGACGCGAGCCGAGATCGCAGTCCCGCGCTTCACCCGGGCGCCCCAGGTGATCCAGGGGATGGTCATGTCCTCCGGCGATCCGCTGCCATGGGTCTTGTCGTGCCCGCCATGATCCGCGCTGAGGATCAGGACGCTGGTGGCGGCTATCCCCGCCTGAGCAATGGCGTCGCGCACCATGCGCAGCGCCAGGTCTTCGTCGGCAAATGCCTGCATCTGTTCGGGAGACCCCCAGCCGTAGGTGTGACCGGCGCCGTCCGAGTCCGCGAAATGAATGAAGCACAGGTTCGGCCGGCTCGCTACGATGTATCCGGCCGCCGCCCGCGCCACCGCTTTGGCGCCACTGGACAGGATTTCAAACTTGTCCAGCGTTCCCGGCAGGTTGAAGTGCTTGAATTTCTCCTTGCCGGCGAACATCGCGGTTGTAAGGCCCGCCTGTTTCGCGAGCGCAAAGACAGTAGGGACCGCGATCAATCCTTTCGCGGGAATCCACTCGTTCCAGTCCACTTTGTGCCTTGCGGGAAGCACGCCGGTGAGCATCGAGGCGTGGGACCCCAGCGTTACGCTCGGGAAAACTGTTTGCGCCTGCCAGGTGCCCGCGCCGTCGGAAAGCATCGCGCTGAGTACGGGCATCCGGCTTTGCCGCATAACGGCGGGCTTGCCGCCATCGAAACTGATAATGAAGACGTGCTCGACGCCCTGCGCGGCCGTCGCTTGCGCCGCGAAGCAGACAAGAAAGACGGCGGCTACCAACAGCCGCTTGAGGTAACGCATGCTTCGCTCCTGTTTCGATGTTTCGCCAATGCGCCGCAACCGATGCAGACGATAAAGCCGACTTTGGCCATGCAGGTTGAGCTTGATGCCGGGGACGCGGCATATTCTACGCGTTGGAGCGGCGATGCAAGGACCGGCCTGGGGCCCGGTGGTGAGCGATGGCCGCGCGCTGGCTTGCGCCAAGATCGCAGCCGGTATAGAATTTGAACCATGGTTCAAATATTGAATGCAGGTTCCAACAAGATCGCCTCGGCGCGCGTGCGCCGCAAGAGCGAGGCGCGGCGCCTCGACATCCTGCGCGCGGCGGCGCGGGTGTTTCGCAGGCGCGGCGTCGCCGCCGCCGGCATGCGCGAAATCGCCGAAGAAGCGGATCTGTCGCCGGGCAACCTTTATTACTATTTCGCCGGCAAGGACGAATTGCTGTTTTTCTGTCAGGACCGTACCGTCGATCGCATGCTGGCGGCAGCCGCGGCTGCGCGCGCATCGACCGTGCCGGTGGCCGAGCAGCTGCGCGCCGTGATCCACGCCCACCTGCACTACACGCTGGAAGAACTCGAGGGCGCGACCGCGCACCTCGAAATCGACATGCTGGCCGACGACCTGCGCCGTTCCATCATCGAAAAGCGCGACCAGTACGAACACGCGGTACGGGCGCTCATCGTCAAAGGCGTCAAGCGCGGCGAATTCGCGCCCTGCGACGCCGCGCTGGTGGCGCGCGCCATACTCGGCGCGCTCAACTGGACCTCGCGCTGGTACCGGCCGGAAGGCGCGCAAAGCGTCGCCGCGATTGCCGAGGGGCTGGCCGATTACCTGGTGCGCGGGGTCATCGCCAAATCACATGCAAATCCTGTGCCCAAGCGGGCCACATCCGGAGGTCGAAAATGAACACCGTGCTAAAACCGATCGACAGGCGCAAGGCGCACATCACACTGCGCGTGAACGGCGAGGAGGTCGAGGTCTCCTTCGCACCCTACAAGACCTTGCTCGAAGTGTTGCGCGAAGATCTCGATCTTACCGGCACCAAGCACGGCTGCGAATTGGGCGAATGCGGCGCCTGTGCCGTCCTCGTCGATGGCCAGCCGCTGCTGTCCTGTCTGAAACTTGCGATCGAGTGCGACGGCAGCGCCGTCGAAACCATCGAGGGTCTCGCCCAAGGTCCGGAACTGCACCCGCTGCAGGCGGCGTTTTCCGATCACGGCGGATCCCAGTGCGGCTATTGCACGCCGGGCGTGCTGATGACGGCAAAGGGATTGCTCGACGCCGAGCCCAACCCCAGCCGCGAGCGCATCAAGGAGGCGCTCGCGGGCAACCTGTGCCGCTGCACCGGCTACCAGCAGATCGTCGATTCGGTCGAAGACGCCGCGCGCGTTATCAACCAGCAGAGGGCCAAGCCATGAGCGCCGCGAAGAAATTCGACGTCATCGGCCACGCGCGGCGCCGCGTCGACGGCCGCGAAAAGGTGACCGGTCAGCTGCGCTACGCCGACGACCTGAAGCTGCCGCGCATGCTGCACACGAAGCTTCTGCGCTCGCCGCATCCGCACGCGTTGATCGAGGCGATCGACACCACGCGCGCCCAAGCCTATCCCGGCGTCCACCTGGTGCTCACCGGCCGCGATTTCCCGGTGCCCTTCGGCATCATGCCGGTGGCACAGGACGAGTACCCGCTCGCGCCGGAGCACGTGCGCTATGTCGGCGACCCGGTGGCCGCGGTGGTGGCGCAGGATGAGCAGACCGCGTCCGAGGCGCTCGCCCTGATCGAAGTGAAATACAAGGCGCTGCCGACCATCGCGACGCCGGAAGAGGCGCTGGCGCAGCCGCAGACGCGCATTCACGACTACACCGACGTCGGCAACATCCATCGCAACCAGGCGTTCGAATTCGGCGACGTCGAAGAAGCGCTGGAAAAGTCAGATCACATATTCGAGGACGTGTTCTTCTTCGAGGGCAACACCCACATGCCGATGGAGCAGCATGCGTCGCTCGCCAAGGACGAGGGCGAGGGCAAGCTGACCCTGTGGTCGAGCACCCAGGATCCGCATTATCTGCACCGGCAGCTGGCGCGCGTACTGCAGATGTCGGCTGCGCACATCCGCGTGATCGCCTGCGACAACGGCGGCGGCTTCGGCGGCAAGTGCGATCCGGCGGGACATGAATTCGTGGTGTCCAAAGCGGCGCTGATGCTTGGACGGCCGGTAAAAATCTGTCTCACGCGCGAGGAAGTGTTTTACCTGCACCGCGGCCGGCATCCGGTGCTGATGAAATTCCGCACCGGGGTGACGAAGGAGGGCAAACTCACCGGCATGCACCTGCAGACGCTGCTCGATGGCGGCGCCTACGGATCGCACGGCCCGGCTTCCACCTTCTACACCGGCGTATTGACGCCGCTGACCTACGAACTGCCGCGTTTCAAGTTCGACGCCTGCAGGGTGTTTACCAACAAGCCTGCGTGCGGCCCCAAGCGCGGGCACGGCACGCCGCAGCCGCGCTTCGGCCAGGAAGTGCAGCTGGACAAGATCGCCGAAAAGCTGAAACTCGATCCGGCGGATCTGCGCCTCAACATGGTGACCAAACCCAATTCGCTCACCGCCAGCTGGCTCAAGATCGGCAGCAACGGCCTCGCCGAATGCATCCGTCAGGTGGTCGATGGCTCGGGCTGGAAACAAAAGCACGGCAAGCTGCCGCAGGGACGCGGCGTCGGCATCGCCTGCAGTTCGTACATGACCGGCGCCGGCGTATCCATCTACTGGAACAAAATGCCGCACACCGGCGTACAGCTCACCCTGGACCGCAGCGGCCAAGTCACAGTGTTTTGCGGCGCGACCGAAGTCGGGCAGGGCTCGGACGACGTGCTCGCCGCGGTGGTGGCGGAAACGCTGGGCATCAGCACCAAGGAAGTGCGCTGCGTAACCGGCGATACCGGAATCACGCCGATCGACCTCGGCTCGTACTCGAGCCGGGTGACGATGATGATGGGCAACGCCGCGCTGCAGGCCGCCGGGCGCGCACGCGACATGCTGGTCACCGCGGCGGCGGAGCAGCTCGAAGTGCTGCCCGAGAGCATCGTGCTCTCGCGCGGCCGCGTGTTCGCCGCGGGCGATGCCAACAAGAGCATGAGTTTTGCCGAGGCGGTGGTCTATGCCGAAACAAAATTCGGCACGCTGGGTACCGTGGGCTCCTATACGCCGCCCAAGCCGCCGGGCAAGTTCAAGGCAGCGGGCGTGGGTCCGTCGCCCGCCTATTCCTTCTCCGCCTGCGTGGTCGAGGTGGAAGTCGACGCGCACACCGGCTGGATCAACGTGCCGAAGATCTGGATCGCGCACGACATCGGCCGCGCGCTGAATCCGACCCTGGCCCACGGCCAGGTGATCGGCGGCATCTACATGGGCCTGGGCGAGGCGCTGATGGAAGAGCAGGTGTTCCGGCGCCTGCCGCCCAAGCTTTCCAATGCGCTGGTGCACAAGATTCCGTCGCTGCTGGAATACAAGAGCATCACCTCGCTCGACATGCCCGAGGTCGAAGTGTTCCTGATCGAGAATCCGGATCCGAATTGCCCGTTCGGGGCGAAGGAGGTTGGTCAGGGGCCGCTGTTGCCGGTGATGCCGGCGGTGGCCAACGCCGTGTTCGACGCGGTCGGCGTGCGTATCGACGAAGTGCCGATCACGCCGGAGAAAATCCTGCGCGCGCTGCACCTTAAACGTGAAGGCAAGAATCCGCGCGTGGGGCCGGATCATTTTCCCGATGTACCCTACGTCGAGCCGACATTCGTAATTCCGCCGGGCGAAGGCGGCGACGGCACCGAAAGCAAACGGCCGGAGCGCAAACCGGCGCGCGAACTCGCGCAAAGGGCGGCATCATGATGCGCCTGCCGTGGTTCCAGTATCAGGCGCCCGCCAGCGTTGCGGAGGCGGCGCGCATACTTGCCGGCGAAGGGCCGCGCGGCATGCTGATTGCCGGCGGCACCGATCTCCTGCCGAACATGAAGCGCCGCCAGCAGACACCGGCGACGCTGATATCGCTCAAACGCGTCGAAGGCCTGAAGAAAATCGCCAACGGCGCAGGCCTCACGCTGGGCGCCGGGCTCACCTTGACCGAAGTCGTGAATGCACCAGCTGTGCGCGAGCAATACCGCGGCCTGTGGCAGGCGGCGGCGCAGGTCGCGTCACCGCACTTGCGCAACATGGGCACGCTGGGCGGCAATCTGTGCCTGGACACGCGCTGCAATTACTACAACCAGAACGAGGAATGGCGCGAGGCGATCGACTACTGCATGAAAAAGGAAGGCGTGACCTGCTGGGTTGCAACCGCGAGCAAACGCTGCCTCGCCGTGTCGTCGACCGACACCGCGCCGGCGCTGATCGCGCTCAATGCCAAGGTGCGTCTGGTGTCGGTCGCGGGCGAACGCGAGATTGCGCTAGAGAGTCTGTACAACAATGACGGCATAGCCTACCTCACGCGTAACGCCGACGAACTCCTGATCGAAGTGGTGCTGCCAAAGAACGCCGGGTGGAACAGCACCTACTGGAAATTGCGCCGGCGCGGGTCGTTCGATTTTCCGCTGCTGGGTGTTGCCGCCGCGCTGCGCGCCGCGCCCGATGGCACGGTCGAGGAGGCGCGCCTGGTGCTGGGGGCGGTGTCCTCGCAACCGTTCCTTGCCGCAAAGGCTAGCGGGTTCCTTGCAGGCAAGAAACTGACCGACGAAGTGATCGCCGAAGCCGGTGCGCTGGCCGCCTCCCGCGCCAAGCCGATGGACAACGCCGATCTCGATGTCTATTGGCGCAAGGAAGTCGTGCCCAGCTTCGTCGGCTATGCGCTGCGCGAACTCCGCGGCGACGACATGCGCGCGATGCGCATGCGCATTTCGCGGCAGGCGTTGTAGCGCCGCGTGGCGATCCACACTCTGGCCGGGCGCGGCAGATTGTGGGAGCGAGCCTGCTCGCGAACCATCACGGCATGAGCGCCAAATTGTGGGAGCGAGCTTGTGCCCCGAAGGAAATCCCCTCGGGGGACTCGCGAACTATCGCGGCATGAGCGCAATCTCTACCATGTGCCTAGTCCCCGCTGAACTCGCTTTCGACAGCGAAGGCACGCCGTTCTCGCCCGCCTATGGTGACGTCTATCACAGTGCGGAATCGGGTCCGGGCCAGGCGCAGCACGTATTTGTCGCCGGTAACGGCCTGCCGAGCAGATGGGCCGATGCGCGCGTGTTTACCATTGTCGAAACCGGTTTCGGCCTGGGGCTGAATTTTCTTGCGACCTGGCGTCAGTGGCGCGACGATCCCGCGCGACCGCACCGCTTGCATTTTGTTTCGATCGAAAAGCATCCATTCCAGCGCGCCGCGCTGGTGGCGCTGCACCAGCGCTACGCCGAATTCGCGCCGCTGGCGCGACAGCTGCAGGACGCCTGGCCGCCGCTGGTTTCCGGCATGCACCGCCTGCATTTCGAGGGCGGGCGGCTGACGCTGACGCTGGCATTCGGCGAGGTCCTCGATCTCGTGCCGCGGCTGCGCCTTCGCGCCGACGCGATCTATCTGGACGGTTTTGCGCCGCGGCTGAATCCGGACATGTGGTCGGCGCCGCTGCTGCGGCGTCTGGCGCGGCTCGCCCGCGCGGACACAACCGTGGCCACCTACTCCAGCGCAGCTTCGGTGCGCCAGGAACTGGAGGCAGCCGGTTTCGCCGTCGAAAAAGTTTCCGGCTTCGGACGCAAGCGCGAAATGCTGCGCGGCAGATTCGCGCCGCGCACTGCGCCGACGGAAGTGGAGCCAGTGGCAACCGCGCGAACGGAACGCCATGCGATCGTGATCGGGGCCGGCATCGCCGGAGCGGCAGTCAGCGAGCGCCTGGCGCAGCGCGGATGGCGCGTCGATCTGATCGAGGGCCGTGCTGCGCCGTCCGCGCAGGTACCGGCCAGGTATGCGGGGGTGTTTCACCCGCACCTTTCGGCTGATGACTGCATATTGTCGCGGGCTGTACGAAACGGATATTGTTTTGCCGTCAGGCACTGGCTTGAGCTGGAGCGTTCGGGGCTGGCGCCGGCCTGGGCGCGCTGCGGCGTGCTGCAGCTCGCGGGCGATGCCGCGCGGGAACAGCGCATGCGCGCGACGATTGCCGCGCTCGGCCCGCCTGCCGATTTCGCCCGTTTCGCCGAACGCGGCGAAGCGGAATCTATTTCGGGAAGCAGCCTGGGTGGCGGCGGCTGGTGGTTTGCCGGCGCCGGATGGATGCGACCGTCGAGTCTGATCGCTGCGCAATTCGCCGCAGCCGGCCCATCGCTCACGACACATTTCGGCACGCGGGTGGAGACCGTCCAGCGCCGCGGCGAACTCTGGCAGGCGCTGGCGGCGGACGGAAAGATCATCGCTGCCGCGCCGGTGCTGGTGCTGGCCAATGCGAACGATGCGGTGCGTCTCGCCCCGGTGGCGCAGCTGCTGCAGCGCGTGCGCGGCCAGATCAGTTATTTGAGCGCAGCGCAGATCGAGGCGCCGCGCGCGGTGCTGACCGGCCTGGGCTATGTACTTCCCGCAGTTCACGGCATCGTTGTGACCGGCAGCACCTACGATCGGGACAACGATGCTCCGGAACCGCAGGTGCAGGGCCATGCGGAAAATCTTTCGCGCCTGGCGCAGATGCTGCCGCAGTTGCGCCAGGCAATTGATCCGGCGACACTCGACGGTGCGGTGGGTTTTCGCTGCGCGGCGCCGGACCACCTGCCGCTCATCGGCGCGATGCCGGACGTAGACGCCGCGCGTTTGCAGAAAGCCGGTCTGTCCGGCGCGCAACTATCCGATCTGCCGCGAAGCCCAGGAATGTATTGTGCTTCGGCTTACGCTTCGCGCGGCCTCGTCTGGGCTGCTCTCGCGGGCGAGCTGCTGGCGAGCCAGATCGAAGGCGAACCGTTGCCGATAGAGGGCGATCTGGCCGACGCGATGGACCCAGGGCGCTTTGTGCTGAAGCAGGCGCGCCGGGGAATGCTGTGAACCTGCGCTAGCGGGAAATCCTGCCAATCGCCGGTGACTCCGGGAAACTGATGCGCCGGCCCTGTGGCTTCGGCCGGGCCGCTGGCAGGATCTGGAATCTCGTGGTAAACAGGGTGTCCGCGCGATGGCCTGCCGAGGAGCGCAATGATCGCCTACAAGCATTTTTCCGACCGTCCCGAAACCCTAACGGCAGAATTCGTTCGGGAACGCTACCGGGCACTGGCCGGGCGCATCGAACAGGCGGAGCAGGCTGGTGCGCCCGATGCCTGGCTTGCGCTCTATGCCGACTGGAACGCCCTCAAGTCCTACGTCGGCAGTGAGGGCCGGCGCATCTATTACGCCCTGTCCAAGGATATGAACGATCCCCGTCGCGAGGCGGCCGACAAGTACATCCGCGAGCAGGTGACGCCCGCTGCCGAGGAGGGCGATTCCACCCTGGTCAACGCGCTGATCGCCAGCCGGCACAAGGATGGCATTGCCGAGCGCTACAGCCGGCAGCTGATCCGCATTCTGGAAACCACCGTCGAGCCGCTCGCTCCGGTCAACAGCGCGCTGCGGGTTGAGGCCACCGATCTGGTCAATCGTTACGATAAGCGCGTCGCCTCGGGAGAAGTCGAAGTGGACGGCCGGACCGTTACCCTGGTGGTCGCCCGCAATCTGCAGAACTCCGAGCACGCCCCTTTGCGCCGCCATGCGTTCGAGGCTTATCGCCGCTGGTTCCTGCGCGAGCGTGAAGCGCTAGCCGGGATTTATCACGAACTGGTGCAGCTACGCGACCGGATGGCGCGCAATCTAGGGCACGCGAACTTCGTCCGCCTCGGATATCTGGGGATGGGCCGCACCGACTACGGCCCGGCGCAGGCGGCGCTCTTCCGTGCCGCGGTGCGCGAGTATGCGGTGCCAGTGCAGCAGCAGCTGTACCAGAATCAGGCGCAGGCATTGGGAACTCCGATACTGAAGGCCTGGGACGTCGAGTACGACCCGGCGCTCTCACTGCCCGGCGGCATCGTGCCCGTCGGGACCCAGCTCGACGCCTTGCAGAGGGTTTTCGATAAATTGTCACCGCAGCTGGGCGCGCACTTCACGCGCATGCGAAGCGAGGGGTTGATCGATCTGGAGAATCGCAAAGGCAAGCGGGCCGGGGCCTACTGCACCAACCTAAGCGACGAGGGCCGAGTCGCGATCTTCTGCAACTCGACCGGCGACGCGAGCGATGTCGCAACGCTGACGCACGAGATGGGGCACGCATTCCAGGCCTGGGAAAGCCAGGAAATCGAGGCGGTAGACCTGCACTGGCCAACCTCGGACGCCGGTGAGATCCACTCCATGGGCATGGAGTTCCTCAGTCTGCGGCACGCAGGCGAATTTTTTTCCGCCGAGCACGCCGAGCGCTTCGGCCGGCTGCGCTGGAAACGCGGCGTCGACCTGATCTGCTACATCTGCGTGGTGGACGAGTTCCAGCACTGGGTGTACGAACACGCGCAGGCATCGCACGACGAGCGCGACGCCGCCTGGCGGCGAATCTGGGATGTCTACAAACCCGGCATCGACTTCGACGGCGTCGAAGACTACAAGCACGCCCGCTGGTACGCCCAGGGCCACCTGTTCTTCGCGCCGTTCTATTACATCGACTACGCCATCGCCGAAACCGGCGCGATGCAGCTTGCCCTTGTAGACGCGCAGGACCACGAGCGGGCGATGAAGGTCTTTCTCGATCTGTGCCGGATCGGCGGAACCAAGAGCGTGCTGGAGATTTTTGCCGCCGCCGGGCTTCGTTCACCCTTCGACCCGACGCTAATGCGCGATCTCATGGCGCACGCAGCCGGAGTTCTTGGCTTGGCGGGCGCCGGTCGGATACCGGCGCCGTCCTGAATCAAATTTCGACACCATTCAGATACGCGATCCACATTATGGCAACCATGAGCCCATAAGTTCCGATGGCGCCCAGCGCAAGACGCGGAGCAAGGCGGCGCTCGAATTCCGGCGTGGCCTCACGAGGGTAGCCGCGCAGAAAGACGCGATATGCGACGTAGGCCAGCAAGGCCCCGGAGATGACGTCGAGAACGTAATGCTGCTTGGTGTACAGCGTGGAAATTCCCACCAACGCGGCCCACAGGCCCGCTACTGCTCCGACACCTCGATGGACGCGAGCGCATACCAGCGCCGCGAGGAAGCACTGCGCGACGTGCAGCGAGGGAAAGCAGTTGTACCGAAAATCGGACGAGTAGATGCTGCGCAATAGCCAGACGGAAAATTCGTCGCCGATCACAACTCCCGAAGGCCGGGGGCCGACCGTCGGATATGCCACGAAAAAGACATATGCGACAAGCCAGATAGCGAGGAAGGCGTTGACGGTGCGCCGCAACAGTTCCTGCTGATGCACGACGAAAACTGGCAGGAGCGCCGCGAGGAAAAGCGAAAGATAGACGAGCGACCAGGCCGGCGCCACGGGCAACGCGTGGTCGAGCCAAGTGGCGGGCATGTAAAACGTCCGCCCCTTCAGCAATTCGCGCGGGATAAAAAGGTAGAGCGGAATGATCAGTCCGAGCGCAACCATGGAAATCGTCACCGGCTGCTCGCGTGCGAACAATCTGGCGGCCGAGCGAAATCCGACGTTGAATGCATCCGCGGATGGGTCCTGATTGTTCGCGGACCGCTCAAGCGAGTTTTTGGACATTTTCACTCGGCTCCCTTGAATAGACGTCGCTTGCTGCTGAATCCAGGCGAGAATATTCCAGAATCTCCGCTACCGCCTCCACCCGCCCGCTGTGAAACTATACCCCGACGGTCGGTTTTCGCGGCTGCGCTTGCGCCTTGCCGCTCAGGCAGCGTAGCATTTGCGATCGATCCAGCTAGAGGACGGCCATGGAGTTGCGCAGCGTCTGCACCGACCGCATGAACACTGCCGTCGCGCGGTCCCGTACAGTTCACGGCGAGCGAGCACCGGGACCATGCTGTTGTCAGTCCTGAAGAGCCTGAAACGGCTGGCTGCGCAGCCGGGCGAGCGGCGCCTGCACATCGGCGGCGTGGTGCGCGCCGAGGGCTGGGAAATCCTCAATGCGCTCCCGGGCCCGGCGGTCGACCACGAGGGCGACGCCGCGGATCTGCGGCGCTTCCCCGACGCTACCTTTGCTGCACTCTATAGCTCGCACGTGCTCGAGCACCTGGATTTCACCGGCGCGCTGCAAAGCGGTTTGCGCGAATGGTGTCGCGTGCTGGTGCCGGGAGGGCGGCTGTATGTGAGCGTGCCGGACCTCGCGGTGCTGGCGCAGTTGTTTCTCACCGAGGGAATGACTAGCGAGCAGCGTTTCATGCTGGTACGGATGATCCTCGGCGGGCACATAGACGAGCACGATTACCACCGGATGGCGTTCGATTTCGATTTGCTCGCCATGTTTTTGCGCGAAGCGGGCTTCGTCGACATCGAGCGCGTCACCGACTTCGGCCTGTTCGACGACACCAGCCGGCTGGTCTATGCCGGAGTTCCGATCAGTCTGAATCTGACCGCACGCAGACCTGGTGGCTGAAACCGCTGGTTCGGCGCAATGCCGAACGTGGGCGAGGCGCGTCTGCAGCATGCCGGTCTCTCCGGCGCGCATTTGGCGGGTCGGCCGCGATGCGCAGGGCTTAGTTGCCGTGCCCACCACATCGCAATGCAGAGGAGCTTTAGCCTACCGGTCGGGGTGAGGCACCACGACACTCCGCGAACTCGTTGCCTGCGCCCGCCAGGCTAAAGGCGCCCATTATGTAGAGCTCTGCATAATGGCCGAGAGGGTGAATTCCCAGCTAAGCCCGTAACCGGCCACTCAATTAGCCCACTGTTTCCCGACGCCGAATTACTGCGAGGCTGGGTAACCGCCGCTCGCGTTCCGAGGACGAAGCCGATCGCGCAATAGGTGTCGCGTGTCGGATTGACATTCAAGCATTACCGCGGTAATGTGTGTTCCATGGCACTCACACATTCGAAACTAACCGCCCAAGGCCAGATCTCCGTGCCTTCCGAAATTCGCAAGAAACTCGGGGTTGGGCCCGGCTCCGTCATCGAGTGGGACGAGAAGGACGATGAGGTCATTGTCCGGAAAGCCGGGCGGCACACCTTGGCGGATGTGCACGAAGCGTTGTTCCCGGACGGTAACACCAAGCGAAAAGCAACCGTTGGCGCGAAGGAGGGTATCAGAACGCACATTCGGCAGAAGCATGCACGCCGTTGATACCAATCTGCTGGTGCGACTGATAGTGCGTGACGATGCGAACCAGGTAGAGGCTGCGGAGGCGTTTGTCGCAAAAGGGGCGTGGGTGTCCCACCTCGTGCTTGCAGAAACGCTGTGGGTTCTCGATGCGGTTTACGATCGCTCGCCAGCGCAGATCGCGAAAGCGGTCGAACGAATGCTGAACCACAAGGAATTGACCATCCAGGATGCGGCGGTCGTCGAGCTTGCGCTGCATCAATACCGCTCGCGTCCTTCGCTGGGTTTCTCCGATTGTCTCGTCCTGGAGATTGCGCGCAAAGCCGGCCATCTGCCGCTCGGCACCTTCGATCGGAATCTGGCAAGACTAGACGGCGCACATCGTCTGTAGTGCGAACACGCAGGCATTAAGGGGCAGGGCATGAACAGCGTTTCGATCCCGCAACAGCAGGTCGCAGGAATACTCAATTTCATCGACGGTAAATTCGTCGCCGCAGCCTCGGGCAAGACCTTCGAGAACCGCTCGCCGGTGGATGCCCGCCTCCTCGGCCTCGTGTCCGAAGCGGGCGAAGCCGAGGTGGACGCGGCAGTAAGCGCCGCGCGTGCCGCACTGACCGGACCCTGGGGCGCGCTCGAAATGGCCGAGCGTACAGAGCTGCTCTACGCGGTGGCGAACGAAATCAACCGGCGCTTCGATCAGTTCCTCGAAGCCGAGGTCGCCGACACCGGCAAGCCGGTGAGCCTGGCGAAGCACATCGACATTCCGCGCGGCGCGGCCAATTTCAAGATTTTCGCGGATGTGGTTAAAAACGTGCCGAGCGAATTCTTCCAGATGGCCACGCCCGACAAGAAGGGCGCGATCAACTATGCCATCCGCGTGCCCCGCGGCGTGATCGCAGTCATCGCGCCGTGGAACCTGCCGCTGCTGCTGATGACCTGGAAAGTGGGGCCCGCACTCGCCTGCGGCAATACGGTGGTGGTGAAACCGTCGGAGGAGACGCCGAGCACGGCGACGCTGCTGGGCGAAGTGATGAACGCGGTCGGCGTGCCCAAGGGCGTCTACAACGTAATCCACGGCTTCGGCCCGGGCTCGGCGGGCGAGCTGCTGACGCGCCATTCGGGCATCGACGCAGTCACGTTTACCGGCGAGACGCGTACCGGCGCCGCAATCATGAAAGCGGTTGCCGATCGGGTGCGACCGGTGTCGTTCGAACTCGGCGGCAAGAACGCGGGCGTCGTCTTTGCCGATTGCGATTTCGATGCCGCGGTGGAAGGCATGGGTCGCGCCGTGTTCGCCAATTGCGGACAGGTGTGCCTCGGCACCGAGCGCGTCTACGTCGAACGGCCGATATTCGACCGGTTTGTCGCCGCACTGAAAGCCAAAGCCGAGAGTCTGAAGCCGGGCCGGCCGGAGGACGCGAACACCGGGCTCGGGCCGCTGATCAGCGCGGAGCATCGCGACAAGGTGCTGTCGTATTACGAGCGTGCGCGCAAGGAAGGCGCAACCGTGATCACCGGCGGCGGCGTGCCGAAGATGGAAGGCGAACTGGCCAAGGGCTGCTGGGTCGAGCCGACCATCTGGACCGGGCTGCCGGAGGACTCCGCGGTGGTGCGCGAGGAAATCTTCGGCCCCTGCTGCCATGTGCGGCCGTTCGACACCGAGGAGGAAGCGGTGACACTGGCCAACGATACGCAGTACGGCCTGGCGACGACGATCTGGACCACCAACCTCGCGCGCGCGCACCGCGTCGCGGCGAAAATCGAAGTCGGTATCTGCTGGGTCAACTGCTGGTTCCTGCGCGATCTGCGCACCCCGTTCGGCGGCTCGAAGCAGTCCGGAATCGGCCGCGAAGGCGGCGTGCATTCGCTCGAGTTTTACACCGAATTGCGCAACATCTGCGTGAAACTTTAGTAGCGCCTACGCAGCATGTGCGGCCGCTACCAAATCGTCACCAACGCGCAGGCGCTGTACGATGCGTTTCAGGTTGAAGCCGATCTGAAATCGACAGCGCTGGCGCGCTACAACGTGGCGCCGGCGACCGACCAGCTGGTGATTCTCAGCGAAGGCGGGCAGCGTGCCGCGCGCTGGCATCGATGGGGCCTGATACCGCATTGGGCCAAGGACAAGGCGATCGGCTACAAGACCATCAACGCGCGCGGCGAAAGCGTGGCGGTGAAGCCGGCGTTCCGCGCCGCATTCCGCCAGCGCCGCTGCCTGGTTGCGGCGACCGGCTTTTACGAATGGAAAGTTCTCTCCGGCGCAAAGCAGCCCTATCTGATCAGATTGAAAAGTGGCGAGCTGTTTGCGTTTGCCGGCCTGTGGGAGAGCTGGACCGGACCCGAGGGCGAGCTGCGCTCGTTCACGGTCATCACCACCGCGCCGAACGCGCTGATGACGCGCATCCATGACCGTATGCCGGTGATCATCCCGCGCGGGCAATACACGCGCTGGCTCGACCCGGAACTGCGCGACCCGGCCGAGATTCAGACCATGATCGCAAGTTACCCGGCCGAGGCGCTGCGCGCGTTTCCGGTCAGCACCAAGGTCAGCAATGCGCGCAACCAGGGGCCGGAGCTGATCGAGCCGGCGGGGCCGCCGCTTGCGTGACTTCGAGCGCGCCTCACGGCGTTGCTGCCGGTGCTTGCGCCATTCTGGATAGCAAAGGTTAGAATGGCGACGTGTCCGTGACCCAAACCTAATGGATCAAACCTGATGGAGCAACCGTTCGAACTCGATCTGAGCCTGCAGATCGGCAAGTACGACATCCGCAAGCAGCTCGGAAAAGGGGCCACGGGGACGGTCTATCTCGCCGTGGACACTTTTTCCGGCAAGGAAGTCGCGCTGAAGGTGATCGAGCCGGAGGTGTTCAAGGATCCCGAGTTCGGCGCGGTGTACCGCGGGCAGTTCCTCAACGAGGCTTCGCTCGCGGGCAAGCTGAAGCACCCGCATATCGTGAGCATACTCGACGCGGTGGTGCAGGAGGACTCGGGCCATATTGCGATGGAAGTGGTCGCCGGCGGCGATCTGTCGCAGCACGTAACCGCCGACACGCTGCTCCCGGTTGCGGACGTGCTGCAGATCGGCTTCAAGTGCTGCGGCGCGCTCGCCTACGCCTTCGCCGAGGGCATCGTCCACCGCGACATCAAGCCGGCAAACCTGATGATCGCGCAGGGCACCGACGTGAAAATCGCCGACTTCGGCGCGGCGCTGCTGCGCAAGGCGCAGTCGGTGCAGACGGCGAGCATCGGTTCGCCCTACTACATGTCGCCGGAACAGCTGGAGGAAGCGCCGCTGACGCACCACAGCGACATGTATTGCCTCGGCGTGGCATTGTATGAACTGCTGACGGGGCAGCGGCCGTTCACGGCCGACAGCCTGCAGATGCTGGTGCAGAAAATCCTCACCCATCAGCCCGCGCCGCCGAGCAGCGTGCGCCCTTCGCTGCCGAAGGAAATCGACCGCGTGGTGATGCGCGCGCTGGGCAAGAAGCCGGAGCACCGCTATGCAACCTGGGACGATTTCGCGCTCGAGCTCTCCAACGTGGGCAAGCTGGTTTTGCCGCCCGAAGCCATCATGGACAGCGAGAAATATGTCGCCCTCAAACGCGTGGAAATGCTGGCGAATCTTTCCGACGCAGAGTTGTGGGAGCTGACCCACGCAGGGCGCTGGGGGCGGGTCGCAGCGAAACAGGCGATCGTGCGCGAGAGTGAGCCGGGCAAGAGTTTTTTCTTTCTTGCGCAGGGGCAGGTCAAGGTGACGCTTGGCGGGCACTTGCTCAACACCATCGGCGAAGGCGAAAGCTTCGGCGAAATGGCCTACATTCGCGGCGGCGAAATGCCGCGCCATGCGACGGTGGAATCCATGACCGGCATTCTGCTGGCCGAGTTCGAACCCGAAGCCCTGGACCTGATGAGCCTGGGCGCGCAGCTGCAACTCACCCGCGCGCTGGTGCGCAACCTGGTGGATCGGCTGGAACTGGCCAACGCGAGGCTGGCCAAGTGAACCAGGTAGAACGATTGGGGCGCTGATCCGGCGCACATTCGATACCGCGAACCAGCTGTGCGCGGCCGCGGCATGAGCCCTACAACGAAACCATGAACGAGCACGCGCTACGCGACCAGATCTGCGAATTGGGCCGTTCGATGTTCGAGCGCGGGCTGACGCACGGCAGCAGCGGCAACATCAGCGCGCGCTGCGATGACGGCTGGCTGCTTACGCCTACCGGGTCTAGTCTGGGAAAGCTCGACCCGGCGCGCCTGTCCAAGCTCGATTGGAACGGCAAGCTGATCGCGGGCGATCAGCCGTCGAAGGAAAATTTCCTGCACCTGGCGATGTACCATGAGCGCGAGCGCAACCAGGCCGTGGTGCACCTGCATTCCACCCACTCGGTCGCGGTATCGGTACTCGAGGATATCGATCCCGCCGACGTGCTGCCGCCGCTCACCGCCTACTATCTGATGCGCGTCGGCAGCCTGCCGCTGGTGCCGTATTTCGCACCTGGCGACCTGCAGCTCGCCGCAGCGGTGCGCGCTCTTGCAGGAAGGCACCATGCAATGTTGCTTGCCAATCATGGCCCGGTCGTCGCCGGCAGCAGCCTTGCCGCAGCCGCCGACGCGGTGGAAGAACTCGAAGCAACCGCCCGTCTGTACCTGCTGCTGCACGGACAGCGCCTGCGCCTGCTCACACCGGAGCAGGTCGCCGACATCCGCGCTCGCTATCCGGCCGGCTGAGTACGATTCGGAGAAATGCCGTGCCCAGATTTGCCGCCAACCTGTCGATGCTGTATCAGGAACACGCTTTTCTCGATCGTTTTGGCGCTGCCGCCAAAGACGGATTCAAGGGGGTCGAGTTCCTGTTCCCCTATGCCCATCCGGCAGCGGACATCCGCGCACGCCTCGACGACCACGGTTTGACGCAGGCGCTGTTCAACGGGCCGCCCGGCAACTGGGAAACAGGCGAGCGCGGTCTCGCTTCGCTGCCCGGCCGTGAAACCGAATTCAGGCAAAGCGTCGAGCGGGCGCTTGCGTACGCGCGCGTGCTCGGCAATGAGCGCGTGCACCTGATGGCCGGCCTGATCCGGCCGGGAGAGGAGCGCTCGCGCCATCGCGAAACCTATGTGGGCAATCTAGCGTATGCGGCGAAGGAAGCCGCCTCCGCCGGCGTCACCGTCGTGATCGAGCCGATCAACACGCGCGATATCCCGGGATTCTTCCTCAATCGACAGGACGAGGCGCACGCGGTCTGTGCCGAAGTCGGCGCGCCGAACCTCAAGGTGCAGATGGATTTCTATCACTGCCAGATCGTCGAAGGCGACCTGGCGATGAAGCTGCGACGCCACATCGCCGGCGTCGGCCATATCCAGATCGCCGGTGTGCCCGATCGGCACGAACCCGATCAGGGCGAGGTCGACTATCCTTATCTGTTCGGGCTGATGGACGGACTCGGATATGCAGGCTGGGTCGGCTGCGAGTACCGGCCCAGGGCCGGAACCAGCGCGGGACTGGGGTGGCTGAGGCCCTGGCTGTGAGGGCGCAGCGATGAAGGCGCTTTCGCCGACCCAGGCCGGAACGCAGGCCAGCGCCGTCGGACGCGGCAATGACGGACTGCTGCGCCTGGTCGCCGACAGCGTGCCGGCGCTGATCGCCTATTACGAGCCCAAGACGCTGCGCTGCGTGTTTGCCAACAAGGCGTACGCCGAATCCAACGGCTGGACTGCCGAATCGATCATCGGCAAGACCGTGCGCGAAGCCGTCGGCGAAGCCGCGTGGCAGGTAATCGAGCCGCAGGTGGCGCGCGTACTCAAAGGCGAGTCAGTTGAGTACGTTCGTACGATGACCCTGCCCAACGGCGAGCAGCGCGTTATCGAAGTGCATTTGATCCCGCATTTCGATGCCGAGGCGCAGCTGCTGGGCGCGTTCGTGCTGATCACCGACATCACCCGGCATCAGCGCGCCGAGCAGTCTATCCGCGAAAGCGCGGAACGCATGCGCAAATTCGCCGCCGCGACGACCGAAGGCATTTTCTTCCACAAGGACAGCATACTGATCGACGTCAACCAGGCGCTGCTCAACATCATGGGCTACGCGCGCGAGGAGATGATCGGGCACCATACGCTGGAGTTCGTTTCGCCCGAGTGGCATCAGACGATGATCGATTACGTCAGCGAGCAGCGCGAGGATCCCTACGAGGCCGAGGTGCTGCACAAGGACGGCCACAGGATTGCGGTGGAACTGGTGGGCAAGACGATAATTGTCGACGGCGTGGCGCACCGGCTCGGTGTGCTGCGCGACATCACCGCGCGCAAGCATGCCGAAGCGCGCATCCAGTACATGGCACACCATGACATGCTCACCGGCCTGCCCAACCGCGCCTACCTGACCGAGCGGCTGGCGACGATACTGGCGCTGGCGCGGCGCCATGGCACGCTGGTCGCGATCATGTTCATCGACCTGGATAATTTCAAGACCGTCAACGACTCGCTCGGCCACCATGTAGGCGACGGGTTGCTGAAGGAAGTGGCCGTGCGCATCAAGGAAGTGCTGCGCGAAGCCGACATGGTGTCGCGGCTGGGCGGCGATGAGTTCCTGGTCATCCTCGCCGATTTTGCCGCGCCCGAGGATGCGGCCAAGGTCGCGGAAAAGCTGCTGCAGGTCATTGCCGCCCCGATCGCGCTCGAGGGCCGCGCGCTCAGCGCGAAGGCGAGCATCGGCATCAGCGTGTTTCCGCGCGATGGCGACAACGCCGAGGACCTGATCCGCCATGCGGATGCGGCGATGTACAGCGCCAAGGATAACGGCCGCGGTCACAGCCGCTTCTACGCCCCGGGCCTTGCGGACGAAGGCGCCGATACGCTGGCGCGGGAGTCGGGCCTGCGCCAGGCGCTGCAGCGCGGTGAATTCGTGTTGTTCTATCAACCGCAGCTACGGGTCGACGACCTGCGTCTCGTCGGCATCGAAGCGCTGGTGCGCTGGCGCCACCCCGAGCGCGGCCTTACCGACCCGTCCGAATTCATTGAATTCGCCGAGACGCGCGGGCTGATCGACGAGATCGGCCAGTATGTGCTGCGCGAAGCCTGCCGCCAGAACAAGGCGTGGCAGGATGCAGGCCATGCCGCGTTGCCGATGTCGGTCAACGTGTCGGCGGTGCAATTCCGCCGCGGCGACCTGGTCGCGGCGGTGAAGCGGGTGCTGGAGGAGACCGGGATGGAAGGCCGCTATCTGGAACTCGAACTGACCGAGAGCCTGTTGATGGACAGGGACGTCGTGGGCGAGGCGCTGACCGGACTGCGCGCGCTCGGCGTCAAGATCACCATCGACGATTTCGGCACCGGCTATTCGTCGCTCTCCTATCTGAAACAACTGCCGATCGACAAACTCAAGATCGACCGCACCTTCATCGACGATCTGGGCACCGATGCCGACGACCGCGCCATCGCGATTGCCATCATCAATCTGGCGAAAACGCTGAAGCTGACGGCGCTGGCCGAAGGCGTTGAGCGGCAGGAACAGCTCGATTTTCTGCGCGCGCAGGGCTGCGACGAATTCCAGGGCTATCTGGCCGGCAACCCGGTTCCGGCGGAAGAGTTCGACGCGTTTTCGCGCTGCTGAAAGCAGGCGCGTCCGCCGCACCGACTACGCGTAGCCCTTCTCCAGCGCCGCCCGCACGCGTTCGCGGGTGAACGGCGCGGTGCGCAGGCGTGCGCCGCAGGCGTCGTAGATCGCGTTGGCAAGCGCGGCGGGTACCGGCGCCGATGCGGCTTCTCCGCCGCCCCATGGCGGCAGGTTCTGCCGCTGAACGAGTTCGATGCGAATCTCCGGCACATCGGGGAAGGTGAGTATCGGATAGCGACCCCAGGTGGTACTGGTGACGCGCGCACGATCGAAATGCACTTCTTCGAACAGGGTGCGCGACAGGGTCTGCAGGATATTGCCTTCGATTTGCGCGCGCAGCGCATCCGGGTTGATCACCAGGCCGCAATCGTGGGCGCAGGCAACGCGGCGCACGTGAATCCTGCCGCTTGCGCGCACAACCTCGACTTCCATCGCCATCGCCACATAGTTCTCGTTGTGTTTGTAATGGCAATAGGCGATGCCGCGACCAATGGCCGAAGTGCTGCGCCCGCTGCGCGCCTGCCAGCCGATCAGCGCGGCGGTGCGCTTGAGCACCTCTATGCCGCGCGCATCGGACAGGCCGCGCAGGCGGAACTCGAACGGATCGGAAGCCGCGAGCGCCGCCAGCTCATCGGTGAAACTCTCCACCGCGAACATGTTTGCCACCTTGCCCGGGGCACGGATGTTCGACGGCCGCAGCGGTGCGTGCTTGAGCCAGTGCACCGACACATCGACGTTGGGCACGGCGTAGGACGGATCGCCGTTCTGCGTGATGAGACCGAAGGAAATGCCGGGCACCTGTTTGATCCCGGCTGCTTCGGGGGAGAGCAGTGGAATATTGGGCAGGTTCGCCGTGGCGCGCGGCAACCACATTTCGGTGCGCCAGGCGTCGATGCTGCCGTCGGCGGCAAGCGAACCTTCAAGCGAAAGCAGCTGTGGCGGGCCTTTCGGATCCCAACCCAGTTCGTCCGCGCGCATCCACTGCACCCGCACCGGGCGATTGGCGGCGCGCGAAAGCAGGACGGCGTCGGCGGCGGCGTCCTCGTGGCCGTTCATGCCGTAGCAGCCCGAACCGTCGAGATAGATCAGGCGTACCGCTGCCGGCGGCAGTTCGAGGATGCGCGCGAACGCGTGGCGATAGCGATGCGTCGCCTGCGACGCGGTCCAGATGGTTGCCTTGCCCGGGCGTATGTCAGCCACCGCGCAGGAGGGGCCCATGGACGCATGGCTCTGCGGCGGCCAGTAGTAGAAGGCGGACACGCGCTGCGTCGCACCTGCGAGCACGCCGCGCGCATCGCCTTTTTTCACCAGCGACTGCTCGGCTTCGAACGGCCCGGCCAGCATCCAGTCGCGCACCGCCTGGTGGCCGACGAGCGAATTCTCGTCGGACCAATTCGCCTTGAGCGCGCGCGCGGCGCAAATGCAATCCCACTCGTCTTCGGCCAGCACGCCGAGAAAGTCGCCGATGCGCACCACGCGCGCGCCCGGAATTTCCTTGATCGAACTCTCGTCCACCGCAATCAGCTTCGCGCCCACGGACGACGGCCTGATGGCGCGCCCGTGCAGCATCCCCGGCAGCTTGAAGTCGTGCATGAACAGGTGCCGGCCGGTAATCTTTCCCGGCACGTCCGGCCGGGGCAGCGACTGGCCGACGACGGTATAGGACGCGCTGTCCTTGAGTTTCGCTTTGGGATCGAGTTTCAGGCCGAAATGGCGATTGCCCAGCAGCGCACCGAAGGTGATGCCGGCGCCGCCCGATCTGGGCCGCACTTCGCCTTCTGCAGCGATGAGTTCGGCCGGCGACCGGCCCAGGCGTTCAGCCGCCATGCGGATCAGGGCTTCACGCGCGGTCGCCGCGGCCTGGCGGATTTGCACGCCGCCGCGCATCACGCCGGAGCTGCCCGCGGTCGGACCCTGATCCGGCGTGAGGTCGGTATCGCCTTCGACCAGCGTAATGCGCTTGACGTCGATACCCAGTTCCTCGGCGGCCATCTGCGGAACGGCGATGCGCAAGCCCGTGCCCAGATCCACTTTGCCGCAAAACAGCGTGACCGAGCCGTCTTGATTCACGGCAAAGAAGCCATCGACTTCACCCGTGTCTACGGTCTTGCCGGAAAACGTGTTGGCGCCCTGTGAAAACGCCGGGAGAGGAACAGCGAAGGAAACTACCAGGGCGCCGCCCGCCTTCAGCAGGTTGCGGCGGGAAATATGCATGCTCATGCGCCGGTGCCCCCAGGCATAGCCGCGCCGGCGGCGCGCGCCACCGCGCGCAGAATGCGCTCATGCGTGCCGCAGCGGCACAGATGGCCGGCGAGTGCGGCCTTGACCTCGTCGCGCGTCGGCTTCGGGTTGGCGGCAAGGAGTTCCACGCTTTTCATCACCATGCCGCTGGCGCAATAACCGCACTGCGCCGCCTGCTCGGCAATGAAGGCGGCCTGTACCGGGTGCGGTTTCAATGCCGTGCCCAGGCCCTCTATGGTGGTGACTGTGCGCCCGGCCACCGCGGACACCGGCGTCAGGCAGGCGTATGCGACCTTGCCGTCGAGCAATACCGCGCAGCTGCCGCACTGACCCTCGCCGCAGCCGAACTTGGCGCCGGTGAGGCCGAGCGCATTGCGCAACACGTACAGCAGGGGCTGGGCCGGATCGCGCGACTCGACGCTGCGCGATTCTCCGTTGACGCTGAAGCGGTAGTTTGGCATGCGTTCTGCTCCCTTACTTGCCTTTGAACACGGGTCTGCGTTTCTCGTTGAATGCCTTGATGCCTTCGTAGCGATCTTCGGTTTCCACCAGGTGATTGTAGGCCTCGACCTCGAAGCGATAGGCGGTCTTCAACTCCATCTGCATGCCGTAGCGCACCGACTTTTTAACCTGGCGGATCGACAGCGGCGCGTTGCCGGCGATGACGCCGGCGGTTTCCAGCACCCGCGGCATGAGGGTACCGGGCGCGCAAACCTCGTTCACCACGCCCCAGGCCAGGGCCTGCTCGGCGCTGAACGGGCGGCCGGTCATGATGATTTCCTTGGCGCGGCGCTCGCCCACCGCGCGCGGCAGGTTCTGCGTGCCGCCGGCGCCGGGCATGATGCCGAGCGTGACCTCGGTCAGCGCGAAACGCGCGCTATTCACGGCGTAGGCGAAATCGCAGGAGAGCACGGCCTCGAAGCCGCCGGCATAGGCGTGGCCGTTCACTGCGGCGATCAGCGGCAGCGGCAGATCGGCCATCGCCCAGTAGTGACGCTCGAACAATTCGTGCTGCTGCCGCCATTGCTCGCGTGTCATGCCGTTGCGCTCCTTCAGGTCGGCGCCGGCGCAGAACACTTTGTCGCCGGCGCCGGTAAGCACCACGCAGCGCAGCTCGCCCGCGTCTTCGGTCAGGCGCGTCCACAGGTCGATGAAATCGCGTCCCATCTGGGTGTTGAGGGCGTTCGCGATCCCGGGCCGGTTGAGCGTCACCAGCAGAACATGCGGCGCGGCAATTTCGGTCTTCAGGGTTGGGTAGTTCGGCAGATCCATGGGGTCGCGGCTCCTTAGAGGTCATTTCAAGATTACCTGTCATTCCGAAGCAGAAGGCTGAGGAATCTGCTTCTTGTTTGACTCGAAAGCAGATTCCTCGCTTTGCTCGGAATGACAATTGCTTGGTTTCTGATTTCTGAAAAAAGTACTTTATCTGTAAGAAACGTATTGTCGACTAGCCAAGAAAACGCTTGCTCCAGCCGACGTAATCCGCATCGCGGCTGAGTTCCTGCATTAGGTGTGCTGAGGCAATATTGGCGAGTCTGGCCGGCGGCGTGCCTTCGCGCAGCGCTTTCATGGTTTCCCGGACCGCCATCACCGCGGCCATGAATGGCTGGTGCCCCTGCAAACTGATGCGCACGCCCTGGCCGGCCAGATAGTCGCGGTCGCTCAATTCGGCGCCGGCGCCGCCAAGCACGATCGGAACCTTGCGCTCGGCGGCGATCGCCTGCAGCTGTTCGCGCGTTCGCACGCCGAGGAAGAACAGCGCGTCAACGCCCGCCGCTTCGTAAGCTCTGGCGCGCGCCAGCGCATCCTCGACGCCGGTGATCGCCATGGCGCTGGTGCGCCCGATTATGGCGAGCCGCTGATCCTGCCTTGCGGCAACCGCTGCCTGCATTTTGCCCACCGCCTCCCCGGCTGAAATAAGTTTTGCTGCGCCGGTCGAGCCGTATCCTTGCGGCAGGGCGGTGTCTTCGATGGTGAGGGCCGCAATGCCCGCGGTCTCCAGTTCCTCCACCGTGCGCATCACGTTCAGCGCATTGCCGTAGCCGTGGTCCGCATCGACCAGCAGCGGAAGTTTGCCGGCGCGACAGATGCGATGCGCCTGTTCGGCGAATTCGCTGAGCGTGATCAAGGTCAGGTCGGGTGCGCCCAGCACCACCAGCGAGGCGATGGAACCGGCAAACATGCCGAGTTCGAAGCCGAGGTCCTCGGCGATGCGCGCCGAAACCGGATCGAACACCGACGCCGGATGAATGCAGACCTTCCCCTCCAGTATTCGGCGAAAGCGTTCGCGTCGTTCGGTCCATTGCATGTGATGCGACTCCTATATCGGGTTCACTTTGTTCGACATCTCAGTAGAAAGACTTTTCCTCCAGCGTGAGCAGCGGGAACGCGCCCAGTGTCTCGCCGCTGCCGACCGGGGGAGCAGGGTGAAGATACGACGCGTCGAGTCCGGCCAGGCTGTTGACCCCGAGCAGGCCGAGGCAGATGTGTATCTCCTGTTCCAGGATTTCGAGCAAGCGCACCAGCCCCGCCTGCCCCTCCGCCGCCAGGCCGATGCATTGCATGCGGCCAAGGCCGACCAGACTGGCGCCGGCGGCGAGCGCCTTGACGATGTCCGTGCCGCGGTTGAACCCGCCGTCGATGATAATCGGCGCACGACCGCCAACGGCCGCGACGATTTCCGGAAGGATGTCCATGGTTCCGCGGCCATGATCGAGCTGGCGACCGCCGTGGTTCGACAGATAGATGATGTCGACGCCGTGTTCCAGCGCGAGTGTGGCGTCCTCGGCCGTGGCGATTCCCTTCAGAATGAGCGGGATGGCGAACCGGGCTTTGAGTCTGGCGACGTCGCTCCAGGTGAGGCGTGCCTGAAATTCGCGTTGCGGCATGTTGCCGCTGCGCGCGTGACGCTTCGCCAGGTCGCGTTCGCGCCGGCTGTAATAGGCAGTGTCCACAGTGAGGCAGAACGCGCGGTAGCCGGCGGCGATGGCGCGCTCGGCCATCGCATCGACCCAGTCGGCGTCGCCGCGCGCGTAGAGTTGAAACAGGCGCAGCGCCGCAGGCGCAGCCTGCGCAACGGCCTCCAGTCCCGGTTCGCACACCGAACTCAGCATGTGCGAGACGCCGAATGCCTGTGCCGCCCCGGCTGCGGCGTTCCCGCCTTCGGGCGCGAACAACTCAAGGCCGCCGATCGGCGCGAGTACGATGGGCAGCCGCAACCTTTGCCCAAGGAAATTCGTCGTAGCATCGATCTGGCTTACATCGCGCAGCACCCGCGGCCGGAACGCGATCGAATCGAGCGCGAGCCGGTTGCGTCTGACAGTGGTCTCGGATTCTGCGCCGCCGACGATATAGTCCCAGCTGTCGTGATTCAGCTTTTGCCGCGCTTTCTTCACCAACTCGTGCAGCGTCAGGTAGGGGGAAGCGTTCATGCCGGACTCCGCTGGCGCTGGCCGCCGGCCGCGCGCTCCTCGATCATATCGAGCAGCGGCCGCGGCTGGGCGATGCCGAAGCCCTGGGCGTAATCGACTCCGATCGCGCGCAGCTGCGCCAGGCTGTCGTCGCTTTCCACCATCTCGGCAACGGTGCGGATTCCAATAACCTTGCTCACGCGCTGAATCGCCCGCACCTTGGCCAGAGCCTCGGGTACGCGCTGAATCTGCAATATGATGCTGCCGTCGATTTTGAGAAAATCCAGCGGCAACGCCTTGACGTGATCGAAGCCGATGGCGGCGCGGCCGAAACCATCGAGTGTAAAGCGGCATCCCAGCGGCTTGAGTTCGCGCGCGAAGCGAACCGCATCCGGAAGGCAGCCGATCGCGTCGGCGTCGGAGATCTCGAAACACAGCGCCTCACCACGCGTCGCGCTCTGTTCGAGCGTGCGTGCAACGAATTCCGGGAAGGCGCGGTCCTCGATACTGGCGCGCGCAAGATTGATGCACATCACCGGGGCGGGGTTTCCGTCTGCCGCCGCCTGGGCCGACGCGTGTGCGGCGACCGCCTTGCGCACCACCAAGCGGTCGATGTCGGGCATCATGTTGTAGCGCTCGGCAATCGGCAGGAAAGTGCCCGGTGGCACCATGTTCTGTTCCTCGTCGCGCATGCGGATCAGCAGTTCGTGCATCGTCCCCGGTTTGGTGTCCGGACGCAGCGCGATGATGTCCTGTGCGTACAGATCGAAACCATCGTTCTCGATGGCATGGATGATGCGCTCGCGTGGATTGCCCCAACCGGTCAGTTCTTCGGTGAGCGATTTTAGGTACACCGAATTGCCGCTGCCGTCAGCGATCATGAGCTGCAGGTCGGCCAGTTCAATTGCGTCCGCGGCGGCCTGGTCGGCCGGCGCAGTTGCGACCTCGCTCACCGGTTGTGGATGCTTGATCAGCAGCAGCGTGCCGCAGACCTTACCCGCTTCGTCGCGCTGCGGCAGAAAATCCACCACCACGTTCTGCTCCGCACCGGATCGCCGCGCCAGCGACAACTCGGCCTGTCCCGCCCGGCCGTCCATGGCATCGAGCAGGTGCGCGCGCAGTGCCTCGGTATCGTGCGGCGGCAGCACTTCATCCAGGGCCAGCCCGTCGATGCGCCCTGAGGGCATGCCGGTCCAGGCGGCGAACCGCCGGGTATGAAAGCCGCATTGCCGATGATGATCGACGAATACCGCAATTTCCTCCAGATGGAGCTTGAGCATTGCCAGCCGGCTTTCGGCGGCCTGCTTGCTTGCCATCACGATGCGGTGGGCTTCCGCCTCCTTCGCGATACGCGCGCGGTCCTGCTGGTGCAGCGCGAGCGCGCGTTCGAGCTGTTCACGGGTCGTCTGATGCTGCTGGATTTCGGCGCTGAGGCGCTGCTTGAAATGCACTGCTTCGGCTGTTCGCCGCGCCATGCGCCAGCCGCTTTTCCAGGTGGCGCTGACCAGCGACAGCACCGAGGCGAACAGGATGCCGGCGAGGAAGGTGACCCACTGCCAGTCGAACTCGGTGAAAAACATGGTGAACACCAGCAGCACGATCAGGATCAGCGTGAATGCAGATGGCAGCAGCACGCGCATCAGCGGTCCCAGCCTCAGGCGTTTGCGTGCGGCGCGTTCAGTCATGCCGTTCAGTTCTCATGCGGCTCGGCGTTTCCTTGGGTGTGCTGCAACAACGGCTGTTACTGCGCAACGGTCAAGCGGCAATGCTCGATAGTCCAATCAGCGCATTGTAGCCCGCGGCGCGCGCGTTCTGGCGGTTTCCAGGCCCAGCCGCCGCGCCAATTCTTCAGCTTCGGGCGCAGCGGCGCCGCGTTCCGCGTCCAGAGTCATCGTGTGGGCAATTTCATCCGCGGTCAGCGGCTCTGCGGTCGCGATTTGCCGCTGCAGTACTGTGACGCCGGCGTCGGAAGCATCCTCGGCATCGCGCTCGCGCGCGGCCACGCGCTCACGCAGCGTGGCTGGGGACGCGGCGCACGCGGCGATGAGAAAGCTTGCGTTTGCGTCGCGAGCAAGCTGGGCAAAGCGGTCGCGCTCGGCGCGTCTGAGAAACGCCGCGTCGACGATCACCGGATAGCGCGCGTCGAGCACGGCGCGCGCGAGATCGGCCAGACGCCCATAGGTGCGCCGGCTGGCCGCGGGTGTGTACAGTCCGGCATCCAGTGCGGAGTTCGAGTGTTCCGCGGCCGCGATGCCGTAGAGGCGCTTGCGTTCCACATCCGAGCGCAGGCGCACCGCGCCAGGCGATTCGAGAAAGAACTGGGATACGGTTGTTTTTCCGGAACCGGAAAGCCCGTGCATGATCAGCATAGCCGGGTGCGCAGGCCGCGCCAGCCGCTCGGACAGATAAAGATGCCGGCGATACGCGTGCTCGGTCTCACTCCTGTCCTTCGCCGCCATTCCCGGCTGATGCGCCTTCAGGGCCGACACCTTGGCCCGCACCAGCGCGCGATAGACGAGGTAAAAGCGCAGCACGCGCAGGCCGGCGTAGTCGCCGGTGATTTCCAGGTAGGTATTGAGAAAGCGATACGCGAGCCGCGGCAGACGGTGATCGAACAGGTCCATCGCCAGGAAGGCGACCTCGCCCATGACGTCGATCCAGCGAAACGCCGGGTTGAATTCGATGCCGTCGAATGGCGTGGGCGCGCCTTCGAGCAGCGCGATATTTCCCAGATGCAGGTCGCCGTGGCATTCGCGCACCCAGCCGTCGCGCTTGCGCGTTGCGAACACCGGTGCGAGCGCGGCGTGCGCGTGGATGGTCCAGTCGCGCAGGCGCGCCAGCAGCGCAATGTCGACTTTGTCGCAGGCAAGCGCCAGCAGTTGCTCGAAGTTCTGCAGAGCGGGCGCGAGTATGTGTTGCGGATTGCCGAATGCCTGATCGGCGCCGGCGCGCCCGATTCGCGCATGGAACGCTGCGACGTCGCGCGCCAGCGCGTCGATGTGCTGCGGCAGAAGTCTGCCCTGTCGCGCCATGCGGTCGAGCAGATCGTCCTGCGCGAAGCGCCGCATGCGCAAGGCATATTCGATCGCCGCGCCGGCGCCGCCGATCGCCGGCTCCGCGACGCTGCCGCCGATGGCGACGACCTCCAGATAGAGTCCGGGCGCGGTACGGCGGTTGATTCGCAGTTCTTCTTCGCAATAGTGCCGGCGTGCCGCGAGGGTGGTGAAATCGAGAAAGCCGAGATTCACCGGTTTCTTGATCTTGTAGGCGTAGTCACCGGCGAGCAGGACGCAGGAGATGTGCGTTTGCAGCAACTCGACCGCACCGACTGGATGCGCGTAACGCGCCGGCTGGCACAACGCCGCGATCAGCCGGTCCAGGCTTGCGTCGCCGGTGCTGGTCCGGTTGATCGGTTCCTGCTTTCGGTCCGAACTCAATGCGATTCCCGCAAAGTCGCCTCGTCGTCGATAACGATACGCCAGGCTGTTGCGGGGCGATTGAGCAATATCAAGCCAATATCGATGCGGTGTCACCGCGTTGGCGCTGAATGTGGCATATTGCGGCCTGAGGCGAGGCTCGCGGCAGCGCCAACAACCATAAAAGGACCGCATGAGCTACGAGGGGGAACGCAAGTCACTGGAGCCGCCGCGGGCGCAGGCTATTCCCGGCTACCTGCAGGACACCTATTGGTGGGCCTATATCCATCCGAACGCGGTCAGCTTGTTCGAGCGGCAGTGGCTGGTAAACCTGATTCTGTGGGGCAATTTTGCCCGGTTGCGCGACGCCGCGCTGGCGGAACTCGGAAGCGAAGTGCCGGGGCGGACGCTGCAGGTCGCCTGCGTATACGGCAACTTTTCCGAACACCTGGCGGCCCGCATCGCGACCGGCGGTTCGCTCGACATCGTCGACGTGCTGCCGATCCAGTTGCGCAATCTGCGCGGGAAGCTTCCGGCTTCGGCGCCGGTGACGTTGCATCAGTACGATTCGACCGCACTCGGATTCGAGGATGCGAGCTACGATCAGGCAATCATTTTCTTTCTGCTGCACGAACAACCGGCGGCGGCGCGCCGGCAGACCCTGCGCGAAGCGTTGCGCGTGGTCAAGCCCGGCGGAAAATTGGTACTGGTCGATTATCACCTGCCGCGCCGGCTGCACCCGCTGCGCTATTTGTTCCGTCCGGTGCTGGGCGCGCTCGAACCGTTTGCGCTCGACCTGTGGCAACATGAAATCGCGCAGTGGTTGCCCGACAGCGTCGCGCCAGCGCAAATACGCAAGCAGACCTACTTCGGCGGGCTGTACCAGAAGCTGGTCATCTCGGTGTAGGTTTGGCGGGCCGACCGGATTGTAGGTAGCAGCAAGCTCGCTCCTGCTGTTTGCACCAAGCTTGACGCTGATCAAACGCCGCGGCGCGGGCCGTGGGCGGTTTATAGTATGATTCGCGCCTGGGGGGCCGCCGACGAAGCGCGGCCAGGTCCTCGATCAGCCTCGCGGCTGGCGCCGGCGAACCAAGCAGAGCGCCTTGGACCAAGTACCGCAGCGCCAATGCATTGCACTTAGCGCGACGAATAGCGCGCCGTATGCAGGCACCTGGTACCACAGCAGCGTTTGACGCATTTCCAGAGGAACATACGGAGAGCTATCTGCATGAGCACACGAATGGCAAGCGACGAAGTGACCGACGGCATCGCCGCCATCGAGATGCATCGTCAGGGAACCGAACAGGAATCGGGACTGGCAGCGGCGTGCAGCGAAGCGCTGCGCAAATTGCACACGCTGCTGGAGCAGGAGAAGGCAGTGTTGCAACAGCATGGCCCGGATACGGTGTATGCGCTGAACGTCGAAGCGGTGGAACACGAAATCCGGCGGGTGCAGTCCATGGTCGGCGGCAAGGGCCAGGGCGCCATCGCGAGAAACGCGCGACCGAAAGGGCAGCAGACGCCGCGGCCGGGCAAACCCCACAATGCCCCGAGGAACCGCGGGCGCAGAACCATGGGCCGCACCGGCGGTCGCGGCGGCGGCCGCACGGGAGGCGGTCCCCGTGGTGGTGGTGGCGGTGACGCCGGCGGCGGCACCGGTTCCGGCGAGCATTAGGCAAAGACGCGTGTCCGCGCTTCTTTTGCGTAGGAGGCGGCGTGTCTGAATCGATTGCACTGTGGCAGGCAGAGCACCGGCATTTTGCCCGGCTGCTCGATCTGCTGGAGCGGCAGGTAATCGCTTTCCATAGCGACAATGAGCCGAACTTCGAGTTGATGCTCGACGTCGTCAGCTATTTGCGTTTTTTTCCGGACCGGTATCACCATCCGCGCGAGGACGTGGCATTTGCACGGCTGATCGAACACGACCCCGGACTGAAACCCGTCGTCGACCGGCTGCTGCAGGAGCATCGGGTCATCGCCGCCGCCGGCAGCGAACTGCTCAAGTATCTGGAGCAGGTGGTCGAGGATGTGATGGTCGAACGCGCACGGGTGGAAGCCGCGGCCGCGACCTATCTGGTGTACTACCGCCGCCACCTGACGCTGGAAGACCGTGACATCGTGCCGCGCGCGGAGGCTCTGTTGACGCCGCAGGATTGGCAAGCGGTGGTGGCGGCCATTCCGCACGGGCCCGACCCGTTGTTCGGCGAGGCGCCCGATAGGCGCTACCGCGAATTGCGACGGCAGATTGCGCTCGAATCGAAAGAAATCTGATACGTTGATGGCGTGAAGGTTACCCATTACTTCGCGGCAATCCGTCACCGGCCGGATCGGGCTATCATCCGAGACGAATGGATCGAAACAGCCATCCTGGCGCCTATTCGAGAATCCGTCCAAGCCGATGGCCGCATTCGGCGTTGGGCGCAGGTGCCGGAAATGGAGAACCGGTTTCTCCACGTAGTTATCCTGCCCGATGGTGAGCCCGTGCATAATGCTTTCTTTGACAGAAGGTTCACGCCATGAAAGTTCGTTACTTCGCTGACACCGATACCCTGCTCATCGAGTTTCGGGAAGCTCCGGTTATCGAGACCCGAGACCTTGATGAAAACACGGTTCTTGATGTGGATGGCCAAGGAAACATTTGCTCCATTACAGTCGAGCATGCCTCTCGGCGCGCCGGTGCGCCACAGTTTTCCTACGAGCAAGTTGCCGCATAACTGCAGGCGCTTGACCGCTTCGACGTCTGGCCGGATGACAATTCCATTGTCTATCACAGCGTGCACTGGACGTACCTATTGCAGGGCAGCTGTTGACCCCGCGGGTCTGGCAAGCGGTGGTGGCGGCCATTCCGCACGGGCCCGACCCGTTGTTCGGCGAGGCGCCCGATAGGCGCTACCGCGAATTGCGACGGCAGATTGCGCTCGAATCGAAGGACGCCTGACCGCGATCGAATCATGACGGTGCGGCCGCCGCGCGCCAATAC
>Ga0208566_1000264_pt1 | contig 37838 bp, 19 predicted proteins | sample PL_2010_150m_FD_184159 | JGI IMG/M metagenome (GOLD analysis project Ga0208566, IMG submission 184159) | Freshwater microbial communities from Powell Lake, British Columbia, Canada to study Microbial Dark Matter (Phase II) - PL_2010_150m... | ecosystem: Environmental > Aquatic > Freshwater >...
CTGTCCATTAAAATCAATTTTGTTACTTTGTGTTTGCATAGGTCTGGTTTTTTATGGTTTAAAGTTTGGTAACCTAAAACTAATAAATTTCCAGACTTATGCTTCATTTTGCAAACATAGGGCCTGCATTGATATATCGAAGTCTGAAGTCTGAAGTCTGAAATCTGAAGTCTGAAATCTGAAGTCTGAAGTCTGACCTCCGACCTCTGACCTCCTGTCACCGAAATTATTTGTTCTTCCAGAAGTAAAACCGTTCGCGGTTCATCTCAATTTTATCGTTGTCGAGCAACCATTGGATGGCGCGGATAACTTTGTCTTCGCTCACTGAAGTCACCATGGAGACGAGTTCCTCCAGGGAACTGGGTTTTGTTTTTAGCAGCGGTTTGATCTCCTTCAGGATGGAATTGAATTCAAGGTCGGTGAGTTCGATTTTATTGCGCTGGATGCAGACATCGCATTTTCCGCAGCGGCGGACATCGGGTTCGCCGAAATACGCCAGCAAGGCCTGACTCCTGCATTTATGCGTGGATTCCGCATAATGGATCATGGCTTCCGTCCGCTGCTGCGCATCCCGTAAACGGTCTTTGTAATATTCCGGCGATAAGGTAAGATCCTTGCTTTCGATGCGGTTCTCCGTGAATATGATCCGGGGATTATCCGTTCGTGGAACATAATCGATAACCTGTAGTTTTGACAGTTTTACAAGAAACTCAATGACTTTATCGGTGGTAAGGTTGGTGCGTTTAGCAAGGTCTTCTTCCCGGATGGGAGAGAACTCGGAAAAGATCCCGCTATATGACCGCAAGAGGGTTTTTATAAACGGGTCGAAGAAAGCATTTTCCACCTGGAACCGGTAGAGGGACTCTTTGTCTGTTTTTATAAAGATACGGGATAGGGTATGTACGGCTTCGCTCAATAACAGGAATCCTTCTTTTTCCAGGAATTTCAACGCATTATAAACGATGATGGGAGGGAAGTTGTAGTTCTCGCTGAAATCTCCGAGGTCGAAATCTGTCATATAATCTTTTCCGTTTCCGATCGGGATCTTCAGGTAGTTGCCCAACGCCTGGTAAATGTCCTTTATCTTCTGCAGTTCAGGATAAGTGGTCTCGAGGTTTTTCCTGGCTTCCAGGATATCAGCCTGTTCATAGAGCAGGACGGCGAAGGCGGGTTTCTCATCACGCCCGGCCCGCCCGGCTTCCTGGAAATAGGCTTCGATGCTGTCGGGCAGATCCACATGGATGACAAAACGGACATTGGGTTTGTCAATCCCCATCCCGAAAGCATTCGTTGCAATGATGACCTGTTTCGTTTCTTTCATCCAGGCCTGCTGGCTTTTTTCCCGTTCTTTCGGATCCAGCCCGGCATGATACCAGGTGGAAGGGATTCCCTGCCGCGTCAGGTATTCTGCAATTTCCTTTGTTTGTCGCCGGTTCCTCACATAAATGATCCCGGTTCCTTTCACCTTTTTGATAATATTCAGGATCCTCCGGCGCTTGTCTTCTTCATTAAAAACAAAATAGGTGATGTTTTTCCGTTCAAAGCTTTTTCGGAAGACATTGGATGCACGGAAATGGAGTTTGTCCTGTATGTCAAGGATCACTTCCGGTGTCGCCGTTGCTGTAAGGGCAAGAATCGGAATACCAGGAAGGTATTCCCGTATCTCTGCGATCCTGAGATAGGGTGGGCGGAAATCGAATCCCCATTGCGAAATACAATGGGATTCATCCACGGCGATCAGGTTGACTTTAATCCGCTTCAGGGCATCCCGCATTTTATCGGTCGTCAACCGTTCAGGTGAAACATACAGCAGTTTATTGTCGCCATACCGGCAGTTGTTGAGGGCCGTTTCAATTTCAGCAGGGTACATACCGGAATGAATGGCTGCTGCCTTGATCCCTTTTTTCTTCAGGTTCTCTACCTGGTCCTGCATGAGGGAGATCAGGGGAGTGATCACAAGGCACAATCCTTCATTTGCCATTGCCGGAACCTGGAAAGTAATGGATTTGCCGCCACCGGTGGGTAAAAGCGCCAACGTGTCCTTGCCATCAAGGACCGACTGGATGATTTCTTCCTGCAAAGGCCTGAAAGAAGAATAACCCCAGTATTTCAGGAGTATTTGGTTTATGGTCAATCCGAAGCGATTTAAACGATCACTCTTCTGACAGAGTCAATGACAGTTCCGTCCACCCATTTTACGACGGCAACAATCTCATCGCTGAATTTTGGCTTTTCCGGAACACCGCAGATCTTCTCTGCTTCCGCTTTCAATTCCTGTATCGACTTGATAGGCAGTGCTGAGTTTTTCATCTTTTCGATGAGGTCCGTCCTTAATGGATTTATTGCAATACCGCGTTCGGTGACGATCACATCGATCAGTTCGCCTGGCCCGCAAAGTGTTGTCACTTTATCCAGGATTACGGGGATCCGGTCGCGGAACAGGGGGATGGGTAGAATAGTACATTTTGCGAAAAGGCAATTCTGCCATCCTCCGATACCATGAAGCAAATATCCATCGGAATGGGTGACGACATTGGCATTAAAGTTCACATCCACTTCCGTGGCGCCGAGGATGGTCACATCGACGAGGGAGGCAAAGTTCCCTTTCCCGTGATAATTGTAGGAAGTGAAGGGACTTGTATTTACATGATGCGGGTTTTCACGCATGGAACGAACTCCGTCGAGGTCGAAGGTCTGTCCATCGAGGATGTATTCGGTGAGTCCTTCTTCCAGCATCTTCACAAGGTACTTATTGCTTCCTCCACGCGCGAATCGCGCTTTCCATCCGCGTTCGCGAAGAATATCCGCAAAATAAATGCCGATGGACAAGGCTGTGCCGCCTGCACCGGCCTGGAAGGAGAATCCGTCGTGTAGAATCCCGGCCTCATCACAAAATTGCGCGGTCCATTCAGCCAGAAGCAAACGGTCGGGGCTCTTTGTTACTTCCGTGGTCCCGCTGATGATCTTTTCGGGAATCCCGATCTGATCCATCACGACCACATAATCCACAAGATTTCCATTGATCTGCCAGGGAATACAGGGGAAGGAAACAAGGTTGTCTGTCACAACGATCACTTTGTCGGCATACTGGCTGTCGGCCAGAGCAAAACCCAGCAAACCGCAGGCAGCCGGACCGTTCACTCCATTTGAATTCCCGAAAGGATCCGATGTCGGGGCTGCAATCACAGCGATATCGATGTGCACCTCACCATCCTGAACAGCCTGATAACGGCCGCCATGTGACCGGAGCACGCCCAGTCCTTTCATCATTCCATTCGAGGTAAATCTTCCCAATGCCCCATTCATACTGCCTTCAATGTGATGGATCGTACCATCTTCAAGGTATCTTATGAGTGGTTCATGGCAGGGAAATGAGGCGGAAGGGAACCACATGAGGTCTTTAACGCCCATTTCTTTTGCAATATCAAAGATCTGGTTTGCGACAATATCCCCATTACGGAAGTGATGATGGGTGGAAATGGTCATCCCGTCCTTCAAACCGGATCGAACGAGGGCATCTTTCAGGTCGGCAACCACCTTATTGCCATCATCCGGGTAGTCTGCGCAGGTTGCGATCAGGGGAGCCGCTTTTCTCCCGGTGGGCTTGAATTTTCCGATGCCCATGTAAGGAACCGCCGGTTTCCCGTTGAGGATGGTCGGGACGATACGCCCTGCTGCATTGGTTACGAGTTTATCATACTTGCTCATACGTTTCCCTCCAGTTTTCTATCAGTATTCCCATCTTAACAGCTGAATTGATCGTATTCAGGGCTCTCTTTACAACCGGTGGATCGATCATTTTGGTTCCGAGCGATACTACGCCAAGTCCCTGTTCAGTGGCTTTGTGAAATGCAGACACGATCTTCTTTGCCTTTTCAATCTCATCAGCCGAAGGAGCAAAATTTTCATGTATCACTTTGATCTGGCGTGGGTGGATACATCCCATTCCATCAAACCCCAGCGCTTTTGACATCAGGACATTCTGCTTCAGCCCTTCCATATCGCCCACATCCGAAAAAACGGAATCAATGGGTTGAATTCCCGCTGCCCTGGCAGCATTCACCACCATGCTCCGGGCCAGGAAGGATTCCGTTCCTTCCTTTGTCCTTTGGGTGCCCAGATCGGCCGTATAATCTTCCAGCCCGATGGCTATTGCAACAACGTTCTCAGCTGCGCTTGCAATTGCATAGGCATTGATTACTCCCAGCGCACTTTCGATGATCGGCATGATCCATACCGGGCTCTTTTGTTTCGTTTTCTTACGGATTGCATCAATCCGTTTGTTGATATCCCTGACCTGTTCAGGTTTCTCGCATTTCGGGAGAAGGATCAGGTTGACATGATGCGGAATGACCCATTCGAGGTCATCCAGACCTCTTTCTCCCTGGTTGATCCGTACCATCCGTTCGGCTCCGTAAAAATCGATGCCGCGAAGGGCATTCCGCACAAGGTAACGGGCTTCGTCTTTTTTATCCGGTGCAACGGCATCTTCAAGGTCGAGGATGATCCCATCCGGGTGATGGATACCGGCATTGATCATCAGGCTTGGGGAATTTCCCGGCAGGTAAAGGCGGGAGATGCGGTTGCGGTCGTTTTGTGTGGTGTATTTGTTTTCCGGTAGCAGGTCCGGAAGAAATTCCTTGTCAGAAGGTACCAGCTTTTTAACGGCAGCTTCGATTCTGGCTGTCAGAACCAACGGCAGCGCGCCCAAGTCTTCGATCTTTAAGGAAGCATTTTGAATTCCGAAAAAGTTTAACACCTCTTCAGTCAGTTTCCGGTTCGCATTGCCGTACATGACCTCCACCTTGCTTTCCAGCAGGATATCCAGTCCCCCGCTATCCTTCAACTCAAAGGTGACAAAACAATCCGACCGGATCGTCTTGCCTTTGTTTCCTGTTGTGATGATTTCTCGCATAAGAATTATCTGTATTTGTAGAATGGCATGTCAAAATTATGAAAAAGTAGTGAGATTGTTGGTTAGTTTGAAGAAAGTTGATCTTGGCATTGGGTATTCGGTTTTAGGTATTGGGTATTGGGTATTGGGTATTAGGTTATTTAATAATTGATAATTATTTTGCTATTTCGCTACATAGAATAATGTCGCCCCTTCGTGGTTTTTCACTCACCAACTCACCAGCTCACCAGCTCACCAGCTCGCCAACTCACCAGCATCCAGCATCCAGCATCCAGGAACGACTATCCAATACCCAATACCTAAAACCTAATACCTTTTTACTAACCCTTAATCCGGAAAATCCCAAAAGGTAATATGTTGCTGAAAACATTTTATCAACTTTTATGGAAATGTCGATGCTGAGCCTTAAATTTGCGGCCATTATCAAAGAAGGGGCAATGGCCGGAAAGTCGAAAAAGAGATTCAGGATTTACGAGGGAAACATTTTACTGGTAACCTTATTCAGGTTGCTGGTTGTGCTGATCTTCTTTTTTCTTTCCAGGATTTGCTTCTATCTCTTCAATATACCGTATTTTTCTAATCTCGGTTTCGGCGAGGTGATGAGGATCTTCTTCATTGGCCTGCGTTTCGATGTCGCTGCAATCCTCATTATCAATTTTCCTGTTATCTTTTTCAACAGCATCCCCTTCAGGTTCAGATACAATAGGGTTTACCAGGCTTTTGTCAGTACTTTTTTTTACCTTGTGAATATTGTCGGACTATTGTCGAATTTCCTCGACCTGATTTATTTCCGTTTTACACTGAAAAGAATGACGGCCGAAATTTTTTCTTACCTTTCTGTGGCCGGAGATTTTGATAAGCTGGTTCCACAGTTCATCCATGATTTCTGGTATGTTCCCCTGGTGTGGGGGCTGTTTTCCTTACTGCTGGTCTTTTTCGCTTCCCGGTTTTCAGTGGTTGCTCCCCGCGGTAAATCAAAAGGGAAGTCACTTCAATACCTGTTGGTCAATTCTTTTTACTTCCTTGTCATTGCCTGTCTCACCGTCATCGGGATCCGTGGAGGAATGCAGCTTCGACCGATCGGCATCATTACTGCAGGAAATTATACCCAGGCAAAGAATGTTCCTTTGCTCTTAAACACACCCTTCTCTATTGCCAGGACAATCGGTCATGAATCTCTTCAAACCCTTTTGTATTATCGGAAGGATGAACAGATGGATAAAACTTTCACCCCTTTGCATAAACGGCATCCGGATCATTTCAGGAACATGAATGTCATGATCATTGTCATGGAAAGTTTTTCAAAGGAACATATCGGTTCCCTGAACCGGAACCTTGAAGATGGCGAATACAAAGGATTTACTCCCTTTCTCGATTCACTGGCCCGGCACAGTCTGCTGCTGAATGGGTTTGCCAACGGTAAGACCTCGATCCAGGGGATCCCGGCAGTTCTTTCCGGCATTCCTTCGCTGATGAACGAATCCTTCATTCAATCCATTTATTCCACAGATAAAATTAACAGCCTGGCCAACCTCCTGAAACAAAAAGGATATGTCTCTGCATTTTTCCACGGGGGTACGAATGGCACCATGGGCTTTGATTCTTATACCAGGATGACCGGGTTTGATCATTATTATGGGAGAAGTGAGTATCATAATGAACGGGATTATGATGGAGAATGGGGGATCCGGGATGAGGAGTTCTTCCAATACACAAAAAGGGCCATCGATCATCTTCCCCAGCCATTCATGGCTGCATTCTTCTCGCTTTCTTCCCATCATCCTTATCATGTGCCAAAAAGATATGCCCATAAATTCAGGAAAGGAAAACTACCGATTCAGGAGAGCATCATGTATGCAGATTATTCGCTAAGCAAGTTCTTCGAATCTGCAGAAAAGATGCCCTGGTACAAGAATACCCTCTTTGTAATCACGGCCGATCATAGCTCAGAAGGTTACTATCCCTATTACCAGACGGATGCTGGACAATATGCGATCCCGATCCTTTTTTTCAGGCCGGGTGAAAAGCTGGAAGGAAAAAACGGCGAGACTGCCTCACAGACCGATATCATGCCTTCGGTACTCGATTACCTGAACTTTAACAGGGATTACATCGCCTTCGGCAACAGTGTTTTTGATGCTGCCGCACCACATTTTTCGGTTCATTACATTTCCGGGACTTATGGAATGATAAAAGAAGGGTACCTGATTGAATTCAACGGTGTAAAAACGACGGCTCTTTTCGACCTCCGGAACGACAACCTGCAAAAGACCAACCTGGCCGGGAAAAACCTGCCGGTCATGAAAAATCTGGAAGATTTTCTGAAGGCCTATCTTCAACAATATAACAACAGGCTGATCGAGAACCGATTGACCACAGAATGATCTCTAATGGAAGAAGCAAGCCGGAAAAGAGTTATCCTGTTTATCATCAATCCCATCTCTGGCATCGGTAAACAGAAGAATATTGAGGAGTTGATCCGGGACAATATTGATGCATCTTCCTATGATTACCAGGTGAAATTTACCAAAGGGCCGGGTAATGGTACCGAACTTGCCAAAGAAGCAGTGGCTTCAGGCATGCATGTGGTGGTTGCGATCGGCGGCGACGGCACGGTGAATGAAATCGGGCAGGCTTTGGTGGGCTCTTCAACGGCCTTGGGTATCATCCCGACAGGTTCGGGAAATGGTCTCGCACGGCACCTGAAGATCCCGTTCCGTTTCAACAAGGCCATTGAGGTCATTAACCGTTGTAAAATCCGGAAGATTGATACCGCAACAATTAACGACCAGGTTTTCTTAAGTATTGCCGGTGTCGGATACGATGCTTTTGTTGCGAAAAAATTCGCAGATGCACCCAAAAGAGGCTTCTTCTCATATTTCCGGATCGTTTCCAATGAATATTCTCAATACCTCCCGAAAAAATACATCCTCGAAGTAGATGGGAAAATTATCAAACGCAAAGCATTAACGATCACATTTGCCAATTCCAACCAGTTTGGCAACAACGCCTCCATCGATCCTAATGCGAAGCTAGACGATGGCCTGATCGACCTGTGTATCGTCCGCAGGATACCGCTGCTGCTGGTTCCGTTTTATGTTCCCATGCTGTTTACCAAAACCTTCCATAAAACACACTACATCGAAATCATCCGGGCAAGGAAAGCAGTCGTCACCCGGAAGAAGGGAAAAACCATTCACCTTGACGGTGATCCTACGCAGACGGGAAAAGTGCTGAAAATGAGAGTAAATCCATTGTCATTGAACATCATCGTTCCTTAATTTGTACCATGAAAGAATTTCACACCTACACATTTACCGAACGGTTCAGGGAACTCCTGGGGCATTGGGGATTCTCCGGGAAGATCTCCAACTACATCGTCGACTTTTTCGGTTTGTTCGTGGTCTTTGTTGTATCGATCATAGTCTATTACATCCTTAAATTCATCATCAACCGTTTCCTGAAAAGGATGATCATAAGGTCAAAAAGCAAGTGGGATGATTACCTATACGAGAACAAGGTCTTCACACGACTTTGCCTGATCGTTCCCGCCCTGATCATCGACCTTTTTCTCTCTTCCATCATTTCCGATTATCCAAAGGCGATCCATTTTATCGAGGTAGTGCTTGAGTTGTACACTGCAGCCATTATGGTCATTGTTGCCAATTCCTTTTTAAATGCGGTATATCATATCTATGGCGATTATGAGGTTGCCAATTCCAAGCCGATCAAAGGATATGTACAGATACTGAAGATCGTTGTTTTCCTTATTGGAGCCATTATCATCAGTTCCATGCTGATCGGGCAATCTCCGATCAAGCTGCTGGCGGGACTGGGTGCCCTTTCTGCTGTGCTCCTGTTGATCTTCAAAGACCCCATTCTTGGTTTTGTAGCCGGGGTACAACTTTCCACGAATAACATGCTGCAGATCGGCGACTGGATGAGCATGCCTTCACATAACGTCGATGGGACCGTCATCGACATTTCCCTTGTGATCGTTAAGGTCAGGAACTGGGATAATTCTATCAGTACTATTCCTACCTATTCCCTGATCACCGAGTCGTTTCAGAATTGGAGAGACCTGATACCTTCGGGGGGAAGGCGGATGAAACGATTCCTGCTGCTTGACATTACCAGTATTAAGCCCTGCGATAAGGCCCTGTTGAAAAAGCTTGAAAAATATGAACTTCCGGAATTGGTCTCCGGGAAAGGTACACAGGAGCAGACCAACCTGGGGCATTTCCGCTACTACCTGATGAACCTGCTGCGCCTGCACCCGGACGTGAACCAGCAGATGATGATCCTGGTACGACAGCTACAGCCTACGGAAAACGGACTGCCGCTGGAACTGATCGCATATTGTCCTCTCTCTGATTTTGCGATGTTTGAAAATTTCCAGGCAAGCCTGTTCGAGCACTTCATTTCGGTTCTCCCGGATTTTGACCTCAGGCTTTACCAAAGAGCGAATTCTCTGTTGTAATAAGCCTTTTATTCCTAATTTTGCCGGCAAAACAATTCATCAATTATCCTCATCTTACAACACCAGATTTTTATGGCATTTGATCTCAGAAACAGGAATTTTTTAAAGGAGCTGGATTTCACTCCACAGGAGATAAAATTTTTACTCGACTTATCCCTCGACCTGAAAAAGGCTAAATATGCAGGAACGGAACAACAGCGGCTGAAAGGGAAAAACATTGCTTTGATCTTCGAAAAAGCCTCTACCCGTACGCGTTGCGCATTCGAGGTGGCTGCACTCGACCAGGGTGCCCACGTTACCTACCTCGGCCCGGAGGGATCCCATATCGGGAAGAAGGAAACGATGAAAGACACGGCACGAGTGCTCGGACGGATGTACGACGGCATCGAATACCGCGGTTTCGGACAGTCGATCGTAGAGGAACTTGGTCAATATGCCGGCGTTCCGGTATGGAACGGGCTCACCAACGAGTTTCACCCGACACAGATCCTGGCGGATCTCCTGACGATGATGGAACATTCGGATAAACCACTAAACCAGATTGCCTTCTGCTATTGCGGTGATGCCCGTTTTAACATGGGGAATTCACTGATGGTGGGTGCTGCCAAAATGGGAATGGATTTCCGTGCTGCTGCTCCGAAAAAATACTGGCCTTCAAAGGAACTGATCGACCAGTGCAAAGTGATAGCCAAAGAAACCGGTGCAAAGATCCTTGTGACTGAAGATGTGAACACTGCCGTAAAAGGCGTCGATTTTATTTATACCGATGTATGGGTTTCCATGGGCGAGGCACCCGACCTGTGGGAAGAACGCATCCGCGAGATGCTTCCTTACCAGGTAAACAAAGCCCTGATGGAAAAAACCGGCAACCCGAAGGTGAAATTCCTGCACTGCCTGCCTGCATTCCACAACAGCGATACCGAGATAGGGAAGGATATTTTTAACCGTTATGGGATAAGTGGATTGGAAGTGACCGAAGAAGTTTTTGAATCAACCGCCTCCATCGTGTTCGATGAAGCTGAGAACCGCCTGCATACGATCAAAGCTATGATGGTGGCTACCCTCGGCGATTAATTGGATTCACGGATGTTCCCGTCTTCGCACCGCAGTGTCCTGGCCGGGAACCTTTCAAAGAAAGTATAGTTATGGGTAGCCATGAGTATAGCGCTACCTGTTTTTGAAATATCGAAAAGAAGCCCGATGATCCCTTCTGATGTTTCAGGATCAAGGTTTCCGGTTGGTTCATCGGCAAGGATGATCTCAGGGTCGTTGAGCAATGCCCGGGCGATCCCCACCCGCTGCTGTTCACCACCGGAAAGTTTGTGAGGCATCTTGTTCGCCTTGGTTTCCAGGTTCACTTTTGCCAATACTTCGTGCATGCGCCGCTGCATCTCTTTCTTGTTTTTCCATCCTGTGGCCTGCATGACGAAGAAAAGATTTTCCGCGACGGAGCGGTCCATCAGCAACTGAAAATCCTGGAAAACAATACCCAGTTTTCTCCGGAGAAAGGGGATCTCCTTCGTGCGAAGTGTCCTCAGGTCAAAACCGGCGACCGTCGCATTTCCGTTCTTTACCTCCAGGTCGGCATAAAACGTTTTTAAAAGGCTGCTTTTTCCGCTGCCGGTCTTGCCGATGAGATAAACAAATTCACCCTTGTCGACCTCAAGGCTTACATTGGCGAGGATCAGGTTCTCGTTCTGGAAGATGGAAACTTTATCGAATTTGATGATGACATTACTCTCCATGAAGGGTTGATTGATCAGCCAAAAATAAGGAAAGTTTCTGAACAGTTTGTATTAAAATTCCAGTTTGCGCATTTCACCGTAAGGAAGCTTGGAGGCAATGGCGAGGATCTCTTCCATTTTATCCAGAAGGTTACACCGTGTAAGCGCCCGGGTTGGGTTGTTCAACCGGAAATATGCGATCAGCGTGAAGTTCTCATCCCTGATCTGGATGTAGTCGGGGATCTTTTTCGTTCCCTCGATCCGGATAATATACTTGGTATGTATCATCTTACCGGCAATTTGATCCCTTCCATACGGGTGTATTGAATTTCATCTTTCAGGGATATGAAATCGATCGTCAGATCATCAATAAACAACGGAGCACTTCCGGTATTGTTGAAAAAATAAATCTTGGCAACACTGTTTTCAGGGATATCGCGGGGAACATAAAACGCCGCTTCAACCCGCGTCCATTGATCGGCCTGAACATAGGGTGCAAGATAAAATGAATTGTAGGTCAGTTTCTCTTCCCCTGACCTGATTTCCATGACCAGGGTTGATCCTGATGTGGAGTCAGGAGACCAGACCATCGCCGAAACCTGGATGATCCGGTTGGGAGAGGTGAACAGAGGAGCCAACGTTTCATATCTCCCGACACTGTAAGGATGTTTATGCGTAATCATGGAACAATGCTTTCCCGAGAATCCAAATGGACCCCGGAGCGAATAAAGATTTTCCCATCCTTCGGGTTTTTCCATATCCGTGAAGAAGGATTTGCGGCCGATAATGGCCTCCTGCGGAAGGTAAACCTTTGCTGCAGGGTCGAGCCGGGAAAACGAATCCCAATAGATCTCACTGGTGATATCGGTAGCGGGAAAGATAAAGCAGGAATGCTGATAACATTGAAAAATATTCAGCCCGGTGAACAAAAGCAGGATAGAAGTCAGAAAATATCGGACGGTTTTGGCTTTCTGAAGAGATTTAAGAAAAAAGAAGAGCAGGATTGCCACAATTGCATAAAGGTCGATGAAGATCCGCTGCCCGCATTTGGATGCATAATACCACATCCACCAGCAGGAGGCGACATAGATAAAGATGATGAAGAACGAAAGTGTCCAGTAAAAAGCATTTTTATTTTCTTTCCAGAGACCGTAAAAACCAAAGACCGAGATCATGGCAACGGGCGTATATACAAACCAGCCACGGTTGTAGCTGAACAGGATGCTGAAAAAATGAGGATGAAGGAAATGGAACCGTTCCTCGCCATATTGATAAACAAGCCAATGCCCGGTTGTGTGATGCCAGAGGATCAACGGAAGGGACAAGATGAAAATCAACACAAGGATTCCGGATGCAAGATGGATAATGGAGGATGGAGGATGGAGGATGGAGAATGGAGGATGGAGAATAGAGGATAACGGATTACGAGTTCCGGGATCAGCTAACCAGGCCATGAGCGGGAGAAGGAGTAGGATCAGTACGTTGGTTGGCCTTACCAGCACGATCAATCCAAAGAGGATGGCCGAGAGGATGAAATGCTTTCCTTTTTTATCATGAAAATACCGGTAAACATAGAAGAGAAACAGTGTGATCAGTGAGAAAGAATAAACATGGCTCATGGAATTTTCAACCACTGCGAAGTATATGATATTTGTGCCCAGCGCAATGATGAAGGTGATGAAGGCTGCAGTCTTTACTGCAGCCCCGGTTCTGGTGAGTAGCTTCATAAGGAACCTGCAACCCAGCCATAGATAAAAAAGGGCTGCGATCGAAATGGCATATTGATACAGCAGGGAATAGCCATCCGTTGGGAATCCCAGAAAATAACTGAGAAGATGCGCAATAAGGAAAAAAGGCAGCCACAAAATCGCCAGTCCGGGAAAACATTTGTTTGTTGTTTTTCCATCCGACTGGCTTCTGAATTCCTTGAATACCGAGCGGTCGGGCGGATAATATTTCTCCTCATAGGACTCTACGAATTTATAGGTAAGATCGTGATAGATGAAAAATGCCGGCAGGTAGGCATAATATCCTTTTCCGTCGCTGTTGATGGAACGGTCCCATGTTTCGCCGGGATGTTTGAAAAAAAGAAAGAGCAGGATATAACAAACAAGGATAAATTCTGGAGTATATTTCAGCACCTGCTTCATGGGTGATCAGGATTGTTTGCGTTGGCGCAGGATTTCATAGAGGATGACGCCGGCCGCCACCGAGACGTTCAGCGACTGGATCTCTCCCAGGATCGGGATCTGGATCAGTTCATCGGCCATGCCGAGAAGTTCTATCGAGATCCCGCTCTCTTCCGATCCCAGGATCAGCGCCAGGGGTTGTTTCATGTCCACGTCGTTATAATCCGAATTTGCTTTTTCCGTGGCTGCAATGATTTTCAGGCCGCTGTTCTTAAGGAATATAATTGATTCCTTGACGGAATGGTAACGGCATACCGGTATTTTGTACAAGGCCCCCGCGGAGGTCTTGATCGCATCCTGGTTGACCTGTGCTGACCCTTTTTCCGGAAGGAGGATTGCATCAACAGCGGAACATTCGGCCGTTCGTGCGATCGCTCCCAGGTTGCGCACATCGGTGATGTGATCCAGCACCAGCACCAGGGGCACCTTTCCTTGTTCGTAAGCAGTTGGCAGGATCGACTCTATTTTCTGGTAAGTGATCTCGGAGATCATGGCGACAACACCCTGGTGGTTTTGCCGTGTCATCCGGTCCAGCTTTTCCAACGGAACGAACTGGATCGGGATCTCCATCTCCCGGATCAACGAATGAAGCTGCTGAAACCCTTCTCCCCTCAATCCTTTCTGGATCAAAATCTTTTCAATCTCTTTCCCCGATTTCAGGGCTTCGATCACCGGACGGATGCCGTAAATAAAATTTTCTTTTTTCATTCTACATTGTTCATTCTTCATTTTTCATTCTTCATTCTCTCCAGCTTTATCCAGTAAATTCTTCGGTAGTTCTTTCGATGTTTTTGCTCCCAGTTCTCTTATCTTTTCTGCCCTGCGGAGAAGGTTTCCTTTGCCGGTGGTCAGTTTATTCATTGCATCGTCGTAACTGCCCCGCGTTGCATTGATTTTTTTTCCGATGTCTTCAAGATCATCCACAAACCCCTTGAATTTATCATACAACTCTCCGCTCTGGCGGGCGATCTCAACGGCATTCTTATTCGTGTATTCCACGCGCCAGAGATTGACGATCATCTTCAGGGCTGCAATGAGGTTCGTCGGACTGATAAGCAGGATTCTGCGGTCATAGGCGAAACTCCAGAGGTTCGGGTCATTCTGCATAGCCAGCATGTAAGCCGGCTCGATCGGCAGGAACATCATCACAAAATCAAGGCTCTTGATCTGGTACAGATCCTGGTAATTTTTGCTGCTCAGGTCATTCACATGGTTCCGGATAGCCTGAACGTGTTCCCGAAGCGCTGTATCCTGCTCTTCTTTTATTTCAGACGAAGCATATCGCTCATATGCATTTAAGGAAACCTTCGAATCAATGATCACGCTTCTGTCGCCCGGGTAAACCACCACCACATCGGGTTGAAGCCTTTTCCCTTCAGCATTCGTATAGGATTGCTGCACGAAATACTCACGGTCTTTCACCAGCCCTGATTTTTCCAGAATGCTTTCCAGGATAATTTCCCCCCAGTTTCCACGCGTCTTTGACTGTCCCTTTAATGCCTGCGTAAGGTTGCTGGCTTCCTGGCTTATCTGCTGGTTCAATTCTGCAAGCCGCTTGATCTCGTTCACCAGTGAAAAGCGTTCGTTGGACTCTTTATGATACGCTTCTTCCACCTTTTTCTCAAAACTCAGGATCTTTTCTCCCAGCGGTTTCAGGATCTCTTCAAGTTTGGTCCGGTTCTGCTCCGTGAATTTCTGTGTCTTTTCTTCGAGGATCTCATTGGCCAGGTTCTTGAATGCGATGCGCAGTTTCTCTTCTGATGCTTCGATAGCGGCCTGTTTGGTCTGAAGGTCTTCAATCAATCTTTTGTTCTCGGTACCCAATCCAGCCACCTGGCGGTTTAGCCCTACAATGGTTTCTTCTTTTTCTTTTATTATTTGTAAAGAGTACCGGGCCTGCTCCCCGAGCATCTGTATTTTGCTCTCTCCAGCCAGCTTTTCGGCGTATAGGGTTGCTGCCTGTTGCTTTATTTCCTCCAGTTCTTCGTTTCCCGGTTTACCTGAAGCTTTATTCAGCTTCAGCCAGAATAAGATCAAGGCAAGGATGACTGCAACTCCAAGGATGATAGCGATTACTTCAGTCATAAGTTCAAACTTGATGTGTATTAAGAATTCGAATATTGGGAAGCAATATCAGCAGCTTCAACAAACAAATATATCGCTTTAAAACCGTTTGTTATAAAAAGTGTTAAAAAAATGTGTGAACTTTACATCTTCAATGAACCCTCTCTTTTTTTGATTTTATTTATGATCCGGATCGGCCTTTTCTCAGATACCCACTCGTTAATCCATCCCAGGACCTTCGAATTTTTTAAAGATTGTGATGAGATATGGCATGCAGGCGATATCGGGAATTTCCAGTCGGCCGAGCAGTTGCGTAAATTCAAGCCTTTCCGTGCCGTTTATGGCAACATCGATGGTGGCGAACTGCGGATGATGTTTCCCCGCGACCTGGTTTTTTTTGCGGAAAAGGTGAAAGTCGTGATGACACATATCGGTGGTTATCCCGGTCATTATGAGAAGATAGCGAGGGAATTGATCGTGAAGGAAAAACCGAAGTTGTTCGTCACCGGCCATTCGCATATCTTAAAGGTGATATTTGATAAAAAATACAAGCTGCTCTTTATCAATCCGGGTGCAGCTGGGAAATACGGTTTGCATAAATCCATCACGATGGTACGGTTTGTAGTTGATGGAGAGAATATGAAGGATTTGGAAGTGTTGGATATTCCGAGGAATGAAAAATGAAGAATTAAAAATTAAAAATTAATTTGGTATTGGGTTTTAGGTGTTGGGTATTAGGTTCTGGGTTGAAAAAAATATTTCATGAGGATGAGGTTGACCCCGTAAGAGTCAAATTGTAATGAACAATGAACAACGAACAACGCAAACCCAATACCGAATACCCAACACCTAACACCCGGAAAAATGACAAGGTTTTTGGAGAAAACGGCGGATTATCTTTACAAGACTTACGGTGATAAGATCTCCGATCTCTGTATTGTCGTTCCCAACCGCCGGGCCGGGCTGTTCCTTCAGAAATATCTTGGAAACAGCATCGGTAAAACCTTCTGGTCACCGGCCATTTTTTCGATCGAAGATTTCCTGATCAACATCTCCGGCCTGCGCATTTGTGATCCGACACAGGTTTTGTTCGAATTATACGAGATCCACAAATTATTGGAAGGCAAGAACGCACAACCCTTCGACGAATTTACCAGCTGGGCTCAGCAGCTCCTGGGCGATTTCAACGAGATCGACAGCTACCTCGTGGATGCAAAAGATCTTTTCAGTTTCCTGAATGAAGCAAAAGCGCTCTCCGTCTGGAATCTCGACAACAAACCCCTTACGGATTTTGAAAAACAGTACCTCCGTTTTTTCAATTCCCTTTACACCTATCATGAGCAATTGAGCGTTCGCCTGATCTCTTCCAGCCTTGCCTATCCCGGTCTTCTCTTCCGGAAAACAGCTGAACAGATCGGAACGATCGGGGAAAAAATACCATGGGGAAAGATCATCTTTGCCGGATTTAATGCATTGACAAAGGCCGAAGAAGTAATCATCGACAGCCTGGTTTCCATCGGAAAAACCGAAATGCTATGGGATGCGGATGCCTATTATATGGAGGATGAAAAACAGGAAGCCGGATTTTTTCTCAGGATGTGGAAAAGGAAATGGAAGAACCAGCCTTTTAACTGGATCGGAAAGGATTTTGCTGAATCTTCTGCAAAAATAAGGGTCATTGGAGTTCCTTACCATGTCGGACAGGCAAAACTCTGCGGTGAATTATTGTCACAAGAGCTCCTGAAGGATCATCGTGCAGAGGATACTGCTGTGGTGATGATGGATGAACAGGTGCTGCTCCCGGTATTGAACTCGCTTCCGCCGGTGGTGAAAGAACTAAATATCACCATGGGACTTCCGCTCCGGCAAACTCCTGTGTATGACCTCTTCGATACGATCTTCCGGATGCACGAAAACACTTCCCGTTTCGAAAGATCAGGAACACCAGGCAAAGAAAAGTTCTATTATCGCGACATCCTGAGAGTACTTCAGCATCCCTATGCAGCGCGGATGGCGGGAACACTCCTGAAAGGGAATGCCTTTATCCTGGAAGACCTTGTTGCTGAAATACGTTCCGGAAGCCGTGTCTTTCTTGGGAAAGAGGAACTGACCCAATCAGGGAAAGGAATTTTTTCCGGGACCCTTGGTTTCCTGGAACCGGTATTCGATTCCTGGCAGGACCCACTTAAAACCATCGATTGTCTCCGGAGGACCATCGCACATTTACGTGATGGCTTTCTCTCCTGGGAAGAAGAAAAAGAATCCCGGTCAGCTCAGATAGAAGTGGAGTTCCTGTATGCCTTTTCCAGGATCATATACCGCCTCTCAACCCTGATTGAAAAATATAATGCCATTAAAAACCTGAAGGTATTTCATTCGCTGTTCAACCAGCTGGCAGGATTTACTTCCCTGCCATTCTACGGCGAGCCGCTGCGCGGACTGCAGATGATGGGAATGCTGGAAACCCGTACCCTCGATTTCGATAACCTGATCCTTCTCTCAGTCAATGAAGACCTGATCCCAAGAGGGAAAACCACCCAGTCGTTCATCCCCTTCGATATCCGCCGTCATTTCCACCTTCCGACTTATCAGCATAAAAATTCGATCTACGCCTATCATTTTTATCGCCTGATCCAACGGGCAAAGCAGGTCTATCTTCTTTATAATACCGAAAGCGATGAACTGGGTGGCGGCGAAAAAAGCAGGTTCGTCAAGCAGATCCTGCATGAACTTCGAACATATAATCCCAACATTAGCATCGAAGAGGAGATCCTCGTGACCTCCCCGCTGAAAACTGAATCCTTTCCTGCCATTCAGGTTCCAAAGACAGGAGATGTCGCGGAAAAGCTCATGAAGAAAGCGGAAACCGGGTTTTCTCCCTCTTCGCTGAATAACTATATCCAGTGTCCTCTGAAGTTTTATCTGCAGGATCTTCTCGGATTGCGCGAAGATAAAGAAGTGGAGGAGACCATCGATTCCCAGGTGCTCGGGCTCGCGATCCATGAAACCCTCGAAAAACTCTATCAGCCATACAAGGAGGTGATTTTAACGGAAGAAGCCATTGATCAAATGCTGCCCCTTTACCAGGCTGCGCTCGACAATGCTTTCAGGAAAAAATTCAAAGGATCGGATGTTGCCTATGGGAAGAACCTGTTGCTGGTAAGGGTGGCCAGTATCCTTGTAAAAAAATTCCTGGAAAAAGAAAAAGAACTAGTTGGGTTCCTCAGGAAGGAAGGATCTGCTCCCATTGTGTCTTACCTTGAAAAACCCCTGGCAGGCAGGATTGAGATCGGGTTTGGTGATAAGATCCTTGATGTTAAACTTAAAGGATTTGTCGACCGGATTGATAAGATAGGGGAGGAGTGGAGAATCATCGATTACAAGAGCGGGAGTGTGTCACCCGCAGCATTGAAGTTTGAGGATTGGAACGAACTCAAAGAGGATTCTGACCTGGCAAAAATCATACAGCTCTACACCTATGCATATCTTTTCCGGCATGGAAGAAGTGAAAAAGTGATAAATATCAGGGCAGGCATCATCTCTTTGCGGAAACTGAATGAAGGATTTATGCAGGTTCCTTCCCTCTCCTCTCCCGTTAAAAATGATTCCCTGATCGGAGAAAAGGACCTGGTAGCATTTGAAAAGATACTGAAGGAAATTCTGGAAAAAGTTTATGACTTCAGCATTCAATTCATGCAGACGGAAGATGTAAAACGGTGTGAGAATTGCGATTTTGTCAATCTTTGCGACCGGTAAGTTTTGCAGCAAGAACCAACTTGCAGAAGAAGTACAACTACTCTGATGCAATTGTGGAAAACTAAAAGTCACTGCATTCCAGGGGCGACGAACTCCCATGTGAACGATAGTTGGGTGACATATACCCACTTCTCCCACCAGAATTTCTGAATAATGAAAAATTTTCGAAATCCAGAATAAGGCTGATTTCATGAGCGCCACCTGTGCCTTGCAGAGCTCCTGATATCTGAATATCGTAACTATACATAAACTTAATACTCATATTTTCAGCGAATGCGTATCTATATCCAGCCACAACCGCCAAAGCACTGTTGGGTGCAGAACCTGTCAATGTATTTTTGTACCAGGTTCCAAAGTAAAGGTTGAATTTTACAAGATTTAAACCTATTTGTAGAGCATTCAGATTATTTTGGTTCTGATAAATTGCTCCGACATTAACTTTCAAAGGGTCATTAAATCTATTTGATGTGCCTGAAGATCCACCTGCTCCGGTGGCAATTATTACATCGCCATGGATAACCAATTTACTTGGGATATGTGACTCTTGGTTCACGAAAAATGAGACATCGGGTTTAAAAAGATGATCTACAGAAACCCCTGCATTCCCGGTAACATTTTGATCAGGATTCGAATACTGTAGAATCCCTCCGACTGCAAAATCAGGTGCGGTTTTTTTATTAGCATCAGGAGAAGTAAAGGATGATGGATAATATACCCCATATTTTTCATCCAGTTGCCCTGTAAATACCAAGTCGTCCCAATTGATACGTCGTTGTAATATACCTGCTTTAATACCTAATTGAGAGGTCAGGAAACTGGTAATAGGAATGCGTACTGAAATAGTAAGTCCTACTGTGAGATTGTTTATCAGACCTATACCTGGATTATCATTGGTGACCAACAATCCAATACCTCCTGCTCCGGGAAGATTCCTGTCTCCTAAATCTGCAGAAAAATAATAGGATTTAAAATCTATTGGCAGCTGAGGCCATTGATCACGGTATAGAAACCTTGCCCTGAAACCGGGGGTCAACCCGGTAAAAGCAGGGTTATAATAGATCGGTGTTGCGAAATATTGCGTATAATTCATATCCTGGCCAAACGACTTTTCCGCCAACAGGGATATAAAAAGAAAAAGGAAACAATTAATAGATATGGTTCTCATCGCTTATGTTTTTTACCTGATCAAAGTAACAGTTCCTATGGTTCTTTTAATTCCTTTTGTTTTTCCATTATCCGATCCTTGCCAAATGGTTCCATCGATGAATGATGCGAAGATCTTCCAGACGTATGTTCCTTGTGGCATCAGGTTGCCACTCTGGTCAGTTCCGTCCCAGTAATCCGCAGGTTTTCCCTGAGGATCCAGTTTTGTCGATTCCCATAAAAGATGTCCCCATGTGTCAAATACCTGAACATGATATTCCTTTAATCCAACACCAACCGGTCGAAATAATCTCGTTCCAACATCATCTGTCAGCGGCGCTATTGCATTTGGCACATATAACCCTCTAAACAATATCTCAATCTTATAGCTGGTTGTGTCAGTACACTTATTATCTGCCGAGGCTATCAATCTAATAATATAGGTTCCATTATTTTCATAGGTGATAACATCTGGATCTTCCTTCGTGGATGTTTTACCATTACCAAAGTTCCATAAGTAAGCAATTGCCCCTGTTGATGTATTGGTCAGCCTTATTTTCCCGGCAATATCATCGAGATTTTCTTCTGCAAGAAAGGAACTTATTGGTGAGGGCAGAACATTGATCGTATTGGTAATGCTATCCTTACAACCAAATGAATCCTGAATTCTTAAGAGAACATTGTAAGGTCCTGCAGAATCATAATAAGCCACAGGATTTTGTTCAATAGATAAATTTTCGGGATCATTAGGAACTCCAAGGTGCCATAACCACGAAAATTTAGTTGTATCCCCGGCTTTTGATTGGTCTGTCAACTCAATATAAGTTCGACTGCAGAGTAAATCTGGTGCCGAGAATGCAGCAACTGGTAATTTATGAACCCTTACGGATTTTATCACGGAATCTGCACACCCGACAGCATTTCGTACAATCAACTTTGGGCTGAAGTTGCCGTAATGCGTGTATTTATGAGCCGGATTTATCTGGGTGCTGGTGTCATTTGTTCCTGATAATTGATCCCCAAACTTCCAGTTATGCGAGATGATTCTCACTGTGCTGCTGTCCGAAAGGTCAATGAATTTTGAACTATCACCAAGGCAAACAGAAACAGATGAAAAATCGGCATGCGGTGAGACCTTCACAAGCACCTGTTGATTACTCGAATCTGAGATCGTTATTCCGCTGACTGTGGTACTAATGACGAGCTTGATATTATAGGATCCGGGTTGCTGAAAGTTATGTTTGATCGTATTACTATGTATGAAATAAGTAGTGTCCAACCCATCTCCAAAATTCCAGTACCATTTTTTAATCAGTGATTGTGGGGTGGAATTATCCGTCAAAATCAGTAGTGAATTCTGGCAAATAATGGTATCTGTCATCGAGAAAGAGGTAGTAATGCATGTAACAAGTACCTGGCGGGTTTTAACACTTCTGCATCCATTGGTATTGATAGCGGTCAAGGTAACTGTGTAGGTGCCAAATGCAGAATAATGATGCCCGACTGTATCAGGGTTGGAAAATGGAGCTGTTTTGATCGCTGAAGTCCCATCTCCAAAAGTATAGATCAATGAATCAAGACTTGTTCCATTACCACTCGACAGGTTGGTAAAGATGACCGTGGTATCAGTACAAAATGAGCCCGGATTATAGAAAAAATCTGCAATTGAACCCGGATAAACGGTAACAACCTTATAAACACTATCAACACAGTTATCCGAATTCCATGCTTTTAACGTTACAAAATAGGTTCCGGGATTATCATAGGTATGCTGAGGGTCCTTTAGGCTCGAAGTATTTGTATAGCTTCCTGGTTCTCCGAAGTTCCAGGTAAAATTGTGTAAAGGATCCGCAGCAGCCTGGTTAATAGCATGGAACTGGTTCGGATTACCCAGGCAGGTGTCGTTATTCTGTATAGCCAGCTGGAATGCCGGCTTCACATAAACAGTATCAACAATTGTATCTTTGCATCCATTACCATCCGTCACTATCAGTGTTACCGGATAGTTGGTGTTGGTCTGGGTATAAGTATATACCGGATTCTGGATATTAGAATAAAAACCAGGCTCAAATTCCCAATACCAGTTTACGATGGATGTATTGGAAGCAGTCGACTGATCGAAAAAATCGACCCTTCCAGCCGGACAATATGTATTGAAGTAACTGTATAGTGCCGTAGGAGTGGGATTAATCGTAACAGGCAGAGTGATACTGTCAGAGCACCCGGATGAATTTGAAACAATCAGTGTTACATTAAATATCCCTGAAGTGGAATAGGTATGTTCCGGGTTTTGAATGGATGAGCTTCCCCCATCTCCAAAATCCCATTGCCATTGATTAATCACTCCGCTTGTTGTTGTTGACATGTCCTGGAATTGTGTGGGAGATCCTTTACAGGTTCCTGCATACGAAAAAGCAGCTGAGGGCTTGACCTTTACCTGCACCATCTTGGTCGAATCATGGCTGCATCCAGCTGAATTGGTGACCGTCAGTACAACCTGGTAATAGCCAGATCCTGAATACAGATGCGTTGGGTTCTGTAAATTAGAGGTGATACCATCCCCAAAACTCCATAACCAATTAGTGATAGAGCCGGTATTTGCAACCGATGCATCTGTAAAATGGGTGATCTCTCCTTTACAGACGGTATCAAACGTAAAATCAACAGAAGGCGAATTATCGATACCTACGGTTTTGACAACAGTATCCTTGCATGTTGATGTATTCGTTATGATCAGTTGTACCTGGTAAGTCCCCCCATTTGAATAAATATGAAATGGATTTTGCTGATTGGAAGTATTATTTGTACCCGTTCCCGGATCACCGAAATTCCATTCCCAGTTCATTATGCTCCCACCCCCGTTTTGCTGCGAAAGATCTGTAAATTGAACAGCCATTCCTTCACACCTGATTGCCGGATAATCAAAATTTGCAAGAGGAGCAGGGGTCACTATAATCGTATGACTGACCGAGGCTGAGCAACTGTCAACGGTTGTTATCGTTAATGTCACAAGGTATGTCCCGCCGCTGGTATATATATGACTGACATTGGGTGAAGCAGGTAGATTAATGGTTGTAATGTTTCCATCTCCAAAATTCCAGATCCATTTCACAACATACCCGTATGTTGCAGTCGATTGGTCCGTAAACTGAACCGGCATTCCTGAACAATTGTTCGTGGAGTAGACAAATGAAGCGGTCGGTAAGGGCAATACCATCACATTCTTGGTTCTGGACTGTATACATCCATTGGAATTGGTCACAGTCAGCGTTACGGAATATGTCCCCGATGCGGTATACAGGTGTATAGGATTAGCAATATTGCCATGGGGCGCCCCATCACCAAAATTCCAGTCCCATGTAACGATCATCGGTGCATTGGGTAACGATTGATCCTGGAAATGAGTCAGTGTTCCAAAACAGGCTGTATCCGCAGAAAAATCTGCTGCAGGCTGCGGGTTTATCGTGATGGATTTATTGATCGTATTGGAACAGTTTCCGACATTGGTAACAGTCAAGGTTACATTATAGTTTCCTGCCGATGCGAACACATGAACCGGGTTCTGAAGGTAAGAAATGTTTTGTGTCCCGGAAGTTGGATCGCCAAAGTTCCAGAACCAACCTGTAAGAACACCTCCCCCGTTTAATTGTGTCTGGTCTGTAAATTGGACATTTTGTCCTGAACACAAGGTTGGTGAGTAACTGAAGTTGGCAACAGGTGTTGGAATACTTTGAATAGTTGTTTCATAATAATCAGAACAACTGTCATTCGTAGTCACAGTTAACCTGACCAGGTGTTGCAATGCTGTTCCTATGAAAACATGGCTTACATTGGGGACACCAGGGAAGAAAACAGTTGTATCGGCCCCATCCCCGAAATTCCAATGCCATTTAACGATTTGCCCAACAAATGATGTTGATAAATTAGAATAATAAACAGGTGATCCGAGGCATTTCGGTGCATCGGACTGGTAGGATGCCATAGGTAAGGGTATGACATGCACTGTTATCGTGGTATCATGTGAGCACTGATTGCTGTTCGTTACAGTAAGAGTGACATTATACTGCCCGGAAAGTACATATAAATGAACCGGGTTTTGAAGGTTTGAATGCGGAAACCCATCTCCAAAATTCCAGTCCCAGCTTATTATTGACATACTATTGGGGACCGACTGGTCAGAGAAATTTGTTACATTACCCTGGCAAGGTGAATTTGCGCTGAAAAGTGCTTTTGGTTTCATTTGAACTTGGACATCTTTTGCAATTGAATCCGGGCAGCCTGATGAACTCGAAATAATCAGATTAACTGAGTATGTTCCCGATTGTGCATAAACATGTATAGGATTTTGCAGCGTTGAAGTATTATTAATTCCTGAAGTCGGATCGTCGAAATTCCATTGCCAGCCAATGATGGCCCCACCACCGTTGAGCTGTGATCCATCAGTAAACTGAACCGCATGATCCGCGCACTGGTTAGAACCAAAAAAGAAGTTGGCGACCGGGTTTGGAACAATAGTCACAGGTAATGTATGCTGGTTGATACATCCATAATTGTTTATCACCTTAAGCGTTACCTGGTAATTGCCGGCTGAAAGATATTGATGAGTCACATTCGGTGAGGCTGGGAAATGGATGGTATCTGTTGTCCCATCCCCAAAGATCCATATCCACGTTTGAATATAGGTTATGATCGAAGGTAATGAATAAGAATAATCTGTAAACGTTACAGTGAGCCCCTGGCAGGTGGGCGTCGAGATTGCAAATAAGGAAATCGGAAGTTGCAACACATGAACATTGTGAATGATTTGCCTCTCGCATCCGTTTGTGTCAGTCGCAAGTAACACAACCTGGAAATTGCCATAAGTCGGGTAAGTGTGTGCGGGTAAATATGGATAGTTGTAATAAGCTGTTGTCCCATCCCCGAAGTTCCAGTTCCAGGTTGCTATTTTTCCGATATCCGGTCCCAATAGTGTAAACTGGGTTGGTTGCCCGATACAGGTTGTATCAGCATGGAAATCGACTACCGGCAACGGATGTACAATAACAGTTATAATTCCGTTCATTTGCCGCGAACAGTGTGCGGCAGTGGTTGTGTCTATTCCGACGACAGTATATAACCCCGGAGTTGTGAAAAAACCAAAAGTCAACGGTAACCCTGTACCAGCTAAAGAGTTTGCAGTTTGATTCCCGCCAAGAAACAAATAATATTTTACTCCTATCTGGGAATTATCAAGCCCGATTGTAACACCCTGTCCTCCCTCGCAGTAAAAACCACCATTGGTTACTGTCACATTGTAGACAAAAGGCTTTGGATGAACAGAGATCACAGCTGTCCCGGTAAAGGATGTTCCCGTGCAATGCATATCATTCACGCCGGTCAAAGAATACGAAGTTGTCACTGATGGATTGACTTGGAAAATAAATGGACTGAAACCGATATTATTAATTGTAGTTGATATTGTTCCATCAGTGTACGTGATGCTCCAGGGAGGCGTGCCTGTGAGGTAAACCACAATGGATACAGCATCTGCTTCGCAGATGCTTGCTGATCCGGAGATGGTTGCTGATGGTAAAGGAAAGATGGAAAACAATACCGTGTCTTTATTTATCTCTGACTGACATTTTAAATTTCCATGTATGGTAAGTACCAGGTTTACTGTTTCATTCAGCAAATCATTATTGCCGGGTGTATAGATTGGGTTCAGTATGGCATTATTATTGAAAAAACCATCCCCTGTCGATGTCCATTGAACGGTACTGTAGTTTTGTGCAGACCCGTTTAATTGTGCGATCTGCCCCTGACACAACTGGAAATCCTGACCGGCATTTGCAAGTGGAAGAGGGTCGAAGATCAGGGTCATCGTATCAGTGACAATCATACCAGGGCATTGGGGAAACCCGTTTGCTGAAATCGTCAGATGGACCAACCCATTGATCTTGTCAAGGACACCTATATGATAAATTGCATTTAGTGAATTCCCGTTGGTGAAAAAGCCATCTCCCGAAGTTGACCATGAAACCGATGAATAATTTGATGCAGTACCTGACAACTGGTAAATTGAAGCAGAATGACATACGGAATCGTTCGGGCCGGCGTCAACTACCGGGCGTGCGCTAACAACTGCACTATCAGCCATTAATTGAGAACAAAAAGGAGGAACAGTATTTTTGCCAAAAACTTTATAAACTCCACCCATTTGGGAAAGGAACCCTAAAACGTTGCCTGTTCCCGGGAGGATGATACCCGTAAGAAGTCCATTCTTGATGAGTTCATAGTTGACCCCGAGCTGAGAACCGCTTAAACCAATGTCGGTAGGTTCGCAGTTTGCACCTGCAGGTGTCACATTAAAAGCGAGAGGAAGCGAATGAATGATCAAAGTCCCAATCATCATAGAAGTACAGGTATCCGAAGTAGTATTCTTAGCCACAATACCATACGTTCCTGATGTAGTATTATAACTGAACAGAATAGGTAGTCCTGTTCCGGGTAATGTCTGTACGGGGACACCATCACGTTTCAAGGTATATGTGACCCCTGTCTGTGAACCATTAAGCCCTACCTGTACCTGTTCACAGGTATCACCCGTTGGAATCATGGTGAAGGGGGTCGGAGGAATCTGAATCGTTGTTGATCCGTTCATTGCAGACCAGCAGTTTGTTGTTGCGTCTATTGCAAGGATAGTGTAGACTCCCGGAAATTGCTGAGGACCAAAATCCAGAAATGCACCGCTCCCGGCAAGGGTATCCACGACCATATTATCGCGGAACAGCTGGTAGTTCACCCCGGGTTGGGAAAAACTCAGCCCGATGCTGTTGCCAACGCAGATGACCCCCGATGGAACAATGTTGTAAATCGCGGGGGTTGGATGGATGGTCAGCGACCCCTGCATCGGGTTTTGGCATGAATCACTTGTAGAGTTATACGCGATGATGGTATAAACACCGCTTGTGTTCTGAAGTCCAAAGGAGATCGGCCCACCGGTACCATTTATGGTCGCAACAGGGTAAATTACATCTCTGAAAAGAGTATAATGCACTCCTGCCTGTGAACCATTTATCCCTATGTTTGAATGGGCACATGTATCTCCTGTTGGCGTAATTGTGAACACCGAAGGAAGTGTCAACAGTGTTGCGTTTCCTGTCATTGAAGACCAGCACGAATTGCTTTGTGAGGTGGCTATAACACTATACACCCCTGGTTGAACCTGAACCCCGAACGAAATCGGAAGTCCTGTTCCTATTACCGGTGATCCAATATTGTAAATTCCATCCCTGAAGAGCTGGTAAAGAACTCCAGACTGTGATCCGGATAATCCGACAGTACTGCCGGCACAGCTTAACCCGGCAGGGATAACATTAAATGCAAGTGGTCCCTGTTGAATTACTGTTATGCCCGACATCAGTTGATGGCAGGAATCAGGAGTTACATTGTAGGCCCTGATAATGTATGTCCCGGAAATTGTCTGGGGGCCGAATGAAAGGATACTTCCCGTTCCGGGTAACGTCATTACTGCAATATTATCTCTCATCAGGACATAATTGATCCCTGTTTGAGAACCATTTAAACCAATCGGTGTCCCGGCACAAGTGTCTCCCTGAGGAATAATATTATATGCAACAGGTAAGGGTGTTAGGATGCAGGTTCCTGTCATCACCGACGAACAAGATGTAGTTGTATTGCGTCCCACTATCGTATACGTTCCCGCGTAATTTTGTATTCCGAACCAAATAGGTCCTCCTGTCCCTGCTACGGGTGATCCCGCATTCTGGTTGCCATTAAGGATCAACTGGTAGCTTACCCCCGGATCTGAATTAGCCAGGCCAATGGAATCCCCCACGCAATTAAATCCCGATGGTATGATTGCATGCAGCACCGGGCCGGGGTGTAAAATCGTACTTCCCAACATCAGGTTGCTGCAAAACTTAAAGGTTGTGGTATCATATCCAACAATAGTATAGATTCCTGGGATCGTCTGTACCCCAAACTCTATGGGACTACCCGTACCATTCAACGTATCCATCCAGAGCGTATCCCTCTTTAAAATGTATTTTATTCCTAACTGTGATCCGCTTAAACCGATGGATACACCGGCACAGGTATCCCCACTGGGCACAATGCTGAATAAATTTGGTAACGGGTTAAGATTAGCTGTTCCGTTCATGAAGATATTGCAGTTCGTGAGAGGATTAATGGCCAATACTGCATAAATACCAGGAACAGTTTGCGGGCCAAAACTGATCGGTAACCCGGTTCCAGGAAGAGGGCTCCCTACATTTGTGAACCCATTCCGTTGAAGCTGGTAAATAATCCCAAGTTGTGATCCCGTTATGCTTACTGTATCTCCGGCACAACTCACTCCCGGTGGCCTTACAATATAAACATCGGGCGATGGATTAATCGTGATCATCCCATCCATGATCGTATCACATCCCGTCACCACAAAATAAGTATAAACAGTATAATTACCTGGCAAACTTTGCGGCCCGAAATTCAGTATAGTTCCAGTTCCAGGTAACGTATCTACCGGGTTGAGATTTAACCGTAATATATAGTTAGCCCCCAATTGCGATCCGTTCAACATGATCTCACTGCCAGGACAATTATCTCCATATATTCCCATCACATATGCGATCGGCAAAGGATTGACAATGATAGTTGCACTTCCGTTCATGATCTTCGAGAGCCCGGTGGCAATATTGACTCCTTTTACCGTATAGACTCCAGCTGTGGTGAAAGATCCGAAAAATAAAGTGTCACCAGTTGCCGAATAACCGGCGATACTGTCGCCATTATGCCGTAATACATATCGGATCCCAATTTCTGAACCATCCAGACCAATAATTTTACCAGGATCATGCAGACAAATGGTACCTCCACCAAAGACATTGAATAAACCAGGATAGGGGTTGATGATAACTAGTACACTACCAAGCATTTCCTTCAAGCATCCTGTGACTGCATTTTTCCCGACCGCAGTATAGTCACCCGCAAGAGTCTGATAACCAAAATTCATCGGACTTCCGGTACCGGCGATTCCCGGGGGTGGTGTCAGCGTATCGGTATTATGAATTAGCCGGTAATTGATACCAATCTGAGAGTTGGTCAAACCGACGATCACCCCGATACCTCCGAAAGGATAAGTTCCTCCTCCGGTCATGGAATAGGCCTCCGGTAAAGGAAGGATAGTTACCATTACTGCTCCGGTCATCGTATTTTCGCAACCGGTGGAAACCCGGGTAGCTTTGACTGTATAACTTCCTGCGGCTGATTGATCCCCAAAAGAGATAGAGGCGCCTGTACCCGGAACTGCCGCCCCTGAAGAAGCACCATTATGATAAAGCTGGTAGTCAACACCCACATCTGAACTCGAAAGACCGACAGCCACTCCCAAACCTCCCGAACAATATGATCCTCCTCCGGTGACAGTATAAATCATAGGTAATGGGTTGACAATTACGGTAACTGAAGCCGATGCATCGTTGTATCCATCATGGATGGTCACCGTATAAAGGGTGGTAATAGAAGGCGTAACCGTTGGGTTCTGTTGGGTCGATGACCAGGGAGGAGAACCAGCAGGGTTACAATTCCAGGTATAGGTATAAGTTCCGCTACCGCCGGAACCGGTAGCGCTGAGTTGAGCAGGAGAACCCTCGCAAATTGTACTGTTGTTGACGCCTGCCACAACACTCAAGGGGTTCCCGTTGACAATGACCTGCATCTGGTCGTTTTGGGTACATCCTTTAATATCGGTCACTGTAAGAGTAAATGTCTGTGTTGCATATATGTTTTCGGTTGTTGGCGCCAGGGTCGTTTCTCCAGAAGCTATCAATGTGACTGGAGTCCACAGGTAGAACAAAGGACTGGTTCCGCCGCTGGCTGCGCCGGTCAAAGTTGTAGAGATCCCATGAGGGATTATCTGATCCGGGCCTGCATAGGCAGTGGGCAACGGATTCACCGTGATTACAACACTTCCTGCCATATTCTGCTGGCATGTCGTTGTGCCGTCCGTGGCCTGAATGGAATATGTGCCTGGATTAGTCTTGTTACCGAATGAAAACGCACTTCCGGATCCGGGAACCGGAGATCCGTCGGCAATGCCATTTAACAATAATTGATAATTAACTCCTGGTTGGGATCCATTCAATTCGACCGGGACACCTGTTCCCCCGCTGCAATACTCACCGCCACCCGTGATAGTAAATACCGTGGGCAATGGGTTGACCGTGACTGTTACCGAGTTGGTGGCAGTGTTATAACCATCGTAGACAGAAATATGATACGTAGTGGTCTGTGTAGGATTGACAACCGGATTTTGAATCGTTGAGGTAAAACCGGCCGGAGTAGAAGTCCAGCTATAGGAAATGGACACCTGACTATTTCCGCCCGAGGCTGTCGCATTTAGTTGTACGGTGGTTCCATTGTTACATATCACCTGAGGTGCAGCTGTCGCCAAAACCGCCAAAGCGGTTCCATTAAGAGTTACCTGCATCACGTCGGTAGCGATACACCCTTTGGAGTCGGTTACAGTCAGTGTAAAATCGGTCGGACTAACCATGATATTTGTTGTCTGAACCGTAAGAGTATTATTGGATCCATTGATGCTGGCGATTGGTGTCCAGGCATAGCTAAGGCTGGGAGTTCCACCACCTGCGGTTCCCGTCAGGGTTGTGCTGGTACCAAATGGGATCAGCTGATCGAAACCTGCATCGGAGGTGGGTAATGGATTCACGGTCACATTAAAGGTCGTGGGTAGAACAGCCGGACAACCGGTCTGGGAGTAATTGACGGTCACACTCTGTGCCCCTGGAGTATTCCAGGTAACTGTGGCGGTATTTGAGGTCAATGTGCCGCCGGTAGTTATCGTTCCACCTGCAGATATAGACCAGGTATAATTGCTCATTCCAGGTTGGGTGGTGTATATATTCCCTGTGGAATTTGCACAGACGTCATTGGGACCCGAGATGGTCGGCGTCGGGAGTGGATTGACAGTCACGTTATACACAGTGGCTGATGTGGCTGTACAACCATTAGTACCGGTATAATTTACCGAAACTGTTTGCGCGCCAATAATATTCCAGGTAACGAATACACTATTGTCCGTAGTACCACCACCACCAGTGATCGTGCCACCACCCGAAACTGTCCAGAGATAATTCGTCATTCCCGTCTGAGTGGTATATGCGACATTAGTAGCATTAATACAAACAGAAGCTGCCCCGGAAATCGATGGTACCGGCAAAGGTTTCACCGTTACGGCATATTGCGTTGGAGTGGCAGCGGCACAACCATTGACATCCGTATAGTTTACTGCCACCCACCGCGAACCCGGTGTTGTCCAGGTCACTGTGATAGTATTGGTATTGGTGCTGGAAGTGATGTTGCCTCCGGAAATAGTCCATATATAGCCTGTTTTCCCGGGCTCTGTTGTATATATAACCCCCGAGGTTCCTTCACATTCGGAAGTACTGCCGGAAATACCAGGTGTGGGAAGGGGCTTCACGGCAACATCATATTGTGTGGGCGAGACCGCAGTACAACCATTGCCATCGGTGTAGTTTACCCTTACCCATTGGGCTCCGGGATTATTCCAGGTGATTGTAGCGGTACTGCTGATGTTCGATCCTCCGCCGGTGATCGTTCCGCCTGATGAAACTGTCCAGGAATAGCCGGATTTTCCGGTTTGCGTGGTATAAACAACTCCTGTTGTTCCGGCACAAACATCGTTATTCCCGGTTATGGCAGGGGTTGGTAAGGAATTTACGTTAACATTTAAGGTAGTTGGCAACGATGCCATACATCCTGCCCCACTGGTGTAATTTACAGTCACAGTTTGAGATCCGATGATACCCCAGGTTACCGTTGCTGTGTTGGAGCCCGAAGTCCCGCCTCCAGTGATTGTTCCTCCCGGCGAAACCGTCCAAATGTAATTCGTCATCCCTGGATCGGTCGTATAAGGATTCGAAGTAGAACCAAGGCAGGGCGATACAGGGCCTGAGAGTGAAGGAGGTACCGAGACATTAACATTAAATTGGGTTGGAGAAGTACTGGTGCATCCATTCGCATCTGTGTATGTCACCCTGACCCATTGGGCTCCGGGATTATTCCAGGTCACTGTGATAGTATTGGTGTTGGTACTGGAAGTGATAGTGCCTCCGCTTGAGATGGTCCATCCATAGTTGGTCATTCCATTGGCTGTTGAATAACTATTTCCAGTAGAACCTGCACATGCTGGGTTTGGACCTGTTATGACCGGAACCGGAAGCGGGTTGACGGTAACATTATATTGTGTCGGGGTGGCAGCGGCACATCCGTTTTCGGTATAGGAGACTCTTACCCACTGAGCGCCCGCAACTGTCCAGTTGACGGTGATAGTATTCGTGCTTTGACCTGCCATGATAACTCCGCCTTGAATAGTCCATATATAAGCAGTTTTACCTGCTGTAGTTGAATATATCAAACCGGTGCTCCCAAAACAAACCGGAGTCGGTCCGCTGATAACCGGAATAGGAAGGGGCTTGACGGTAACGACCAGATTTATCGGAGTTCCGGCACAAAAAGTAGGGCTGGGTCCAGTTGGAGTGATGGTATAGGTAACCTGCCCGGAAGCAGAACCTCCCGGATCAATGGAGAGGATATCGTTAATAGGACCATTTCCGCTGGGAGATACTCCGTAAACGGTAACGGTTGGCAAGGTCGTCAAACCAGTCCAGGAAAAAGTTGTACCAGTTACATTGGAGGTGGGTGTATAAGCAACAGAAGTGCCCGAACAAATTGATTTGGTGTTTGCACTTGTAACTGTCGGCCGCGGATTTACAGTGATCTGAACCACGTTAGATGATACCGACGGACAAGGTGAATTAGAAGTGGTGATCCTCCTGAACCAGGTAGTCTGGGTCAATGCACCCGGGGAATAATTCTGGCTTGTAGCGCCTGGAATGGGTGTAAACCCGGTCGAAGCGCTGACAATTGAGGATTGCCATAGATAAGTGTAACTTCCGCCGCCGCCGGTAGGTAAAGTTCCTGTCAGTGGGTTTGGTGTATCACCAGTACATATTGCCTGATCGGCACTGATGGTTCCTGGATCAATAGTGGGATGAACAATGATTGATTGAAGTAAGACTCTGGAACAATTAGTAGTTTGGTTAATCAAAATAGCTCCTGCAGTGAAAGAATTGGTAACTATACCAGTCCAAGGATTAAGAGCATTAGCAGGAGGAGTTGGACCAAGCCAGCTAAAGAAGTAAGTTGATGGAGTTACTGTCAATGTTAATTGCGTTCCATTGCAAACGGGAGAGAGTGGACTAGCTATAATACTACCAGTAGGAGATTGGTTTACAACTACCGAAATCTCATTTGAAAAAGATCCGCAACCGGTATATGTTGCTTTATAGATTCCTGCATCCCTGACCCTAAGTATAGGTCTGATTGAATCGTTGATTAGAACGCCATTTTTGTACCATTTATAGGATGGCTCCGTAGGTGAAACAATCGATAAAAATGCTGCTGTATCGGAACAAATCACTGCGCCAGGAGGATCGCAAATTATCGTTGGAGGGCACTGGGCTTCTGCTTTTATTAAAAAACCAGAAAGGATGCCAGAAATAAAAAAAACGAATAAAAATCTTTTCATATGGCGAAATTTTATTGTTTTACGATAAAATAAGGCTCGATTAATACCAGAAAGATATATTTGATCCTGAATAATTTTCAGAAAAAAAATGCAGCATCGCAAATTACAATTTTTTTTCTTAACAAAAACAGTGCAAAACAAAATAATATATAATTAATTTAGACGCAATTAATATAATTTCTAAAACCCTTGATTTTCTTATTCTATTTAATACCTATCACCTTACATTTTTTTAAAGGTTACGGTAAATATTTTTATACTTATAAGATTAATAATGACCAAACTAGAAAGAAAATTGGGTGTTTGAACCAGATTAGTCTAAATACGGAACAGATTTGTTTTCGTCCATGATTAAAAATAAAATCGATTTGCATTCATAACCAATTAAGAAAAGAGAAGAAACACCAAGGGAAACTAAAGTCTATTGCGGAAAGTCGGAATGTTTAGGAATTCACATTGAAGCATGGAAACAAGAAATATGTAGATTTTGTATTCTTTGAACAATAAAAATTTACTTTTGTATGAACAAAACATTTTCCTATGAGAGGCACTGTTATCTCCTTTGTTATCTTCCTTTTTTGCCTTGTGCTTTTAATTTCCTGTAATAATAAGGATAAGACAATTTCACCCTGTGATGGTAACGGTTCTATTTGCTTTAATAACAAAACCGACTCCATCGTCAAAGTGACTATTAAGGAGGCACCCAACCAATTTTCAATTGAACCCGATTACCTGAAATGCGTTTCAATGAAGGGAAATGTTCTCTATACAATTAATATCGAGGGTAGAAAATATTACAAGGATACTTTGCTTGTCCTGCAGGTTTGCGATAAAAAAGATTTTGTAATCCAGAGATAGATCAGAATTTTGATACCTCCTTTCTATGGTCTATCTTAACTCATTTTACTTCCTTTTACCTTCTATGATCCCGGAATTGCCTACTTTTGCAACAATTATCAAACCTGGTATGAATAGCAAAGTACAGCGAATTCTGGGCATCAGCCTGATCGTACTCACCTGGATTTTCTGGGGATTGATCTTCGTCATTCCTTTCCTGAAACTCGGCGTGCGGCTTTCTGCCATCCTGATCACGGCATTACTGATCGGGACGAATGCTTTCTGGATCGGACTATTCCTCGTGGGAAAAGAATATGCCAAAAAATTCCAGGTCAGGGCAAAGCTGAAAAAATGGTTCCATCGTAAGCGTTCCTCCTGAACGTTTTCTTTTTTTTCTTACCTTTGTGTCTCTGAAAAACCTCCAAATATAAACTCCGATACACTTCCCGTTTTGAAAAAAATAGTTCTCCTGAGTTTCCTGCTCCTCCCTGCATTCTTTATTAAAGCCCAACCATCCGCCAATCTTTCTTTAGGGAAGATCGAAGGGATCATCCTCGATTCTGTTGAACGGCAACCCATCGAATATGCCACCATCGCCTTATTCCTCCGGAATGAGAATAAAATCATCAACGGTACTACTTCCGATCCGACAGGAAGATTCATTTTAACCAAAATCCCAAAAGGAATCTACCGCATTGTGATTAATTTCCTGGGATATAAAAAAAAAGAATTGGATAACATCAATATCGGCGAAGCAGTTTCTAACGTTTCCCTGGGAACGATTCTCTTATCCCCGAAAGCCACTAATCTGCAAGGTGTCACAGTTACGGCTCAAAAAAATATCATCGAGAACAAGATCGACAAGCTGGTCTATAATGCAGAAAATGACATCACCTCCCAAGGGGGTGTTGCGACGGATGTGTTAAAGAAAGTGCCCCAGGTTTCCGTCGATATCAATGGGAATGTGGAATTACAGGGCAATTCAAATATCCGGTTCCTGATCGATGGCAAACCATCCACCATCTTCGGGAACAGCATCGTGGATGTCCTCCAGTCTATCCCTGCAAGCCAGATCCAGAGCGTGGAGGTGATTACAAGCCCGGGCGCTAAATATGATGCAGAAGGAACCGGTGGCATCATCAATATCCTGTTAAAGAAAACCAGGATCAACGGGCTCAGCGGCAATATCTCCTTATCTGCAGGGACCCGTCTTGAAAATGGTTCTGTCAACCTCAATGCACGAACAGGACATTTTGGCGTGAATGCTTTCCTGAGCGGCAATGCACAGTTGGAATCCAATACAATAACCGACCAGGAACGGTGGACTCAGAATCCCGGCAGCAAAACCCAACTGCTGCAACACGGGGAAAGCAAGTTCCAGCGGAATGGTTATCAAACAGGACTCGGTTTCGACTGGAGCATCAGCCAGAAAGACAACATTACAGGCGGACTGACATATAATCATTGGGGAAACTCCAGCAAGGGTGTCACCAACCAGAACTCCATACTATATGATTCAACGGGACTGCCTGGAACCCTTTACCTGAATAACCTTCATGTAACAAACAACTACCACTCAAATTCACTAAACTGGAGCCTGAATTATAAACGCACGTTCAACAGGAAAGGGCAGGACCTGAATTTTCAATATAATTCAGGCTATTCCATGAACTTTTCGGATTACCGGCAAATGCAAAGCCAGGGACCTGCCGATACGACCTATTCCGGGATATCCGGCAATAATCCCGGCACCGACAGGGAAACCGAGATCTCAGTTGATTATTCCCAGCCGATCGGTGAAAAAGCCTCAGTCGAGACAGGTGTGAAAGCAGTCATTGAAAACCTGAAAAGCTCATCCGATGTTTCCGCATTGGAATTGTTGAGCGGTAATTATCTGCCTGACCTGGCACAGTCCTATTCATTGAATTACAAAAGGAACATATACGCAGTGTATCTCACAGGCACGTTTTCCCTTTTTCATTTCCTGGATATAAAACCAGGGGTACGCGTGGAACATACCGACACCCGGATCATATACGTGGGTGTGCCCGAAGTCAGCATTCCGTCCTATAATACCTTTGTACCCTCGCTGATCCTGTCGCATTCGTTTAAGAATAACCATACCCTGAAGGTGAGTTATTCCTACCGGATCGAGCGTCCCGACTACCGCGACCTGAATCCATTCATCAACTTGAGCGACCCGCATAATATATCGACGGGGAACCCTAATCTGAAACCGGAAATTTCGAACAGCATTGAGATGGGATACAATAAATCCTTTTTAAAGGGCGGAAATATCAATGTTGTTGGCTATTACCGATGGAACATTGATGATATTCAGAATTTCGTTACCTACTATCCCTCTTACCAGATAGGCGATTCCACCTATGCAGATGTCTCCGTGAGTACCCGGGAGAACATCAGTTCCGAGACACGGGTTGGAGGGAACCTTTACGGATCCCTTCCTATCGCAACTGTCATCAACATACGGTCCAATATTTCACTTTACAACCGGACCATCCGGAACGGTGGTACAAATCCGACTTCGATCAACAGTTTCGAATACCGGATCACGTTGAACGCCAGCTGGCAGATCCTGAAAAGCCTTGCATTGGAAGTTTTCGGGAATTTCAATTCTGCACGTACATCGGCTCAGGGTAAGATGCCTTCCTGGTCTTCCTATAGCTTTGCCATCCGGAAAAAGATATTCCACGACAAATGCAGTATTGCTTTTACAACCTCCAATCCTTTTAATGAATTTGTTTACCAGAAAACCGATCTTACAGGACAGAATTTCACGGTGAACAGTACCCGTAAATTGGCGTTCCGGTCGTTTGGTATCAACTTTACTTATAAATTCGGGAAAATGAAATTCCGGAATGAAAGGGAAGAAGACAACAACCTCATGAACGGACCGGGATTCTGATCGAAAATAAAAAAAATTCTTCATAAACAAATATTCATTATTTTTGTTCATCATTTCCAATAGGGGTGCCTTACTTAAAGGCTGAGATTATACTCTTTGAACCTGATCCGGGTAATGCCGGCGTAGGGAGGAGCACAATTCAAATCATTTTTCCCTTAATGGATTGATTGCTAA
>Ga0208566_1000265_pt1 | contig 37773 bp, 37 predicted proteins | sample PL_2010_150m_FD_184159 | JGI IMG/M metagenome (GOLD analysis project Ga0208566, IMG submission 184159) | Freshwater microbial communities from Powell Lake, British Columbia, Canada to study Microbial Dark Matter (Phase II) - PL_2010_150m... | ecosystem: Environmental > Aquatic > Freshwater >...
ATCCTACAACCAGCGCGTGATGGATTTCATGAAGAAGGGGATCAAGCGCGAGCACGTCAACCGGATCGTGGATGACTGCCTGGATCTCGACATCGCGGTACACTGCTATGTCCTGGTCGGGTTTCCCACCGAGACGGAAGCCGAAGCGCTGGAGACGTCAAATTTCGTGGTCGGGCATACCCGGCTGAATTCGTCCTACGGCTTTTCCTGCCAGCCGTGCCTGTTTGATCTGGAAAAAGAGGCGCCCATCATGAGCGATCCGGCGAGCTATGGCATCCGGCGCATCATGCGCCCGTCCTCTGAAGACCTCAGCCTCGGCTATTTCTATGAGGTGACGGAAGGGATGAAGCCGGAGGAGGCGGAACGGGTCTATCAGCAGGTGTATGAGAAGATCAGCGAAGTCGTGTGCGAGTTGCCGTTCAATTATTCGATGGCGGACGGGCTGCTGTTCATTGCCCGCGCGAAGACGCATCCGGTCGTGGCAGGCTGACGATGCCCGAGTCTCCCATGGCCAAGCAAGGTCGAGTCGTCCCGGAAACCGGCAGCCTGCTGTTGGAGTACGTCCTGAAAGCGCTGCTGGTCGCCGGGCTGTGCGAGCTGGTTTTCTATCGCCTCATCTCGCGGCTTGGGATGCATCTCTCCAAGGTGGCGCAGGAATACGTGGCCGTCGAATATTTCCTGCGGGGCGCGTCGGCGATCGGATTCGCGCTTATGAACTTTTCGGCGATCCTCGTCTTCCTCATGCTGTTCGCGTTTCTCTTTTACAAAGTGAACGGGCTGCTCGCCCGCCCGTGGGACCATGCCGTGGTGGCACTGGGCTCGCTGCTGCTCGCGCTGACAGTGGTCTTCCTCCTGTTTCCTCCCGGCATGCCGGGGTCGATCGCCTACAATGTGCTGACGCTCGCGTTGATTTGGACGCTCGTGATCCAGTATTGCCGGGGCAATCCCGCCGCGACGGCGCGCGCGCTGGCGCTCTGCTACGGCGCGGGGGTGTCGAGCTGGCTCTATTACCAGATTTCGACCACCACCTACGGATGGTTGGGGGTGGCGTCGTCCCCGCCGCTGGTCCATGAAATCAGCCGCCTCGGCGAAGCCCTGATGGTAGTGGCGACGGCGCTGGTGTTCGCGGTGTACTCGGGGTTCACATTCCGTTCCAAAAACAAGCAGCAGCGCCGGCGGACGATCCAATTCGTTGCGACGTGGGCGGCCCTCTTCATCGGGCTGCTGGTGATGGACGGCGTCATCGAGATCTTCGACCCGGCGACGGCCCAACACGTCCGCCAGGCAAGCCAGGGCATCGGATGGATCTTCCAGATGGGCATGGGGTACACCTTCTATCTGCCGTTCGCGCTGTATATGGCCGGCCTGCTGTTCTGGTCGTACGCGGTCATCAAGCAGGTCAGCATGGGCCGCCGCGCCGGTTATGGGCTGGCCCTGATGTTCATCGCGGGCTACGCGCTGCAATTGTCCCATCTGACCCTTTTCGTGGTGGTGGGACTGCTGCTGATCGTGAACGACGGGCGGATCGACGCCCGGGAATCGGTCGGCCGGTTGTTCCCGGTGGAGTTGCCGGATCGCCCCACGGTGGAAGCGTCAGGCGTATCCTGATGCTGCCGGGGTAGTATTTCAGGAGAAGTAACGAACATGGATGCTGGAACCGACAGAGATGCGCCCCAGGAGGGGAAAGCCGCAGAGCAGGCCGTGGACGCGCCGCTGAATCTCGATGATGAGATCGGCGAGATCAAGAAGCTGCTCGCCGACGACCCGGAGGATTTTCAGGCACAGTGCCGGCTCGGCGAGGTCTATTTCGCCAAAGGCATGCTGGATGAGGCGCTCGACAACGTGTCGAAGGCCATCGAGATGGCGGAATCCATCCGCAAGCAGATGGACAACTCGCTGGCGATGTACTATGCGAACCGCGGCACCATCCAGGCCACCAAGGGCGACGTGGATGCAGCCATCACCCAGTTCCGGAAGGCCCTGGAGATACACCCTCAGGACGTGCTGGCTCTGTTTAATCTCGGGCGGGCCCTGTTCGATCGGAACGAGTTCATGGAAGCCATGCCGTTGTTTGAACGGCTTGTCGATGTCACCCCCGATGACCCGCTCGCCTGGTTTCAATTGGCGAAGGTCTACGAAAAGCTGGACCTGCGGCATATCTCCGACCTCCACACGATTGATAACGCGATCGCCGCGTACCGTCGGGTGCTCGAACTCGACCCGCACAATCTTGAAACGGCCTTTGCGTTGATGGAGGTCTATATGAATCTGCGAAAGCCTGAGGAGGCCGTTGGCGTGCTGGAGGCGGCGGTCGAGCACAATCCGGACGAGCCGCTGGCCTACTATAATTTGATCAGCACATATGAGAAGATCAAGCGGTTCACCGAGGCTGACCAGACGCGCGAACGGCTCAAGCAGCGGTTTGCCTCGCGACGGCCTGCGGAATCGAAGAACAAGTAACCGAGTCAACCTAACAGGGAGCGCGCGCTATGTTTGGAAGCATGGGTATCACCGAGCTGGTGCTGATTCTGTTCATCGTGCTGATCATTTTCGGGGCCGGGAAGTTGCCCCAACTAGGCGAAGGCATAGGCAAGGCGATCAAGGGTTTCAAGAAGTCGGTCCATGAGGCGGACGCCATTGAGCTGGAGGCCCAGCAGGCTCAAGCCCAACCGCAGCCAGGCGCGCCGCCTGCGCCGGATGCGTCCGCGCAGGCCGTCCCGCCGGTTGGCACGCCGGGCGCGCCGCCTCCGCCAGTTGCCCCGGAGCCGCCGAAGGTATGAGCGCAAAGATCGAACTGAGGTGAGTGCCATGGAAAGCAGCGTCATTGCCGCCGGTATTATCGAAACCTTTGCGGGCAACGGAAAATCCCGCAGCACGGGTGACGGGAAGATCGCCACGAAAGCGGGCATGCCGTTGCCGGTGAGCGCGGCCATCAATCCTGAAGGGACGCACCTCTACTTTGCCGAATCCGGGTCCGACCGCGTGCGCCGGATCGAGCTTGCAACCGGCACTATCGGCCATGTGGCTGGTATCGGCGAGACCTGTTACAGCGGCGACGGCGGTCCCGCCGCCGAGGCAGGGCTCTACCTGCCGCTGGGCGTGGCGTTCGATTCCAAAGGAGACCTCTATATCTGCGATTCCGGGAGCAACCGGATCCGCCGGGTTGACATGAAAACCGGCGTCATCGACACGGTCGTGGGCACCGGCGAGTTCGGGTTCAACGGCGACGGGCCGGCGCTTGCGGTCAACCTCACCTATCCGAGCGCGATCGCGTTCGACTCCAGGGATCGGATGTTCATCGTGGACGCCCAGGCCCATCGCATCCGGATGTACGACCCGGAGACCAAGCAGATCACATCTCTCGCCGGAACGTGGACGAAGGAGGATGACGCTCGGGACAGCCCGCTCATCGCCAAAAACCTGGTCGTGCTCTCCGGAGACGCCATCGGGATTGATTTCAGCGACGATCATGGGTGGCTACGTCCGGAGTGCTCCCCGGATGGAATGGACATGAGCGTATATATGGACGATGGGAAGCCCGGACCTGACGTGCGGTTCCACGATCCGGTTGCCGTCGCGGTTGACGCGAATGACGATGTCTATGTGGCGGACAAGGGCAGCAACCGGATCAGGAAGATCGACATGAAGGCGGGGATCGTCAGCACGGTCGCGGGTTCCTGTTTCTATGGCTACGATGGGGACGACAAGCCGGCCACGAAGGCCATGCTCAACGCTCCGGAAGCGGTCCTCGTTGATCCGTCCGGGCATCTGTACATCGCGGACGCGATGAACCACCGGGTGCGGCGCGTTGAAGCCGGAACAGGGGTCATCACGACGGTCGCGGGGATTGGTGACAGCGGGTACAAGGACTCCGGCGCGATGGGCGGCTGTGGGATGGCCAAGTTCGTGAAGGCTGTGGACAAGGAGATGATCAAGCACGGAGACGGTCGCGTGGCCGTCGAGGCGGTGGTGAACTCTCCGGCCGGCCTTGCGTTGGACGCCAACGGGTTCCTGTACATCTGTGAGCGGGGCGAGAACAAGATACGCCGCTTGAAACTGTACTAGCCCGTCCTCCCGCGCGTGGGAGGTTGTATGAGTGCAAGAGGTGGAGGTGCGTATGGGCTGGTTGTCTCCTGCCGCCATGACACGTCAGCGCGCGTCGATTCTGCTTGCGGCAGCCTTCCTTCTCGTGCTCGGGTCGTACGGCTTGGGCGTGCAGGTCGTCAGCTCACAGGGCCTGTACATCCGCGCCCAGTACATCTCCGGCGATCTCCCCTTCGATCCCAAAGCACCAGAGTGGGAGAAGGCGACCCCGATGGTGCTTTCCCTCAGCGGCCAGGTCGTCACCAGGCCGACCCTTCCTGATCCGACCATCAAAGGCCTGACAGTCCGGTCCCTTCATAACGGGACGGAATTGGTGTTCCTGTTGGAGTGGCAGGATCCGACGAAAAACGATCGCCTGACGCCCGGCACCTTCCGGGACGGGGCGGCGCTGGCGTTCCCGCTGGGCGACGCGCCGGCGTTTTTCTGTATGGGGCAACTGGATCACTACCTCAACATCTGGCATTGGAAAGCCGACTGGCAGACGGACATCGAACGGCGGAAGGCCAGCGAAGCGGAACGGAAAGCGAAGGGCGCTGAAGGTGAAGTACGGCGTTTCGAGGTCATTCCGAGGAGAGCCTCGTCGGTTGAGGATCTCCTGGGCGGTGGCTTCAGCACGCTGACGAGTAAGCGCGGGCAAGGGACCGTCCAGGGGAATGCCCTCTGGGAGCAGGGGCGATGGCGGGTAGTCTTCAAGCGGCCGATGGAGACGCGGGATCCGGACAACGACGCGACATTCGGGCCGGGCCGCATGCAGACGGTTGCGTTTGCGGTCTGGAACGGCGAGAACAAGGAGCGCAACGGCCAAAAGGCGATCGCGCCGTGGCTCCAGTTGATTCTCGATCCGATTCCGCCAGAGACCAAACAGGGGTAGCGTGCGAATGCGTGTCGTTGGAATAATGGCAGTCGTGTTGCTGACCTTGATGACCGGCGCGGCGCTGGCGTCGGCTGATTCGTCGCCTGACAGGAAAAACGCCGCCGTGTCCGCGGATAAGTCCTCGGACAAGAGGGGCAAAGACGTCATCGCCATGGCCGAAGAGTTCGGGCTCATCGTCGGGCCGGTCACCGAAGACATCCGCAAGGAGTTGAATCTGCGGTCAGCTGAAGGGGTCGCGGTCTTCGAGATCATCGGCGACAGCCTTGCGGAAAGAGCCGGTATCAAGGTCGGGGCGGTCATCACCGAGATCAACAAGAAGCCCGTCAAGAGCCTTGACGACTTCGGGCGGCTGCTGATCGAGGTCCTGAAAGAAGGCAACTTCACGGTCGGTACGTGGGAGCCGACCAGCCCTGAGAACCAGGGCATCGGGCAGCAGATGAATTTTCATTTCGTGCCGAAGTTGACGGATTAGGATTGGGGTGGACGTATTCAATGAGATGCGGAGAGCGGGCATGAAGCGGGGAGCGCTGGCGGCAGGTCTTGCGGTTTTTTTCCTGGTCGGATTGGGCGCCGCCGTGTTTCAGGAAGGCGTCGGACAGGACAAGAAGGCCCAGAAGGAGCCGTGGATCGAAGAGATCGAGAACGTATTCGTTCGCTCGGAGGTCTGCCGCCAGTGCCACGACCGGCATTACGAGGAAATGCTGGGGCTCCGCGAGATGACGATGGACCTCAAGCTGATGGGACGGGTGGATGCGGCGCTATTGCACGGAACCGCCTTGCCGTCCCCGATCTTCCGGTCCGTGATGGGGATCTGGCTGCAGACCAATCCCAGCGCCGCCAAGAAGCAGCAGTGTCTGTCCTGCCACGCCCCGGCCGTCACGCTCTTTCCGCAGCACACGGATCGAATCATTGAACAGGTGATGACCGGCAAAGTGACCGTTGAAGGCATCAGTTGCGCGTCCTGCCATCTGATCGAGAAACTTGCGGATGATCCGAAGAAGATCCCGTCCTTCCAGTTGACCGCCGGCAAGACGATGTACGGTCCATTCAAGGACCCGGAAGACAACATGGTCCACACGTCGTTCTATTCCCCGCTCTACAAGGGCGCCAACTTCTGCACGTCCTGCCATTTCGAAAAGCTCCGCGACTTCAGGAGCGCGACCATTGAGAGCGAGATTTTGGAGGGCACTGTCTGTCAATCCTGCCATATGGAGCAGTCGACGGGGAGTTCGACGTCCAGGCGGGGGGCCATGACCCGTGCGATCGGCCGGCATTTATTCCGTGGCATCGTAATCCCGGGATTGATGCTGAAGAACCGAAACTTGCAGGCCGAGTGGATGCCGCGCATCGAGGTAGAGGCCAAAAAGTCCGGCACTCGCGTGGACGGCCAGGTGGCCGTCATGAACGGGGCCGTCCCACATAATTTCCCCGACGGCGATCCCGTGCTCAAGCAGTTTTTCCTCACGGTGTCCGTGAAGGATAAAAAAGGCCGCCTGCTGGGCTCCGTGCAGAAGACCTTCGGGACACAATACGAGCAGTTGCTGGATCAGCCCCTGGGTGACATTCTTGTCAAGGGAGGCACCACCACGCGAGTGCCGTTTGAGTTGGCGCTGAGTGAAGACGGAGAAGGCCTGCAGATCGACGCCGTGCTGACCTACAGCCTGATTCCCATGCCTGCCCCCGCGCTGCTGGATGGGTACTTGCAGACTCTCCCGACGGACGCGGAACGGAAGCGCGCAAAGCGTCTCATCGCCGATTACGCCGAGCCCCGCGTGTTGACGTTCAGGACGAAAACCCTCTAAAGCCACCCCACCTTCCGTGGCATGACATCGCGAGGCTGGGAGCAAGCGAGCGCTATGGGATGGACATTGCGGCATGTAAAGGCACTGATGATCGGTTTCGCCGTTCTGGGCCTTGTCATTGGGGTGGGGTGGTTTCAGGGCACATATGCCGCCAAGGATGAGGGAGGGCCGCTGACTCCAGAAAAGGTCTTTCCCGCCTCGTCCAAGTGCAAGAAATGCCACATTCGGGCCTTCGAGGAATACGAAGAATCCATTGTCGCCAGGGCCATCGTGACGCCGACCTTCCGCGCCATGCTCGAGGACTATGCAAACAAAGGGAAGGACAAACGCTACTGCCTCAACTGCCATGCGCCTCAGGCCGTGGTGTTTCCGGATCTCGCTGATTCGATGATCAAGCAGATCATCTCGGGAGATCCCACGTTCGAGGGTGTCGGCTGCATCCAGTGCCATCTCATCAAGGCGGTGGAGCCGAATCTGAAGGGGCACCCTCCGATTAAAATGGAGCCGGGGAGGACCGTGTTCGGAGGCTACAAGGACTTTCTCGAGAGCAAAGCGCACGATTCGCAGTTCGTGGAGATCTTCAAAAAGTCAGACCTCTGTCTGGGCTGTCATACCATCGCGCCGCCGAACGTCCCGGCGGCCGAGGCCGTCGGCAACTGGAAAGGCAGCAAGGCGGCCAAGGAAGGCAAAACCTGCCAGACCTGCCATATGCCGCAGGGGTTTGACTCATCGGCGAATGAAGAGAAAAAGCGCGACATCGCGGGCCATGAGTTCAACGGCAAGTCCCCGGCGCTCCGCAAACAGGCCTTTGACTTGGACTACGAGACCGAGGTCCAGGGAGCTCAGACCAAATTGACCGTGAAGGTGAAGAACCTCGTCCCCCATAATGTGCCGACCACGCATCCGATCTGGAACCAGGTGTATCTCCAGGTCAGCATTCGCGGGCTGAACCTGAAAGAGGTCTTCAAGGAGAAGCGTATCTATGGGCGGACGTTCGCCGATGCGAAAGGCAACAAGACGTTGATGGACCACGACGCGGTCAAGCTGATCGAGGACACCACCCTCAAGGCGGAGGAGGCACGCGTGGAGAGCTTCACCTTCCCGACGCCCGAGGGCACGCCGTCCTTCGACGTGGAGATTTCACTCCACTACGCCACCCCCGGCGAGTTGTGGCCGGAGGCGTTCGCCAAGCGCGTCGCGTCGTTCACAATGAAGGGCTTCACGGACCCGGTCTTCAAGCCCTCGGAGATCACGAAGCGTTGTGGCAATACCAAGGTGGCGGAAGGGAAGATCAAGAAGTTGCCGTGCCCGTAGTGGTTGCACCTCCATTCGGCGCGAGATAGAATATGTTCCGCCCCATTCCCGAGCATACAGTTTTCCGAGCGATTCCCTTCCGGTTGATCATTTCCGTTCTTCTCATTCTGGCTCTGGCCGTCTCGGTCATTTTGCTCTTCAGCATCGAGCATGAAAAGGCCCTTGTGCAAGGCCTTACCTCGGGCCGCGATGTCCCGACCAACATGTTTCCGGCCATGTGGCAGTCACGACGAGACCTGATCGCCATTGCGGTGCTCTTGTTTGTCGTGAGTAGTGTGGGGATCGCTGCGGTCGTCACGTACCAGCACTACCAGAGCACGCTGAAGACCCTTGAGGCTGTCAAGGGCCTGGCCCGCAATATTCTTCATAGCCTTCCCACCGGCATCGTGACGATCAATGGAAGCGGCATTATCACGGCCGTGAACCCCAAGGCTGAGGCGATTCTGGGCCGGCCCGTGGCAGCCTTGCTGGGCAACTCGTATGAAGAGGTTTTTCCGGAAGGGGATACGATCAGAGCCTTGCTCAGCGACGCGCTGAAGGAGAACAGGCACACCCACGAAAAGGACTTCCCCTATCACGAAAAGGCAACAGGAGATACCGGTACGATTCGAGTAACCACCGTGGAATTGAGAGGGGAAGAAGGGGCGCTTGATGGAGTCATACTCCAGGTGCAAGACGTGTCGGAACTGCTGATTCTTGAGCGCCGCCTTCGCAATGCTGAGAAATTGGCCGCCCTCCACACGCTCTCGGCAGGGGTCGCTCATGAGATTCGCAATCCCTTGAGCGCGCTGGACCTCAACGCGCATCTCTTGGAAGAAGAGCTTCGCGAGCAAAACGCGGATTCACCTAAGGTGTTTTCTTACCTCGACGTCGTGAACGTCGAGATCCGCCGGCTCAAGGGGATTCTGGACAGTTTCCTCAAGTTTGCCAGGCCCGCGTCAGTCGAGATGCACGAGATACGGATCGAGGATGTCGTGGCGCACATTGTTCAGCTGCTTCGCTATGAAGCCGGGGAGCGTCAAGTTCGGTTGGAGACGGCAGTAGGATTTGGATTGCCGCGGGTTCTGGGAGACGAGACCCAATTGAGTCAAGTCCTCCTCAACCTTGTCGTCAATGCCGTGCAATCCATGCCGGCTGGGGGAGTCTGCCGGATTGCTGTCAACATGCGGCGGTACGAAGGGCGGGAATGGGCCGAGCTCGTTGTTCAAGATGCCGGCGCCGGAATCAAGCGCCAGGACTTGCCCCGCCTGTTCGAACCGTTCTTCACGACCAAGCCGAATGGGAGCGGGCTGGGTTTAGCCATTGCCTATCGCATCGTGGAGGATCACGGCGGGTTGATCCAGGTTTCCAGCGAGGAGGGACAGGGAACCACCGTCACCGTAAGACTACCGGTGGCCGACAGACCTGTCGAGAAGGTGGAGGTATGAAACCGGAGGCCGAGATCCTCATCGTTGACGACGAGGTGAATATCAGGTCGGCCTTGGTGACGATCCTGGAAAAGCGGGGGCATCCCGTCGTGGCCGTCGGGAGCGGAGAGGAAGCATGGGCGTTCATGCAACACACGCCCGTTGATCTTCTCCTGACCGACATCAAGCTGCCGGGCATGGGAGGCATCGAGTTGCTCCGCAGGGTCAAGGACGGCGTTCCGGAAACCGAGGTCGTCGTGATGACCGCCTACGGGTCGGTGGAAACCGCGGTCGAAGCCATGCGGCTTGGGGCCTACGACTATGTGACCAAGCCCATCGAGAAGGATCGGTTCCCGGTGGTGGTGGAGAAAGCGTTGGAGAGACGCCGGCTCGCCGTCGAAAATCGGCGCCTGCGGCAAGATCTCCAGACCAGGAAGCATTACGAGCGGATGATCGGGAACAGCGAACCGATGCATCAGGTCTATGAATTGATCGAGCAGGTGGCCGGCAGCGACATTACGGTCTTGATTGTGGGTGAGAGCGGAACCGGGAAGGAACTTGTCGCGCGGGCGATGCACCAGAAAAGTCCCAGGGCGGAAGGCCCGTTCGTGACCCTCAACTGCGGGGCCTTGCCCGACAATCTATTCGAAAGCGAGTTGTTTGGCTATGAGCGTGGCGCGTTTACGGGCGCCGTATCCACGAAAGCCGGACGGTTTGAGCTCGCCGATGGAGGCACCTTGTTCCTCGATGAAGTCGGCGAACTGTCTCCCAAAGCGCAGGTTGATTTTCTCCGCGTACTGGAAACGAAGGAATTTCGGCGACTAGGGGGCACACGGGTCATCAAGGTGAACACGCGAGTCCTCGCAGCGACGAACCGTAATCTTGAAGAGGCCGTGAAGTCGGGCGCGTTTCGGGACGATCTGTATTATCGGCTCAATGTGATTCCGATACAGCTTCCCCCGCTCCGCAATCGTAGCGAGGATATTCCCTTGCTGGTCGAGAGCTTCCTGGCGGAGTTCATCCAGGCCCACCAAAAGGATCCGATGGAAGTCTCCCCCTCGGCCATGCGGTCGCTGAAGCTCTATTCGTGGCCCGGGAACATCCGGGAATTGCGAAATGTAATCGAGCGGCTGGTCGTGACGGTGCGGGAAAAGGTCATCCAGCCCGTACACCTCCCCCCCGAAGTGCAAGCCAGTCGGGAGGAAGCGCGGACGATGGTGGTCACACTGGGAACCGCCCTGGAAGGGATTGAGCGCGAGGTCATTCGACGCACCTTGGCCGAGGTCACCAACCACAGGGAAAGGGCGGCGGCCCTACTCGGGATAAGTGCACGGACCCTGCAATACAAGATCAAGGAATACGGGATCAAGGATTAGGTCTTTCCTTCCTTTCCTGCAATTATTTCGTTGAAGTAACCCCCGCCACTGCAAATATTGCGGCTCCTCAATAGTGTGCCCACTCCGCCGTGCGCGTTTTTCAAACCGCATAAAACTAACGCCATGTTTTTAAAAGAAAAGCTGCGCGTGGTGTTTGGGCAGGCATGTGGCACTGGCATTGCTATACCGAATAGTGTGGCAAGGCGCGTTTCCTGCCTTTGATTTCTACATGATCCGGAGGACCATTGTTATGAGCCAATCGCAAGCACAGGAAAAAAAACGCATCGTTGATGTGGGACCGGCAGGGTTTCTGGTGCCATCTGCCATGCAGCTCGGGGTCGAGATCCCGGCTTCCGGGTCGGGATTACTCTATGGCGTCAAGGCACCCGAAGACGCGGTGATCGAAGAAGCCGCCCGGCAGATGCTCACGCGAAAGAACCCCACCATCTTCCCCGGTCCCCTTTACCTCTGGGCCTGGGAAAAGGACTGGATCGCCAAAGGTCAGGCTCTGCAGAGACTGGCCGCGGAAATCCCCAATGTCATGATCATTCCGATGCCGGATTACCGGCCGAAATACCCGAAAGTCGATCCTGAAGAGGTCATCAATCCGAACCATCCGAACCTGACCATCTGGCACAACCACATCGAGGTCTGCCTGTTCATCGGGATTCACTGTCACTACGCCAACCTCGCGCTGAAGATGGTCCGTGGGGGAACCAATTGCCTGACGATCGCCTTCTGTCATGACATCCACGAGGACGCGATGCTGACCGTCCAGGATGTGGAGGTGGAGAAATTTGATCACATCATTTCGATCTTCCGGCGGGTCCGGAACGAATTAAAGATCCCGGTGCCGGCCGATGGGAATACCGTCAAATTAACCGGCACGCAGAGCAAAGCGAACGGGGGTCTGTCGCATTGCAATCCTGTCGCGCATCAACGCTGACAGACACCAGAACGGTAGGGGAAGCACGGAGGAGAAATGGAATGTCTCATTGTGCAGTTACCACGAGGAAGAACGGCGGTCGTTCAATTTAATCCGGCCACCGGGTCTGTCACCACGAGTCATGCCGGCTTGATAGGCACGCTCTTTCGAAAAGGTGTCACGGACTTCGAAGGATACCAACGCTTTCCTGCCGACGGGCTCACGTTTCTTTCGGCCCTGTACGACCATTTATTCCTGCGAAACTATGCCGTGCATTGGATGCGCGCTGGCATGCAGCCCGGTTCGATATCCAGGAGAGTGGAATAAAGGAGAACGCAGGTCCATGGCCCCGTTTACACGTTGGTTGCCCGCAAGTCCTGAACGGTTTTCCGATATCGTCATCGAAGTTGCAGGAGATGGGAATGGCGAGTTGGCCAAGGGAACGACTGCGCTTGAGCAGGGGCTGGCCGATCAAGGGTTTGCGGTGCTGGCGCAGACCGAACGGTTGGACGGCATAGGCCCCACCACGTCAGTCCGCCTGCGCGTGTCGGTGGATCCACTCTCCTCGGCAGGAAGCGGCTGTGACGTGCTGGTCTATCTCGGCCGGAAGCTGCCCCTGCGCAATTCCTTTCATCTCCAACGCGGCAGCGTTTTACTGTGCGACGCTCGAAGCATGCAGGATGCGTCGCCGCCGGCAATCCCTGAGGGCGTGATCGTCTATCCGGTTCCCTTTGCTGATCTTCACCAGCGGCATGGCCGGCATTCGGAGAAGGAGGTCATCGCGATTGGAGTGCTGTCGCATCTGCTGGGCATGCCCGAGGAAGTCATTCGGCGGCGACTGCGGCCTGATTTCAGGACGAAGTATTTCGATATCGGCGTGAACTGGGCTTCCCAGTATCTGCAAAAGCGTGACATCTGTGCGTTTCCGTCTCCTCCGCTCCATCCTCACCGACAGGTGATTTTAAATGCTCATCAGGTGGTCGGGCTGGGGCTTGAAATGGGGAACTGCAACTGCGGGCCGGCATGCGTGCAGCGATTAGACCAGTCACCGGAGGAATGGATTGGTGAGCATGTCAGCGTTTCTTGGAACAACATCGCCTCGCCGATGACTCGGAATTTTATGGCGCAAGAAGCCTACCGCAATTCTCACGCAGACATCTTAGCGCTCCTGGGAGTCCATGACCCCACGATGGTCAGTGGGGAGGAAGCAACGAAGGCGCCTCTTGTGCTGGTGCCGGCCAGTCTGCCCGACGCCCTCCGCTGCCTGGTTGGTGCGCGTCGGCTGGCCCGAGCCGACACGCCGGTTTGGGTCATTGTGGATGATCTCTTAACCTGCCGGTCTCAGAGTGTCCCTGTCCCTGTGCTGGAGGAGGTGGCCGGTAAGGCCGCGCAGTTGGGAGGCAAGGGAGAGCCGTCCAAGACTTGTGATCCCGACTGGTTGTGCAGGGCCGAGCGGGAAGGAGACGCGGCTGCCGACGTTGGCTTTGTGACGTGGGGCGCTTCCCAGGGAGTCGTTCGCGAAGCGGTCGCCTTCTGCCGGAGCTTCGGCATGAAAGTCGCCGCGCTCTATCCGAAAGTCCTCAGGCCTCTGCCGGCGGATGACCTGCGTGCGTTTTCCGCGACAGTCAATCGGCTCATCGTTGTTGAGCCTGATCGGGCCATCCCCTACACACGGCTGGTCGCGGCCGCGACTGCATTGCGCCCCGCTTCCATCCTGCCGGAGCCTGGCCAACCTCTTACACCCATGGATATTTTTCTTCGGGAAGACCTTGGAGGGTGTACAGCCCGCTAAGACTCAATGAAAGGAGTTGATGGTATGGACAAACGTGCGTCGTACAAGATGGTGGTCGGTCCGGAGGCCTTCCTGCCTCCCGCGGCGGCCCCAATGGGCATCGTCGGCCCTGATAAGGGAGAGGGGCTTGTCATGGGGGAGCGGGTTCCCGAACAGCAGGCGATCGAAGAGGCCGCCCGGCGGCTGTTGAACGCCAGAAACCCGACAATCTTTCCAGGGCCACTCGTTCTCTGGAAATGGAACGAGGCGGCATCACGCGAGGCGAAGGCGGTAAAGAACCTGGCGGCGGCGATTCCGGCCAAGCTCATTCCGATGGCGGATTACCGTCCCAAGTACCCGAAGATCCTTGCCGACCGTGAGATCAATCCGAATCATCCGAACTTGACGATCTGGCACAACAAAATTGACGTCTGCCTTTTTGTCGGGGTGCACTGCCACCAATCCAATATTGCGCTGAAGATCATCCGCGGAGGAACCGACTGTTTTACCATTGCCTTGTGCACGTTCCTCGGCGATGATGAGGCGCACATCACGATCCGCGATCTTACGGCCGACACGATCCAGCGGATTGCGGATACCGCGACCCGCTTGAAACTGAGCGCCGGAAAAAAGAAGGGCCGCGGCTAGAGACCTTGATTGAGACTGCTCTCCTCCTCACTCTTTTGGGATACGGGCTCGGTATTTTTCTTCCTCTGCTGGCTCACCGCAGACCCCACGTCCAGAACATTTTGGCCCACGGAGCCGCGCTTTTGGGGGCGGTGGGCGGGGTCGTGGTCGGCGCGATGGGGCTGGCAGCGGAGAGTCCGTACGTGTTCAGTCTCCCCTCCACCCTTCCGCTGCTGCGTTATGCCATCCGCCTCGATCCACTCTCCGCCTTCTTTGTGCTGGTCATATCGTTGGTCGGCGTTGCCGTGTCGGTCTTCGCCCTGGGCTACGTCCGGGAATTCTATGGCCGCCATTCGATAGGGGCGCTCGGCGCGCTCTACAACGCGTTTCTTCTCTCGATGACGCTCGTGGTCCTGGCCGACGACGGGTTCTTCTTCCTCGTGGTCTGGGAAATCATGTCGCTGGTCTCATATTTTCTCGTCGTGACCGAGCATGAAAAGGCTGAGGTCCGCTATGCCGGCTTTTTCTATCTGATCATGACCCATGTGGGGACCGCCTTCGTCATCGTGGCCTATCTGGTGTTCTACCAGCAGGCCGGGAGCTTTTCCTTTGAGGCCTTTCGAAACCCCTCTGAGCCGCTACCGCAAGGGCTTCGGAGTGTGGTGTTTGTCGCGTCCCTGATCGGGTTCGGAACGAAGGCTGGCATCGTCCCCTTGCACGTGTGGCTCCCCTATGCCCATCCAGCCGCCCCCTCCCACGTCTCGGCATTGATGTCGGGCGTCATGATCAAGACCGCCATCTACGGCATGGTACGCGTGTACTTCGATTTTCTGGGAGGCGAGTTTCCCTGGTGGTGGGGCTTCGTCATCCTAACGGTCGGGGCCGTCTCGGCTCTGCTGGGCGTCATGTATGCGCTGATGGAGCACGACCTGAAGAGCCTGCTGGCCTACCACAGCGTCGAGAACATCGGCATCATCCTCATGGGAATCGGCGCAGGCATGATCTTTCAATCCTACGGACTCACGCAGTTGGCGGCGCTGGGGCTGCTTGCCGGTCTTTACCACACCATCAATCACGCCATGTTCAAAGGCCTTCTGTTTCTGGGGGCCGGGTCTCTGCTGTACGCCACGCACACGCGCAACATGGAGGAGTACGGCGGATTGATCCGGAAGATGCCGTGGACCGCCTTCTTCTTTCTCGTGGGCGCTGTCTCTATTGCCGCGCTTCCGCCGAGCAACGGCTTTGTCAGCGAGTGGCTCACCTTCCAGAGCCTGTTTCTGAGCTTTCAGATCCCGGACCTCCTGGTCAAGATGATGCTGCCGATCGGCGCGGCCATGCTGGCGCTCACCGGTGTGCTGGCCCTGGCCTGCTTTGCCAAGGCCTTCGGGATTTCTTTCCTGGCCATGCCCCGCAGCGCCCATGCCAGGAATGCCCGGGAGGTTCCTCCGGCGATGCGCGTCGGCATGGCAGGGTTGGCGATCATCTGCGTGCTGCTGGGGGTTGCGCCGATGGTGGTCGTGCCGGCGATCGACCGCGTGACGGCACCCCTGATCGGCGTTTCCATCGCCGACAAAGTCCTGGCCGAGGGTGGGTTGGCCTTGATGCCGATGGGCGTCGGGTCCGCCTCCATTTCTACCTCTGTGCTGGGGATTCTCCTGACCCTTCTCGTCCCGGTGGCGTGGCTCATGGCAGTGGTCATCGGAGGGAAGCTGCGCAAGCGTTTCTATAGGACGTGGGGATGCGGAATCACGTTGAAACCTCGGATGGAGTACACGGCGACCGGGTTCGCCCAGCCGATCAAGCAGGTCTTCAGCACGATCTACCGGCCGACCGTGAAGCTGGAGACAGACCTGCTGGAGGAGTCGCGCTACTTTGCCAAGCGCATGCATTTTGAGACGCATATTGAGCCGGTCTTTCAGAAATACTTGTACGATCCCGTCGTCCGGAGCCTCAACGCTGTCGCTGATCGTCTTCGCGTCGTCCAGACCGGGAGCCTGCAACTGTATCTCTCGTACATCTTTGTCACGCTGCTCATTCTCCTGTTGTGGGTCCGGTGAGCATGGAGGATAGGGAATGATCGAGTCCGCCCTGATCATCCTCAGTCAGGCCGTTGCCGCCTTGCTGGTGTCTCCTTTTATCGTTGGGCTCATCCGGAAGGTGAAGGCCCGGCTCCAGTGCCGCCGGGGGGCCGGCGTGCTGCAGCCATACTACGATCTGTTGAAACTGTTCCGGAAGGATGTGGTGGTCTCCACCAACACGTCGTGGATCTTCACGGCGACCCCCTATATCCTTTTCGCCTCCACGCTCACGGCGAGCCTGTTGGTGCCGATCTTCCTGTCGAAGGTTCCGATTAATTTTGCCGGCGACGTCATTGCGGTGGTCTATCTCCTGGCGCTGGGAACGTTCTTTCTCATTCTCGCCGGGTTGGATGCCGGTTCCGCGTTCGGCGGGATGGGCAGCAGCCGCGAGGCAATCGTCGCGTCGCTGACCGAGCCGGCCATGATCCTGTCCATCTTCGCGGTCGGCCTGACCGCCGGTTCGACGAATTTGAGCACCATCGTCCATAAGACGGCCCTCCTTCAGGACATCGTGACCGACCCTCCGCCTCATCTGATGGCGTTCGTGGCGCTGTTCATCGTGACGCTGGCGGAAACCGGGCGTGTCCCCGTGGACAATCCCGCCACGCATCTGGAACTGACCATGATCCATGAGGCGATGGTCCTCGAATACTCGGGGCGGTATCTGGCTCTCGTTGAATGGGCGTCCGCGCTGAAGCTGCTCCTGTTCCTGACCCTCCTCAGCAATATCTTCGCGCCCTGGGGTATTGCGACGGAGGCCGAGCCGTCCTGGATGGCGCTGGGTGTGCTGGTCTGGCTGGCCAAGGTGTCCGGGCTTGCGGTGGTGATTGGCGTGATCGAATCCATGTTCGCCAAACTTCGCCTTTTCCGCGTGACGGATCTTCTTGGAGTTGCATTCATTTTGTCCCTGTTGGCGGTCGTGTTCTTCTACATCCTGAGGGTCTGACGTGGGAGCGATTCATCCGGACATTGCGTCTCAGATGGTGGACCTGTGCGCCGCCCTCCTGCTCCTGACGTGCTTTGCGATCATCGCGCAACGCCGGCTCTCGGCCTGCGTGGACCTGTTCGCGCTGCAATCCGCATTTTTGGCCGTCACGGCCGCGTTGGTGGCCTTCCTGACGGGGATTCATCATATCTACATCGCGGCTCTCCTCACCGTGATCATCAAAGTGATCGTCATCCCCCGGATACTGAAGAAGGTCATCGAGCGCCTGAACGTCACGCGGGAACTGGTCCTCAACGTCAATATCCCGCCCTCCCTCCTGATATGCGGCGCGCTGGTCATCCTGGCCTTCTATATTACCCAGCCCATCATCAGTCTGGGGTTCCTCCTCACCAAGGACTCCCTCGCCATCGCTCTGGCGATCGTGCTCATCGGCTTCTTCACGATGATCGCCCGCAAGAAGGCGGTGACCCAGGTGGTCGGGTTCCTGGTGATGGAAAACGGGCTGTTTCTGGGCGCGACGGCGGCCGCCTACGGCATGCCGCTGATCGTGGAATTGGGGGTGTTTTTCGACGTCCTGGTCGCCGGACTCATCATCGGCATTTTCACCCATCGGCTCCAGGACACCTTCGACAGCGTGGACACCAGCAAGCTCACGGAACTGAAGGAATAGCCATGGGCCTTGCGCTGATCGTGCTGATCGCCGCGCCGCTCGTGGCCGGCCTATCGAGTCTGGGGGTGCGGACGCGCCGCTCGATGGAGGGGCTGCAATGCGCCCACGCCGTCGTCCTGCTTGCCGCGATGAGCGTGGTGGTGATGAATGTGGCGGAGGGGTCCGTCATCACCGTCGGGATACTCCTTCGCGCCGATGCCCTGAGCGCGTTCATGGACCTCATGCTGGCCTTCGTGGGCGCCACCGGTCTGCTCTATGCCCTGGGCTATATGGGAGAGGAAGTCATCCGTGGGCATGTGTTGCACCGGCGGTACAAGCGGTTTTTTTGCCTGTTCAATCTGTACCTGTTCGCGATGCTGCTGGCGGCCAATGTGGATAACATCGCCATGATGTGGATCGCCATTGAAGGTTCCACGCTCTCGGCGGCTCTTCTGATCGGCTTCGAAAAGACCAAGGCGGCGCTGGAGGCGGGATGGAAATACATCATTCTCAGCTTTGTGGGGATTGCGCTGGCGCTGTTCGGGACGGTGCTGGTCTATTACGCCTCGGAGCACGTCCTGGGAGTCAGCATGGAGGCGCTGCGCTGGGAAGAGCTGTACCGGGTCGCGTCTGACTTGAACCCGACCGCTCTGAAGCTGGCCTTTGTCTTTGTGTTGATCGGATATGGAACCAAGGCCGGGGTCGCGCCCATGCACACGTGGCTGCCGGACGCGCATGGGGAGGCGCCCACTCCCGTCAGCGCCATGCTGTCCGGGCTCATGCTCAACCTGGCTCTCTACGCGGTGCTTCGGTTCAAGAGTATTGTGGATCGGACGGTCGGGGTGGACTTCACCGGACCGATTTTATTGGTCCTTGGCCTGCTGTCGATCACGATTGCCGCGATTTTTCTCCTGGTGCAGCGCGACTACAAGCGGTTGTTTGCCTATTCGAGCATTGAGCATGTCGGCATTGCCCTGGTGGGATTCGGGGTCGGCGGGCCGATTGGGATATTCGGAGGGCTGTTCCACATGCTCAATCATGCCCTGGCCAAGTCCACCGCATTCTATGCCGCCGGGATGGTTCTGTTGCGTCGCGGCCACAAGGCCATTGAGCGCGTGACTGGGTTGGTCCGGCAGATGCCCCTCGTGGGCGGGAGCATGATGCTGGCGACGCTTGCTTTGGCCGGCATGCCGCCGTTCGGCCTGTTCGTCAGCGAAGTGCTGATCGCGACGGAAGCGTACGGCCAACGCCCGTGGGTCGCGTATGTGTTTTTGTGTCTCCTCGCGGTCGCATTCGCGACGTTGCTTTATCAAGTCTCCCGGATGGCGATGGGCGAACCGGTGGAAGAGGACATTCCGGTCACCGATCGGACCCGCCGCTTCACCACGTCCGCCCTCGTGGCCAACCTTGCGGCGATGGGCTATGCCGGGACCCACATGCCGGGCTTTCTCCGTGACCTCTTTATCCCGATGACACGATTCTTCGGCGTGATCGTGGAGATTCCATGAGCGCCGTCGCCCTGCTTTTGCTCACGCCTCTGGTGGCCGGTTTCGTCAGCCTGGGCTTGCGGCGCGCCGACGCCCTCCATGGCGTGAATCTCACGGCCATGCTGGTGCTGGCGGGCGCTCAGGCTGTCACTATGATGCACGTCGTGCAGCAAGGGGAATTTCGGGCCTATCACGACCTCATCGCGGTGGACGCCCTGTCGGCATACGTCCTTCTCATCATTACGGGTATCGGTTTCACGTGCTCATTGTATACCCGGTCGTATTTTGAGCATTACCGGGCGCAAGGGACGGTCTCGCCCATCCGGATGAGCCGATACTTTTTCCTGTTTCACATGTTCATGTTCGCAATGATTCTGGCGACGCTCGCCAACAGTCTGGGGATCCTGTGGGTGGCCATCGAGGCCACCACGCTGGCCACAACGTTCCTGGTCAATTTCTTCAAGCGGAAGGCGTCACTCGAGGCGGGGTGGAAGTACCTGATTCTCTGTTCAGTCGGCATCGCCCTGGCCCTGTTCGGGACGGTCTTGATGTACCTGTCGTCGGTGCGTGCCCTGGGCGATGTCAGCGGCGCGCTCAACGTGACCGAGCTTCTTCGGGTCGCCGATCAATTGGATCCCCATGCTGTCAAGGTGGCCTTCATTTTCATCCTCATCGGGTACGGCACCAAGATCGGTCTTGTTCCCATGCACACCTGGGTGCCTGAAGCCTATAGCGAGGCGCCGGCCCCTGTTTCCGCCATGCTGGCGGGTGTCCTTGAGACCGTGGCGCTTTATGCCGTCCTGCGGAGCAGGACGGTAGTGGACGCGGTGGTGCCGCCCGGCTATGCCGGTGATCTGCTGATTTTTTTCGGGCTGCTGTCGTTCGGCGTGGCCGCCTGCTTCATCCTGATCCAGCGCGACGTGAAACGCTTATTTGCGTACTCAAGTATTGAACATATGGGTGTCGCCATCATCGGCTTCGGAGTCGGTGGAGCCGTGGGGACGTTCGGGGCGCTCTTTCATCTGCTCAACCATGCCCTTGCCAAATCCCTTGCCTTCTTTGCCGCCGGCAACGTCCATATCAGGTTCGGCACGCGGGAGATCGGCGGCGTGCGCGGCTTGCTGAAGGCCCAGCCGATTACGGCCCTGGCCCTGTTGACCGCCGGGGTAGCGCTGGTCGCGATGCCTCCGACCGCGATGTTCCTCAGCGAAGTGTCGGTCATTACGGCCCTGGCGACGCATGTCTCAGGCGGCGAGACCGTCCACCTGGGGCGCTTTCTGACGATCACCATCGCCGACGAGGCGCGCAATATGGGTCTCGTCGCGCTCTTTCTTGTCATGGCGATCGTGGTCTTCGGGGGATTTATGTATCGCATTCTAGGGATGGTCTGGGGCGACCCTCCTGGCGAAATCCAGCAGAAAGAGCCTTGGAATCTGGCCCATGCGCCGTTCGTGATGAGCATAGGGGCGCTGGTGGCCCTGGGCTTTTTCATGCCGGGCTCGGTCGGGGAACTGATGGCGGTGGCGGTGAAGATTCTCACGGTGAGGTAAGCGATGGAAGACACCAGTGAAGCAGTCCGGAAGATCATCGAAGGCTTCGGGAGCATCGTCTTGAACGTGGAGCGTGTGCACGGCCTTCCGGTGGTGAAGGTGCCGAAGGAGGACCTTCCCACCATCGCCCACTTTATCCATACATCTCCGTCCCTGCGCGGCACCTTGTCCTTGCAATGGGCGGTGGATCTTCGGCCCGGCGAGCGCCGATTCCAGTTGTACTATCTCTTTTCACTCGAGGAGCGAGGGGATTGGCTGGTCCTCCTGACCGAACTGGCCGGTGACGATCGGCTGTTTCACTCGATCACCCCGCACATCCACGCGGCCAAATGGTACGAGCGGGAGATCCGGGACATGTTCGGGCTCATCGCCCAGGGGCACCCCGACCTGCGACGCCTGGTCCGTCACGAGCACTGGCCCAAGGGCACCCACCCGCTCAAGAAGGAGTTCCCATGGAATACCGTGCTGGAGCGCCACCAGGGCCAGTACGCCTTTCGCCACATTGAAGGAGAAGGCGTGTTCGAGGTTCCGGTCGGGCCGATCCATGCGGGGATCATTGAACCGGGCCATTTCCGCTTTTCGGTGGCCGGCGAACCGATCATGCAGCTCGAACTGCGCCATTTCTGGAAGCACCGCGGCGTCGAGAAGGTCTTTGAAAACCTCTCGCTTGTGAACGGCGCCTCGCTGGCGGAAAAAGTGTCCGGGGACACGTCGTTCGGGCATAGCCTCTGTTATTGCCAGGCGGTCGAGACGCTCGTGGGGGTCGAGGCGCCGCCCCGTGCGAGATATCTGCGCACCATTTTTCTGGAACTGGAACGATTGCACAACCATATCGGGGATGTCGGCGCGATCTGCAATGACACCGCCTATACACTGGCCCACGCTCACTGCGCCAGGATGAAGGAGCGGATCATGCAGCTCAACGATCGGCTGACGGGGAGCCGATTTTTGCGTGGCGTCAACACTGTGGGAGGGGTCACGGTCAATCTCTGGCCATACCATCTGGATGAAATCGTGTATGAGCTGGATGAGATTGAGGAGGACTTTACGGAACTGACCCGGATTCTGTTCAACAATGCTTCGCTCGCTGACAGGCTGGAGACGACCGGGGTGCTCAAAGAACGCACCGCCTGGGATCATGGGGTGATGGGCGTGGTCGGGCGGGCGTCCAATATCAACCGCGACGTCCGCCGGGATCACCCCTTTGCAGCCTACAAGGACTTCACGCTGAAGGTTCCCGTCTATCACTACGGCGACGTGCGGGCCCGAATGCGTGTGCGCATTGACGAGGTGCACGAATCCATCGACCTGATCAGGCAGGCTTACGAGAGGTTACCAGAGGGGGCGATCACGACGGCGGGCTTGCCTACCGCACGCCCCGGAGACTGGGCCCTCTCGGCCGTGGAGGGCTGGCGAGGGGAGATCCTGTACTTCGTCATGGCCGGACAGGACGGGATGATTCACCGATGCAAGGTGCGGGACCCGTCGTTCGTCAACTGGCCGGCTATTCAAGTCGCCGTCCTGGGGAATATTATTCCGGACTTCCCACTGATCAATAAGAGTTTCAACCTGTCCTATGCGGGGAACGACCTGTAGGGAGGGCGGCCGATGTTTCGCATTCTGAGAAAAAGCCTGAAGACCGGGATCGTGACGGGGCAGCATGACGCATCCTCGGCGTCGGCGCCCACCGTCGCCGGCGAATCCGCAGAGAAGGCGCGGAGCTTTCGACGATCGCTTGCCATCCGGGAAGTGGACACCGGCTCGTGCAACGGGTGCGAGATGGAGATGAACGCGCTCATGAACCCGGTCTACGACGCGGAACGGTTTGGCATACACATCGCGGCCTCCCCTCGTCATGCCGACGCGCTGGTGGTCACGGGCCCGGTGACGGTCAACATGGAAAAGGCGCTCAAGGATGCGTACCGCGCGACGCCCGACCCGAAACTGGTCATCGCGCTCGGGGACTGTGCCTGCGACTGCGGAATGTTCAAGGGCAGTTACGCGGTCACCGGCCCGGTTGCGCGTCACGTGCCGGTGGACGTGAAGGTGCCAGGATGTCCTCCGCGACCTGCGGAGATCATGCAGGCGCTCCAGGCCCTCATGGGGCAGTGTGCTTAAACCAAAGGGACAGGAATCGACATTGAGGAGGATAGACAGATGAAGGTTGTATCGGCAAAATCTCTGTGCATGGTTGTTGTAATGCTGCTGGCAGGGCTTGTCAGTCTGGGAGGGTGTTCGAAGAAAAGCGTCGTGGCCATCACATCGGGAACAGAAGCGGCACCAGCGAAAGTCGAGAACGCACCACCCAAGCCGTCCAAGGAAGAGAGGGTGCAGCCTCCGCCCACGGTGGTCGCCAAGGCCGACGAGGCGGAAATCGCGGCGCGCAAGGCGCGGGAGGCGGCGCAGAAGCAACTTGCGGATATTTATTTTGCGTTCGATAAATGGGCGCTCTCCACGGAGGGGAAGAAAAACCTGGCGCAGAGCGCCGAGGTGCTGAAGCAGAGCCCCTCTGCGAAGCTGCTCATTGAGGGCCATTGCGATGAACGCGGCAGTCGCGAGTACAATTTGGTGCTGGGCGAGAAACGCGCCCAGGAAACCCGCCGTTACCTGGAAGCCCTCGGCATCAAGAACCCCGTGACTGTCACCAGTTACGGCAAGGAGCGGCCGGTGTGCACCGAGCACAACGAGTCCTGTTATTGGAAGAACCGCCGCGCGCACCTGGTTGTGGAGGAAAGCAAGTAACAGGACCCTATCGAACAAGCCGGGCGTGAAGTTATTCGAAGACGATGGTCGAGCCGGGTGACTTGGTGCGGAAGATCTGGATGGCTGTATAGATGTTCTTCGCCGGCTGGTTCAGGATGAGCTCCGATTCCGTGATGTGCGTGTCGATCAGCTCGAAGGGCCCGCCGCTGTAGTAGATCCGGCACTTGTCCATCTGACAGTTCTTATACACGTGGTTGTCCAGCACCAGGTCCTCCTTGGTGAACGTCTTCTGATCCACCACGATGTAGCGCTGTTCCACGACCCGGACTATACCAGCCACAATCCTCCCAGGCAAGGGAACCCCTTGGCGATCTTGCTTGACCGGCGGAGTGCGCTGACATACGATTTGCGCTGAAGCCGGGGTGCAATCAGAATTTTCCGGAAGAGGAGGTCCTTCATGCTGAGAGCGCGTCAGAGCGGCGGTTGCGTTGGCTGTCTGATTTTTATACTGTTCCTGCTTCCCGGCTGCGTGGCGTTGACCGGCGAGACGGCGGGGGAAAACATCGACGACGCGGTCATCACGACCGAGATCAAGGCCAAGCTGGCGGGAGAGAAGGTGCTCCATACGACGCGGGTTGGGGTTAAAACCGAGCGGGGTGTTGTGTATCTGACCGGGAGCGTGGATACCGCGGACGACCGGAGCAAAATCGTCGAGATCGCGAAAAACGTGAAGGGGGTTCGCGATGTCGTGAACCGCATCGAGGTCAGGCCGTGAGGCCTCTTCCGCAAAGGCGATTGCTTGAATATTGCATGGCGGCTCGATACAATGAGCCGCTTTTTTGTTTTCCAGATACTACCATCGACACCTAGAAGGAGACTCTTTGCATGGATCGTAGCGCGGGGATTGTTCTGTTTGCCGTCGTGGCGGCGTTTGTCGGCATCGCCTATGGCGCGTACCTGATACAGTGGATCCTGAAGCTGGACGAGGGATCCGACAAGATGAAGGCCATTGCCAGGGCCATTCAGGAAGGCGCCAACGCCTACCTGAACCGTCAATACACCACGGTGGCCTACTTCGCCGCCGGTCTGTTCGTGGTCCTCTGGGCGGCCGGCATCTGGTCCGAGAAGTTCGGGCTTCTGACGGCCGTCGGCTTTCTCATCGGCGCGGTGACCTCCGCGTCGGCCGGTTATGTCGGTATGAAGATCGCCGTCCGCGCGAACGTCCGCACCGCGCAGGCGGCGCACGGTGGTCTGAATGCGGCCCTGCAGGTGGCGTTCAAAGGCGGCGCGGTGACGGGGTTGCTCCTGATCGGGTTGGGGCTGTTCGCCGTCGCCGGGTTTTACTACGTGGCCTCGGCTCTGGCCGGGCCCGCCAAGGCGATGCATGCATTGCTGTCTTTGGGGTTCGGCGGCAGCTTGATTTCGGTCTTCGCGCGGGTCGGCGGCGGGATCTTTACCAAGGCGGCTGATGTGGGCGCCGATCTGGTCGGAAAGGTCGAGGCGGGCATACCGGAAGACGACCCGCGGAATCCCGCCGTGATCGCCGACAACGTCGGCGACAACGTCGGCGATTGCGCCGGCATGGCCGCCGACCTGTTCGAGACCTATGCCGTGACGACCGTGGCGGCGATGGTGCTCGGCTTTACCATTTTCAAGGGCGCGTCTGAACCGCTGGTCTATCCCCTGCTGCTGGGCGGGATCACCATCTTTGCCACGATCATCGGCATCTGGTTCGTGAAGGCAGACGAAGGCGGCAGCATCATGGGGGCCCTCTACAAGGGATTGTTCTGGGCCGGCGGCGTGGCCGCGGTGGCATTCTATCCGGCCACGACGTGGCTCATGGGCGACGTCGGCGGCGTGAGCGGCGCGGCGTACTACGGCTGCGCCCTGGTCGGCCTGGCGGTCACGATTGCGCTGGTGTTCATCACCGACTACTACACCTCCAAGAGTTTCAGCCCGGTCCAGGAGATCGCCAAAGCCAGCGAGACGGGCCATGCCACGAACATCATCGCGGGCCTGGCGGTCGGCATGCAATCAACGGCGGCGCCGGTCGTGGTGATCGCGGCGGCCATCATGGCCAGTTTTGCGCTGGCGGATCTGTATGGAGTCGCGGTCGCGGCGGTGTCCATGCTGTCGATGGCCGGCATCGTGGTCGCCATCGATGCCTTCGGGCCGATCACGGACAACGCCGGCGGGATCGCCGAGATGGCGCACCTGGGCAAGGACGTGCGGAACATCACCGATCCGCTGGACGCGGTGGGGAACACCACCAAGGCCGTCACCAAGGGCTATGCGATCGGCTCGGCCGCTCTGGCGGCCATCGTGCTGTTTGCCGAATACGCCCGGCAAGTGGCGGAGGCGGGCGGGTCGGGGGCCACCAGCAGTTTCGACCTGTCGAATCCGAAGGTCCTCATCGGATTGTTCCTCGGCGGCATGCTTCCGTACCTGTTCGGCTCGATGTGCATGAAGGCGGTGGGGCAAGCCGCCGGCGAAGTCGTCAGCGAAGTCCGCCGCCAGTTCCGTGAGATCAAGGGCATCATGGAAGGGACCGGCAAGCCGGAATATGGCACCTGCGTTGATATCGTAACGAAGGCGGCGATCCAGAAGATGATGATCCCCGGGGCGATTCCCGTGCTCGCGCCTATTCTGGTGGGCTTCATTCTCGGGCCGGTGGCCCTCGGCGGCGTGCTGGTCGGGACGATCGTGACCGGCCTTTTTGTCGCCATCTCCATGACCAGCGGCGGCGGGGCGTGGGACAACGCCAAGAAGTACATCGAGGAGCAGGGCAAGAAGGGGAGCGAGACGCATAAAGCCGCCGTCACCGGCGATACGGTCGGCGATCCGTACAAGGATACGGCCGGTCCGGCCATCAATCCGATGATCAAGGTCATCAACATCGTTGCGTTGCTGATTGCGTCGTTGATAATCTAGTCCTGCGCGCTCCGCCTTGACGTGTCTTTCCGGCGTGGGGTATGCTGAATGAAAGAGGGCCGTTATGGAGAAGCAGGAGAAAAAGGCGGACGCCAAGCGGGGAGGTGCGCAGCCCAAGGATGAAGCCAAGGCGAGCGCGAAGGTCGTCGACGCCGGCAAGAAACTCAAGGAAGATATGGATAAGGTGATGGACGAGATCGACGACGTGCTGGAAGAGAACGCCGAAGAGTTCATCAAGAATTACGTGCAAAAGGGGGGGGAGTGAGAGCGCTCTTCTTCTCCGTCGCCGCCCTTTTCGTTCTGCCCCTCCCGTCCTTTTCCCAGTCCGCGTCTCTTCCGTCCACTCCCGGCGAGAAGCCCGGTTATGAGGATCGACATCCCGAAGGGCTGTTCTCACGGATCGTCACGGCCCACGGCCATGAGATGGTCATGGGCAATGCCCGTAGTTTTCAAATCATTCCCGTCAAGCCGAGTGAAGCCTTTTCCGCCGACGTTCCCGAGATCTTCGTCGTCTTTCAGTTGCAGCAGCACGACAGCGAATTCAAGGTCTATGGCCGCTGGGTCGTTGAAAAAGTGGAGGGAGTGCCGGCCAATCACGTCCTCGGAACCGACGCCATGCTGCTGATGACCGAGGACGAATCGGGCTATCTTTCGTTGAAGCGCCCCCAGGCCGGCTGGCCGGTCGGGGACTACAAGGTCCAGATTTTCACCGGGACCGGCATTTCGGACATGGACCCGATCGGCACGCTCCGTTTCAAGGTGCTTCCCGCCAAGGCCGCTTCCTGACGCGCAGCGTTTCCCATCGCGCGAATCCATACTAGACGATTCCACCTACGACAGGCGCCGTGTCGGTTTGACAAGGGTGCCTCCCTGGACTATGATTTGGAAGGCGTTTGATGCGGCGATTCGAGTTTTTCACGAGGAAACAACGTGCCCGCTCCGGTGCTTAGGGAATGGGTGATCCGGCCTTCCGATCCCGAGGCCTGCCGGGTGCTGGCCGATGCGCTCGGCCTGAGGGATCTCACCGCCGCCGTCCTGGCGGCGCGGGGGCACCGAACGCCGGAGGCGGCCCGGGCGTTTCTTGACGGGGCTGAGTCGCCGGCCCCCGATCCCTTTCTGTTGACGGGCATGGAACAGGCGGTGGACCGGCTGCACCGCGCCGTCCAATGCCGTGAGCGGGTCCTCGTCTACGGGGACTACGATGTGGACGGGGCCTCCGCGACAAGCCTCTATCTGAGTTTTCTGAAGGGGCTGGGCCTCTCCGCCGACTTCTACATCCCGAATCGCATGAAGGAAGGATACGGGCTCAACGCCGACGCCGTCCGGCGAATCGCCGCGTCCGGTGTCTCCGTCCTGATCACGGCCGACTGCGGCACCACCTCGGTTGACGAGATTGCGCTGGCGCAGTCTTTGGGGATGGACGTCATCGTCACGGATCACCATGTGCCGGAAACCATCCTGCCTCCCGCCCTTGCGATCTTGAATCCCTGCAAGCCCGATTCGGGCTACCCGTTCACGGGGCTCTGCTCCGGAGGGCTCGCATACAAGGTCGCGTCGGCCTATCGCGCCAAGTACGGATCGGGGGAGTCAGACCCTGACGCCGCGTTGGATCTGGTCGCGCTTGCGACGATTGCCGACGTTGCGCCGCTCCAGGACGAAAACCGCGCGATGGTCCGGAGGGGTCTTGACCTGCTCTCGCGGGGTGTCCGGCCAGGTATCCGGGCCCTCAAGGCGGCAGCCGGCGTTGAGGGAACCTGCGGGGTCGGGACGGTCGGGTTCACGCTGGCGCCCCGACTCAACGCGGCGGGACGCCTTGGGGACGCTGCTGACGCGGTGCGGCTGTTGCTGACGGAAGACGACCGGGAGGCCGCAGAACTGGCCGGCCTGCTGAATCGGCTGAACCAGGAGCGGCAGCTGGTTGAAGAGGGGATCGTCGCCGAGGCCGTTCAGGCGGCCGAGGCGGCGCCGAGCGGCCCTCTCGTGCTGGCATCACGGGGTTGGCATCAAGGCGTCGTCGGGATCGTCGCGGCCAGGCTCGTGGAACGGTTTCATCGGCCGGCCGTTCTCATTGCCCTGAACGATGACGGCATCGGGAAAGGGTCGGCGCGCAGCGTGGCCGGGGTCAACATCTATGAGGCGATCGCGCAATGCCGGGATTCGCTCGAGGCGTTTGGAGGACATGCGGCGGCTGCGGGCCTGACGATTCGCGAGAACCGGATTCCGGAGTTTCGGGCCCGTCTTGCGGAAGTCCTGCAGGGGCCGCTCAGTAGCCCGGCCTCGCGCCCTCGGCTGATCTGTGATGCCGAGGTAGAGCCGCGCGGGTTTTCGCCGGCCGCGGTCCTGGAATTGGGGCGGTTGGGACCGTTTGGCTCGGGGAATCCGGAACCGACGCTGGTGCTGAGAAATCTCCGGATCACGTCGGTGAGGATCGTCGGGGCGAATCATCTCAAGCTGGCCGTCGCGGGCCGGAGCGGCCCGCGGCTGGATGCGATCGGGTTCAAGATGGGGACATTGGAGTCGCGCGGGCTGTCCCCGTTCGAACCGATTGACGTTGCCTGCGCCCTCGACATCAATGCCTGGAACGGCACGGAGCGCGTCCAGCTTCGCCTGAAAGACGTGCGGGCCAGCGTGAACGGCTAGAGCGAAAGTATGGCGACCCCCACCGTCACCAGCGTCCACGACCTGATCGAACAGGTCCAGCGCTACAATCCCGGCGCGCAGGTGGACGTGATCCGGAAGGCGTATGATTTCTCGGCTCGGGCGCACGAAGGCCAGGTCCGCCGCTCCGGCGAACCCTACCTGCAGCATCCGCTGGCTGTCGCCGAGGTCCTGGCGGCCCTGAAGCTGGACGTGCCGGCCATCGTGGCCGGGCTTCTTCACGACACGGTCGAGGATACGGTCTGCACGCAGGCGCAGATCGAGGAGGCGTTCGGCAAGGACGTGGCCCGTCTCGTGGACGGGGTCACGAAAATCGGCCAGATCCATTTCAAGAGCTACGAGGAGAAACAGGCCGAGAATTTCCGCAAGATGCTGATCTCGATGGCCGACGACATCCGGGTCATCCTGATCAAGCTCGCAGACCGCCTCCACAACATGCGCACGCTGGAGCACCTGAGCCCGGCGCACCAGCAGAAGGTCGCCCAGGAGACGCTTGAGATCTACGCGCCGCTGGCGAACCGCCTCGGCATCGGCTGGATGAAGTCGGAGCTGGAGGACCTCTGCTTCAAGGCCATGAAGCCCGACGTCTACGCCACATTGGCCGAACTGGTGCAGAAGAAGATCGAGGAGCGGGAGCAGTACATTCAGGAGGTCAGCGAAGTCGTGCGGGCCAAGCTGGCGGAGCACGGGCTTGCCGGCGAGCTCGTCGGCCGCTCCAAGCATCTCTACTCCATCTACCAGAAGATGGAACGGCAGGGCGTCTCGTTCGACGAGGTCTACGATATCACCGCCATCCGGGTCATCACCGACACCCAGATGAACTGCTATGCCATCATGGGGCTCATCCATTCCCTCTGGCGGCCGGTGCCGGGCCGCTTCAAGGACTACATCGGCGTGCCCAAGTCGAACCACTACCAGTCGCTGCACACCACCGTCGCCGGGCCGCAGGGCGAGCACGTGGAGTTTCAGATCCGGACGCCGGAGATGCACCGCGTCGCCGTTGAGGGCATTGCGGCGCACTGGACGTACAAGGAGCAGGGCGAGATCAACGAGGCGGAGAAACGCGTCTTCAAGTGGCTGCGCCAACTGCTCGAATCCCACCAGGACCTGACCGACAACCGCCAGTTCATGGAGTCGGTCAAGCTGGATCTCTATTCGGATGTCGTCTACGTCTTCACGCCCAAGGGCGCGGTCAAGGAGCTGGTCAAGGGCTCGACGCCGATCGACTTCGCGTATGCCATCCATACCGAGATCGGCGACCACTGCAACGGGGCCAAGGTCAACGGCAAGATGGTGCCGCTCAAGTATCAGCTCCGAAGCGGCGACACGGTCGAGGTCTCGACGTCCCCCAGCCAGGCGCCCCATCGGGATTGGCTCAAATTCGTCAGGACCGCGCGGGCCAAGAACAAGATCAAGCATTGGCTCCGCGTGGAGGAGGCCAAGCGGAGCCTGGAGGTCGGCAAGCGGCTGCTGGAACGGGAGCTCCGCCGCCACAACGCCGCCCTGGGGCCGCTGCTCAAGACGTCCCGCGTCCAGGACGCCGCCAAGGAGTCAGGCCTGCCGGGCCCGGACGAATTGTTCGCGGCCATCGGCTACGGCCGCGTGTCCGCCATCCACGTCGCCAACCGCCTCTGCTCCGTCGAAGAGGAGCGGCCTGCCGCCGCCGGCGCTGTCGTGGAGGCGGAGGAGAAGACGGTCGCGAAGCGCGCCGCGGTCGAGGGAAAGGGCGTCAAGGTCAAGGGCGTCCACGACCTGATGATGCATTTGTCCAAGTGCTGCGGCCCTGTGCCGGGCGACCGGATCATCGGCTACATCACCCGCGGCCGCGGCTTGACGATTCACACGGCGGACTGTCCCAACCTGGACGCGCTCGACTATGACAAGGCGCGGTTGGTGGAAGTCGATTGGGATATGGCGCACCTGGCCACGGTGTCCGTCAAGATCTCCGTCCTGACGTTCGACAAGCCGGGGCTGTTGGCCAACGTGTCGGCGGCCATCACCAATGCCGAGGCGAACATCAGCCGGGCCGAGATCACGACAAGGGAAGACCGCAAGGCCATGCTCGATTTCATCGTGGACGTGCAGAACACGGCGCACCTGGATCGCGTCGTCAAGGCCATCGAGAAGATCAATGGGGTGCTGCAGGCGCGCCGGATACGAACCTGGCAGGAGACGAAGTGATGGACGAGGAAATCAAGCTGCTGCACGGCCTGCTGCTCAATCTCGGCGTGACGCTCACCCTGGCGGCGGTCCTGTTCGGGGTCTACTACTTCATGTCCCGGAAGCGGGCCAAAAAGGTTCCGGGGTATTTCTTCGCCACCTATGTCATCACGCTGTCCCTCTACGTCCTGCTCATCCTGAACGAAAGCGACCTGGTCGAAGCGGTGGATTTGTGGGAAGGGGCGTACCTGTGGACCAAGTTCGCGGCCTATCTCGGCACCGCCTTCTATCTGCTGAAGGCGGCGGATCTTCTCCTGGTGGAAGATTACCTCGTCGCCAAGAAGGGGATTCATATTCCCGAACTGCTCCGGCTCCTGCTCGTCATCAGCGGCCTGGTGGCGTCGGTGCTGGTGTTCCTGCGGACGGTCATGGGGATCAACGTCGTGGCTCTTGTCGCCATCCCCACCGCCGCCACGGCGGTCATCGGATTCGCGCTGCAGGACACGCTTAAGCGATTCTTCGCCGGCCTGATGCTGGGCAAGCTCATCCGGGTCGGGGACTGGGTGTGTGTGGCGGGCAAGGAGGGCCGGGTCGTAAAGGTCGACCTGGGGCATGTGACCGTCCTGACCCGTGATGACGACCAGGTCACGATTCCGAACAACGTAGTCGTCCAGCAGGACATCCTCAATTACAGCAAGCCGACCACAAAGCATGCGAGAACCACGCTCGTAGAGGCGGGCTATGGCGTTCCGCCCACGCAGATCCAGGCCGTTCTGATCGAGGCCGCGAAGGCGGTTCCCGGCGTCCTGCCCGATCCGGGGCCGGAAGCGTTCGTCGTCGCCTTCAAGGACTCCACTATCCAATACCGCCTGAGATTCTGGATCAAGGAGTATGCCAGAATGCCGGACATCGAAGGTCAGGTGTTGGCGTACGTCTGGTATGCTTTCCAGCGCCACGGGATCGAGATTCCCTATCCGCAGCGTACCCTCCGCATGACGAAGGCGCCCGACGAAACGTCCCTCCAGGCGTCGAAGCGGGAGCGCATCCTCAACGCGCTGCGGCGGATCGAGTTCCTGTCGGTCCTCAGTCAGGAGGAGTTGGAGGTCGTCGCCCAAGAGACCAAGCTTCAGGTGTACCTGCCGGGGGAGGTTGTCGTCCGTCAGGGAGACGTGGGGACGGAATTCTTCTTCATCCTTGATGGCCAGGCGGATGTTCGCAAAGGCGAAGAGGAGGCGGGCTCGGCGGTCGCGGCCCTGAGCCCGATGCAGTTCTTCGGCGAGATGGCGTTGCTGACCGGCGAGCCGCGCTCGGCCACCATCGTGGCAAAGACCCGGCTCGAAGTGCTGGTGCTCTCGAAGGAGGCCCTCGCGCGGCCCATCATGGCCAATCCCGTCCTCGCGGAGCGGATCGGCGGCATCATGGCGGAGCGGAAGGTGGAGATGGCGACGCATCAGGAACGGGCGGCTCACCGGGGCGAGCCGGACCGCGATCTCGCCGCTCAGACCAAGACACTTGGCTCGCGTATCCGCAAGTTCTTCGGCGCCACTTCTCAATGAGCGAATTCTCTGATTTCGCGCGGAAGCTGACTTCGGCCGTTGGGGGCGATTCGTCGGCCCCGCTGATCCTGTTTTTAAGCGGCGCCAACCTCGGAATCATGCAGTTCGTGGCGACACGGAATCTTTCCTCGGCATTCTTCGGCACGGAAGTCGTGCTTTTCCTCGTGACTGCAGCCTATTTCCTGGGCTATTCGGCGGGGTATTTTATTTCCGACCGGCTTGACCCTCGATCCCTGCGCCTCTTTGCCCTGGCGCAGTGGGCGACCCATCTTACCTTCCCGTTCTCCTGGCGCTGGCTTGGGGGCGTCATGGGGGACAGCAATCACAATACGGCGATGTTTTTTCTCCTCTTGTTTCTGGGGTCTTTTTGGAGCTCTTCCTTCTACAGCGTTCTGCTGCCGCGCCTGCTTTCCCGGAGCCGGCACGCCGACGTTGAGGATTTCTGCCGAGGCTACGGCCTTGAAATTCTTGGCGCCATGGCGGGTTTCATGTTGATCGGCGCCGTCAGCCTGACGGCGCCCGCTTACCTGATGGTCTTTTACCAGGCCAATTTCGTCCTGCTGCTCTATTGCCTCTTCCTTAAAGACCGCCGGATCCTCGCCCTGGGCATCGCGCTGGCGGCGCTCTACGCGGTCCTTCTGCCCGGCTTGGACAGAGCCAGCGTCGCCCGTCTGTACGAATCCCATGGCTACGAGATAGACACGATCCTTTTTCAGCGGACACCCCTTATCAGCGGGTCGAGATATTCGAGAACGGCGAGGGCGTCCGTCAGCTCTACCTGGACGGCATTCGACATTACGGCTCCGATTCTCTCGGGGAATTCAATTATTTCATCGCCGGCCTGCCGGTTTCCCTCCTGAAGGCCCCGGAAGTCATCGTGGTTGGCAGCGGCTCCTTCGAGGCCGTGGCCCAGGCCCTGCCGGCGGCCAGGCATGTCACCAGCGTCGAGATCGATCCCGTCGTCGCCGCGGCGGGTCTCCGTTATTTAAGCGGGGGCCGCACCCCGGAGCATGAGCCCAAGTGGTCCATTGAAATCGATGACGCCAAGCACTATATCGCCAATCTCACGGGCAGTGTAGACGTGGTGGCCCTGGATATCGCGGGCCCCTTCCAACGGCAGGTCGCCCTTCTATACACCCAGGAATTCTACGAGCTCATCAAGCGGCATTTGAGGCCCGGCGGCATTCTGTCGGTCCCGGCCAACGGCGACTTCCAAAAAAGACCGGAAACGGCCTCTTTGATCGTAACGACCTTGCTGTCAACCTTTCCGGATGTCTTCGTGGTGACCAGAGGCAACGGCCGCACGAGCTTCGCCATGGCGGGAACAACGCTTGGTTTTGGCAAGGCCGAGCTTCTTAAGCGGATGAAAGCGGAGGGCCGGGAAGACGTGGTCGTTTATGACCGGCAGGATATCCAACGCCATCTGCAGGGACGCCTCATCCGCCCCCTATCCCTGGCGAACATGGATGTCGTTTTAAAACAGGGCGTCGATCGCCTTCGGCGCAAATTTTTCAAAGCATGAACGCAGCGGTCTTTTTTGCCGCCGGCTTCTGCTTCGCGGTTCTTCAGTTCTGCTTTTTCTTTCTTCTGGAATCCCAGTTGTCCTCGGCCTGGAATTCTTATGCCGCGGTGACGCTCGCCTGGATGGCGGGCATCCTGATCGGACTCATGGTTTCCTTCGAGACAAGCCGGATGAGACGGGCCATCTGGCTTGTGAATCTCCCATGCTATTACGGGGTCTGGCTCGGCCTGCGCGCCTGGCCGTTCGATGCCCGCGCGCTTCCCCTCTACGCTTTGCTGGTCGCGGGTTCAGGGCTCTTTGCCGGCCACTTCTTCCGCGCCTCTTTTGCTCAGACAAAAAACGCGAGAAGCCTTCTTCTCCATGAAAACAACGGATTCGTGCTGGGACTCCTGGCGGGGCTCTTGGGTTTTGCCGCAAACGGCCGGCTTTTCTTGCTGCTGGCTCCGGCTCTCTCGTTTGTCTTGCTTTTCATATTCGCCAGGCTGGCTCGTTGCTCCCTGTGACTAGAGGAATAAACGTTTCACTACTTCGGCAGGTCAAACGTCAGCTTCATGCCTTTGGTAAGTTTTTCCCGCTTGACTGAGCCGGACGGCAACTCGAGGACGTAGAGGGCCTCCTTGCTCGGTTTGTATTCAGGGCAGGGGTCTTGCCGGCAGGGCGGGACGTTCTCCTCGATGTAGACGATCCGCTTGTCCGGCCCGATCCACAGGATGTCGAGCGCCATTTTGGTGTTCTTCATCCAGAAGCTCCACTCGCCGGCATCCTCGAACCTGAACAGCATGCCCGCGTCGGGCGCCAGCCGCTCCCGGAACATCAGCCCCTGAGAGCGTTTCTGCGGGGTGTCGGCGAGTTCGGCCTGGACGCGCGCGCCGGTGGGATAAGTGACGGTGACGAGGGGCGAAGACTCACTTCCTGCAAAGGATCTCTGGATGGGGGAAGTGAGCAGCGCGCCGGCCAGAAAAAATACGGCAGCGACTGCGTAACGCTTGGACATAGGCGTTGCATCATAGGCATGGGGCTATGCCCTGTCAAACGTCTCCCCCTTCCTTGACAACCTCGTCGGCGGTGGATTACGGTTTCCGAAGATCCATGAAAAAGCATGCCTGACAAGGTTTCTGGCGCCATGGAGCGGCCCTGGCACGCGCAGTACGAAGCGGGAATTCCGCCGAACCTGTCCTATCCGGACGTCCCGCTCCACCGGTTTCTGACCGACGCCGCCCGCCGGTTTCCGGACCGCACGGCGCTGGAGTTCTACGGCCGCCGCATCCCGTACCGCGAGCTGGACGAGCTCACCAATCGCTTTGCACAGGCGCTGATCGGGCTCGGCGTGCGGAAGGGCGATCGCGTCGCGATCATGCTCCCCAATTGTCCGCAGGCGCTGATCGGCTACTTCGGCGCGCTGAAGGCCGGCGCGTGCGTGGTGCAGACGAACCCTCTGTACGTGGCTTCTGAGATCGCGCATCAGATGGCGGACTCCGGCGCGGAGACGATTCTCGCGCTTGACCAGTTCCACTCGCGGATCAAAGAGGTCATGGACCGCACGCCGCTCAAGCGGATTATCCTGACGAACGTCCGCGACTATCTCCCCTGGATCAAGCGGCTCCTGTATCCCATCAAGGCTCGCCGCCAGGGCCAGTGGGTCGAGGTCGAGCGGGTGCCGCCCCTCTACGATTTTCCCGCGCTCATCAAGGCGGCTCCGCCCGGCCCTCCGCCAGGCGATGTGTCTCCCGACGACATCGCCCTCTTGCAATATACCGGCGGCACCACGGGGGTGCCGAAGGGGGCGATGCTCACGCACCGCAACCTTGTGGCCAACACCCTTCAATGCCGGTGGTGGCTGAAGGGGCTCCAGGAGGGGCAGGAGGTGTTTCTCGGCGTCTTGCCGTTCTTCCATGTGTACGGCATGACGACCTGCCAGAATCTTGTGATGCTGCTCGGCGCCACGGTGGTGCTCCTGCCCCGCTTTCAGGTGGACGAGGTGCTTAAGACGCTCGCCGCCCATCGCGTGACGGCCTTCCCCGGCATCCCGGCGATGTACATGGCCATCACCAACCACAAGAAGGCGGTTGCGTACGATCTTACCTCCATCCGCTACTGCATGAGCGGGGCGGGCCCGTTGTTTGCCGAGTTGCAGGAACGCTTCGAGAAACTGACCGGCGCCCGCCTCATCGAAGGCTATGGCCTGACGGAGGCGTCGCCGGTCACCCACTGCAACCCCATCGTCGGCCGGCGCCGCTCCTGCTGCATCGGCCTGCCGGTCCCCGATACCGACGCGCGGGTGGTCGACCTCGAAACCGGCCGCCGCGTGCTTCCGGCCGGGGAGGAAGGGGAGCTCCAGGTGAAGGGCCCCCAGGTGATGCGCGGATACTGGAACCAGCGGTCCGAGACGGAGGCGGTGCTCAAGGACGGCTGGCTGAGCACGGGCGATCTCGTGCGGGTGGACGAGGAGGGATTTTTCTACATTCTCGACCGCAAGAAGGATATGATTAAATCCGGCGGTATGAACGTCTACCCCCGCGAGGTTGATGAATGCCTGTGCCGGCACCCGAAGGTGAAGGAGGCCTGCGTCGTCGGCGTCCCGCAGGAATTGCGCGGGGAGAAGATCAAGGCCTTCGTCGTGCTGAAGAATGGGGAGGAGGCCACCGCCGCCGAGCTCCTGGAGCATTGCCGGCGCCACCTGGCACAATTCAAGGTGCCCAAGCAGGTGGAGTTCCGGAAGGAGCTTCCGAAGACCCTGGTGGGCAAGGTGTTGCGCCGTGTGCTGCTGGACGAGGAACTGAAACGGTCGCCTGCGCTGCATTGAATAAGGGAGTGAATCCGTGGCATACGTACTACATACCGCAATGTCGATCGACAAGGCTGTCCTGCATCGGGATCGATGTCTCGAAGTGCCTCAAAATATCACCCACCAGGATCATTGGACGGGGGTCTGGCAGGAGATCATAGACAAGGAACGCGCCTACGAGGCGCTCGATCTGAGCTCGGCCAGGTACAAGCTCAAGTGCGTGCTGTGCAAGCCTTAAACCAGAGGGAGCCCGTATGAAAGAAAAGCGGATGGTCCATTACGTGAAGGGCGTGTTCATCTGCCCCCAGTGCCGGCAGTCGTACGTGCAGGAGAAATGGATCGAGGAATGGCGGATCCGATGCCACAAGTGCGACCATCGGGGGGCCTTGACCCACGTGTCGGTCGAGGAGCAGATGGACGAGGAGACCCGCCGGCACTGAGCGGGAGGCTCGCGAAGATGACCGTGCCGGTCCGCTGGTTCGTCATGTTGTGCGCGTGGGGCCTCGCGCTCCAGGCCGTCTCTGGTTTCGCCGCCGACGGCCCTGACTC